>Ga0070734_10003562_pt1 | contig 16073 bp, 13 predicted proteins | sample Coa_R1_8_FD_66444 | JGI IMG/M metagenome (GOLD analysis project Ga0070734, IMG submission 66444) | Surface soil microbial communities from Centralia Pennsylvania, which are recovering from an underground coalmine fire - Coalmine... | ecosystem: Environmental > Terrestrial > Soil > Unclassified ...
GCAAAGGAAAGCTCGCCGTAATTTGCGCGGGCACGAGCGACATTCCAGTGGCGGAAGAGGCGCAGGTGACGGCGGAAGTGATGGGCAACGACGTGGATCCTATCTACGACGTGGGGGTGGCTGGGATCCATCGGCTGTTGGCGCATAGCGAACGGCTGGCGGAGGCGCGCGTGGTAGTAGTCGCGGCCGGGATGGAGGGCGCGCTGCCGAGTGTCGTTGGCGGGCTGGTATCGGCGCCCGTGATCGCGGTTCCGACTAGCGTCGGATATGGCGCGAGTTTCCAGGGGGTCGCGGCGCTGCTGGGGATGCTGAATAGCTGCGCGAGCAACGTGACCGTGGTGAATATTGATAATGGGTTCGGCGCCGGGTATGTGGCGGCGTTGATTAATCGGTTGTGATTCACAGTGTTCGCAAGAGTGCGAACACGGCACGCACGAGTGCGTGCGCTACGTTAATTGTTGACTTTGAGATTGGCGGCGGAGCTGGCTTGGCCGTTCACGGTCACGACTACCGGCTGAGTGCCATCCTGGACGCCGATCGGAACGTAAAAGTTGATCTGCATAACGCCGACCAGTCCGGTTGGGATTCCGATGAATTGAATTGGAGCCGTTACACCGCCAACGGTGACGGCGACGTCCAAAGACGGCTTCGGCAAGTCCTCTACCGGTGTATTCGCGTTCGGTGCTGCGCCGGTGGCGACTTCCGGACTCACCGCCCCCGCGCCGGTCAAATAGAGCGAAACGATGGAGCCGCGGTTGCCGGACGCAACCGGCACGATGCCGCCGCTGGAATCGGTGAAGATGCCGGGCGATGCGGGCACGATATTCAGTTGGTACGTTCCGATAAGGCCATTGTTGTTGATCCGCAGCGTTGCGGGTTGATTCACCGCCGTTTCATACGGGATTTGAATATTCAACTGGCCAGGCGAAACATAGTAGAGCGGAGCGGCGACATTGTTCACGGTAGCGGCTACGCCCACGGTAGAGAACGGTAACGGTACGCTACTCGCGATGGAAGGCGAAGGAGCCAGGTGCGACCCGAAAACCGAAAGCGTCATGCCTGGCGAATAAACATGTTGGAAGGACGCCCCGTTCGCGACGCCTTGCACTACTGGAGTCTGGTTCGAAGCTCCTGTTCCGCTGACGCTGACCGTTACCGATGCGGTTACGCTGCTGGCAGATCCTTGGCTATACGCGGCCGTGATGGTTCCCGATCCAGCAGGCAGTTGATTGCCGCTCACCGTTAATGTTGCGGTGGCTGTTCCGCCCGATCCGACCAGGGCAGCTGTACCGAGCGAAACTCCGCCGACAGAAAAATGAACGGTACCCGTTGGCGTGATACCGCTGTCGCCCATAACGCTGGCCGTGAGAAATATGGAATCCGTAACGGCGACCGTCTTCAAATTACTCATCAGGGTGATGCTCGCTTCGGTGGGAACAGCGCTGCTGGTGCCGCTCTTCCACGCCGTAACTAAGCGGTAAGCGTCGACGGATCCAAGCCCGGTGGCTTGGTCGTACCCTTTGCCGGCGCTATAACCGACAGCCGTCGCCGAGCATCCAACGGAACGGCGTCCGCAGGAAACGGTCACGATATTGGTTCCGATGGTGACGTCGTGAAATGCGGAAGGTGTGCTTCGGGCCAGCGAGTAGAGCTTCGGATTGATGTTGCCGACGCCGGGCTTGGATTGAGCTCCCGAGGAAACCAGGTATTGGTTGAGTAAAGCCACGATTCCGGCGAACGAGGGAGCGGCAACAGATGTGCCGCCATAAACTTTCAATTGTCCGCCAGTGTAGACAAAGTATCCGTCGTGATCGGCCGAAGCACTGAGCGAAACATCCGGGACATCGCGCGCATTATCGGCTGGTACGCCAGTCCCCGTTTGCCAAGTTGGCTTAGGAAAGTAGATGCTGGCCCCGCCTCCACCGGATGAGGGCTGCCCATCCTGCGTGCTGTCATTCCAGGTTGTTTCCGGGATGTAGGAGATCACGGATTCTCCCGAAGACGCGTTGCTGGCGCGCCAGTATTGCCCGCTGCCTTCGGCAAACTCCGTGCCGCCCAAGCTGGTGACTTCGGGCACTGAGCCGGGAAGATCCACGGAGAGGCCGGGATTCTGAGAGTCGTCACAATCGGCGGCCCCGCTATCGCCGGAGGCTGCAAGCCAGGTGATGCCTTGCGCGTTGGCCTGTTCCGCCATTTGCTGGAACGCCAGGGCGTCCGAGCTGGGCGTTTCCGGCTCGCAGGATCCGTAACTCTGGCTGATAACGGGCGCGAGGTTTTGATCGATGGCATACTGGACGGACTCGATTACGTCCGTGGAATAGACATAGAGGATGGTGGCGTTGCGCGCGACGGCGCCGGACAGTTCCAGGTCGAGGTCGGCTTCATCCAGGTCGCTCGATTGGATTCCGGGATCTGGAGAATTCGCGACCAGGATGCTTTGCGGATCGTTGGCAGGCAATCCGTAACTGGAGCGATAGTGTTGGATGTCGGAAACATTGACGCGCGTCTGCCCAACGACCACCAGCCACTGGCCTTTACCGTTGAATCCGGCCGTGTAAAGCGGCGCGATGTCGTAGATGTTGGCCACGTCATCCGGCGTTAGAAAATTTTCTCCGTCGCTGGCCGTGTAATGCGGCGAGAGCGTGGAGTGCGCATCCGGATTGCGCCGGATGCGTTTGGGCTTCATTCGAAAATCGTTCAAGCCGCGAATTTTGAGAATGACCCCGGAAAACGCCGCCGGAACCGAAGGCTCGACGGCGGCCGCGAAATGTTTCTCGCCATTGGTCAGGTATTCGTGAATCTCCGTTTGAAATGCACTTTCAATTCGAGAGGCGTCGCCATTTACGGCAACCCAGTTCCGGCCGCGCGCAACGGACGCGATGGTCAATCCCTGGCCTTCCAGCCACGATGTGATTTTGTTTAGGTCGTCAACTCCGACGCCGAATCGATCCGCGTATTCTTCAGGTGTAAGCCAGTGATGGTAGTTGGGAGAGTTCGGGTCCTGCTGATCGCGGAGCAACTGCGCCAGATCAGCTTTTTGGCTTTCCGAGGGAGTGAGCATGAGCGTTACGTACGACATGGGAAGCGATGGCGTCACGCGGCCCTGATCGTTCTCGGGACGAGCTTTGGGATGGACGCTGCCGCGAAGAATAAAGCGATCCGTGCCGTCCACGGTTTTCGATATTCGGCTTGGTTGGGCGTTAGCAGCACCCGCTACCAATGCAAGCGCAGTCAGCAGCGCCGAGCGCGCTACAAATCCGGAGCGGAGGAAGTTCCAAATCGTCATGCAACCTCTGGATCGGGGAATCAAGAAGGCTCTCTGCATAGACCTTCGCCCGCGGCGCGGCTTCGGGCAAGGCTTTCCTTCTCTATGGATATTATGACGCCGCTTAGATCGAGCGCGTTGCGTGCCTCAGGTTTCTTAGAATGAGCTCACGGTTAAAACTACTAGAGCCCGGCGGATGTTTTTCAGGTATTTAGCGGCGCTCTCATGGAATTATTTTTGGCCGGACGCGCCGAGCTTAACAATTCTTTACGCTACTATAATCGATATGAATCGGCTGGCTTGTTTCAATCGCGTGATTGCGCTGGCGGTTCTTCTGGCATCGGCGGCGATGGCGGAAATGGCCCCGAATTTTCACGCCAAGTCGCTGGATGGCGAGAACTTTACAAATGACTCGGTCAAGGGCAAAGTGGTTCTCATCCAGTTCTGGGCCACCTGGTGCAAATTTTGCCGCGGCGAGCAGCCGGTGGTGGATGAACTGTCGCGGGAGTTCGCGGATCGCGGGCTGGTGGTTCTGGCCGTGGATTTCATGGAGCCGAAAAAGACAGTCAAGAAATATCTGGCGGAAATGCCGCGCGCGTGTAAAGTGGTGCTGAGCGACGATACGAATCTGGCGGCGATGTATCCGTCTCGCGCTTTTCCTCTGTATGTTCTGATCGATCGGGATGGGAACGTCGCGGGAACTCAGAAAGGCGCGGGCGGCGAGCGGTCGCTGCGCTATCTGCTGAAGAAAGCCGGTCTCGAATAGAGGAGCTAAGTATGCGACGTCGATATCTGTTCCTTTTTTCTTTTGCGCTCGGTTGTGGCATGGCCGCGGAAATTCCAGCAGGCGCTCACCTGCTGCTACGCATGGAGAATTCGCTCACCACGCGGACGGCCAAGGAGGGCGATTACGTTTATCTGAGAACCGCGACGCCGGTGAGTGTGGATGGGCAGATCATCGTACCGGTCGGCAGTTATGTGCAGGGAGTGGTCGCGCAAACCAAGCGGAGCGGACGCGTGAGCGGGAGAGCGGAACTGGCGATCCGGCTGGAGACGTTGACGCTTCCCCAGGGAAAAGTGGTGAAATTCGCACCGCATCTCAATTCCGTGGATTCCGGAGATAGCGGCCAGGCGGTAGCGGGAACGGAAAATCGTGTGGAGCAGGCGCCGAGCCGGGGTCAAGATGCGGCACGGATTGCAATTCTCGCAGGGAGCGGAGCATCCATCGGAGGGATCGCAGCGCGAAGCTGGTCCGGTGCAGGGATCGGGGGCGCGGCTGGCAGCGCGGTGGGCCTTGCGACGGTGCTGATGACCCGAGGCAAAGAAGTGCAACTGCGGCAGGGATCGACGCTGGATGTGGTGTTCGATCGAGCGCTTCTTATCGAGTAGTCCCCGGGGAAATCCACGGCGCTCCGATTTTTTTGTGGCGCGCGAAGTGGAGAATCAGGGCGACGGCGACTCCTAGAACGATCGCGGCGGGAAATACATAACGCAGCATGGGAATCCCGAGGAGGAAGATCATCATGCTGCCGAGGGCGAAGATCGCGCCGGCGATACCGCCGCCTACGGGGATTTTGGATAGGTTGATTTGCGGGCGTGAGGGGACTTGTTCCATAAGGCTTCCTGATTTGACGCTAGCACGTTCGGATATTGCGGGCTAGTAATTTTACGCTCCGTTGCGGTCGCGGTTCGGTATAATGCCAACATCAGCCGTGGGACGTTTCGTCGCCAGTGCGTTGCTTCTCATTCTCGCTTGCGATACTACTTTGCCCGCGCTCCTCACTAGCCCGGAGTCGAATCTGCCAGCCTGTTGCCGGCGGGACGGCAAGCATCATTGCGCCATGATGGAGATGCTGGAGAAGCAGCAGGAAAGCGCTGGGCCGTCGTGGAAGACCGTCGCCAAGAAGTGTCCGATGTTTCCGCGAGGAACGGTCGCGTCTTTGACCCACGAATCCGCTCCGCCCGCCTCGGTCCGCTTTGCTGATTCGCTTTCCACCTACTCGGCCGTAAAAGCGCAGACCGAAGTTCTCTTCCACATTTCGCATAGCCGGGCACGCCAAAAGCGCGGTCCGCCGTCTTTCGCTTAGCTCCTACCTATTTTCATTTCTGATTGAGAAAGGCTGTGCTATGCGAGTATTTCGTATCGCTGCTCCCATTTGGATTGCGGCGCAAGCGTTGGCGACTATTTTTGGAACGGTTCAAGGCGTGGTGCATGATCCCACTCATCGGCCGGTCGCTGGGGTGGACGTATCGCTGCACGCGGAGAATTCGGAGTATGTTCAGCATGCGCAAACGGCGGCGAATGGGGCATTCGAGTTCCGTGCGGTGCCTGCTGGGCGCTACAACGTTCACGTTTCACACAGCGGCTTCGCGGAAGCCGAACAACCCTTGGTGGTGGAATCGGGCAACGTGCCGGTGCTGCATTTTCAATTAAAGCTGGCGGAACAGCGGCAGTCGATTGAAGTTTCCGCGACCTCGGATGCCGTGAATCCGCAGTCGTCTACTCCGACGACGCTGGTGACTCGGCAGGATATCCAACAAACTCCGGGCGCCGACCTGAGCAACAGCTTGAGCATGATTACGAACTTCGTGCCGGGCGCCTACATGACACACGACCAACTGCACGTCCGCGGCGGGCATCAAGTGACATGGGCCATCGACGGGATTCCGATTCCCAATACGAACATTGCGAGCAATGTTGGCCCGCAGATCGATCCGAAAGATATCGATTATCTCGAAGTGCAGCGCGGCGGGTACTCGGCCGATTACGGCGATCGTACCTACGGAACGTTCAACGTGGTGCCAAGGACCGGATGGGAGCGGAATCGCGAGATCGAGATCAACACGACTTATGGATCTTTTCAACAGACGAACGATCAGATCAATCTCGGCGATCATACGCAGCGATTCGCATATTTTGCGAGCGTCAACGGAAATCGCAGCGATTATGGATTAGGAACGCCGGGTCCCGAGGTATTGCATGACCGGGTGTGGGGCATGGGCGGATTCGCTTCGCTCATCTTTAACAAAGACCAAGCCAATCAGTTCCGCTTCGTGACCAGCGTGCGCGGCGACGATTATCAAATTCCAAACGATCCGTCGAGTCTCAACGCCGGAATTCGCGATGTGGAGCGCGAGCGCGACGTGCTTGCCGATTTCACCTGGGTTCACACGCTATCGCCGGGCTGGCTGCTGACTACTTCGCCGTTCCTGCATTTCAATCGCGCGAATTACGATGGCGATCCGCACGATAATCCGGTGAGCACGACGCAGCATCTGGATTCCACATATGCGGGAGCGCAGATTACGCTGAATGGCGTGAGCACGCGGCACAATGCCGGATTTGGTGTTTACGGGTTCGGCCAGCGCGACGATGAGTTCGTGCATCTGGCGGCGAATGATGGGTCCGGGGCGAACGTAGCGCAAGAAAAAGTATCGACTGGAAATCTGGAGGCGGTGTTCGCGGAGGATCAATTTAAGGTAACGCCTTGGATCACTCTGACGGGCGGCGTCCGGCTGACGCATTTTTCGGGCGCTGTTTCCGAGAATGCCGCCAACCCGCGCGCCGGATTGGCGCTTCGCATCCCACGCCTGAATTGGGTTTTGCGCGGATTCTTCGGGACGTATTATCAAGCGCCGCCGCTTTCGACAGTATCCGGGCCGTTGGCGGAGTTCGCGGTGACACAAGGACTGGGGTTTATCCCGTTGCGCGGCGAGCGCGATCAGGAGAACCAAGTTGGGCTCACGATTCCGTTTCGCGGCTGGAGTTTCGACACCAACAGCTTCCGGCAGCGGGCGAAGAACTACTTCGATCACGACGCGATCGGCAATTCGAACGTGTTTTTTCCGCTAGCGATCACGGGAGCGCGCATCTATGGATGGGAGTTCACAGCGCGTTCGCCCAGAATCAAGCGACGCGGCGAAGTTTCGATTGCTTATTCGTATCAGCACGCGGAAGCGGAGGGCGCGGTCAGCGGCGGCTTGACGGATTTTTCACCGCCGGCTAACGGATACTTCTTATTGGATCACGATCAGCGGCACACTTTGCACGGGAACTTCAACGTGATTCTTCCGTTTCGCGCTTGGGCGGCGGGCGGCGTTTACTACGGCTCCGGATTCACCGATGGATCGAGCGACATTCCAAAGCACCTGCCGCCACATACGACGTTCGATTTTTCGATCGGTAAGAGCCTTTCGGAAAGTTTGTCGATTGGGGTGACTGGGCTGAACATTGGGAATCGCCGGTTTCTGCTGGACAATAGTGTGACATTCGGCGGGACGCATTACGCCGATCCGCGGCAGATCTATGCGCAGGTGCGGTACCGGTTCCACTTTTAGACTGAACCGCGAACCGCCGTGGTAGGTCCCTTGCGGACGCGGTTCGGCAGGGGGAGGCGTTGCTATAGTGAAATTAGAATGCACTCTTCTAAGACTCAGTCAAAAGTTCAGGTGATGGAAGAAACCAACGCGTCGAGCGGCGGATACAAGGTGTTCAATCGGATTGTGGATTGGATCACCAGTGACCGTATGCAGCTGCTGAATATTACGGATCGCATCAATGAGATTGTGCGGAAGAGCGGCATCCGCGACGGGCTGGTGCATCTGCAGTCCCTGCACACTACTTCCGGAGTGTTCTTGAACGAGTGGCAGGATGCGCTCATTCACGACGTGAAGCGGTTTCTGGACCAAGTAGTGGACCGCGAGATCTACTATCGCCACAACGATCCGCAGTTTTCCGATTGCGAACGCAAGAACGCCGATTCGCATATGCGGGGCATGCTGATGGGCCAGACGCTGTGTTTGCAAGTGCGGAACGCGTCCGTGCTTCTGGGGACGTGGCAGAGTATCATCTTCGCCGAATTTGACGGGCCGCGCAGCCGGTCTCTGGCAGTTCAGATTTCGGGCGTCTAAACGGATGCCGCGGTACTTCACGCTCCAGCAGGCCGAAAAGCTGCTTCCCGAAGTGGAGTCCGCGATTCGGGAAGCAATCCAGCAGAAATCCGTTTACCAAAAAGCCGAGGAAGAATGGCAGAGTTTTACGAGCCGCGTCACCTTGTTAGGCGGCGTGCGCGTGGACCACTCGCAAGTGATGGGCTTCAAGCAGCGCAAGGAGTCATCCGCGCAACGGCTGAAGGCCGCGGTGGAGAAGATTCAGGATTACGGGTGCTTGCTTAAGGATCTGGACGTTGGCTTGCTGGATTTCCCGACGCTGTTTCGCGGCGAGGAAGTTTACTTGTGCTGGAAGCTGGGCGAATCGGCGATTGAGTTTTGGCATGGAGTGAATGAAGGCTTTCGCGGGCGGAAGGCGATCGATGCGGAGTTTCTGGCCGAGCATCGGGGGGAGTGAAGTGAATTTTATTGCCACAGTACACGCGTCTACTCGTTGCGTAGCGCGACCATCGGATCCACGCGTGCGGCGCGCCACGCTGGCGCCAGGACTGCCAGAGCGGCTACAAAGAGCATAATTGCCGTGGGTACAAACAGCGAGCCCGCTTGATCCGCTTTTACGTCGAACAGCAGGCTCGATAGAAATCGAGAGAGGGACAGCGCCGCCGGGACGCCAAGCGCGACACCCGCCAGCGCTACCCAAACGCCGTCGATAAGGATCATATCCAACACTTGTCCACGGCGCGCGCCGAGCGCCATGCGCAATCCGATTTCTTTGGTGCGCCGGGCAACGGCGTACGCCATCACGCCGTAGAGGCCGACCGCAGCCAGCAATAGCGCGAGAAAACCGAACAGGCCTGCGATCGTGGCTAACATGCGCTCTTTATCGAGATAGGCGTCGATCTGTTCGTCCAAGGTGGCCATCTCAAGCGCTTTTGCGCGTGGATCTACCTGCGCAACAGCGCGTTCGATTTCTTTTGAGGCTGTGCCGAGATCCTTCGAATACCGAACTTCCACCGTCGGAGCCCAAGGTGGATCCATTTCTGTAATTGGAAAATAGATGGTGGGCGCGGGTTGTTCCCGCAGACCGTAATGGCGGACGTCGCGCACCACTCCGACGATCTCGACAATCACTTTCTGCGGTGAATGCGCGAATGGCTGCAGTTTCAAGCCCACCGGATTCGTGCCGTTGAAGTACATGCGGGCGAGCCGTTCGTTGATCATTGCAACCTTCACGTCGCCGGCATTCACGATATTGGGATCGCTCTTCCCACTCCTGACCGGATCACGGACATCGAAAGCGCGTCCGGCGAGCAACGGGATTCCCATCACCGAAAAGAAATCGTTATCCACCAGGATGTAGTCGGCCTCGCGTTTTGCCTCTTCCTGGAGTGGATGATCGGGGATTTGAAAGTCGCCGGTGAAACGACCGCGATTGAAGGGACCGGGCCAGGAGACCGAAGCATTCGTCACTCCCGGCAATGTTTTGAGGCGTTCCACTACGCGCCGCTGCTCGTCCTGCTTTTGTTCGGGTGAGTAGGCGCGCGGCAGATCCAGTTCGAACGTAACCCGATGCTCTGGTTGGAATCCGGCATTCACGTTTTTCAAATTAAGCAGCGTGCGGACGAAGAGTCCGGCGCCGAAAACCAGCACTGTGGACAGAGCCACTTGCGCGACGGAAAGCAATTTGCCGGGGCGAATGCTGCCTCGGGCGCCGCCGAAATCGGAGCTGGCGCTGAATTTGAGCGCGTTGGTCAATTGCGTCCGGCCCACTCGCATCGCGGGGATCACGCCTGAGAGCAAACCAGCTCCGATGGCGATGGCTGAAGTGAACAGCAGCACACGTAAACTAAGGTGAACATCCAACACCAGCGGAACGCTGCGTTGCGGGATGAGATCGAGAAGATGCCGCGAAGTCCAGACGGCGACAAGGAGGCCCAAACATCCGCCGCAAATGGATAGCAGAAGGCTCTCGGTGAGAAACTGGCGGAACAGCCGCTCGGCGCCCGCGCCTAAGGAAATGCGAGTCGCTACTTCGCGTTGCCGGGCTGCTGCGCGCGCCAGCAAGAGATTGGTAATGTTCGCGCACGCAATCAGCAGCACCAGCGCCACCACGCCCATAACGATCCGCAATGGGAGCGCGAAGCGTTCCCGCAGTTCGGAGATGCCGCTCGACCCATCCTGCACGATCACCCGGCTATTGTCCGCCATTTGCCGTTTTCCTTTATAGTTCGGCAAGGACGCGCGCTGCTGCTCGCGAAACGCAGCATAGACGATGTTGACGGCGGCTTGCGTCTGACTGATGGTTGCGCCCGGTTTCAGCCGGCCAAGCGTGCTGAGATAATTCCATCCGCTGCCGGTCAAAAGCTTCAGATCGCCGGCTGTGGCGTTGGTCCAAAGATCGATCGCGTTTCCCACTTCCACTCCGTCAAACTTTCCGCCTGCGATGCCGATTACGGTAGCGGGCTTGTCGTCGATCAGCACGGTCTTGCCAAGGATCGCGGGATCGGCTGAAAATCGACGGCGCCAAAATCGCTCGCTAAGGACGGTTTGAAGTTGGCTCGGAATCTTATCTCCAGAGGGACCGAATCCGCGCCCGGCAACGAACGGCGTACCGAACACATCGAAGAAGTTGGCGCTGACTTGTGTGGATACAGCCTTGACGGATTCGCCGCTGGGTAAAGTTACCGCTGTTGCATCCGGATGGCTGGTTGCGCAGAGGTCATCCAGGACTTGGCCGCGCAAGCCTTCGCGCAGGCGTGAGTACAGCAGGTAGGACATGGCGCCGTTCACTCGGCCCCGGTGCATTTCCAACACCACCAAGCGCGAAGGGTCGCGGACCGGCAGCGATGCCAGCAACAGCGAATTCAGGATGCTGAAGATTCCGGTATTGGCGCCGATGCCGAGCGCCAAGGACAAAATCGCCACCGCGGTCACGCCCGGACTCTTACGAGCCATGCGCGCGGCGTAACGCAAGTCTTGGGAAAGCTCATCCGGCCAACGCAGTCCGCGGGCTTCGCGGCAGCGCTCTTTATAGCTTTCCAGGGCGCCGAATTCGAGACGGGCTTGCCGCTCCGCCTGAGATCGCGTGAGACCAGCGCTCTCCAGTGCGTCGGCGCGTTCCGACAGATGAGAGCGCAGTTGCTCCGCAAGATCGCCCTCGACGTCAGACCGATGAAAGATGCCTCGCCAATAGGAACGAATGCGCGCCCACACGCTACACCTCCCCGCGAGAGGTATTCAAGACGGATGCCATGGCTGAGGTGAGGCGATTCCAACTTTCGGTCTCCACCCGAAGCCGCTTTCGGCCGGCGGCGGTGAGCTGATAAAACTTCGCGCGCCGGTTGTTGTCAGAGATTCCCCACTCGCTTTTGAGCAGCCCCTGGTGTTCCAGGCGGAACAGCGCGGGATAGAGCGCGCCTTGCTCGATTTGAAACGATCCGCCGGAAATCTGCTCGATGCGGAGCAGAACGCCATAGCCATGACGAGGTCCGAGCGAGACTGCTTTCAGGATTAAAAGGTCTAAGGTGCCGGGAAGCAGATCGGCCGAAGGCTTGTCCATGGGCGCACTCTCCTAAACTACTAAGGAGAAGCGTAGCGGAACTCTCCTAAGTTGTCAAGGAGAGAAAACCGCGCAGGCGCTCGTAGGCGCCGCGCCGCCGCTGGTGCGCCACGGTACAATCGAGCTTTGGAGAAGCTGCATTCACTGCCTGCCTGGAGGGCAATCCAGCATCAATTCGACGAGACCGGCGACGCGCAACCCGTTTTAGTTGGACTCACGGGTTTGGTTGACGGCATAGCGCAAGCAGCATATCAGGCTACCCTCGAACCCGCGTCCGGCGGGTCAGCCGCGATGCTCGCGGTGGGAGGATTTGGACGCTGTGAGCTGTTTCCCTACTCCGACGTCGACATTTTGATTCTGCTGGAGCGCGAGTCTCAGGCCGCCAGTCTCAAGGACGCGCTTTCCGAGTTCGTCCGCTTGTTTTGGGACGCCGGACTCCGGCTGAGCCATTCCGTTCGCACCGTTGCCGAATGCGCCGAGTTACATGAGCAGAACATCGAGCTGAACATCAGCCTGCTGGATCGCCGGTTACTGGCGGGCTCGAGTGATTTGAACAGCAAGCTGGAAGCGAAACTTGGGCCGTTCTTTGACCGCCATTCGCGCGCGCTGGCGCAGCATCTGGCGCGGCTGGCACGCGGCCGGCATCGTAAATTTCAAGATACTTTCTATCATCTCGAACCGGATATCAAGGAAACGCCGGGCGGGTTGCGCGACCTGCATCTGGTAGGCTGGCTCGGGAAGTTGCGTAAATCGGATGCCGCCGCGCCTGGATTGCTGGCCGCACCCGCACGCTTTCTGAATTCACTCCGCTGCTTTCTTCACTATCGCGATTCACGCGACCAGAATCTGTTGAGCTTCGAGGCGCAGGAGGAGCTTGCCGCGCGCGCGGTGTCCCTATTTCCGACGCCTTCGGAGTTCATGCGGGAATATTTTCGAAACGCCCGCTTCATTGACAGCGAAGCGCGCCGCACGCTGGATTCGACGGAAAAGAGCGAAACTTCGCTAATCCACCAGTTCCGCGATTGGCGCTCGCGCTTATCCAACGGCGACTTCACGGTGTCGCAGGAACGCGTGTTTCTGCGCACGCCGGCTCAATTGGAAAAAGATCCAAGCCTGGCGCTGCGGCTCTTCGAATTCGTGGCGCGGCACGGCATACCGTTGGCGGCGGAGACGGAGCGGCGCCTGGAGCAGAATCGCGAGAGCTTTGCCCGTTACTGTAAAACCGGCCAGCCGTTGTGGCCTGCTTTGCGCGCCATCCTCTCTCAGCCGCACGCGGCATTGGCTCTTCGCGCCATGCACTATACAAGCCTGGTGCAGGCTTTGTTTCCGGAGTGGGAGAAAATTACTTGCCTGGTAGTCCCCGATTATTATCACCGCTACACGGTGGATGAACATACGCTGGTTGCGATCGAACGGCTAGCGGAACTGGCGCAGGCCAAGGATCAAACAAAGCTTCGTTTCGCGGAAATTCTTTCTGAGATCGCCGATCAAGCTCTGCTGCGTTTCGCCCTGCTGTTCCACGACGCGGGGAAAGGCGACAACGATGGCGACCACTCCCGCCGATCGGTGCACCTGGCTCGGCAAGCGATGCAGCGCATCCAGATGCCCAAAGAGGATCAGGCGCGCGTGGAGTTCCTGATCGAGCATCATCTGGATCTGTCGGCCGTGATGAACTCGCGCGACCTGCACGATCCGGCGACCGCTGCCTTGTTAGCCGAACGCATCGGCACCATTGAACAGCTCAAGCTGCTGGCGGTTCTCACCTATGCCGACATTTCCGCCGTCAATCCGGCCGCTATGACGCCATGGCGTTTGGAGCAACTCTGGCAGACCTATCGCATCACGCATCAGGAGCTGGTGCGGGAGCTCGAAACCGGAAGAATTCGCGAGCTGCCGCAGGAGCTTCCGGAAATGGCGGCGTTTATCAAAGGATTTCCGACGCGCTACCTGCGCACGCACACTCCGGCTGAAATCGAAGCGCACATCGCGTTGAAGGAGCTGAGCCGTCCAACCGGGGCGGCCGTGGAGATAGAGCGGCAAGCCAGTGTTTATCGAGCAACCATCGTGGCGCGCGACCGTCCGGCGCTGTTCAGTTCGCTGGCCGGCGCGCTTTCCAGTTTCGGCATGGATATTTTGAAGGCGGAAGCGTTCGCAAACGCGCAGGGCCTGGTGCTCGACACGTTCGTGTTCGCCGATCCAAAGCGGACACTGGATTTGAATGCTCAGGAAATCGAGCGGCTGCAACAGAGCCTGGAGCGCGCCGCGCAAGGAAAATTGAATGTGGAGCAGCTTCTCAAGGCGCGGCCTGCTCCTCCAAAACCGAAACGGCGGACGCAGCCGAGCGTTCACTTTGATTCGGAGGCGTGCGAGACGGCAACACTGGTGGAGATTATCGCGGAAGATCGGCCAGGATTGCTCTACGACCTGGCATCCACATTTTCAGCGGCAGCGTGCAATATCGACGTGGTGTTGATCGACACCGAGGGGCACAAGGCGATCGATGTCTTTTATGTGGCGGCGGATGGGAAGAAGCTCAATCCGGAACTGGAAAAGTTACTCGGAAGAAAGCTCCTTGCCGCTTGCTGATTTTGAGCGCAAGCTTAGCAGCCTATGGCAGAACCTGCCGTGCGCTGGAAACATGGTGACAGACACGAAATTCCGCAGCCTGAGGTCCGGTTTCCAGTGCTGTGTCACTGCGGAAATCAGAGTCTGTCACCACATTTCCGAACCGAATTGTTAGATGTCGTAATACAGCGCGAATTCGTACGGATGGGGCCGCAGGCGCACGGCATCCGCTTCATTCTTGCGCTTGTATTCGATAAAGGTCTCGATCAGGTCCTCGCTGAAGACATCGCCCTTTAATAGGAAGTCGTGGTCTTCTTCGAGGCAGGTAAGCGCTTCTTCCAGCGAAGCTGGCATAGACGGAACGCTCTTCATCTCTTCCGGTGAGAGATCGTAGATGTCCTTGTCCAGCGGCTCGCCGGGCTCCAGTTTGTTGAGCACGCCATCGAGGCCGGCCATCATCATCGCGGCGAACGCGAGATAAGGATTCGCAGCCGGATCCGGCGGACGGAACTCCACGCGCTTCGCCTTCGGGCTCGCCGAATACATCGGGATGCGGCAGGCGGCCGATCGATTCCGGCGCGAATACGCCAGATTCACGGGAGCTTCGTAGCCCGGAACCAGACGCTTGTAGCTATTGGTAGTCGGCGCGATGATCGCCGAAAGCGCGCGCGCATGCTTCAGCAATCCGCCGATGTAGTTCAGCGCCATGCCGCTCAATCCGGCATATCCATCGCCGGCGAAAAGCGGCTTGCCGCCTTTCCAGATGCTCTGGTGCGTGTGCATGCCGCTGCCGTTGTCGGTGAAGAGGGGCTTCGGCATGAACGTTACCGTCTTGCCGTGCAGTTGCGCAACGTTGCGGACCACGTACTTGTACAGCATCATGTTGTCCGCGGATTTCAGCAACGTGTCGAAGCGTTGATCGATTTCGCATTGCCCGCCGGTGGCCACTTCATGGTGATGACACTCGATGTGGAGACCGCAGCGGATCATGGTTTCCACCATCGCGCCGCGCAGGTTCTGGTAATGGTCGGTAGGAGGAACCGGGAAGTAGCCTTCCTTGTAGCGCGGACGGTAGCCGAGGTTGTCGCCTTCGCGGCCGGAATTCCAGCGGCCTTCTTCGGCGTCGATGAAATAGAAACCGGAGTGCTGGTTTTGATCGTAGCGGACGTTATCGAAGATGAAAAATTCCGCTTCGGCGCCAAAGAACGCCGTATCGCCGACGCCGCTGTTCTTCAGGTAGAGCTCGGCTTTGCGCGCTATCCAACGCGGGTCGCGATTGTAGTTCTGGCGCGTGATGGGATCTTGCACATCGCACACCATGACCAAGGTGGGGATTTCGAAAAACGGGTCCATGATCGCGGTGGTCGGATCGGGAATCAGCAGCATGTCGCTCTCATTGATCGCCGCCCACCCGCGGATGCTGGAGCCGTCCATTCCAAAGCCGTCCTGGAACGAATCCTCGCTCAGCTCACCGATCGGATACGACACGTGGTGCTGCAAACCTGGAATATCGGAAAATCGCAGATCGAGCTGCCGGGCGTGATTCTTCTTGGCAAACTCCAACACTTCTTTGGGACTCATCGAACCTCCTGAGAATTGAAAAAGATAACCGGGGGAACCCTCTACAGTAGCGCAATCCGGACGGCCGGTGCATCCAAATTTTTGATCGGGCTCATAAAGGAAATCTGACTCTGCCCGCTCTTGGTATGTTTAGGGGATGCGAACGCTCTCGCTCACGGCGCTTCTGGCGATTGCAACCTGCGCCGGTGCGCAAAACAAAGGCATCCTGCTCGA
>Ga0070734_10003563_pt1 | contig 16063 bp, 16 predicted proteins | sample Coa_R1_8_FD_66444 | JGI IMG/M metagenome (GOLD analysis project Ga0070734, IMG submission 66444) | Surface soil microbial communities from Centralia Pennsylvania, which are recovering from an underground coalmine fire - Coalmine... | ecosystem: Environmental > Terrestrial > Soil > Unclassified ...
ATCTTGGGAGGTGAAGGAACTCAGCAGACTAACCGGTGAATCCGCTACTCTTACGTCTCGGCCATTCCTTACGCTCCAGAACCCATTTTGTTGAATTCGCTGATTAGCTGGCAGACCCATTCGATGTCATCGCTCGATAGAGCGGAGTGAACTGGCAGCGCCAAGGTGTCGCGCGCGGCCTCCTCGCTCACCGGGAAATCGCCTTCGCGGTATCCGAGATCCCGATAGCATGGCTGCAGATGCAGGGGCACCGGATAATAAACCTCTGTACTCACCCCGTTCTCTTGCAACCACGCCTTCAACTGATCGCGCCGCCGACTCCGAACCACAAACTGGTTGTAAACGTGCCGTGTCTGGTATGAGGCCTCGGTGGGAACCGTTACCGGCGCGACACTTCGTGTCAACAACTCCCGGTACAGCGCCGCATTCCTCTGCCTCCCCGCGCTCCACTCATCCACGTACCTGAACTTAACCTTCAAGATCGCGGCTTGCAGAGTATCGAGCCGCGAATTGATCCCAATGCTTTCGTGATAATACTTCTTCGTGGTTCCGTGCAGCCTTAGCGATCCGAGCTTGCGCGCCAACTCCTCATCGTTCGTTAGAACCATTCCGCCGTCGCCAAAACCGCCCAGGTTTTTGCTCGGGAAGAAGCTGATGCAGCCCATCGCTCCGATGCTCTGTGCTTTCCTGCCCTTGTACTCCGCGCCGATCGATTGCGCGCCGTCTTCAATCACGACGCAGTTATGCTGGCGGGCACTCTCGATCAGAGGATCCAGATCCGCGCATCCGCCAAACAGATGCACGGGAATCATGGCGGTGATCCCGGGCGTGGTCTCCAGAACACGCCGGGCTGCGATCGGATCCAGGTTATACGTAAGCGGATCGATGTCCGCGAAAACCGGTGTGGCGCCGGCCCGCGTGATGGCGCCGGCCGTGGCAAAAAATGAATAGGGCGTAGTCAGAACCCGGTCGCCCTGCTTGACTCCGCCCGCCAGCAAAGCCAAAAATAGCGCGTCGGAACCCGATGCGCACGCAACCGCATAGCGGGTTCCGGAATACTCCGCAATGAGTGCCTCCAGTTCCTTGACCTCGGGGCCCATGATGAATTTCTGCGAATCCACCACGCGCGTGATTGCACTCAGGATCTCCTCGCGCAGCGGCGCGTGCAGCGCCGCCAGGTCGAGCAACGGGATCTTACGCTTTTGCAAACTCAGGGTCAACGATGAGCCTCCTTGAGATGAACCGACTGCCCTTGCTTCCTATAACTGGATCCGCAAGCAGTGCAAACAGCCGAATCGCCCGCCTTAAAATCCAGCTTGATGCCGCAGGCGCACATCCAGCCCCTCAGCCGCGCCGGATTTCCGTAAGCGAGGCCGTAATCGGGCACGTCCCGAGTCACCACTGATCCGGCGCCGATAAACGCGTACCGGCCGATGGTGGTTCCGCAGACCACCGTCGAATTCGCACCCAGCGAGGCGCCGCGCTTCACCAACGTTGTTTTATATTCATCGCGCCGCACCACGTGACTGCGCGGATTCACTACATTCGTGAATACCATCGAAGGGCCGCAAAACACGTCGTCTTCCAGAATGCACCCCGTGTACACCGAGACGTTATTCTGAATCTTCACGTTGGTCCCAATCACTACGTCCGGGGAAATCACCACGTTCTGACCGATGTTGCATCGCTCGCCGATCCGGCTGTTTTTCATGACATGGCAAAAGTGCCAGATTTTTGTCCCGGCCCCGATCACCACCGGATCGTCTATATATGACGAGGAATGGACGAAATAAGACGGATCTCCCATAAGTCAACCGCGCCGGCCTACATCGCCTCTACCCGCTGCGCGGCGGCATCGGTAACTTGCACGCGATCGCCGCCCATCTGCAGCGAGCGCTGGCAAGCCTGCAAAACCTGAAGAACGGTCACGCCATCTTCGCCTGGAGTCTTCGGAGTCTGCCGGTGCACGATGCAATCGATAAAGTGCTGGCACTCCACCTGCAGTGGCTCCAACGGGGCGAACGGAACCGGCTCTCCTTTGGGCTGCTTCACCTCGAAGCCGCCGTTCGCCCAAGCGATGTCCTTGTCATATAACACCAGCTTGTCCGTCGCACGGCTGTCTTCGAACACAATCATCTTTTTGCTGCCAATTACTACCAGCCGCTGCTCTTTATACGGGTGCAGCCAGCTGACGAAGATATGTGCCCGCGTGCCATGATCGAAAAGGAGGTTGGAGATCGTGACGTCCGCGATGTTGGGCTGCACGTAGGTGCCGCCCACGGCCGAAACCTGCACCGGCAGGCTTCCCGTGAGCCTCAAAATGACGCTGATATCGTGAGGCGCAAAGCTCCACAGCGCATTTTCTTCCCGCCTGATTTTGCCCATCGCCAGACGGTTTGAATAGATGTACTCCAGCCGGCCCAGTTCTCCGGCGTCGACCAGTTCCTTAATCTTGACCACCGCGGGATGATAGATTAACAAGTGTCCGACCATCAGGATCCGGTTGAAGCGGCGGGCGGCCACCGTCATCTCAAAGCCGTCCTGCCATCGCAGAGCCAGCGGCTTTTCCACGAAGACGTCTTTTCCTGCCTCGAGCCCCGCGATGGCCATTCGTGCGTGCTGCTCCGCGGGCGTCGCGACCACGATCCCATCAATCTCCGGGTCGCGCAGCACTTCGGAAAGCTCTGAAAAACCCTTGACCTGATATTCCTCGCGAAAGCGATTCAACAGGCTCGGATTACCTTCGCAGATTGAGTGGAGACTCCCCAGAGCGTGAAAATTGCGGACCAGATTCTTACCCCAATGCCCGCACCCGATCACACAAATATTTGCGGTTTTCTGATCACTGCCCATCGGAAATTCGGTGAGCCGCCATTTTAGCACGCTGAAGGGGAATCAACGCCGTTTTGGGCTCTGAATTTGCTGCTCAAAGCATTAAGATTAAGAGAATCTGTTTCGCGCGGCCGAACACGTGCTTCAAACGAAAATTTCGAATAGCGTCCAAGCTCGCGCGCCCGCCGTCCTCCTGTGGCTCCCCTGGAGCGCCGTGACTGCGCTACTCACTGGGAAGCCTTTCCTTTGGGAGTTGAGCTACTTCAAGAGTCCTGGTCCGCGATTTTACCAGGTCATCATTGCCTTGTTGCTGGCGTTTCCCGCGATTCTGGGGCTCTATCAACTGCTTCGTCGCCGCGCTTGGTGGCGCTATGAGTTGGCCGCCGTAACCGCATTCCCACTCGCCGCCGCGCTCTTCTATCAACCTCGTGCCGCCCTGGTGGCTCTCTGGGTACTGGTCGCCTGCTATGCGGCCGGCCGCTTCGTCCTCCGCAAGCTCCGCATCGGCATCGATCACGTTCTGGACGAAATTGCTCTCGCGGCCGGCATTGGTCTGGCTGTGCTGCTCATCGCCCTCTTTGTGCTCGGGCTCTGCAAAGGATTCCACGGCTGGTCATTTGCTCTTCTTCTGGGAGTCCCGATCATTTTTTTCTGGCGCGATGTTGCCTCTTTGGGGCCCGCGCTCCTCCGATACCAGACGGCTTGGGTCGATACATCCGAATTCTCCACCGCACTGGGTGCTTTATTCTTCGTCTTTACCGCGGCATGCGTCCTGTACGCCACGATGGTGGTCCTGTCGCCCAGCTTGACCTACGATGTGCTGACCTCCCACCTTCCTGCTGCGCAATATTACCGGACAGTCCATGCGCTGCAACCTGTACCAAATGGGGACTACTCGTACTTTCCCCAGTCGATCGAGTCGCTCATGGCGCTCGGGCTGACCTTCGCCGGACAGCCCGCCGCCCAGATGCTGCCTCCCTTGTTTTTCGCCCTCTCGCTGATGCTCGCGTTTCGAATCGCCCGACACTGCGGGGCCGACCGGCTGTCCGCGCTTGGCGCCGTGGTGCTGGCCGCCACCCTGCCGGCTCTCCACTGGACCGGAAGCGTGGCCAAGAACGATTTCGCAGTGGTCTTCTTCGTGCTCGCTTCGCTCGACTGCTACTTGCGCTGGCAACAGAGCGGAACCTTTCGCTGGCTTCAACTCGGTGTGTTCTTCGTAGCCGCCGCGAACGGCATCAAGGATACTGCCGCGGTCGCGCTCCCGGCCGCCGCCCTCCTCTATGGGTACGCCGCCTGGCGCCAGCCGCGCCGGCTCCGCGCCTTCGCCTCGCTGTCGGCCATCTTTCTCGCTTGCGGCCTGCACTGGCAGATCCGGGATTACCTGCTCACTGGAAATCCCATCTATCCGCTCATCTCCCATCAAACTCTCATCCCCTGGGAAAACACTCCGGCCATTCTGTTCTCCCGCTATCTCATGCTTCCCTGGGATCTGCAGTTTCACGCCAACTGGTTTTTCGAAGGTCCCGTGCAGTTTCCGTTGGGCGTCGTCCTGTTGATGTTCGCGCCCGTCTGGCTGCTGCTGCGCACTCGGCGGCTCAACCGAAGCGAAGCTGCCTGCCTGGTTTTCGCGCTTGTGTATCTCGTCTGCTGGGCTTTCTTTCCGTTTCGCTCGCTGCGGTATGCCGCCCCCCCCGTGCTGCTCCTCGTCGTTTTAACTGGATGCCGCGCTCTCGCTCTGCGGCCCAAGACCATCGCGGCGCGATTACCCTTGCTCACCGGCCTCGCCTATTGCCTTGTGTTCGCAATCTGCGGTACGGCGATCATTGAGATTAATGGGCCGCTGCTCCGCTTTTTCGCCCGCCGCATCGATAGCCGCGAATACCTGCGCGAAGCCTATTATCCCTACTTGCCGCTGGAAGCCGTGAGGGCGCGCTGGCGCCCGGGAGATTGGACTTACTCCGCCGGCAACTGCGCAGTCGCCTATGGTCCTGACCCCGCCCGCTTTGTTTGCTTCGTCCCGTCAGACAACCGGTACAATGCCCAAGCCGTCAAAAACGAGATCGCCCAGCACCCCTATCGATTCGTGCTGCTCCCGGCCGGAAGCCTCGAAGCTTCCGTCATGGGACCAAACGTTACGCCCTTCTACCGCGACGCCCACTTCGCTGTTTACGAGCGATAACGCGTAACCCCGCCTTATCCGGCGCTGCTCCATTTCAGCAGGGTCGTGCAAGGCCGCGTCAGCGGATCGTCGAAATGGTTCGGACTGACCCGCAATGCGTAGCCCAGCCTCCCCGTTCGCTCCGGGACGATCTCCTTCCTGAAAACAGCCACCGATCCCTGCTGCTCGACGGCCGGGAGCACCATCACCTCGGTGTCTTCCAGATTCCCGTCGATGTCCACCCGTCCCATCACCACTTCCACCCGCACGTCCGCCGGCGTCAGGCCCGCCAGGTCGATCGCCGCCTTCACCGTCAGCGGCTTTCCGCTCACCACCGCGCCCGGCGTTCCGTTGCCCGAATCCACAAACCGCACCCGGTCCCACACCTCGCGGACCCGCGAATTCCAGCGCGCCCATTCCCGAACCAACTGGTGCTCGCTTTTGACGATCCGGATATTCTGCGCATGCGCCGGCTCATACAGCTCCGTCATATATTCATGCACCATCCGCCGGCAATCGAACTGCGGGCTGATGTACATGAGCGACTGCTTCACCCGCCGGATCCACTCCCGCGGCGTCTGCTCCCGCCGTTCGTAAAACATGGGAACAATCTCGTTCTCGAGCAGGTAGTAGATGGCGCTGGCGTGCAAACCATCCTGATCTTCCGAATACGGCTCCCGCTCGCCGATCGCCCATCCACCGGATTGTTCGTACGCTTCATCGAACCATCCGTCGAGGATGCTGAGGTTGAGCACGCCATTCATCGCGGCTTTCATGCCGCTGGTGCCGCACGCCTCTTCGCCGCGGCGCGGGTTGTTCAACCACAGGTCCACTCCCTGCACCAGCTCGCGCGCCACCTTGATGTCGTAGTCTTCCAGAAACACCACGTGTTTCCAGAGATCCGGATCGCGTGAAAGCTGCACGATCTCCCGGATGAAGCTCTTGCCAGGCTGGTCCTTGGGGTGCGCTTTGCCGGCAATGATCACCTGCACCGGCATTTCCTTGTTCAGCAGGATCTTCTTCAGCCGCTCCACGTCCCGGAATAGCAGCGTCGCTCGCTTGTACGTGGCGAAGCGCCGCGCAAACCCGATCGTGAATGCGTTCGGGTCCAGCACCTCCGCCGCCCGCCGTACTTCTCCCGCCGAGGCCTGTCGCCGCAGCGCCGAGGCGTGCTGCCGCGCGCGCACAAAGTTCACCAAACGCCGCTTTCGCCGCCGGTGCGCTTCCAGCAATTCCTCGTCCGGAATATCGGCCACCTGCTCCCAAATCCCCACGTCATTGAAGCGCTCTCGCCAGTCTGGCTGCAGGTACTGATCGTACAGCGAGGCCAGGTCGCCGTTCAGCCAGCTCGGCAAATGCACGCCGTTGGTGATCGAGGTGATCGGCACCTCCCACACCGGCAATTGCGGCCACATGTCGTGGAACATCTCCTGCGAGACCTCGCGATGCAGCCGGCTGACCGCGTTGCGGTACGCCGAGGTGTTCAGCGCTAGCACAGCCATCGAGAACCGTTCGTCGCGATCGAATACGTTCCGCCGTCCCAACGCCATCAACTGCTGGAAATCGATGCCGATCTCCGCGCAAAATTCCGAGAAATAGTGGTACATCAGGCCCGGATCGAACAGATCGATGCCCGCCGGCACCGGCGTATGCGTAGTAAACACATTGCTCGCGCGCGCCGCCTCCAGCGCCTCGTCGAACCGCAGCCCGTTCTCGCGTATGTACAGCCGGATCTGCTCCAGCGCCAGAAACGCCGAATGCCCTTCATTCATGTGAAAGACCGTCGGCTTCAATCCCATCGCGCGCAGCGCCCGCGTGCCGCCGATTCCCAGCACGATTTCCTGGCGGATGCGCGTGTCCGTGTCGCCGCCGTACAGCGAATCGGTAATGTCCCGATCCTGCGGCAGCACATTCTCGGGAATGTTCGTGTCCATTAAGTAGAGCGTGATGCGCCCCACATCCAGCTTCCACACCTGGATAAATACGTTGCCGGTGGGTAGCTTCACCGTGACCTTCAGGTCTTGTCCGGCGGCGTCCTTCACCGGCGCGATCGGCAGCGTGTAAAAGTCATTCAGCGGATACCGCTCCTGCTGCCACCCGTCTGGATTCAGAAATTGGCGGAAATAACCCTGCTGATACAGGAGGCCGAGCCCCACCAGTGGATAATCCTGGTCGCTCGATGACTTCAGGTGGTCTCCGGAAAGAATTCCCAACCCGCCCGAGTAAACCGGCAGGCACTCGGTGAGCCCGTATTCGGCGGAAAAATAGGCGATTAATTTGCCGTCCGATGGCGGCCCGCCCTTGCGTACCCGGGCATCGTACGTATCGCACGCCATCCGATACAGCGCCAGGTAGCGCGGATCGGCGGCGGCCTTCTTTAGCGCCGCCTGCGACACGCGCCCCAGCATCAGAACCGGGTTATAGCCGCAATCGCGCCACAGGTTCTGATCCAGCCGCCGGAACACCGCCCGTACGATCGGCTCCCAGCTCCAGAGCACGTTGTACGCCAACTCCGACAGGCGCGACAGCGACGGTGGTAGTGCCGGCCGAACCAGAAATTCCCGAATCGGCTGGATGTAAAAGGGCATCCGACGAGGCTACCTCCAAAATAACAAATTGATCTCAGCTACAAGAGGAGTACGTTGGGTCTCCGGGCAGAAAACGCCGGCGCGGACCCGCACGACCGGGTGCACGATTCCGCCGGCTGTTGCGTCACAATTACAGTATAGGCAGAATGCGTTTATCCGTACCTATATTGCTTTTGGTGGGTAACCCGATCTTTGCAGGCGAGTCCGCCCTGCTCTCCAGCGGCAGCCGCCTTCATGTCGATCGCCACGAGAGTCTCGGCGCCGTCGTGCGGCTCTACAATGCCGGCGGCTCGATTGAGCTCAGTTCCGCCCAGATAGTCGGCTTTGAACCCGACGAGCCCTTGTCCGTGGTCCCGGCTGTTCCGATTCCCGCCGCTCCGCCGCCGCCCTCGCCTCAGCAACTCGCCGATGCCGCCGCCGACAAATACGGTCTACCCCGCCAACTGGTGCGCCGTGTTATGGCGGCTGAGTCTAATTTCCAACCGCACGCCGTCTCTCCCAAGGGAGCCATCGGCCTGATGCAGCTGATGCCGCAGACCGCTCAACTGCTTGGCGTGAATCCGCAGGATTCCGCGCAGAACGTGGACGCCGGCGCGCGCTACCTCCGCGAACTCCTCGAAAAATACCACGGCGCGCTCTATCACGCCCTGGCGGCCTACAACGCCGGCGCCGCCGCGGTCGATAAATATAACGGTATTCCGCCCTTCGCCGAAACCATCCACTACGTGAGCCGCATAGCCAAGGATTGGGGCCGGCCCGCGGCCCCCGAGCTGACTACCGCGGAATCCGATCCAGCTTCGCGGCCAAAATAAAATCGCTTTCGGTTAACCCGTCGATCTTGTGCGTCCAGATTTCCACCCCCACCTTGCCCCACGATAAATACAGATCCGGGTGGTGGCCCTGCTCCTCGGCAATCGCGCCCGCTTGGTTCACGAAAGCCAGCGCCTTTACAAAATCCGGAAACGCGTAGCTCTTTTTCAAGTGGTGCTCGTTCACCACATCCCAGCCGGGCACTTGTCGCTTCAGATTGTCCAGTTCCGCGCCCTTCAGGGGCGGGACCCCGCCGCGGCACGGCACGCATTGCTTCTGCGCCAGTTCCATCGCTTTCTCTCCTCCCAACACCCCATGTTACGATGGGCTGTTGTCGGCAATGCCGGCCTAGCATGAAGACGCGGATGCGGGGCGAAGAGCGCCACGCGGCCATCGTTCGTTCCGCCATTTACCTGTTCGCAGAAAAAGGTTTTCGTGGGACCACCACCCGCGAATTAGCCTCCTCGCTCGGCGTCACCGAGCCCGTCCTTTACCGGCACTTCAAAACCAAGCGCGATCTGTACGGAGCCATCATTGAGGCCAAGGTGCACGAGGCTTCGCAGCGCGTCCACACTCTCCGGCGCTATGCCGACAGCGGCGACGATCGCATGTTCTTCACCCGCCTGGCCGAGTTGATTCTGCAGCGCTACGAGCGCGACCCCGAGACCACGCGCCTGCTTCTGTTCAGTTCCCTCGAAGGCCACGAGCTTGCCGGCGATTTCTTCGCCCGCATGTTCTCCGATTTTTACGAGCTCGTGCTGGAGTACATCCGCGGCCGCGTTCAAGGAGGAGCATTCCGCGGCGTAGATCCTGAAATCGCCGCGCGCAGCCTGATCGGCATGATTGGCTATCACGGTCTGGTGGAGCAGTTGTTTCCCGGTTATTTCGCCCGGCGCAGCCGCAAACGCGTCGCCCAGGAGATGGTCTCCATCTTTCTCAGCGGCGTCTCAGCGTCCGGATGAGCCGAACCCGCCCGCGCCCCGGTGCGATTCTGCCAGTTCCCCTTCCACCCACTCCACTGCCTCGTACCGCGCCACGATCATCTGCGCGATGCGGTCTCCCGCGCGAATCGTATACGGCTCGCGGCCCAGGTTCAGCAGAATTACGCGAATCTCGCCCCGGTAACCCGGATCAATGGTCCCTGGCGCGTTCGGCATCGTGATGGCGTGCCGCAGCGCCAGCCCGCTCCGCGGCCGCACCTGCGCTTCGTAGCCCGGCGGCACTTCGATCGTCAGTCCCGTGGGCACCAGCCCCGCCACGCCCGGCTCCAGCGTTGTGTCCTCCACCGCGTGCAAGTCCATCCCCGCGTCCTCATGAGGACCGTGCGCGTAATCGGGCAGCGAGGCCGCCGGATGGATGCGTTGGATTCGGATCTGCACCTCGCTATGATAACGTCTTGAATCCCAAACGTGTCATCACTGTGGCGCCCATGCCGCCGGAAAAAAGCGCCTACGCGCTGGCTCGCTACAGCCGCTCGCCCGATTCCATTCGCGAGTCGGTCGCATGGGTGCGCACCCACGACTCGCGCAATTTTCTGGAGAGCTTCTACTTTCAATACGGCCACGCTTCCATTGCCGATCTCGGCCACACCGTGCTCTGTTTCGAAGGCATCTCCGAACTCGCCGCCACCGAAATAGAAGCCGAGCCGCTGTGGGATGGCCAGGCTAAATCGTCGCGCTATCAGGATTTTTCCAAATCGGGCTTCATCACGCCGCCGGAATTGTCCGAAGCCGATGCCGCGGTGTACCGCGCAGCGGGCGATGCTTTGCTCGCTGCGTACCAGCATGTGAACGAGCGCGTCCTCGAATATTTATCCGAAAAGCTGCCGCGCCCCGAGGCGATGAAGCCCGAGACCTACCGGCGCAATCTCGCCGCGCGCGCCTTCGATGTCGCGCGTTACCTGCTGTTCTGGGGCGTCCCGACCAACGTCGGCCAGGTCACCAGCATTCGCACGCTCGAAAAGCAGATCCGGCGCTTGAAATCCTCGGAGTACGCCGAGCTGCGCGCGCTCGGCGAGGAGATCGCACAGGCGATCGCGGGCGAGCCCGATTGCCGCTGGGACCTCGACGCCCCCGCCGAACCGGTCGCCCCCACTCTCGCGCGCCACGCCGACCCCGACGAGCACGCGGTCCGCTCGCGCGAAGACCTGCGCCTCTGGGCCGGTCAGAATCTTCCGCCCGCCGAACGCGCCCCCGCGCCTCGCGTCGATTTGCTGCACCCGGTTTGCGTGCCCGCCGACATCGCGGCTACCCTGCTCTACCCCGTCACCGATCGCCCCTTCCGCGAGTTGTACGAAATCGCGTGCGGCTGGAGCGGCAAACAACGCGCCGAAGTGATCGATGTGGCGCTCGGCTCCCGCACTCACCGCGACGAGATTCTGAGCGGCTTCCGCGGCGGCCTCTACGCTTACGATATGGTCATCGACATCGGCGCGTACCGTGACCTCCAGCGCCACCGCCGCTGCCAGAAATTCCGCCAGGCATACGACGGCAACCTCGGTTTCGACACGCCGCAGCTTGCCATCGACGCCGGCGTGCAGCCGCTTTATGAAGCCGCCATGCACGCTGCTCTCCAGGCGCCCGAACGCCTTCCCTCGCCCGGACGGCACTATCTGCTTCCCTTCGGCGCCCGCTCCCGCTTCCTTTTCAAAATGGATTTCGCCGAAGCCGAATACATTTCCCGCCTCCGCAGCGGTGTCAAGGGTCACTTCAGTTACCGCGAAATCGCCTGGGAAATGAAGTGCCGGATGGAAGAGCTCGAGCCCGAACTCGGCCGCCTCATCGACGCCACTCCGCCCTGGATCGAAGATCCCCTCAAGCGCTAAAAAAATTGGTGGCTCCTGTCGATCCTTCCTAAACCCGCTCGATTATCCAGTGTAAGGAGAGATCACCATGCGATTCATGATGCTGATGATTCCAAAAGGATATGAGAGTGCGCAGCCCGGTGCGATGCCTGACCCCAAGGCCGTAGAACTCATGATGAAGTATAACGAATCCCTCAAGCAGGCCGGTGCGCTGCTGGGCCTCGACGGCCTGCATCCTCCCTCGATGGGCGCGCGGGTTTCCTTCGCTGCCGGCAAGCCCGTCGTGACCGATGGCCCCTTTCCCGAGACCCGCGAGGTGATCGGTGGCTACTGGATGATCCAGGTGAAATCGAAGGAAGAAGCCATCGAGTGGGCCAAGCGCTGCCCCGCGTCCCCCAACGAAGTCATCGAAATCCGTCAGGTACAGGAGTTCGCCGACTTCCCCGCCGACGTTCGGAAAGCCGCCGCCGGTTTCGAAGGCCTGCAGAAAAATCGGTAGGTACACGGGGCAGGTCGGAGTTTATGCGTCCCGCAACCTGCCCACCCCAAAACCGTTTACAATCTCCTCTTGACCCCCAGGCAAGACCTGCGCGCCGCCCTCATCGGCTGCGGCCTGATCGGCCGCAAGCGCGCCGCCGCGCTCTCCGGCTGCACTCTCGCTGTCTGCTGCGACGTCGCTGCCGAACGCGCCGCATCCCTCGCCGCCGCCGTGCCGCATTGCCGCGCGACCACCGACTGGCAGTCCGCCGTAAGCTGCCCCGATATCCAGGTCGTTCTCGTCGCCACCGCTCACGATATGCTCGCCCCCATCGCGGGCGAAGCCGCCGCCGCCGGCAAGCACGTCCTGATCGAAAAGCCCGGCGCGCGCTGCCCAGCCGAACTTGACGCCGTCGCCGAAGCCGCCGCGCGCACCGGCGCCCTCGTCCGCGTCGGTTTCAATCATCGCTATCATCGCGCCTTCCGCAAGTCCCGCGAGATCTTCGAATCCGGCGCGCTCGGTGAAATGATGTTCATTCGCGGCCGCTACGGCCACGGCGGCCGCCCCGGCTACGAACGAGAGTGGCGGGCCGATCCGAAAATCTCGGGCGGCGGCGAACTGATCGATCAGGGCATCCACCTCATCGATCTCTCCCGCTGGTTTCTCGGCGACTTCCCTCATGTTCGCGGCCGCGCCCGCACTTATTTCTGGAATATGCCCGTCGAAGACAACGGCTTCCTTCTGCTCGAAACCGCCAGCGGCCAAGTCGCCTTCCTGCACGCCGGCTGGACCGAATGGAAGAACCTGTTCTCGTTCGAGATCGCCGGCCGCCTCGGCAAGCTGGAAATCTCCGGCCTTGGCGGCAGCTATGGCGTCGAGCGCCTCACCTGGTACAAAATGTCGCCCGCCATGGGCCCGCCGGAAACCCGGACCTGGGAATATCCCATGGCTGACGATTCCTGGGAAGCCGAGTGGGCCGCGTTTCTCGACGACATCCGCCACAACCGCCGGCCTCGCCCCGGCGTGGCCGATGCCCAGGCCGCGTTGCGTGTCATCGAGCAGGTTTACCGTGAGGACCGTGCATGATCATCACCCGCAGCCCTCTCCGCATCTCTCTCGGCGGTGGCGGCACCGATCTGGCTTCCTACTACCGCGAGCACTCCGGCTTCGTCATTTCCGCCGCCATCGATAAATTCGTCTACATCACTCTGCACGACACCTTCGAACAGCAGTTCATCATCAAGTATTCCAAGACCGAGCTCGTGCAATCCGTCGATGAAATCAGGCACCCCATTATTCGCGAGGCGCTGAAACTGGCTCCCGTCTCGGTGCCGCATCTGGAAGTCGTCAGCATGTCCGATATCCCCGCCGGCACCGGCCTGGGCTCGTCCTCCAGCTTCACCGTCGCCTTGCTCCGGGCCTTGCACGCCCACCACAAGGATTTTGTCCCGCGCGAACAGCTGGCCGAGGAAGCCTGTCACATTGAAATCGATCTGCTGCGCGAACCCATCGGCAAGCAGGACCAGTACATCAGCGCCTTCGGCGGCATCACGTCATTCCTGTTCAATCCCGATGGCCGCGTTGTCGTCCAGCCCGTCCAGATGAGTTCCGAAGCTCTCTACAACCTCGAAGACAACCTGCTGCTGTTCTTCACCGGCTTCACGCGGGCCGCCTCCTCCATCCTCTCCGAGCAGGATACGCGCACGCGCAGCGGCGATGCCGGTATGGTCAATCACCTGCACCAGATCAAGCGCTTCGGCTACGAAAGCAAGGCCGCGCTCGAAGCCGGCGACCTCCGCGGCTTCGCCGAAATCATGCACCGCCATTGGGAATTGAAGAAGCAGCGCTCCGGCGCCATGACCAATTCGCGCATCGACGAATGCTACGATGTCGCCCGTGCCAATGGAGCGCTTGGCGGCAAACTGATCGGCGCCGGCGGCGGCGGTTTTCTCATGTTCTACACCGAGGACAAAACGCGCTTGCGCCGCGTCATGCGCGAGGCCGGATTGCGCGAGGTGCGCATCCGCTTTGATTTCGATGGGGCTTCGCTGGTGTCCCGCTCCTGACCCATGCTGCCTGTTGCTATTCTGGCGGGAGGCTTGGCCACGCGGCTCCGCCCGCTCACCGAAACCATTCCCAAGGCCCTGGTCGAAATCTGCGGCGAGCCCTTCCTGGGGCATCAACTGCGCCTGTTGAGCCGCGCCGGCATCACGCATGCCGTCCTCTGCCTCGGCTATCGTGCCGATCAAATCCGCGAATTCGCGGGCGACGGTCGCGCCTTCGGCCTGCATCTTGATTACTCGCATGACGGCCCCGCTCTGCTCGGCACCGCCGGCGCCCTGAAGAAGGCCTTACCATTTCTGGGCGACAGCTTCTTCGTGCTCTATGGCGATTCCTATCTCCCCTGCGATTACGCCGCCGTGGAGCAGGCCTTCCGCGAATCGCGTAAATCCGGTTTGATGACCATTTATCGCAACGAGAGCCGCTGGGATTGGAGTAACGTCGAATTCTCCGAAGGCCGCATTCGGGCATACGATAAAGCGAATCGGACGCCCGCTATGAACTACATCGACTATGGTCTCGGCGTGTTCCGCCGCGACCCCTTCGATGCCCTCCCGGAGAATCTCCCGGCCGACCTCGCCGCCCTCTACCAGGACTTGCTCCGCCGAGGTGATCTGGCCTGCCACGAAGTCAATAACCGCTTCTATGAAATCGGCTCGCCCGACGGCATTCGGGAATTGGAGGAGTTTCTGTCGCGATGAATTTCACGGAACAGTTTTTGTCGGAAGCCGGCGAAATTATCCGCCGCATCGACCGCCGGGAAATCGAAGCCGTCGCTGCCCTGCTGGCGCAAAGCCGCGCCGCCGGCGGCCGTCTGTTCATTCTCGGCGTCGGGGGCAGCGCCGCCAACGCTTCCCACGCTGTCAACGATTTCCGCAAAATCTGCGGCTTTGAGGCCTACGCGCCCACCGACAACGTCTCCGAACTGACCGCCCGCACCAATGACGAAGGCTGGGCCGGCGTCTTCGAAGCCTGGCTGCGGGTCAGCCGGCTGCGCGCCGCCGATGCGCTGCTCGTTTTCTCCGTCGGCGGCGGCGACCTCGAAAAGCAGGTCAGCCCCAACCTGGTCAGCGCCATCCAATACGCCAAGTCCCAGGGCGCGCATGTCGCCGGAATCGTCGGCCGCGACGGCGGCCATACCCGCCGCGCCGCCGACGCCTCCATCCTGGTCCCCGTGGTCAACCCCCAGCACGTCACTCCGCATACCGAGGCCTTCCAGGCCGTGCTCTGGCACCTGCTGGTGACTCATCCGGCGCTCAAGATCGCGCAGACCAAATGGGAATCGGTCCGGTGAAGGCGGTCTTTCTCGATCGCGACGGCGTGATCACCGAAGCCGCCATCCGCGACGGCCGCCCTTATCCTCCCCCCGGCATTCAAACGGTCAAACTTTATCCGGAGGTCGCGGCCGCCCTGGCGCTGCTCAAAACCGCCGGCTTTTTGCTGCTTGTGGTGACCAATCAGCCCGATATCGCGCGCGGCACTCAATCGCGCGCCATCGTCGAAGCGCAGAACGCCGCTATCGCCGCCCAACTTCCGATCGATGAGTTCTTCGTCTGCTGGCACGACGACCCCGATAATTGTTCGTGCCGCAAGCCAAAACCCGGCCTGCTGCTGGAAGCCGCCGCCCGTTACCCCATTGTCCTGCGCGCCAGCTTTATGATCGGAGATCGGTGGCGCGATATCGATGCCGGCGCCGCCGCCGGGGTCCGCACCATCCTCATTGACCGCCATTACCGCGAGCGTCCGCCTGCGCACGAGCCCGATTTTCGTGCGGATTCTCTCCAATCCGCCGCCGATTGGATTCTCAAACAGGATTAATATCGATGGTTTCGGAGTAATTCGCGTTAAAATCGGCTTGATGAGCGGGCGAATTCTCTCTATTCTTGGGCTTATTTCCCTGCCCTTGCTGCTGGGCGGTCAGCAGAGCCAGATCACCGGCCCGGTCTCGGGCTACGTCTTCGATACCTCGGCGCGCGCGCTGCGGCCGGTCCTCGGCATCCCGGGCGCTTCTCTGTTCGGCAGCCCCGTCGATTTCGGATTCCCGGTGGCTTCGGTCGCCGTAGCTCCCCGCCAGGACGCCGCCTTCGTCACCGCCGCCGATGGCACGCTCCATCTCTTCCGCTTCCAGGCGAACGCCCCCGCGGATTTGAACTTCAATGGTCTTGCGAACGCGCCGGAACGCGTTGTGTTCAGCCCGTCCGGCTCCGCCGCCGCGCTCTACCGCGCCGGCTCGGTCCAGATCGTCAGCGGATTGCCCGATTCCGCCGGCATCGCCGCCACTCTCGCCCTTCCGGCTGCGCCCGATTCCTTGGCGCTCAGCGATGATGGCACCG
>Ga0070734_10003564_pt1 | contig 16057 bp, 12 predicted proteins | sample Coa_R1_8_FD_66444 | JGI IMG/M metagenome (GOLD analysis project Ga0070734, IMG submission 66444) | Surface soil microbial communities from Centralia Pennsylvania, which are recovering from an underground coalmine fire - Coalmine... | ecosystem: Environmental > Terrestrial > Soil > Unclassified ...
ATCCGGGAGCGGTACGACGTCACCGGCGACAACACCACGGCGGTGGCCGGCGGCCTGCAGCGCACCGGCGGGATCATCACCAGCCTGGCCCTGCTGCTGGTGATCGTGGTCGGCGCGTTCTCCGCGTCCGGTATCACGTTCATCAAGCTGATGGGCGTCGGGATGATCATCGCCCTGGTGGTGGACGCCACGATCATCCGGGTGCTGCTCGTGCCCGCCACGATGCGGCTGCTTGGGCCGGTGACGTGGTGGGCGCCCCGCCCGCTGCACCGGTTCTACGCCCGCTACGGGATTGGCGAAGGCGGCCTCCACGGCGCGTCCCCTCTGGCGAACGCGCGGCCTGCGGTAATGTCGCGCGCGTCGGGTACCGCCGGGCGGGCGGGAACGGGGCCGCGAGAGGCTCGAAAGCCTGTGGAGCGGGTGTAAGACCAGGGACCAACCCTGGCGGTCTGCGGTGAAGCAGGAAGCCACGGAGGTGCCGCATGATGCGGCACGGACTGAGTCTCCAGTCTTTGGCTGGAGAGCGCGTCAAGGGATCCGGGAGGACTCCGGCGAGACCGTTCCGGGGCCGGGCGAGCTTCGCCTGGCCCCGGAATATCCGTTGCGGGGCACCCGCGCCGGGGCGACGATGTCTGGATGACATGGACCGCCCCAGACGTGGACCGCTCCGAGCCCGCCCTGGTCGCCGGGGAGCGGGAGTCCCTCGACGCCTGGCTCGATTTCCACCGCGCCACCCTGCTCGGCAAATGCTCCAGGCTTACCGCCGGCCAGCTCAAGGAGCATGCCGTGCCGCCATCCGGGCTGACCCTGCTCGGCCTGGTCCGGCACATGACCGATGTGGAGCGGTGGTGGTTCCGGATCCACGGCACCGGCCAGGACATGGCGGCGCGCTACTACACCGAGGACAACCTGAACGGCGACTTCGACGACCTGGACGCGCCGGACGCGCCGGCGGTCATGGCGGCGTTCTGGGAGGAGGTCGGCCTGGCCCGGAACGCGGTTCGGGACCTGGACCTGGACCATGTCGTGCCCAGCCACGGTCACCATCCCGAGCGGGTGCGCAACCTTCGCTGGATCTACGTGCACATGATCGAGGAGTATGCCCGCCACAACGGTCACGCCGACCTGCTCCGCGAGCGCATCGACGGCGTGACGGGCGACTAGCCGGTCAGGAAGCCCCGGCGGCGGGGCGCTGAGCGGCGCCGCAGCGTGGGCACAGGCCGAACAGTTCCACGGTGTGGTCCACGGCGGTGAAGCCGGCCTCGGCCGCTACCTTCTCCGCCCACTGCTCGACCGCGCGCCCCTCCACCTCCACGCTGGTCCCGCAGATACGGCAGATGAGGTGATGGTGGTGCGCCGCGCTGCGGCAGCGGCGGTAGAGCGTCTCCCCGCCCGCGTCGCGGATCGTGTCGAGCAGGCCGTCCTCGCTGAGCACCTGCAGGTGCCGGTAGACCGTGGTCAGCCCGATCCGCTCGCCGCGGCTGCGCAGTTCCGCGTGGATCTGCTGGGCACTCCAGAAGCCGGGCAGGCTGTCCAGCACGGACGCCAGCGCCTCGGCCTGCTTGGTGCCACGGACCCGCGTTCCGCCGAGAGGGCGCCTGGCCGGCACAGGCGTGGTCACACCCGCACACTAGCAGCTAGAAGGCCATGTTCCGCGGGCTCGCCGGGTGCCGCCGCCCTCGCCTGGCGCCGGTTCCGGCGCCAGGCCGCGGCCATCCGGCCCACGGCGTACCAGACCGCGCTCAGCGCGCCCACGAAGAAGCCCACCGGCCAGTTCGTCTGATAGGAGGCGGCGATCGCGGCCCACACCGTGCCGAGCGCCAAGAGCACCGACAGCCCGATGGCGACCGCGGGCCTGTCGGTGAAGGACCGGGCCGCGGCCGGCGGCCCGATCATCAGGCTGAAGATGAGCAGCGCCCCCACGACCGGCAGGGCCATGCTCGTGGCCAGGGCCAGCACCACCAGGAACAGCGTCTCCACCCGGGCCGCGCGCACCCCCCGTGCCTCGCCGAGGGCGGGCATGACCGAGGCGAGCAGCAGCGGGCGGTAGATCAGGATGAGTGCGGCCACGGTGACGGCGCCCAGGACGGCCACCGGCGCTATCTCGTTGCTGCTGATGCCGAGTACCTCGCCGAACAGCAGCGAGTAGATCTCCGGCGCGTACTGGCTGCTGAAGCTCAGGAACAGCGCGCCGAGCCCGAGCATCATCACCAGCGCCAGCGCGGTGGCCACGTCATGCCGGCTCCGGCGCCCCAGCCAGCCGATGCCAAGCGCGCCGAGTACCGAGAACACGCCGAGGCCGACGAGCGGGCTGACCCCGATCAGGCTCGCACCGGCCGCCCCGGCGAAGGCGCCTGTCGGCAGCGCGTCCGCGACGAACGCCGAGCCGCGCAGCACGACGAAGAAGCCCACCGCCCCGGCCACCACCGCCACGATGCCGGCGACGACCCACGCGTTGACCATGAAACCCGACAGCATCGCTCAGGCACCTGCCTCGCTTGGCAGGGCGGCGGGGAGCCGGGTGGCGTCCCGGCCGCGGCGGGTGCCGGGCGGGTGGGGGACCACGAACTGGGCCAGCAGGTAGAACAGCACAACCAGCGCCACCACCAAGAAGCTCACCGGCCAGCCGTGGTGCGTGGGTGGCCAGTAGTAGCTGTCGTAGGCGAGCAGCACGCCAATCCAGGTCGCGGCGAGACCGATCACCGCCGACAAGGCGACCGTCAGGCCGGGCTTGCTGGTCAGCCGCATTGCGGTCGCGGCCGGCCCCACCAGCAGCGCGGTGCTCAGGATGGCGCCGATGGTCAGTGCCGACAGGGACACCGCGAGCGCCATGGCCACCAGGCACAGTGCCCCGGTGGCCCGCACCGGGATACCGCGGGCGAAGGCCAGATCGGGGCTGGCCGAGCCGAGCAGGAGCGGGCGGTACAGGACCGCGACGATGCCGAGCGCGATAACCGCGAAAACGGCCGCCACCGCCGCCGTGGCGGCGCTGATCGTGAAGATGGAGCCGAACAGGACGGTGACGGTTGCCCCGGTGGTGCTGGTCGTCGTGGCGCCCCAGTAGAGGAACAGCGCCGCGAGGCCCAGTCCCGCTCCGCGCACGACGCCGGTCGCGAGGTCCCGGCCACGGCGCCGCTGCACACCGATGAGATCCATCGCGGCGGCCGCCGCGACGCCCACCCCGGCGAAGCCCCACAGCGGAGTGATCCCGGCCAGGTAGGAGGCGGCGCCGCCGGTGACGCTGATGTCGGCCAGTGCGTGGCCGGCGTACGACTGGCCGCGCAGAACCGTGAAGGTGCCGACGATGCCGGAAACCAGCGCGGCCATCCCCCCGGCCAGCAGGGCCATCCGGACCGGGAAGCTGGTGAAGAAGCCAGGCTCGAAAATTGCCTGCAGCACGGAGTTCACCGGGAATCCGCGGCGGCGTCCGGATTCGGCTCTTCGTGCAGGACGTGCGTGTCGTCGCGGGGGCCGATCGCCGGCTCGTCGCCGCGCCCGGCCACCACCAGGACCCGGCCGTGCAGGTGAATGACGTCTACGTGGTGCCCATAAAGCCTGGTCAGTACCTCGGGCTGGACGACCTCGTCGGTCGTTCCGCTGGCCGCCCGGCCGGCCGCCATGTAGACGACGCGGTCCATGACCGGCAGCAACGGGTTGATCTCGTGCGCGGAGATCAGCACGGCGATTCCGCGCTCCTTCGAGATCCGCGCGAGGAGGCTCACTATCTCCTGCTCGCTGCGGATGTCCAGGTTCGCCAGGGGCTCGTCCAAAAGCAGCAGCCGGGGCTCGCTGACCAGTGCGTGCGCGATCATCACCCGCTGTTGCTCGCCGCCGGACAAGGTGCCGACCCTGGCGTCGGCGAAGTCAGCGGCGCCCACCGCATGCAGCATCTCATCGACCAGGGCACGGCGGCTGCGAGACGGCAGCGGGATGCCGAAACGATGCCCGTCGATCCCGAGCCCGACCAGATCCCTGGCCCGCAGCGGCATGTCAGGATCCAGCTCGATCTTCTGCGGGACGTATCCGACGCCGGCGTGCCGCCTGCCCCGGGCCGCGCCGCTGATGCGCACCTGGCCGGTGGTTGGCTTCTGCAGGCCGAGTATCACCCGGAGCAAGGTTGTCTTGCCCGCGCCGTTGGACCCGATGAGGCCGGTGAACTCACCGGCCCTGATGGTGAACCGCACATCGTGCAGCACCTCACGGCCGCCCAGCCGGACGCTGACGCCCTCGACGGCGAGCGTCTCGCCGTGGCCGGCGGCCAGGCCCGGCTCCACGGTGATCACAGCGTCCCTGCCCGTCGTCACAGCTTCGCCGTCGTGATCTTGTCAGCGACCGCCCTTTGCAGCGCCCGGACCTCGGCGAGCATCCACGACTGGTAGGTGTATCCGGGCGTCGGCATCGTCTCGTACAAGCCGACCACGGGGATGCCGTACCTGCGGGCCTGGCCGAGGAACGACTGGGTGAGCGTGTCCGTCACCTGCTGGTTGTACAGGAAGACCCGCACCTTGTGGCCGGAGAACAGGCTGGTCTCCAGCGAAACGTCCTGCGGCGCAGGGTCTACGCCGTTCATGACGTCCTGCTGGAACCTGAACGGAGTGAGGTTCCGCGCGCCCGCGGCCTGGAGCATGTAGTCGCCGACCGGCTCGGTGGTCGCCACCGGCGCGCCGGGATAGTCGGCCTTGAACTGCGCGAGCGCCCGGTACCAGGGGCGCAGCGACGCGTCGAACCTGGCGAGATTGGCCTTGAAGACCGCGGCGTGCGCGGGCTGCAGCGCCGCGAGGTCGGTGGCAATGGCCTTGGCCACCGTCGGCATGGTGGCCGGTGCGTACCACAGATGCGGGTTGGGCGTGCTGTCCGGCAGATGGAGCAGCGTCTGCACGTCGATGACCTTGCGCTTCGAGTTCGGCGTGGCGGCCTCGATCTTGTTCATGAACGTGTCGTAGCCCACGCCGTTCTGTACTACCAGCTGGGCCGCGCCGACCTCCTGGGAGACCGACGGGCTCGACTCGAAGGTGTGCGGGTCGGTGTTGGGATTGTCCAGGATCGCGGTCACGTGCACGTACTTCCCGCCGATCTGGCTGATCACGTTCGCGTACTCGTTCTCCGCGCCCACGGCCACGATGCCGCCACCCGCCGAGGTGAGCGCCGCGTCATGGGCTGAGCATGCGGTCGCGAGCAGACCGGCAGTCAGCGCGGCGATAGCGACCCCGGCGCGAGCAAGCATGGGCTCAGTTCCGTCTCTGTGAAGGGAGAGGCTCCGGCGACATGCTCGGCGCGGACCCTTGATGAAAACGATAACCATTATTGCTAGGCGCGTCAAACCACGCCCGGCCCATCGGGGCCTCCGGGCGCCCTCGCCGGTCCGCAGGTAAAGATGGAGACATGGCAGACCGGCTGAGGAACGCGACGAGCCCCTATCTCCTGCAGCACGCGGACAACCCGGTCGACTGGTGGCCGTGGTCGCCCGAGGCGTTCGCGGCGGCACGAGAGCGGGATGTGCCGGTGATGCTGTCGGTCGGCTACTCGGCCTGCCACTGGTGCCACGTGATGGCGCACGAGTCGTTCGAGGATCCGCAGACCGCGGCGCTGCTGAACGACAACCTCGTAGCCATCAAGGTGGACCGGGAGGAGCGGCCCGACGTGGACGCGGTGTACATGACCGCGACCCAGGCCATGACCGGCCAGGGCGGCTGGCCGATGACCGTGTTCATGACCCCGGACGGAGCGCCGTTCTACTGCGGCACCTACTACCCGCGCCAGCAGTTCCAGCACCTGGTGCTCGCCATCACCGAGGCCTGGCGCAAGGACCGGGCCGGGGTCGACGGTCAGGCCAGCCGGATCGCCGCCGCGCTGGCGGAACAGGCCGGGCCGTGGCAGCGCGGCGACGAGGCGGTCGGGTTCGCGGACATCACCCGCGAGGCGGTCCTCACCCTGGCGCGCGACTACGACGCCGAGCGCGGCGGGTTCGGCCCGGCTCCCAAGTTCCCGCCGTCGATGGTGTGCGAGTTCCTGCTGCGGCAGTCCGAGCGGCCCGGCGCGCCCGGCGGCGAGCGAGCGCTCGAGATGGCCGCGGGCACCCTGGAGGCGATGGCCAGGGGCGGCATGTACGACCAGCTCGGCGGCGGGTTTGCCCGCTACAGCGTGGACGCCTCGTGGGTCGTGCCGCACTTCGAGAAGATGCTCTACGACAACGCCCTGCTCGCGCGGGCGTACGCGCACTGGTGGCGGCGCACCGCCGACCAGCTGGCCGCGCGGGTAGCCCGCGAAACGTGTGCCTGGATGATCCGCGAACTGCGCACCGGCGAGGGCGGGCTGGCCTCCGCGCTTGACGCGGACAGCGACGGCGGAGAGGGGCTGTTCTACACCTGGACCCCGGACGAGCTGCGCGAGGTCCTGGGGGCTGATGACGCGGGTTACGCGGCGGACGCCTTCGGCGTGACCCGGGAGGGCACCTTCGAGCACGGTCGCTCGGTGCTCCAGCGCCGTTCGGACCCCGCGGACTCCGAACGGTTCGGCCGGGTCAGCGCCGCGCTGCTGGCGGCGCGCGAGCAGCGGGTGCGGCCGGGCAGGGACGACAAGGTGGTCACCGCCTGGAACGGCCTGGCGATCGCCGCGCTCGCCGAGTGCGGGCTCCTCTTGCGCGAGCCCCGGTTCGTGACCGCGGCGCTGGAGGCGGCTGACCTGCTCACCACGCTGCACCTGGTGGACGGCCGCCTCGCCAGGACATCGCGCGCCGGTGAGGCCGGACCGGGCGCCGGGGTGCTTGAGGACTACGCGTGCCTGGCCGATGGGCTGCTGGCCCTGTCCGGCGTGACCGGTCAGGGCCGCTGGCTGACGCTCGCCGGCGGCCTCCTGGAAACGGCGCTGACCAGGTTCGGCGACGGCAACGGCGGCTTCTACGACACCGCCGACGACGGCGAGCGGTTGCTGTATCGGCCCGCGGATCCCGCCGACGGGCCGAGCCCGTCGGGGACCTTCGCGGCGGCCGGGGCGCTGCTGAGCTATTCGGCGCTCACCGGCTCATCCCGGCACCGGGAGGCGGCGGTGGCGGCGCTGGACGTGCTCGGGCCGATCGCGGGCCGGTTCCCTCGCGCGGCCGGGGCCGGCCTCGCGGTTGCCGAGGCGGTGCTCGCCGGGCCCGCCGAGATCGCCGTGGCCGGGGCGGCCACGGACCCGCGTACCACGGCGCTGCACCGCTCCGCGCTGCTCCTGGCGCCGCCGGGAGCCGTGCTTGCGCTCGGTGACGGCGGTGCGGACGGCGAGGCCGCGGCGGTGCCGCTGCTCGAAGGGCGGCACCCGGTTGACGGTTCCCCGGCGGTCTACGTCTGCCGAAATTTCACCTGCCGTACCCCTGTCACTGATCCCATGGAACTTCGGGAAGCCCTGCGATACCCTGCCGTGACCTGGGCAGGAAGAGAATTTGGAACCGCCGGCCCTGGTCATGACGTCTAAGGCGATGGAATAGTAGGGAATCCTGAGCCGATTAGATGGGGTGTGGACCCCGAGCCGCGACAAGGACGGTGAGCGCGTGGAACTGGGCAGGAGCCGCCCCTCTGGGGAGACCCCAGCGCAGTGCTGGCCTCAACCCCGCCACCCCGCGCAGCGCTGGCCTCAACCCCGCCACCCCGCGCAGTGCTGGCCTCAACCCCGCCACCCCGCGCAGTGCTGGCCTCGGCCCCGCCACCCCGCGCAGTGCTGGCCTCGGCCCCGCCACCCCGCCCAAGGGGACCCGCGCTTGAACCGGCGCGCGCGGCGGTTGCCCGCGCCCGCGCTCGGGGCCGTCACCGCGCTCATGGTCGTCGCGGCCGCCTGGCCCGGCGTGGCGTCCGCCAGCATCCACAGCACCGGCCCCGTCGGCCCGGGCCCCGCGCCCACGGCCGAGCCCTGGCTGCTTAGCCGGTCGGCGCCCGCCCTGCTGCCGTCGCCGCCGGCGCCCGCTACCCAGGCCGCCAGCACCGATGTCTACGTGGCCCCGCTGAAGCACGTACTTCCGGTGGATGTGGTCGCGGTGTCGGACACCACGCTCCCCGCCGTGGCTGTTAACAAGGTGCGCCACCTGACCGGTGTGCGCGCGGTGCAGGCCGTGGACGCGGCCCGGGTCCGGGTGAACGGCAGGTTCGCCGCGATACTGGGCGTGGACCCGTCGGGCTTCCGCCGGTTCGCCGCCAAACCGACCGCGAAGGACAACGCGTTCTGGCGCAGCGTCCAGGCCGGTGGCCTCGGCCTGTCCTACGAGATGGGCAAGCAGGACAAGCTCCCCACCGGGACGCCGGTCACCGTGACCGGGCGCACCGCGCAGACCATGCAGGTCGGCAGGTTCGGCACGGTGGGCATCGGCGGCGTCGACGCGGTGATCACCGACAAGGCGGCCCGCTCGCTCGGTTTCCCGGTGCGCAACGCGATCGTGATCAGCGCCCCCTCGGCCCACTTCACCAAGCTGACCCGCGAGATCAAGAAGGCCCTGCCGCACGGCACCGAGGTCGAACAGCTCGTGGTACAGACCGGCACAGCGACCTCGGCCTCGGCGCCGGCGGGCTCGGTGCAGCCGACCGTCGGTGGCCTGGCCTCCGCGCCCGTGATCCACGCCTTCCTTGAGGCGGCGGTGAGCAGGCTCGGCATGCCCTACATCTGGGGCGCGGCCGGGCCCACGTCCTTCGACTGTTCCGGTCTGGTGCAGTGGTCCTTCCGACAGGCGGGCGTGATCATGCCGCGGGTGGCCGCCGACCAGGCCCGCACCGGCCCGTCAGTGCCCGTGAACAAGCTCCAGCCGGGTGACCTGCTCTTCTACCACACCGATCCCACGGCGCCCGACTACATCTCGCACGTCGCCATCTACCTCGGCGACGGCAAAATGATCCAGGCCCCGGAACCGGGGATGAACGTCGAGATCGTTCCCGTGGACCTGGGCAGCGAGTTCGCCGGTGCCATCGATGTCTCGCCCGGCGTGGCCGCCCAGGTCGCCGCTACTTCGGTCTGAACCCCTCCGGCTCCGCTGCCGGCTTGCGTTCCTGCCTTTCAGAGGGCGTCATCAGGCTTGAGCGGCCGCCGACAAAACGCCGGCCAGCTCAAGCCTGATGCCGTGAGATGAGCGGCCACGCTCCGGCCTGTCCCGGAGCTTGTATAGCTATCAAGATCGTGTAATTGTCATTACATGAGTACGGAGCAAGAGAGCCTTGCGGCGGATGCTGCTGGGCAGGTGCGTGCTTGGCTCCTGGAGCGCCTCCCTGAGGGGTGGTTCGTCGGGGAGCCTGCGGTGGTTGTGGACCGTGAGGAGATCACCGTCGTCGGGGAGCTTCCTGCGGTGAAGGAGGGTGCGGAAGAGGGGGCCTCGACCGAAGGGTCTGCCGAGGCTGAGGTTCTGGCGGCGGGGCGGAGCCGGCGGTTTCGCGAGGAGACCCGTGACGCCCGGATCGGGATCGCCCACGAGGCGGAACTGCGGTTCGGCCGCAAGGTGTCCTGGGGCGTGGTGACCGAGGGAAGGAAAGTGATGTTCACCACACTTTCGGTCCCGGTGATGACCCGGTTGCGCCAGGCCGAGCGCCGGGTGCTGGACACGCTCGTCGAGGCCGGCGTGGCCCGCAGCCGCAGCGACGCACTCGCCTGGTGTGTCCGCCTGGTCGGCGAGCACGAGGACTCCTGGCTCGGTGCCCTGCGCGGCGCACTGCGTCAGGTAGAACAGGTTCGCGCCGAGGGCCCCGCTCGTGACCAGCGGTGAATTATCGCAAGCGGTTTAAACCATAGGTCTAAACCAAACATCGCGTAATGCTTCTTCAGCGTGCTCTCCGGTTGCCGTTTGCGTTCATTTCCGGATGCGCCTAGCGAGAGCTTTCCGGCACCAGCCGGGCGGGCCTAAGCCGGGCCCGGTGCGGAAAGCCTCCTCCGCTACGCCGGCCGGGGCTGGCGGCCGCGCCGCTGTTGCGGGTACCCGGCCTGCATTCCTTTGGGCGCGGCCGGGTACACTCCCCAGATCTCGCAGCGTAGGGCGCACGCGAGCGTGCCCGGCGGCTGGCAGACCCCCGGACCGGGCTCGGGTCGGTGCCCAGAAGGAGGAGCAACTGTGGGGCAGCAGGTGAACGCGGCAGCGGTGGATTGGAATCCCACTGCGGAACGGCTTCGTGAGCTAACGGAGAAAATGCCGAACGCTTCGGTCACGGAGTTTGGCAATGTGAACGTGCGGGCGCGCGTGGACTCGCGGAGTACCCGGTCGACGTTCATCGTCGAGGATTCGACCAATGCGACCAAGCAAACGATTACCCGGGCGGAATTCAACCGGATCGCCGCGGAACAGGATGCCTACATCGCCGACGCCCACATGGTCGTCGTGGACGGCTACATCGGGTCGGACCCGCAGTTCCGCACGCGTGCCCGGCTGATCATGGAGGCGGCCAACGCCAACGTGGCCGGCATGCAGAAGCAGCTCTACTATCCGGTGGGCGAGGACTACGACCCGGAGACCTGGGACCCGGACACCACGGTCATCTACACGCCGAACCTGCCCGCCCCGGGCTACCCGAACGACCGGGTCATCGCGGTGGACCTGAACAGCAACATCACCAGGGTGCTCAACTCCGACTACTTCGGTGAGTCGAAAAAGGGCGGCCTGCGGATGTGGAACAACATCGTCTACAACCGCGGCGGCCTGTCGCTGCACGCCGGCTGCAAGGTCATCCCGGTCGGCGGCCGCCCCCGGGGCGTGCTCATCGTGGGCCTGTCCGGCACCGGCAAGACGACCACGACGTTCACCACGCAGCTGGGCAGCAAGCCCGCGCAGGACGACTTCATCGCGCTCATGCCGGGCGGCAGGGTGTACACGACGGAGAACGGCTGCTTCGCCAAGACGTTCGGCCTCGACCCGCGGTTCGAGCCGGCCATCTACAACGCGACCACCAAGCCCGACGCCTACCTGGAGAACGTGTCGGTGGACGCGCTGGGGAAGGTCGACTTCTTCGACACGTCCTACACCAAGAATGGCCGCACGACCTGGCCGTTCTCGTATGTGGACCCGTGGCCCGCGAATGACATTCCGCTCGCGGAGTTCCTGCTCATCCTGAACAGGAACGAGAACATCGTGCCCGGTGTGGCCCGGCTGGACCGGGCGCAGGCGGCGGCGTACTTCATGCTCGGCGAGACCACCGGCACGTCGGCGGGGGGCAAGGACGAGGAGGGCAAGTTCCTCCGGGTGCCCGGCACCAATCCGTTCTTCCCCCGCGCCATGGCCGACATGGGCAACCGGATGCTCGAACTGCTCGACAGCCACGAGCTGAAGGTGTTCGTGCTGAACACCGGGCGAGTAGGCGGCGGCGACAACCACGAGGGGTCGAAGAAGGTCACGATCCCGATCTCGTCCGCGATCGTGCAGGCGATCGTTGAGGAAACGGTCGAGTGGGTCACCGACACCGACTTCGGCTACGAGATCGCCCGGTCGGTCCCCGGCGTGGACGACCCGGAGATCCTCCAGCCCCGGCTGCTTTACGCCAGGCAGGGCCGCACCGGTGAGTACGACGCCATGGTGGACCGGATGAAGCGCGAGCGCAGGGAGTACCTCGCCTCGTTCCCCGGCCTGGATGAGGCGATCGTCAAGTCCATCGGCTAAACCCTGGTTGAATGTTGACCCCGTCCCTGCGCCACGCTACGCCGGGACGGGGTTAACGTATGTAGGTAGCACTCTCACCAGCCTCACCATCATCTGGCATGGGCCGTCTGGCATGAGCGCAGAAAGGGTGCAGATGGGACTGCGCGAACTCGCCTACAAGCTCTACGAGCGCAGGCTGGAAGCGTCGCTGTCCACGCACTCGATCCCCCGGCACGTCGGGGTGATCCTCGACGGCAACCGGCGGTGGGCCCGGATGGCCGGCCTTTCTGACATCAGCCACGGCCACCAGAAGGGCGCCGACCACATCTTCGAACTGATCGGCTGGTGCCGCCAGGCCGGGGTCGAGGTGGTCACCCTGTGGCTGCTGTCCACCGACAACCTGTCCCGCTCCGGCGACGAGGTGGAGGCGCTGCTCCGGATCATCGAGAGCACCGTGCGGGAACTGGTGGCCCAGGGCTGGCACGTCAAGCCGGTCGGCGCCCTCGACCTGCTCCCGGTGGACACGGCGCAGGTGCTCAAGGACGCGGCCGAGGCCACCGCGGGCAACCCCGGGCTCCTGGTCAACGTGGCGGTCGGCTACGGCGGGCGGCGGGAGATCGCGGACGCGGTGCGGTCGCTGCTGTACGACCACGCCACCAAGGGCACCAGCATCGAGGAACTCGCCGAGATCCTGGACGTGGAGCACATCGCCGACCACCTGTACACGGCCGGCCAGCCCGACCCCGACCTGGTGATCCGCACCTCGGGGGAGCAGCGGCTGGGCGGCTTCCTGCTATGGCAGAGCGTCCACTCGGAGTTCTACTTCTGCGACGCCTACTGGCCCGCCTTCCGCCGGGTGGACTTCCTCCGGGCGCTGCGGGACTACGCCGCCCGCCACCGCCGCTTCGGCGCCTGAGCGACCCGACACCCACACCCGCCGTCGCTTCCCTGAGCCAGCAGGGCCCCGGCCCGGTGACGAAGGAACCGGGCCGTAGGCCAGCGGGGGTTCCAGGGGGTCGCCCCCCTGGGCTAGCAGGGCCAGCAGGGTACTTCCGGGAATTGATCCAGGACTGTACCGTCGGAACTGGAGGGCGGTGCGTAGCCGCCCGCCGGGAAGGCCCTCGACATCCTCGAGCTTGTTGTCCTGGTACGCAGGCGAGACGAGCGAAGGGCCGGCGACCGGCCTTTCGCGGGCCGGCCCGGTCTCTCTCACCCGTCTGGAAGTCTGAGCGCGGCGCCAGCATGGCGCCCAGGGGAGAACGAGTGGCCAGTTCTTCTGCCCGCCGCCCCGTGCGGCAAAGCACATCCGGCTCCGACACCGACCGCCCCAGCGCACCGAGCCCGGAGCGGCGGACCTACGTCCTGGACACCAGCGTGCTGCTCGCTGACCCGGGCGCCATCGGCAGGTTCGCGGAGCACCGCGTGGTCCTGCCCATCGTGGTGATCACCGAACTGGAGGCCAAGCGTCATCATCCTGAACTAGGGTTCTTCGCTCGCCAGGCGCTTCGGCACCTGGACGACCTGCGAATCACCTATGGCCGCCTCGATGATGACCTGCCCATCGGGGACAGCGACGGCACCGTCCGGGTCGAACTGAACCACAGCGACCCGCAGGTGCTCCCGCCGGGCTTCCGGCTCGGGGACAACGACACCCGAATCCTCTCCGTCGCCCGCAGCCTGGCCGCCGAGGGCGAGGACGTGGTCCTGGTCAGCAAGGACCTGCCGCTGCGGGTGAAGGCCGCCTCGCTCGGGCTGACCGCCGAGGAGTACCGGGCCGAGATACCCGCCGACTCCGGATGGACCGGCATGTCCGAGATCCCGGTGACCACGGCCGACATCGAGCAGTTGTACGAGTCCGGATCGCTCGACTGCCCCGCAGCCCGGGACCTGCCGTGCCACACGGGCCTGGTGCTGACCGCGGGGGGAGTCGGCGGTGGCAGCGCGCTCGGCCGGGTGCTGCCGGACAAGTCGGTGCGCCTGGTCCGCGGCGACGCGCAGGCGTTCGGCCTGCGCGGCCGGAGCGCGGAGCAGCGGGTCGCGCTCGAACTGCTGCTTGACCCCGAGATCGGCATCGTGTCGCTGGGCGGCCGGGCCGGCACGGGCAAGTCGGCCCTGGCGCTGTGCGCCGGCCTGGAAGCCGTGATGGACCGGCGCCAGCACCGGAAGGTCGTGGTGTTCCGCCCGCTGTACGCGGTGGGCGGGCAGGAGCTTGGCTACCTGCCCGGGTCCGAGGCGGACAAGATGAACCCGTGGGCCCAGGCGGTCTACGACACCCTGTCCTCGGTGACCTCCCAGGACGTGATCGACGAGGTGATCGGCCGGGACATGTTCGAGGTGCTGCCGCTGACCCACATCCGGGGCCGCTCGCTGCACGACTCGTTCGTGATCGTGGACGAGGCCCAGTCGCTGGAGCGCGGTGTGCTGCTCACGGTCTTGTCCCGGATCGGCACCGGATCCCGGGTGGTGCTCACCCACGACGTCGCGCAGCGCGACAACCTGCGGGTGGGCAGGCACGACGGGGTGGTCGCGGTGATCGAGAAGCTCAAGGGCCACCCGCTGTTCGCGCACGTGACGCTGGTGCGCTCCGAACGCTCGCCGATCGCCGCGCTGGTCACCGAGATGCTGGAGGACGTCGGGCTCTGAGGTCGCGCGTAGCGAGCCGGCCGTGGCGCTCGCCGGGCGCGGCGACGCCCTGGCCGGCGTAACGGGGGCGTGACAAGCGGAAGGGCCGGGGATCCTGTGGATCCCCGGCCCTTCCGCTGCTGGCCTCACCGGCCGGGCTGGCTACCCGGTCGTGTATTCGTACGGGATCGCGGCGATTTCGTCGGCGCCCTGCTGACCATATGCCGGGACGTTGGTCATGAAGTCATCGACGTACAGGTTGCCGCTGACCACAGTGCCAGACGAGCCGGACGGGGTGATCGTGACGTTGACCGTCGCGGTCTGGCCCGGGTTGATGACGATCGGCGAGAACGTCGTCGCCGGGTTGGTCGCCGCTAGCTCGAGGTCGCCGGTGTCGGAGGTCACCTGGTCGTCGAACGCCTTGGCGGTGACCGACATCGCCATGCTCACCGTGCCCGCCGGCGCCCCACCGGGGTACGGCCCGATCTCGCTCGGTGTGGCGGTCCAGAATCCGTTCGTGAGGTTCCCGGCCGACGGGGTGTAGGACCCGGATGGCGAGGTGCCGATGTTGCTGGCCAGGTCCGGGTCCCCGCTGACGGGACTGTAGTCGAACTGGATCGGCAGCGAGGCGGTGGCCACGACCGAGACGGCCGTTACCTCGGTCGGCATGAACCAGGCCGGCGAGCCGACCACCAGCGGCAGGGCGAGGCCGCTCGCCTGGCTGAATGGGGCCAGCGCGAGAGACGTCGTGGAGTCCAGCCGTGGGTCGATGAAGAAGTCCTCCGCCTGCAGGCCGTTGTTGGTGATGCTCACCGGGACCGTCACCGGCGTCCCCGCGGCCAGCGTGGTGCTGGCGCTGTCCGGCAGGCCCGAGGCGCTGTCGGTCACGTTATTGAACAGGATGCTGCCGGTGAACGGCTGGGACACCTCGTCCCCGACGACCGGCCTGGCGAAGTCGACGATCAGCGTCCAGGTTCCCTGGATCGGGTTGACCGCCCACGCCGTCAGCGACGTCCCTTGGGTGCCGTTGATGGAGTTCTGGCCGTAGCCGGCGATGTTGCCGTTGGGGTCGACGAGGTAGGCGCCCACCGGGTCGTTGGCGTCGTTGGTGAGCGACACGTTGGTGGTGATGTCGTTCACCCCGGCCCCCACGCTGAACTCGTAGTAGTCGACCTGGCCCTCACCAGGGTTCCGGCCGTTGCCGCCGTTCAGCACGCCGCTGAACGTGCCGCTGCCGGTGGCCATGTTGACCTCGCTGCGCAGCGTCACCGGGATCGTGCTGGTGTTGGCGGCGAAGCCGGTGCTGAACACGATCGACGCCGAAGCGTCACCGGGGGAGGCCGGCGTCTTGGCCGATACCGTGATGGTCTTGCTCTGACCGGCCTTGAGCGAAACGAACCCAGGGCTGATCGTGCCGAACTGCGTGTACTTCTGCGTGGCGACCCGCCACGGGACCGTGCCGACGGTGCCACTGGAGGTGGACACGTCGCTGAAGATCACGCCGGTCCAGGTGCCGCCGACCGGGTTGGTGACGTCGACATTGCCGTAGTTGCCCACGCCCTGCGGTAGCGAGTGCGCGGCAAACCTGCCGCCCGGGTTGATCAGGATCAGCCGGACCCGCTGGTTGTTCCCCTTGGCCGGGTTGCCCGGGTAGGCGATCGAGGCGTCCAGCCGGTTCTGGCCGGGGGCGACGTGGAAGGTGAACGTCTCGTAGTTGTTCGTGATCCCCTGAAAGTTCGTGAACTGCGGGCTGCCGCTGTCGCTCAGCGTCACGGTGCCGGTCTGCACGTTCCGGTCCGGCCCGATGGCCCGGCCGACGATGCTCACGTTCTCCCGGCCGCCACCGGTGTTGGTGATGGTCAC
>Ga0070734_10003565_pt1 | contig 16057 bp, 9 predicted proteins | sample Coa_R1_8_FD_66444 | JGI IMG/M metagenome (GOLD analysis project Ga0070734, IMG submission 66444) | Surface soil microbial communities from Centralia Pennsylvania, which are recovering from an underground coalmine fire - Coalmine... | ecosystem: Environmental > Terrestrial > Soil > Unclassified ...
GGTCTGCACGGTCAGGCCGCGCTGCGCCGCCAGCGGCTGCAAGCCTGTGAGCAGGCGTTCACAGAGATCGGCAAGGTCCACCGGGTGGTTCGGCGGCGGGGTTGCGGCGGTCTCCAGGCGGTTCAGGAGGAGCAGGTCCTGGGTCAGGGAGGTGAGGCGGCGCGTCTGACCATAGGCCTCTTCGAGGACGCTGCGATACTCCTCTTCGGTGCGCGCGCGGCTCAACGCCACCTCCAGATGTCCGGAGAGCGCCTGCAACGGGGTACGCAGTTCGTGCGAGGCCGCCGCATAGAAGCGCCCTTTCAACGCCGCCGTCTCCGCCAGCCGCGCCAGGAAGTCGTTCCAGGTCGCCACCAGATCCACGATTTCCGCGTCACGCGAGGGGGCGGCCAGGCGGACCCGCAGACTGGCGCTCGACGCCGTCTGCGCCAGCCGCGAGAGGGCCTTGATCGGAGAGAGGGTGCGCCCCACCAGCATCCAGGCGCCGACCGCAGAGGCGAACACCACCACCAGGCTCAGCCCGGCCAGGTTCATGCCCTGATGCCATAAGACCTTCTCTTCCTGAAACCAGGGGTAGCCGAGCACCAGCGTCTGCTTTCCCACAGGAACGGTGGCGACCCGCCAGCCGTCTCCCTGCTGCCGGGGCCAATGGGGCACGGTGGATTGCGACTGTTTCAGCACATGCCCGCCCTCATCCACCAGGATCATCGCCATGTCATGCGCCCTGAGTTCATAGCTCATGGACTGGATCACGGCGGCGGGCAGGGGCATCTCCTGGAGTTCATCGTGGGTGCGGTGCAACTCCACGTTGATCTGGTCGGCGACCCGCTGCTCTGCAGCGCGGCGAGCATAGTAGAGCATGCTCCCACAGAGCGAGAGCATCAGCACGGCATTGCTGAGGGCGAAGCCCAGCGTCATGCGGGCGCGGATCGAATTAATCGAATTAAAGGCCATGTGCTCTACTCATCGGGGACGTCCAATCGGAAGCCGACCCCACGCACCGTATGCAGCAGCGGGGTGTGGCCACGGTCGATCTTGCTGCGCAGGTAGGAGATGTAGACATCCAGCACGTTGTCGTTGCCTTCAAAGTCGTACTGCCAGACGTGCTCCAGGATCATCGAGCGGGTGAGGACGCGCCCTGAATTCCGCATCAAGTACTCCAGCAGGGCGTACTCCGTGGCGGAGAGCGAGATCGTCTTCCCGGCCCGCGTCGCCTGCCGGGTGGCGGGGTTGAGGGTGAGGTCGGCGACGCGCAGCGTGGTGGGCGAGGATCCGCCCCGGCGCAGCATGGCTCGCGCCCTGGCGAGCAGCTCCGCCACCTGGAACGGTTTCACCAGATAGTCGTCGGCGCCGCTGTCCAGCCCCTCGATCTTGTCTTCCAGCGTGTCGCGGGCCGTGATGATCAGAATGGGCGTCGTCACGTTGGCGGCGCGCAGTTGGCGACAGACCTCGAAGCCGTCTTTGTGGGGCAGCATCACATCCAGCAGGATCAGGTCGAAGCCGATACTCTGAGCGATCTCCAGCGCTCGCTGCCCATCGCCGACGACCTGCGTGGCATATCCGGCCTCGATGAACGCCTGGTTCAGGAAGCGGGCGACGCTGGCGTCATCCTCCACGATCAGGGCGTTCATGACGCTTCCTCGACTGCCGCTTCCCGATTCCCCTGCATGCGGCGCAGAGTAACGAAGAGCAGGGGCGCGAACACGAGCGTGAAGACGGTCGAGAAGGCCAGGCCGCCGATGACCGCGATGGCCAGCGGCTTCTGCATCTCCGCGCCCGCCCCGATGCCCATCGCCAGAGGCACCAGGCCCAGCAGGGCCGTCAGGGTCGTCATCAGGATGGGGCGCAGGCGCGTCCGCCCCGCCTGGATGACCGCCTCCTCCGGCGTCGCGCCATCCTCCTCCGCCTTCTGCGCCCGGTCCAGCAGCAGGATGCCGTTCTTCACCACGATGCCTACCAGCATGACCGCGCCCATCAGGGAGGAGACATTGAGCGGCGTCTTGGTGAGCCACAGGCCGAAGGTCACGCCGAACATGGCGAGCGGCATGACCAGCAGAATGACGATGGGAGAGGTGAACGACCGGAACTGGAACAGCATCACCGCAAAGACCAGCAGCACCGCCAGGCACAGCACCATCGCGATATTCCGGAACGACTCGTTCTGGCTCTTGTAGGCTCCGGCCAGGGTCGAGGTGATGCCGGCCGGAAGGGGCGTCTCCGCCATCATCTTCTGCACATCGCGCGATACGCTGCCCAGGTCCCGCGTATTGTCCAACTGGCCGGTGACGGAGAGGTAGCGGCGCTGGTCTTCCCGGTGTGATTCGGTCGTGCCGGGAATGCTCTCGATGTCGGCGAGCGCGCTCAGTGGCAGGACGGAGCCGTTGGGGGTGCGAATGGGGATCTGCTGTACCTGCGGAAGGTCGGCACGGTAGGCGGCAGGAAACCGTACTCGGACGCCGATCTGGCGGTCGCCCTGCAGCATCTGGGTGACGACGTCGCCCAGCATGGCGGCTTCCATCTGATCCGACACCGCATCGGGGGTCAATCCCACCCGTCCGGCGCGCACGGGGTCCACATGGGCGGTGAGTTCCGGCCCGGACTGAACCACACCGGGTTGGGTATCCGTGACGCCCTTGATCGTTTTGAGCTTCGCCTCGATTGCCAGCGCCGTCGTATCCAGTTGATCCTTGTTCTCGCCGAACAGCTTGATCTCAACGGGGGCCGCGTTGCCGCTCAGATCGCCGATCAGATCCTGCAATACCTGGGAGAAATCCACATCCAGGCCGGCGACCTGATCCCCGACCTTGCCGCGCACATCGGCGATCACATCATCGATACCCCGTTTGCGGTCCGGCTTGAGCATGATAGCGAAGTCGCCCTTGTTTACCTCCGTGATAAAGAAACCCATCTCCGTGCCGGTGCGTCGGGACCAGCTCAACACCTCCGGCGTCTCTTTCAGAATGCCCTCCACCTTGTTCAACAGGCGGTCGCTCTCTGCCAGCGAAGTGCCGGGCGGGGAGTGGTAGTCCAGGATGAACGCGCCCTCATCCATGGTGGGCATAAAGCCGGTGCCCAGATGCGAGCCGAAGAAGAGGGTGAGCCCGATGACGCCCGCCACCGCCAGCGCCATCAGCCACCGTATCCGCAGACTGCCGCGCAGCACCCGCTCATAGAGGCCGATAAAGCGCTCGAATAGGGGGCCGTGCTCATGGTGCTCGCCGGTGACGTGCGACTTTAAGAAGGCGGCGCACAGGCTGGGACTGACCATCAGCGCCAGCGCCAGCGAGACCATGACGGCGATGGTCAGGGTGACCGCCAGGGCCGTGAAGAACGCCCCGGCGACGCCGGAGAGCAGCACCAGCGGCATAAAGACCACGACGGTGGTGAGGGTGGAGGAGATCATCGGGGCCGCGATCTCATTGGCGGCCCGCTGTACGGCGGCAGACCGCGACTCGCCCTTCCCCAGGTGTCGGAAGACGTTCTCAACGACGACGATGGCATCGTCAATCACCAGGCCGATGGCGATGGCCAGCGCCCCCAGCGTCATCAGGTTCAGGGTCATCCCGGCGAGGCGCATCAGCAGGAAGGTGATGAGGACCGTGGCGGGGATGATGGCGGCGGTGACCAGCGTCGCCCGAATATCCCCGAGAAACATCAACAGCACGATAACGGCCAGCACCGCGCCAATCAGTACGGCCTCCTGGACGCTCTGGATCGCCTCATGAACGAGGATGGACTGGTCGTAGAAGAAGCCGACTTCGGCCTCCTTCGGCAGCGCGGCCTTCATCGCTTCCACTTCACGCTTGACGCCATCCACCACGGTGACCGTATTGGCATCCGGCTGGCGCACGATGTTGATCAGAACGGATTCTACCCCGTCGGCGGTCACCACAGTGGTCGGGTCCTGCTCGGAGGGGTGGACGTCGGCGATCTGCTCCAGGGTGACAGGGACGCCGTTGCGCTGTGCCACCGTGATATGCTGCAGTTGGTCGATGCTGGTCGTCTCTCCGGAGACCAGAACCTCGAACTGCTGATACTGGCGGTTGATGCGCCCGATGGAGCGCACGATATTCGCCTGGGTCAGCGCCTGATTGACATCCAGCAGCGACAGGTGGTAGGCCTGCAGCGTCTGCGGGTTGACCTCGACGGCGATCTCCGGAATGCGTCCGCCCTGGATCACGGTCCGCGCCACGCCGGGAACACGCGCCAGGCGGGGGCGGATCGTATAGGTCGCCAGGTTCCAGAGCTGCGATTGCGAGAGGGTTTTCGACTTCAGGGAGAGGCCATAGACCGGGAAGACGGTCGGGTTCATCCGCTCCACAGTGATGCGCGTCTCGGCAGGGAGCAGGGGGCGCGTCTCATTCACGCGGGTGTTGACCAACTGCTGCGAAAGGAGGATATCCGTGCCCCAGTTGAAATCGATGTCGATCTCACAACTGCCCCGCTCGGTGGCGGAGCGGATGTGGCTGACGCCGGGAACGGTGGCGACCGATTCTTCGAGCGGGCGGGTGATGCCGGCCTCGACCATACGGGTCGGGCGATCCCCGGCCTCGGCGATGATCTTGACACGCGGGAATGTGACGTCGGGCAGGATGCCCACCGGGAAGGTGTCGAGCACCCAGACGCCGATGCCGCACAACACCAGCGTGATAAAGAGTACGGCCTTGATATTCTGGGTAGCGAAGCGGCTGAGGTTCACTTCTTTTCTTCCTTATCCGCCGCTTTGCCGGCGGGTGGCGCGTCCTTGTCGCCGCCCTTCTCGGCAGGCTTTTCGGCGGCTTTCGCGCCCTCTTTTTTGTCGTCCTCTTTGCCTGCGGGGGCTTCTCCCTTATCGCCGCCTTTCTCTGCAGACTTCTCGTCGCTCTTGTCGGCGGCCTTCTCGTCGGCTTTATCGCCCTCCTTCTTATCGCCCGTATCCTCTTTCGAGGCCTCCTCGATCTTCGCGCCGTCGGTCAGTTCGAACTGTCCCAACTTGACGACCTTCTCCCCGATGGCCACGCCCTGGGTGATGGCGACCAGATTGTCCTGTTCCGGCCCGACGGTGACCTCTTTCTGGTGGGCCACCTTATCGGAGCCCACCACATAGACCACGTTTTTACCGTCGCGGGTGAGGACGCACTCTTTCGGGACGACGACGGCGTGCGGGTCCGAATGGAGGATGATCTCGGCGGTGGCGAACGAGCCTACCTTCAGCGTTCCTGAGGCGTTATAGACGGCGATGCGCACGGCGAGGAGGTTGGACTGCGGATCTACCTGCCCTACGCTGAGAACGCTGCCCTGGAACGTCTTGTCGGGTGCATCCTGGGAGGTGATCTCCACAGGAAGCCCAACGCGCACTTTCAAGCCTTCCGAGGCGGGCATGTTGGCGATAAGGTTGAGCGATTGCGTGTCGGCGACCTCGATAATGGGGTTGGTGATGTCGGCCATATCGCCGGGGTTCAGCGCGCGGCGGGTCACGACGCCGCTGAGCGGGGCGCGCACTTCGGCGTAGTTGGTCAGCGCCTGGGCGTTGTTCAGGTCGGCCTGTTTCTGGCGGGCGGTCTGGGCCTGGGCCTGGGCGTCCTGCTCCTTTACCTGGACCTGGAGGGCGCTCTCCTGCGCTTGCTTCAGGGTCGCCTGCGCCTGCGCGACCTTGGCATCTCCCGACGTCTGCGCCTGGCGCAGCGCCTCTTGCGCGCCCTCAACCCGCAGTTGCGCCGCCTGTAGGTCTTCGGGCCTTGCCCCGGCCTTTACCAGGCTGGCCTGCTGCTGGGCGACCTTCCAGGCGGAGTCGGCGACATCATAGTTGGTCTGGGCCTCCTCCACCTGCTTCTTCGCGGCGAACCCGATGGCGAGGAGCTTCTGCTGCCGGTCCAGATCGATCGCGGCGTGGTCCCGGGTCGCCTTCGCCTGGACGACGGCCTGATCCGCCTGGGCGATCTCCTGGGGCCTGGCGCCCGCCTGCGTCTTTTTCTGATCCGTCTCCGCCGCCTGCAGGGCGTTCTGGGCTGCTTTGACGGCGTTATCCCGGTCGAGCCGGGCCGAATCCAGCGCCAGTTTCGCCAGGTGCACCGCATTCGCCTGATCCGTTGCGGCGGCTTGCGCAGCGAGCTTCGCCTCCTGGGCCTGCGCCTCCGAGGAGTTTAGCGCCGCCTGCGCACTGGCAAGCGCCGCCTGTTGGGGGCGATTGTCCAGCACCGCGATAACCTGCCCCTGGGTGACGCGGTCTCCCTCCTTGACGTTGACATGCAGCAGGCGTCCGGGTACGGTAGGCGCGACGCGGGCCATGCCGCCCTGCCCCGAGGCGAGCGTACCCATCGCGGTAACGGTGGTCTGCATGGCGTGGACGCTTGCCGCTGCCAACTCCACCGTCACCGGCCCGGTGGCGTCCTCATCGGCCTTGGGCGCCTCTGCGCCCTTCCGGCATCCGCCGGACAGAACCAGGAGCAGGGCCAAAAGTCCCATCAGCGCAGACAGAGAGATGTTGCGAGGAGATAGCAGGCGACCTTTCATACTCGTGTTTTCACCCCGTTGATTTTGAGGAGGCAACCCGATAAAGGCTTATCGAAGCCTTTATCGGGTCGGTTATGGTCTATCTGGTCTCTTGTCGTGAAACCAACTTTTCCGAATGTAGTTTACCCTCTTTCATCTCGCGATCTTTCCGCGCGAGCCGAGGCCGGAATGGGCGCTACTTGCCCTCTTTCTCTTTGTCGGACTTATCGCTCTTGACCCCGAGCGCCGCATTCAGTTCCGCCGTGACCTCTTTGCCCTCCCCTTCGGGGGTCACCTCTTCGACGTCGCCGACTTTGCCGGTATTCGGGTCGATCTCGATCTCATGGATCTTCTTGCCCGATACAACCATGACGCCATAGACCCAGTGGCCCTCATCGAACTCGAAATTGGCGTTGAGCGCCTGGCCGGGGACCTTGGTCGTGGCGATCTTGATAGCCTGCCAGGGGGTGATCTTGCCGGTCGGGGTCGGGATGGCTTTTTTGCCCTCCTGTGCCCGCGCCGCTACGAGGGACAGCCCTCCGGCCAGCGCTGCCAGACCCAGGCCGATCCCCAATACGCTCAGTGTTCGTTTCGTCTGCATCATATTCTTTCTTCTCCTTAGATACGAGGGATGAGGATACCGCTCGTTCCCACAGCATGGCGGTATCCTGCACAGTAGTATAGAGGATTAAGTTTAGAAGCGGCTTAGTGTTCGTTGAGAGTTCGTTAAGGCGCAAACTCCAGGATCATGAACGAGTTCGGCTCCATGGCGGGGCGGCGCTGTTGGCCGCCCCCTGTCGCAGTCGACGCGAAACGCGCCGTCGCCAGGAAGATGGCGTGCGTTTTGGGGTCCAGCGCCATGGTGCGCGCGCCCCGCTGCGTCGGCACGTTGGCGGCCACGCTGAATTTATTCGGAGCCTCCTCCTTCACCAGGGTAAGCGTCCCGTCCTGCCCATTCGAGCTGAAGGCGATGCCTAATGTGGGATCGAAGGCGCTGGCATCCGGACCTTTGCCGATGGCCGGCGTTGCGACCACCTTGCCGCTATCCGCGTCCGAGACGACCATCATTCCGTTGCCGCAGACCGAGAACAGACGGCGATGGACGGTATCCATCGCGAGGCCGGAAGGCCCATCGCCCGGCGCGAGGGACCAGCGGGTTTTCACCTTCAATCCCTTCGCATCCAGCGCCACGACCTCGCTCTTGTCCTCGATATTGACAAAGACGCCCCCTTTCCCGTCGGCGACCGCGTACTCCGGGCGGCCTCCCAGCGCGATGGTGCCGGCCACTTTTCCCGTAGCCGCGTCTATCGCGGAGGTGTCGCTGCTGCCCCCGTTGAAGGTGAAGACGCGGTTGGTGGCCGGATCGAAGAGGATGCAGTCGGGATTTTTACCGACTTTCACGGTATCCAATACCTTGAGGGTCTTCAGGTCGAAGATGGTCACCGAGTTGTCCCGTCCATTGCTGGTGAAGCCCCGGTTCAACTTGGGGGCAAGCGCGATGCCATGGACGCCGGTCGTGTTGGGGATCTCGCCGATCTGCGTCCCCTTTTTCACGTCCACCACGCTCACGCGCGTCCCGCGCGAGATAAAGAGGCGGTCGCCAGTGCCGTCGTAGGTGAGGTAGTCCCAGCCACCGTCGCCCCCGACATCCATCTTTTTGACCTGATGGTAGTTCATTCCCGGCGGGTCGGAGTGCGCGAACCCGCTCGAAAGCAGCAAACCCAATCCTGCCAGTAAGCAAATACTCCGTTTCATGCTTCCTTCCACCTTTCCTGCGTCGTTCCCTGCAGTTTACTTGATCGGCGCGCCGATGGCGCGTTCGAGTTGTGCGATGGCCCGGCGGTAGTCGCCGAGCGCGGCATCGTAGTCGTTGCGCGTGGTGCGATAAGTCTGCTGCGCGTCAATCACATCGAGGATGGAACTGGCGCCCAGCGCCAGGCTCTGCTGGACCCGCTGGAGCAGCGATTCGGCGCGGGGCAGAATGCCGTCCTGAAACGAGGTGATCAGGCGCTGCGCGCGCTTTACGGCCAGGTAGGCCGACTGCACGTCCAGGCGGATCACCTGCCGTACCTGTTCTATCTGGGCGTCCTGCGCCTTCACGTCTTCCTGCGCCTTACGCACCTGCCCTCGGATGCTGCCCAGATCGAAGAGCGGGAAAGACACTCCCAACTCGACCTGTCCGTTGCGCGCGCCCAGCGGATTGACGCCAACGACAAAGTCCGGAAGGTACTGCGAGCGCTGCAGGCCGAGGGCCGCCTCCAGGGCGCGGCGGCTGGCGGCGGCGGCGCGCAGTTCGGGTCGGAACTGCATAGCCTGCTGTTGGAGCATCGGCAGGTCCAGAGTGAGGGGGGTGTAGGTCAGCGGATCGGCGGCGTCAATCGGGGTTTCCGGGGCGCGCCCAAGCTGTACATTCAGGGTGGCGCGCGCCTGCTTGACATCGTCTGCGGCTTTGATCAGGTTATTCTCTTCCTTGGTAAGCTCGATCCGGGCGCGGAGGGCGGTAGCCTCGGAGGCATCGCCCAGTTGGACCTGCTGCTCGGTCAGGTCGGCCAGCCGCTTGGCGATGTCGTAGGCCTGCTTTTCGGTATCCAGGTCGCGGTTCTTCACCTGAAGGTCGATATAGGCGGAGGCCGTCGCCTCCCGCACGCTCAACCGGGTGGATTCCGCATCGGCCTCCGTTCCCTGCAGTTGCGCCCGTGCCTGATGGGTCCGCAAGCGCTGTCGTCCGCTGATCTCGAACGTGGTGACCAGGCCATACTTGGTGGGATCGGAGGGGTCGAAGAAATCGGAGGTGTTGGTCTGCCCGGTGAGGTTGAGAATGGGATTGAGCGGTGCGCTCTGGCCGTGGAGATTGGCTTTTGCGCCTGCGATCTGATGGACTGTTGCGGTCATCAAAGGGTTGCGGCTCTGGGCCAGGGTGAGCGCCTGATCCAGGGTGAGCTGTTGTGCGACAGGAACGGGAGGAGGCAGATCCGCCAGATCGGGCGGAGGCGTCTGGCCGAAGCCGACCGTTTGGACCCACAGCAATAAGAGCATGCCGAGCATGGCGACACGGCCACATGGATAGCGCATAGAGACCCTCAAGAGAGATGAACCTGTAGATATGTCGGGAGCCTGTCTGTTCCTATGGCAGGGGCGGCCCGACACTCGGAGAGGCGAACACGGCAATAAGGTTAGGTAGAGTATGAGGGATAACCTTTAGAATCTCGTAAATATTTGCTGAGAATTTATTAAGAAGCCGACTTATTTAAGAAGACGACAGAGGGCGCATTACGTATTGCGGAAGTCCGGAACCGAGCGCGTCGTCCAGAGCCTGCTCCCGCGTCATCGCTTGCCCCGCCGCCCAGGTGGCATGGAGGAGGAGTACCTGATTCCTATCCCTACAAGGACGGGGGTCAGGTAGATCAGGGAAGCTTTTCCAGAACGAGGGTGACCATATCCAGGTTCAGCGCCTCGGCTTTCGGGTTCTTGCCGATCAGTTTGAAGAAGACCTGGTTCGGTCCCTCGTGCATCTCCAGCACTCCCATCGGGGTCAATTTGCTGCGGGTGCGCTGGGGCGCATAGAAGTCGGCAGGGTCGCCGACGGCGTGTTCGTTCTGAAAGAGCTGGACGATACACTGGGCAGGACCCTGCATCGCTTCGATAGAGACCTGGTAGCGCCCCGCCGCTGGGATGGCGCAGAGAAACGAGATCGAGTGCAGCCCGAAGATGTCCTCCCCCTGGGCATGCATGGAGAGGAAGCGGCTCTCCACATTGTTGATCCGCTCCACTCCTTTCGAGAGCGTCGCCCGCTCGATAGAGAAGGCGTGGAGCGGCATATACCAGCCTGGATTGTAGACCAGGCGTTCCGGATCGTGGACGGCGCGGGCCGCCTGGTCGGGCAGAGTCCAGGGGGTGGTCGGGCGGTTCTCCAGGTAGAGATAGCTGACGCCCACATAGTCCGCGATGAAGTCGTTCTTCTCCGGCGCATGCTCCATGTCCAGCTTCAGGCTCTTATGGAAGGCGTAGGCGTCGGTGAGGAAGAGCCGGTAGCCTCCGCTGCGTGCCTGCGGGCGGCTATAGTCCAGGCAGCCGCTGAGGGGATAGGAGGCGCGCGCCTCCCAGCGGCCGGGCACGTCGTACCAACCTCCGTTGAAGAAGTCTTCGGAGCCGGTGCCGTGGATGGTGAGCTCGCCGTCCAGGTAGCCTTGGTCATCCCCCTCGAAAAAGGGGGTGATGCCGGGAATGGAGCCCTGCGCCTGGAGCGTTACTCCCACCAGGTGACCTCTTCCCTCGACCTCCACATAAGTAAAAGGCTTGCCCTGCGTGGTGGGGTTCTCGCGCCGCCAGGTGGCGTAGAAGCGCCCCTCGTCCTTGCGGCGCGGCAGGTCGGCATGGATCACCTCCGCCTGTACGGGAATGGGCGCTCCGGCGGTCTGTTCGGAGACCAGTTCGATGCGGGCCGCGCGGTCGAAAGGCATGGGGAAGTAGGCATAACAGGTGTCGCCCTGTGTGCCGACCAGCAGAGAGCGGGCGGCAGGCTGCCCCCAGGAGTAGCCGAAGAAATCGCCGACAGGGCACAGGACCGCCGGCTGTTTATCGCCATCCCAGTACATCTTCAGCAGGATCCCCCGGTCCTTGCCTGCAAAGGCGGAGGCGGGTGAGAGGCGGAAGCCGGCGATGCGCCCGCCGCGCCTGGTGTCGAACAGGGTCACGGACTTGCCGGGCGCCAGCGTGCGCGCGGTCCGGGTGGTCTCCCGATGCGCGCCCTCCGGAACCACGTGGGCAGAGAGGTCCTGCCCGGCCATTCCCAGCACCTGCTGCGCCCTCTGCATCTCCTCCCCGGCGAGAATGGGCGAAGTTAGGGAGAAGGTCTCCAGCGGCGTTCCCGCCGGATAGGTGGCGTAGTTGATCTGGTAGAACTGCACCCGTGGCGCACGGATGATGACCTTGCAGGAGACCTTATAGGGCATCGGGAGGTAGCAGTAGAACCCGCCGGATCCGAAGCCCACCAGCGGCGCGACGAACGGCGGCTTGTTGCCGTCGAAGAGCTCCCGGTATCGGATTTTGACCCGTGGCTGCGCCTCGCCGTCGAAGTAGAACTCCATCGGCTCGTCGGTCGGGGTGGGCGTCCAGATCCGATAGATGACGCCCGGCCCCTGCAGGTCGGCGATGACCAGGCCATCGCCCTCCTTGCGGAGGAAGGAGTATTTCCCGGAGAAGCCGTCGTCGTTGCCTCCGGTGCGGTCGTAGCTGGAGATGGAAGCCACCTTGACCGACCTTTTGAAGCGCGGCAGCAGGTCGAGCCGAGAGACTTCCGGCAGCCCGAGAGCCGGCGTCTCCTCCGGCGGAGCGGCCCCTGCCGGGCCGAGGATAGCGCAAATGAGCATGATGATCTCAACAATGAGTAGCGTACGCAAGAATTGCCCCCGTCTACAACGGATCGCCGCCCTTATCCACATTGTCCTTGGTGAATCTTTTCGTTCCGAGGACGATCTTCTTCTCGAAAGGCTGCTTGTTCAGGATCTTCAGGGCGGTCTCGATGGCTTCCGGACCGCCGGTAGGATACTGGAAGGTCGCGGTCAGGATTCCGTCCTTGACGTATTTGACGCCTTCGGTAGGCAGAGCATCGATGCCGATGAACTTGATGGTCTTTTCGCGGCCCTTGCCCTCTTGCTCAGCGGCTTTGTAGGCGCCATGCGCGCTGGGGTCGTTATGTCCGTACACGGCGTCAATTTTGGGGAAGCGGGAGAGCGCGGAGTTCATCTCTTTCTGGGCGTCGGGCTCCAGCCACTTGCAGTCTGCGGCAAAGATGATCTTGATGTCGGTGCCTTTGATGCCCTCCATGAAGCCATCATGCCGGTCCTTGGCGGGCGTGGAGGTGCCCAGCCCCTGAAGTTCGATGATGTCGCCCTTGCCGTTGAGGATTTTGGCCATGTACTTGCCGGCTTCCATGCCGATCTTCTTGTTGTCGCCGCCGATGAAGCAGGTGTACTTGTCGCCCTCGATGGCTCGATCCAGGACGATGACCGGGATCCCGGCATCCATCGCATCACCCACAGGGCGGGTGAGGGGGCGGGATTCCTTGGGGCTGATGATGATCAGATCCACCTTCTGCTGGATAAACTCCTGCATCTGGCTCTGCTGGGTTTCGCTCTTGTTCCCTGCATCTTTGAAGATCATCTTGATTTCGGGATGTTTCTTCGCAGCTTCGTCAATGTCTGTATTCATCTGGACGCGCCAGGGCTCTCCTAGATTGCATTGGGACATTCCGATGGTGAAGGTCTTGCCTGCGGGAGGCGGGGCGCTGGCGCCGGTCTTGTCGATGTTGGGAGCACCCGCACCGGCGGTTCCCGCAGAACCCGCGCTGTTGGTTCCTCCGGAACTCGCATTGCCGGCGCTGGTTTTGTCTATGTTGGGCGTACCGGCTCCTGCGGTTCCCGCAGTGCCCGCGCTGTTGGCTCCTGCAGAACCCGCATTGTCGGCGGGAGGCGTCTCGTTATTGCAGCCGCTCAGCGCCAACCCGGCGACGACAAACGCAAGTGCAAATACCCCGGTTGATGCGAACATCCTCGTTTTCATCCCTATCTCCTTTTCCTTCTTTGAATGAGTACCGCCGCCAGGATGATCCCCGCCTGAATGATCAGGCGCTGCGCTTCCGGAACGGCGTTGAGACTGAGTATCTTATTGATGTAGGCAATGATGAGCACGCCGATAAACGTAAATCCCATGCCTCCCGCGCCGCCAGCCAGGCTGGTTCCCCCGATGACAACAGCGGCGATGGCATACAACTCGAACGTGGCCCCGGCTTCCGGGTCTCCGATGTCCTGCCGTGTGGCGTTGACCACCCCGGCAAGCGCGGCAAAAAGTCCGCAGAGGGCATAGGTGATGATCTTGATGCGATCCACGGCGATCCCGCCCAGTCGAGCGGCGACTTCGTTTCCGCCGATAGCATAGAGTTTTCGCCCGTAGGCGGTGCGGCTGACAATGATGGCCATGATGAACAGAGAGAAGAGGAAGAGGAGTACGGCGGGTTTGACGCCGATGCCGGGCAGTCCCTGGCTCATCCAGCGAAAGAAGGAGGGCGTGTCCTCCTTGAGCGCATACCAGGGCTGGGCGGCGGGCTGCACTTTGATCCCCCCGGAGATCCACTTCGCCAGCCCGCGTGCGCCGGTCATGGTCGCCAACGTGACCACGAACGGCTGCATGTTAAACCGTGCGATCAGCATGCCGTTGAGCGCTCCGGCAGCGAGACCGAAGAGGACCACCATGCCCAATGCCGCTCCGATGCTCCAGCCGTAGCCGATGGTGAGGAGGGCGAAGAGGGTAGCGGAGCACCCCAGGACCGAGCCGACCGACAGGTCGATTCCGCCGGCCAGGATGACGAGCGTCATTCCGGTCGCCAGTAGGCCGTATTCACAATACTCGTAGAGGATGTCGAGTTGCGTTCGGAAGGAGAGAAAGATCGGCGGACCGGTCCCGCCGACGCGCGGCGTGAAGATACACCCCAGAATAAAAACGAACACAAAGGCAAACAGTCCTCGATACTGATTCAGCGTCTCCCAGCGATTCGTTTTCGGCGGCTCTGCCCCTGCTCCGGTCAACCCGCTTCCTCCCCTGGATGTTATGTCGGATATTGTATCTCAAACGGGGGCTATTTCGCTGTTTTGACCGGTGGAAGGGGCGGTTTTATCAGAAATGAGGCCGTACGTGCGGTTTGGACGACGAAATGGAGGTCTACGCTGGTGATGCCAGATGGGATATCAAGGCCGATAAAGTCCAGATTGGAATAGAGCATATTGAACCTTCGCCCCCTGGCGTCCGTCGCCCAGACGGTCAGATGCTGATTGGGCTTCAGGTTCTGAACCACGAGCGTCAGATAGGGCACAGAGGCGGAGACAGTATTCAGATTTTGCATTCCATTCCCAGAACCTGCTACGGAGAAACCGCCTGCGCCATTCTTGATGGGATCCCACTTCGCCAGAAAGGTACCATTCTCCTTATTGACATAGGAGTAGATCCCTGCGCCGGCGATGCTCTTCACTTCCAGGGTAACGCCGTTCTGTGTCGTTTGCCGTGAGATAGTGTTGAGTTGTCCCGGCCCCGGCATCGGGACATCCTTTATCGTCCAGGTCTCCGCAGGAGCGAAGGCGGCTGTATTCTTGCGGAAGAAGCTCGTGGTGAACTTCCATGCAGGCTCGTAAGGGCACAGTTCGCAGGTATCCGTCTTCGATATATTGCCCGTTACATCCTCCACCGAGGCATTGTTCCAGTCGCTGATCTCCCACTCCTCGGTGAGCTTGCCGTGCAGCGCGAACCGAAATTCCGGCACGAGCGCGTAGTTATTGGGGCCGCTGCCGAAGCCATTCTTCCCGCATCGCAGCGCCGTCAGCGTAATCGCGAGGTCGCCCGCCTGCTTTGTGTCAGGAAGCGGTTCCGGCGTCCAGAGTGGGTAGAGTGTGGGCGCGGGATTGGGGACGACCAACTCCGTCAAAGGATTTCCTGTGAAGTCGTTTATGCGTAAAGTCACACTCTTGCTGCGCCGTGGGAAGGAAGAGAACATATAGCCATCTGAAATGGAAGTTATGTTATCGTTACCCGTAAACTGATAAGCGCCCTCGAAGCAGCATCCATGTTCATCAACCGCAGAGACCTTCAAACTGCCGAACATGAGCATTGATGGAGGCTGCTTTACTTGCATAGTCCTGTGCGACTGTTTTTGCTGACGGGTTATCCAGGCTACCATGACGTCAGTGTCTGTGACCAGTGTACTCGAACCGGGCAAAATCCCCAGCCAACGGCCCGTTCCTGCCTCGTATTGATGCTTCTTTCCATAGGTTATATCATCCAGGACGAGGGTCGAGCCATCCGGAAAGGTCTTGCGGATATTGAGGTGTGGCTTATAATGCGACAACAGGAAACCACCTACCAACAAGGCCAGAACCACAGCCGAGACCGTCAGAGTGCGCACCACACCCCGACGAAATGCCTGTTTCTGTCTCCTCACCTCCGCATCCGGCATGTTCTCCCGGATCCACGCCCTATCGAAAACCCGCTCATAGATCCGGTTGCGGACATGCAGCATCCCTTCCTGGGAGCGCACGATCCCCGACAGGCGCAACAGCGCGATGAGCGGATTGGTCTCGTCACTCTTGATCCGCTGCCCTGCCCGTACCCGGCTATAAAGATCCAGCAAGCTGGCGCGGTCTTCCTCGCTTCGGAGCAGGCGTTCCCGTACAAAGATCAGGTTGTCGTCGCGCTCCCTCGCCTGCGGCGAGAGAAACAGGTCTTCGCAGAGACGGTCCACGTCCTGGTTTTCGATGGTCGGCTTTTGCTGAGCGAGTGCGTCTTCGGCGATCGCCTGGCAGAGCCGTTGCGTCAGATAGGGATGACCGCCCGTCCAGTAGAGGATGCGACCTAACCCCCCGGCCGGGGGGTTAGGTTCCAGTGGCGCGGCCTCATCGAGGGTGAAGTCGGTGAGTTCGATGCGTCGTCCGATGTTGAAAGGCGTCATACGGGTGTCACGAATGAGATCCGTCGGAGCAGCCACCCCGAGCAGGCAGAAGGTCAGACGCTCGAAACGGGGGTCCTTTGCACGGCGATTGTA
>Ga0070734_10003566_pt1 | contig 16056 bp, 17 predicted proteins | sample Coa_R1_8_FD_66444 | JGI IMG/M metagenome (GOLD analysis project Ga0070734, IMG submission 66444) | Surface soil microbial communities from Centralia Pennsylvania, which are recovering from an underground coalmine fire - Coalmine... | ecosystem: Environmental > Terrestrial > Soil > Unclassified ...
AATAGGCGCGGATGTTGGCGTTGAGGCCGGTGGTGAACATGTGGTGCGCCCAGACGACGAAGCCGAGCCCGCCGATCGCCACCATGGCGTAGGCCATGCCGAGATAGCCGAAGACCGGCTTCTTCGAGAAGGTCGAGACGATCTGGCTGATCATGCCGAAGCCGGGAAGGATCAGGATATAGACCTCCGGATGGCCGAAGAACCAGAACAGGTGCTGGAACAGCAGCGGATCGCCGCCGCCCTGGGGATCGAAGAAGGTGGTGCCGAAGTTCCGGTCGGTCAGCAGCATGGTGATGCCGCCGGCGAGCACGGGCAGCGACAACAGCAGCAGGAAGGCCGTCACCAGGATCGACCAGACGAACAAGGGCATCTTGTGCAAGGTCATGCCCGGCGCGCGCATGTTGAAGATCGTGGTGATGAAATTGATCGCGCCCATGATCGACGAGGCGCCGGCGAGATGGAGCGAGAAGATCGCCATGTCGACCGATGGCCCGCTATGGATCAGGGTGCTGGAGAGAGGCGGATAGATGGTCCAGCCGGTCCCCGCGCCCGGGCCGACCAGGGCCGAACCCAGGAGCAGGGCGAAGGAGGGAATCAGCAGCCAGAAGCTGATGTTGTTCATGCGCGGGAAGGCCATGTCCGGCGAGCCGATCATCAGTGGCACGAACCAGTTGCCGAAGCCCCCGATCATGGCCGGCATGACCACGAAGAACACCATGGTGAGGCCATGGGCGGTGACGATCACGTTCCAGAATTGGCCGTTGGGCGAGCCGTCGGGATTGACGAAGAACTGCAGCCCGGGGTGCATCAGCTCCATGCGCATGAAGACGGAGAAGCCGCCGCCGATCAGGCCGGCGACGATGGCGAACACCAGGTACATCGTGCCGATGTCCTTGTGGTTCGTCGAATACACGAACCGCCGCCAACCGGTGGGATGATGGGCATGCTCGCCATGCCCGGCCGCGTCGTGAGTGCTCATCCTTGGCTGTCCTTCCGCTTTCTCGTCTTGCTCAATTGGCTGGCGCGGAGGCGACCTGCGTCGCCGTCGCGGCCCCTGCATCGGCTGTCGTCTCGGTCACAGCCGGCCACGCGTGGTCCGGGTCCTTCTTCACAAGGACGACCCATTTGTTGAATTCGTCCTGGCTCACCGCATGGACCATGATGGGCATGTAGCCATGTCCGTTGCCGCAGAGCTGGGAACACTCGCCGTAATAGGTTCCCGGCCGCTCGATCTTGAACCAGGTCTCGTTCAAGCGGCCCGGCACGGCATCGGTCTTCACCCCGAAGGAGGGCACCGACCAGGAGTGGATCACGTCCGCCGACGTAATCTGCACCCGCACCGTGACGCCGACCGGCACCTCCATATAATTGTCCACGGTGAGCAGGCGCGGTTGCCCCGGCTTCAGGTGCTTGTCGTCCACGACATAGCTGTCGAAGGAGATGTCGCCGTTGTCGGGATATTCGTAGGACCAGTTCCAGGTATGGCCCGTCACCTTGACGGTCAGGTCCGCCTTCGGCACGTCGGCCTCGAAGTAGAGGAGCTTCAGGGACGGAACGGCGATCAGGAACAAGGTCAGCGCCGGAATCGCGGTCCAGGCAACCTCGATGAAGGTGTTATGGGTGAGCTTGCTCGGATTCGGGTGGGCGCGCTCGTTGAAGCGCACAATGACATAGATCAAAAGCGCGAGGACTAGGACGGTGATGATCGTGATGACGACGAGCAGGACATTATGAAAGTCGTTAATGCGCTCCATCGACACGGTCGCGGGCGCCTGGAAGCCCAGCTGCCAGGGCCGCGGCTGATCGGCCAGAGCCTCGCTTGCGCCGAACGCGGCCGCCAGCGAAGCGAGCGATGCTGGAATTATCCTGGAACCCATCTCTCTGCGTAAGCCCATGTCTCTCCGTCCTTAATCCGGCTTCCGATCGGCCTGTGCCGGGGCCCGCTCGCGGGCGAATGCGAAGGTCCGGCTCTGGCTTCGGCCGACGGTCCCCACCACAGCCTCGCAAGGGCTGAGCGCAGTTCCCCTTGCCGTTGCGGCACGGAAACTACACCCATGGGACCGGGCCTCACAAGCGCCGCGCTGGCGCGCCTCCGAGGCCGCCATGCGGCGATCTGTCGCAAGCCTCCCAGGGCCCCTATATGATCACTGACATGAGCCCCAAGTGGAGTACCGACATGACCGCGCTTGCCAAGACCGATGACCTCTTCTTCACCCGCGCCGGGCTCGACCGCAATCGCGTCGAGCGGCTCGCCGCGGAGACCATAGCCGGGGCCGACGACGGCGAATTGTTTCTGGAGTACAGCCAGTCGGAGGCCCTTGGGTTCGACGACGGCAAGCTGAAGACGGCGAGTTTCGACACCAGCCAAGGCTTCGGCCTGCGCGCGATCAAGGGCGAGGCTGCCGGCTATGCCCATGCGAGCGAACTGTCGGAGGACGCCATGCGTCGCGCGGCCGCCACGGTGAAGGCCGTCCATGGCGGGCGCGCGGGCAAGCTGGCCGAACCGCCGCCCGGCACCAACCGTCGGCTCTATAGCGACGACAACCCGCTGGCCGGCGTGGCCTTCGCGACCAAGACCCAACTCCTGGCCGAAATCGATGCCTATGTCCGGGCGAACGATCCGCGGGTGCGCCAGGTCAGCGTCTCCCTCACCGGCAATTGGCGCGCGGTCCAGATCATCCGCGGCGACGGCGGGCGAGCGGCCGACATCCGTCCCCTGGTCCGACTGAACGTCAGCGTCGTGGTCGAGGACAAAGGCCGCATGGAAAGCGGCAGCTACGGCACCGGCGGGCGCACCGGCTATGATTTCTACATGCAGCCTTCGACCTGGAAGGCGGCCGCGGACGAGGCGCTGCGCCAGGCCCTGGTCAATCTCGCCTCGGTGCCCGCACCCGCCGGCGAGATGCAGGTGGTGCTCGGGCCCGGCTGGCCCGGGATCCTGCTCCACGAAGCGATCGGGCACGGCCTGGAAGGCGATTTCAATCGCAAGAAGACCAGCGCCTTTGCCGGGCTCATGGGCCAGCGCATCGCGACCAAGGGAGTGACAGTGGTCGACGACGGCACCATCCCCGACCGGCGCGGATCGCTCACCATCGACGACGAGGGCACGCCGACCCAGTGCACCACCCTGATCGAGGACGGCGTGCTCGTCGGCTATCTGCAGGATCGGCAGAATGCGCGGCTGATGGGCATGAAGCCGACGGGCAACGGCCGGCGCCAGAGCTTCGCCCATCATCCGATGCCGCGCATGACCAATACCTACATGCTGGCGGGCAGCCACGCGCCGGAGGAGATCATCGGCCGGGTCAAGAAGGGTCTCTACGCGGTCAATTTCGGCGGCGGTCAGGTCGACATCACCTCGGGCAAGTTCGTCTTCAGCGCCGCCGAGGCCTATCTGATCGAAGATGGCAAGGTCGGGCCGGCGGTCAAGGGCGCCACCCTCATCGGCAACGGTCCCGACGTGCTGACCAAGGTCGCCATGGTCGGCAACGACCTCGCCCTCGACCATGGCGTGGGCACCTGCGGCAAGGACGGCCAGAGCGTGCCCGTGGGCGTCGGCCAGCCGACCTTGCTGATCGAGAGCCTGACCGTCGGGGGGACGGGCGGCTAGGAGAGAATCCGGGCAGCGACATCACCTCGCTCGTCACCCCCACGAAAGAGGGAATGACGAAAGGGTCGGGGCCGACGGACGCGATCAAGATTTGCAATACGACGCTTTCCCGATCGCCAGGCGCCCCTGGGATGGCAGGGCGATTCTCAGACGCCGACCAGGGACAGGGCTAAGGCATCGGGCGAGGCCTGTGGCAAGTCGGTCCCGACTCATGTAAGAGCTATTCACATGAGCTGGCACGGGTCCGGGCGGCGGGGCTACCACCATGGAAACCTGAAGGAAGCGCTGATCCGCGCCGCTCTGGATCTTATCGCGACCAAGGGGCCGGCCGGGTTCACCTTTGCCGAGGCAGCCCGGTCCGCCGGCGTGAGCCCGGCGGCTCCTTATCGGCATTTTCGCGACCGGGACGCCCTGATGGCCGACGTCGCCGCGCGCGGCTTCGAGCTGTTCGAGACCGAGCTCGGGCGGGCCTGGAACGAGGGACGGCCCGAGCCCCTGAAGGCGTTCGAGAACGTGGGACGGGCCTATCTCGCCTTCGCGCGCAAGGAGCCCGCCTATTACTCGGCCATGTTCGAATCGGGCCTGCCCATGGATGCGGCACCCGAATTGCGCCAGGCCAGCGAGCGCGCCTTTGCCGTGCTGCGCCAGGCGGCCGAGGTCCTGGCCGCGCTTCTTCCCAAGGAAGGCCGGCCGCCGGCACTGATGATGGCGCTTCATATCTGGGCTCTCGCCCATGGCGTCGCCTCGCTGTTCGGGCGGGGCGATCAGGCCGGACGCAAGCTGCCCATGTCGGCCGAGGAGCTGCTGGAGGCGGGCGTTCTCATCTATTTCAGCGGGCTTGGCCTCGGCACGATTGCCGGGAAAACCGGGCGCTAAAAGAAAGGCGATTATATACTTGACAAAGATCGGGCGCGATGAGACCCAGTAGCGGACAGGGCGGCGCTAGTCTTCCGGAGATTTCTCCGGAGGCCCTACAAGAGTTTGAACATCTGTTTTGGCGTTGGAGAGATTCGTATCCGACGTCTGATTCGCTAGAAATGGGAGGTTCAGGAGACCTAAAAACCCTGATGGCATCGGTATTGTCATGGGCTGGGGGGATTTTTCGCCCAGTTTCTTCAGAAGGGGTGAAGTCTTTAGAAGGCCCGCAATCTCGTTCACCCCATCGGTAAGGCGCAGAATGTGGGCGCATTCAGTTTCGAATTTTTCGATGCTCCAGACGATGTCTGGTATTTCGAATGTGCCCTTGGCGTTCGTCACATAGAATTTGACGCCCATCCCGTCGTCACTCGCAGCAAAGCCGTTATGGGCCATCATGTTTCTGGTAGACGCGAGCTTGCCGATCTTTCTGAGCGTTTTGTCCGCCTTGGTTTTGGCGCCCAAGAGGTCGGAAATGCTCATGTTGACGATAGTTCGCAAAATATGAATCTTATCTCGCAGTTGGATGTTGCTTGTTGCGACAGCCGATTGGAGCGTAGAGAGGTCGAGCGACTTCGCGATTGCTCGATTAATGGCGCTCTCAAGCCAACTCCAACGTTGAAGAAAGGTGCCGACGAGAGCGACAGATCTAGTCTGTGGGTCTAAAGCATGAAAGTCAGTCATGAGTAAGCCCCCTCAGCCAGAAGATGATACGAAGTTCGTCGCAACGCTGAAGCGAATGCTTCAGACGCCGCACAAGCTCCACAAAGACGAGCCATCCCACAAACGGGCCCCAAAGGCGAAGACGCGCCCGGCCAGTGAGGGCCGAGTCCACAAGGGCAAGACGAAAGACTAGGTCCGGTTTGACTCTTTCTGCGGGCGCTCCACAATGGAGCGCATGAATGGGCCGCAGCCAATTTCCATAGACCAATTGGGCAACCTAAGTGTTGACGGCGCCGGTCGCCTCTATTGGCACGGCCAGGAGGTTATCACCACGCTTTCGCTTCCTTGGGGGGTCAATGTCGCGATCATTGCCGGCGCAATCATTGCCGGCTTAGGGCTGCTGTGGTCAATCATCCGCTATTGGCTGGACAGGGCTGAGCGCCGTCGCGGCCACCCCTAGTCATCATGCTCGCATAGCCATTTGAAGATGGCTCGCCACTGACGACGGGTATAGCGAGGCTTGCTAGTTCGCCCGCGAACCAGTCCGCCGATAGGTGAGTCGCTTGCCCTCGATGCCCTTGAGGGCGCGGGTCGCGCGTTGCTCGTCATCAACGCCTAGGGCGGTGCGATTGTTGTAGCGGAAGTCAAACTCAGCAAGGTAGCGGTGCAAGTGGCGCTCGCCGCAATGCTGATAGACGCCCTTCATGCCGCGTTTGAAGATCGAAAAGAAGCCTTCAATCGTGTTCGTGTGCACCTTGGGGTCAAGGCCCGATACGTACTGGTCATCCGCGTGGCGAACGAAGAAATGATAGGCAAATTCCTTGCCGAGTTTCTGATACTGACCCGCTTCGTCCGTCATCAGGATCGAGTCGCGGGCGATGTTCGCCTTGAGGATAGGACCGATGGCCTTGGCCGTTAGGCTGTCCACCACTACGCTGCGAGCCTGCCCCGTATTGCGGTCAACGAGGCTGAGAACCTTGCGCTTGTGGTGATGACCGCGCCTCTTCGGCGTGTCCTCGCGTTGGCCGATAAACGTCTCATCGACTTCAACGAAACCACCTTGGCCGCCCATGGGTCCGAGGGTGCCCGTCTTCATGGCCTCGCGAATGCGATGGGTCATGAACCAAGCCGTCTTGTAGGTAACGCCAAGCATCCTGTGGATCTGGTGGCTCGACATACCCTTCTTGCTGCTGGTGAGCAGATGGGTCGCCAGTAGCCAGATATTCAGCTTGATCTTGGAACGCTCGAACACGGTCCCCACGGTCACAGAGAACTGCCCATGACACGCGTTGCACTGATACAGGCCCGGACGGCTGGCTTTGCCCTCAAGCCTGTGGTTGCCCTCTACAGAGCCGCAATGGGGGCAGATCGGCCCATTAGGCCAGCGAACTGCCTCAAGGAATTCGCGGGCCTTGTCGGTGTCAGTGAAGATGGGGTTTTCGAGGTTCGCGGTCATGGCAATTGTCTCTGATTGGAGAAGCCGACTAGCTATCGGGATGCTGCGTTTGACGGGGCGCCGGGGATTGGCGGATTTGCTTGGAGCAGTTCTAGAAGCCGCTGAGCCTCAGTTTTATGAAAGAGAAGCGTCATCTGTCGCGAAACGACTGGATTACCCTCCATCGTTTCTAGAAGAACTTCGTAGTAGGGCTTCCCGGCTAGGGGCATGGCCGCCACCGCCCTGTAAACTAGTGGCCCCGTTGGTGGGGTGGGAAACGTCTGATCGCTCATGTGAACCTCACCGGCCTGTCGCGCCCATCCTATCCGGGCGCGCTTCTTTGTCAAGTATATAATCGCCAAAAGAAAATCGTCCCGTGACCTTCCAAGCCGCCTTGACAGCGCGGGGCGTCAGGGCCAACTATGTGAATGTTGTTAACATTCACATGAGGCGACCCCATGGGCCTGGTGGCAAGACTGGACGACATCGGCAAACCCGCCTGGATCACCTTGATGGTGCTTGGCTTCATCATCCACTGGCCGATCGGGCTCGCGATCCTGGCCTACATCATATGGAGCGGACGAATGAACTGTTGGAGGCATGGCGGCCATGGCCGCTGGCAGAGTGAAGGTGCGGAAAGACTCTATGAAAAGGCGTCGGGCTGGTGCGGCCGTCGTGGCGGCTGGCGCAGCCGCGGCGCTTGGACGACAAGTGGCAACAGCGCTTTCGACGAATATCGGGCCGAGACCTTGCGCCGGCTCGAGGACGAGCAGAAGGAGTTCCGCGAATTCCTCGACCGCCTGCGCCAGGCCAAGGACAAGTCCGAGTTCGACCAGTTCATGGCCGACCGCTCGCGGCGGCCTGAGGGCCCGGCGCCAGAAGCGCCCCCGGCCTAATCAATCCCGCAACCCCCCTCCTGGCGCACACGCGCGCCGGGAGGGTTGAGGCTCACGGGACCTCGCCTCTTTCCCCTTTGTTGACATAGGGCTTCATGCCTTCGCGAGCGAGCTTGTCTGCTCGCTCGTTTTCCGCATGGCCCGCATGACCGCGCACCCAGATCCACTCGACGCTGTGGCGCGCTTCCGCCGCTTCCAGCTTTTGCCAGAGATCGACGTTCTTCACCGGCTTGTTGTCGGCCGTGCGCCAGCCGCGTGCCTTCCAGCGCGGCAGCCAGAGCCGGATTCCATCTCGCAAATAGGTGCTGTCCGTATGAAGGCGCACCACCGAGGGCTGCTTCAGCGCTTCCAGCGCGCCGATCGCCGCGGTCATCTCCATCCGGTTGTTGGTCGTCCTGGATTCGCCGCCCTTCAGTTCCCGCTCATGCTGGTTCGAGCGCATCAACGCACCCCAGCCGCCGGGGCCGGGATTTCCGCTGCATGCCCCGTCAGTGAAGACATCGACGATCGGCCGCTTGCCCGATTCGGCGCTCACGGGTCGAGGCCGTAGCCGCCGGGCCCGGCAACCTGGGCGTGGAAGCGCAGCTTGCGGAGATACTCCACCGGATCCTTCGGCTTGACGAAGGCTCCCGACGGATGGTGCAGCCAGTCGTAGAGGCGGGTGAGCAGGAAGCGCAGCGCGCTGCCCCGGGCCAGCAGGGGCAAGGCCTCGGTCTCTTCCGGCGGGATCGGCCTGACGCGGGCGTAGTTGGCAATCAATCCCCGTGCCTTGGTGGCGTTGAAGGCGAGGTTGGGCTCGAAGCACCAGGCATTCAGGCAGACCGCGATGTCGTAAGCGTAGAAATCCGTGCAGGCGAAATAGAAATCGATGATCCCGGAGAGCCGGTCGCCGAGGAAGAAGACGTTGTCGGGAAAGAGATCGGCATGGATGGTGCCGGTGGCGAGGCGCTCGGGCCAGTGAGCCTGGAGGAACGCAAGCTCGCGCGCGAGTTCCTCGCCGAGGCCCGGCGAGACCTCGTCGGCCCTCGACGCGCAGGCGTCCGCGAGGCGCAGCCAGCCGGCAAGCGAGAGATCGTTGGGCCTGCGGAGCGCGAAATCCGCGCCGGCGAGATGGAACCGCGCCAGGGCTTCCCCCAGCAGCTGGCAGTGCCGCGCCGTCGGCCGGCGCGGCCACATGCCGTCGAGGAAACTGATGATCGCCGCCGGCCGACCGCAAAGCTCGCCCAGCGCCTCGCCGTTGCGCGCACGGATCGGCGTCGGGCAGGCGATGCCCTTGCCGGCCAGATGCTCCATGAGTCCGATGAAGAACGGCAGATCGTCACGCTTCACCCGCTTCTCGTAGAGGGTGAGGATGAAGCTGCCCGCCGTCGTGTGAAGCAGGTAGTTGCTGTTCTCCACCCCTTCGGCGATGCCCTTGCAGGAAGCGATGGCGCCGATGTCGTAGCGGGCGACGAACTCCTCGAGCTCGCTGTCGGGAACTTCCGTGTAGACGGCCATCCTGGATCAGGCCGTCAGCGCCTTGGGCAGCTTGAACTGGACGTTCTCGGCGATGACGGCCACCTCTTCCACGGCCACGGCGAAGCGCGCCCGTGCGCTCTCGATCACCTCGTCCACCAGAAGCTCGGGCGCCGAGGCGCCGGCGGTGATGCCGAGGCGCTCCACCCCCGCGAGCTTCGCCCAGTCGATCTCCGCCGCGCGCTGGACGAGGAAGGCTTCCGGGCAGCCGGCTGCCTTCGCCACCTCGACCAGGCGGACGGAATTGGACGAGTTGGGCGCCCCCAGCACCAGCAGCACCTGGCAGCGACCGGCGATCGCCTTCACCGCCTGCTGCCGGTTGGTGGTCGCGTAGCAGATGTCGTCCTTCTTCGGACCTTGCATGGCAGGGAAGCGGCGGCGGAGCGCGCCGACGATCTCCGCCATGTCGTCGGCCGAGAGGGTGGTCTGGGTGATGTAGGCGAGCTTCGCCGGATTCGCGACCGAGACCGTCAGGGCTTCTTCCACCGATTGGACCAGAGTCACCGCGCCGGCCGGGAGCTGGCCCATGGTGCCGACCACTTCGGGATGGTCCGCATGACCGATCAGGAGGATGTGACGCCCGAGAGCGGCGTGGCGCTCGGCCTCCCGGTGCACCTTGCTGACCAGGGGGCAGGTGGCGTCGAGCGCAAGAAGATGCCGCCGCTGGGCTTCCGCCGGCACGGCCTTCGGCACGCCATGGGCGGAGAACACGACCGGCGCCCCGTCGGGCACCTGATCCAGTTCCTCGACGAAGACCGCGCCCTTGCCTTCGAGCTGCTCGACCACGAACCGGTTGTGCACGATCTCGTGCCGCACGTAGACGGGCGCGCCGTAGCGGGCCAGCGCCTGCTCGACGATCTGGATCGCACGGTCGACGCCGGCGCAGAATCCGCGCGGTGCGGCAAGCAGAATGTGAAGCGGCGTCTGCGCCATCGGGCAGGCCTTGTGCGGAGAGGGACCGTTCACTACAGTCCGGCGCCCGGACAGTAACAAAGGCATTGGACCGAAGGAAGCGCATCATGGAACAGCCGGTAATTGCCCAAAAGTCGCCCTATCAAGTCGATGTCGAAGCCGGCAAGAGCTATTTCTGGTGCGCCTGCGGGCGCAGCAAGAATCAGCCGTTCTGCGACGGTTCCCACAAGGGCACGGGCCTGACCCCGGTTCAGTTCAAGGCGGAGGAATCGAAGACCGTGTGGTTCTGCGGCTGCAAGCAGACCAAGGGCCAGCCCATGTGCGACGGCACGCATAAGAGCCTCTGACGTGGCGGGGCGCTCAGCCGCGCTCCTGGCCGCAGGGCTCGTGCTCGGCGGCTGCAGCTGGCTCTCGAGCACCGTGGCGCCGGCGAGTTGTCCCATCGTCAGCAAGGTCGGCGACGCCGCCAAGCTCATCCGCTTCGCGCCCGGGGGCGGCCAGGAACTGAACAACATCGCTTTTGAAGCCGGCATCATGGACGTCAGCGGCGGATGCATCTCGGTGGACAACGGGATCAGGGTCGACATGACCGCGGACTTCCGCGCCGCCAAGGGCCCTGCCGACACGGAAGGCAAGGCAAGCTTCGACTACTTCGTCGCCATCGTGGGCCAGGGCGACAAGGTGCTGGTCCGCGAGCAGTTCTCGAGCGTGATCCCGTTCCTGGCCACCAAGACGCAGAACGACAGCAAGGAGCCGCTCCAGGCAACCCTGCCGCTTGCCAAGGGCCAGCAGGGAAGCGATTTCCACATCTTCATCGGCTTCGCGCTGACGCCCGAGGAACTCGCCTACAACCGCGCCCATCCGGGAAGCTGAAGCGGCCATTTGGACCTTGACCGCAGGGTCAAGGGAGCGGAAGCTTCCGCCGCCGCATACGACCCGCGCGGGAGAGTCCGGCAAGTCGCGCCGGCGCCGAAGGAGCAACCGCCCCGGAAACTCTCAGGCAAAGTGGACCGCGCGGGGCAAGGCGCTCTGGAAAGCAGGCGGGCGACCGCCTCACCGAAGAGGAAAGCCGAGGCCGCAACTCCAACCGGGCCAAGGTCAATCTTTCAGGTTCGACGACAGAGGGGGCGTTGCTGGTCCGGTCCATGACCGAGCCGGCAGCGCGGCAACGCCTTCGTCGGAGAACGCCATGAATGCCGAGGCCCTGAAGAAGACTCCGCTCCACGCGCTGCACCTGGAGCTTGGCGCGCGCATGGTGCCCTTCGCCGGCTACGACATGCCGGTGCAATACCCCGGCGGTATCATCGGCGAGCATCTCCAGGTCCGCGCCAAGGCCGGCTTGTTCGACGTTTCCCACATGGGCCAGCTTCGCCTCACCGCCAAGCCGGGGCATGACGCCGCCGCGGCGCTCGAACGCGTCGTCACCGCGGACATCAAGGGTCTCGCCATCGGACGGATGCGCTACGCGCTGTTCACCGATGAGAACGGCGGCATCCTCGACGACCTGATGGTGAGCAATGTCGGCGACCATCTGCTGCTGGTGGTCAATGCCGGCTGCAAGGAAGCGGACGAAGCGCATCTGCGCCAGCGCATCGCCGGCGAGGTGGAAATCGAGAACCTGGCGAGCCGCGCGCTGCTGGCGCTCCAGGGCCCGGCCGCGGAGGATGCGCTGGCCCAGCTCGTCCCCCAATGTCGCGAGCTCACTTTCATGGCGACCGCCTTCTGGAGCATCGAGGGCGAGCGCTGCTTCGTCACCCGATCGGGCTACACCGGCGAGGACGGCTTCGAGATCTCCATCCCCGGCCATGCGGCCGAGCGGCTGGCCCGCCGGCTCCTTTCTATGAACGAGGTCAAGCCCGCCGGCTTGGGTGCCCGCGACTCCTTGCGTCTCGAGGCGGGGCTTCCCCTCTATGGTCACGACATCGACCGCAACACGACGCCGGTCGAGGCAGCGCTCGCCTGGAACATCGCCAAGCGCCGGCGCGCCGAGGGCGGCTTTCCCGGCGCCGAGGTGATCCGTCGGCAGCTCGCTGACGGCCCTCCGCGCCGCAGGGTCGGCATTCTTCCCGAAGGTCGCCAGCCGGCCCGGGACCACAGCGAGATTCGCGATCGCGCCGGCCGTGCGATCGGCGAGATCACCAGCGGCGGGTTCGGCCCCTCAGTCAACGGACCCATCGCCATGGGCTATGTCGAGAGCGCCCAGGCGGCGCCGGGCCAGCAGCTGGACCTCATGGTCCGGGGCAAGGCGATCCCCGCCAAGGTCGTCCGGCTTCCCTTCGTCACGCACAACTACAAGCGCCGGTAAAAACGTCAGGAGAGGAACGTCATGAGCGGGCTCAAGTACACCAAGGAACATGAGTGGATCAGCGTCGAAGGCGGGGTCGGCACCGTCGGCATCACGCCTTTCGCCCAGGAGCAGCTGGGCGACGTGGTCTTCGTCGAGCTGCCCGAGGTCGGCCGCAAGGCCGAGCAGGGCAAGGAAATCGCCGTGGTCGAATCGGTCAAGGCGGCAAGCGAGATCTACGCGCCGGTCAGCGGCGAGATCGTGGAAATCAACAAGGGCCTGCCCGACACGCCGGCGACTGTGAACAGCGACCCGCTCGGCAATGGCTGGTTTTTCAAGATCAAGCTTACCGACGCCGGCCAGCTCGGCAATCTGATGGACGAAGCGGCCTACAAGAGCTTCTGCGAGGGCTTGCACTGATGCGCTATCTGCCCCTGACGGAAGTCGACCGCAGGGCGATGCTGGCCCGGATCGGCGTGCCTTCGATCGAGAGCCTCTATCGCGACGTGCCCGAGTTCGCGCGACTGGCCGAGCCGGTGGAGCTGCCGGCCCATTTGGGCGAGCTCGGCGTCGAGCGCGAGATCGGCGCGCTCGCGGCCAAGAATATCGGCTGCGCGTCGGTCCCGAGTTTCCTCGGGGCCGGCGCCTATCGCCACCATGTGCCGGCCGCCGTCGATCATCTGATCCAGCGCGGCGAGTTCCTCACCTCCTACACGCCCTATCAGCCTGAAATCACCCAAGGCACCTTGCAGTATCTGTTCGAGTTCCAGACCCAGATCTGCCTCATCACCGGCATGGAGGTGGCCAACGCCTCCATGTACGACGGCGCCACGGCGACCGCGGAGGCGGTGATGATGGCCAATCGCGTGACCCGCCGGAAACGGGCCGTGCTGTCGGGAAACCTGCATCCCCACTACCGCGAAGTCACCGAGACCCACGCCCGCTTCCTCGATTTCCATCTCGCGCTCGGCGCGCCCGATCCCGCGGGCGCCGAAGATCTGATTTCGCGCATCGACGCGGACACTTCCTGCGTCGTCGTTCAGAACCCCGACTTCTTCGGCAATCTCCGGGACTGGCGGGCACTCGGCGAAGCCTGTCACAAGGCGGGCGCGCTGCTCATCGTGGTCGTGACCGAGCCTGTCTCCCTCGGCCTGGTCGAGCCGCCCGGCGCCATGGGTGCCGACATCGTCACGGCCGAAGGCCAGCCGATCGGCAACGCGCTCACCTTCGGGGGGCCCTATGTCGGCCTGTTCGCCGCCCGCGAGAAATATGTCCGCCAGATGCCGGGACGCCTGGTCGGCGAAACATTGGACGCCGACGGCAAGCGCGGCTGGGTGCTGACCCTCTCGACCCGCGAACAGCATATCCGGCGCGAGAAGGCGACCAGCAACATCTGCACCAACTCCGGGCTCTGCGCACTCGCGTTCACGATCCATCTGACCCTGCTCGGCGAAGCGGGCTTCACGCGGCTCGCCGAGATCAACCATCGCACCGCCGTAGGCCTGGCCGAGCGGCTGGGCGCCCTTCCCGGCTGCCGCGTCGTCAACGCAAGCTTCTTCAACGAATTCACCCTCGTCCTGCCGAAGCCGGCGGCCGAGGTCGTCGAGGCTCTGGCCAAGCGGCGGATCCTCGCCGGCGTTCCGGTCTCGCGCCTTCATCCCAACCGGCCGGAGCTCGCCAATCATCTGCTCGTCGCCGTCACCGAATGCGCGAGCGAATCCGATCAGGACGCCCTGGTCGCCGGTCTCAAGGAGACGGTCCATGGTTGACCAGCCGCCCCAGCCTACTTTCACCGGCAACCGCGGCCTCGTCATTGAAGAGCCGCTGATCTTCGAGCAGGACATGGCCGGGCGCACGGGCGTCGACCTGCCCGAACCCGCCAAGGGCGCGGATCGCCTCGGCGGCCTGCGGCGCAAGGCCGCCATCGGGCTTCCGGGCCTGGCCGAGCCCCAGGTGGTGCGCCACTACACGCGCCTCAGCCAGAAGAACTACGCCATCGACATGGGGATTTATCCCCTTGGCTCCTGCACCATGAAGCACAACCCGCGGCTCAACGAGAAGATGGCGCGGCTGCCGGGTCTCGGCGACCTGCATCCGCTGCAGCCCATCTCCACCGTCCAGGGCGCTCTCGAGCTCATCGACCGCCTGGCCCACTGGCTGAAGACGCTGACCGGCATGCCGGCAGTGGCCATGTCACCCGGCGCGGGCGCCCATGGCGAGCTCTGCGGCGTGATGGCGATCCGCGCCGCCATCGAACATCGCGGCGAGAAGCGTCATCGTATCCTGGTGCCGGAATCCGCCCATGGCACCAATCCCGCCACCGCCGCGGCCTGCGGCTTCGAGGTCGAGGCGATCCCCGCCGATGATCGCGGGCGCGTCGACTTCGCGGCCATGCAGGCCAAGCTCGGCCCCGACGTGGCCGGGATCATGATCACCAATCCCAATACCTGCGGACTGTTCGAGAACGACTTCGCCCGCATCGCGGAAGCGGTCCATGCGGCGGGTGGATACGTCTATGGCGACGGGGCCAACTTCAACGCCATCGTGGGGCGCGTCAGGCCGGGCGATCTCGGCGTCGATTGCATGCACATCAACCTTCACAAGACCTTCTCCACGCCCCATGGCGGCGGCGGGCCGGGCAGCGGACCGGTCGTGCTGTCGGCGGCGCTGGCGCCTTTCGCGCCCATTCCTTACGTCGTGCACGGGGCGGATGGGTTCCGTCTGGTCGAGCATGACGACGGCGAGAGCTTCGGCCGTCTCAAGGGTTTCCATGGCCAGATGGGCATGTTCATCCGGGCATTGACCTACATGCTGAGCCACGGCGCCGACGGGTTGCGCCAGGCCTCGGGCGACGCGGTGCTGAACGCCAACTACCTGATGGCCTCGCTCGCCGACGAGATCACGCCGGCCTTCGATGGCCCTTGCATGCATGAGGCCCTGTTCGACGATCGCTTCCTCAAGGATACCGGCGTCACCACTCTCGACTTCGCCAAGGCCATGATCGATGAGGGCTTCCATCCCATGACCATGTATTTCCCCCTCGTCGTCCATGGCGCCCTGCTGATGGAGCCGACCGAGACGGAGAGCAAGGACAGCCTCGATCAGTTCATCGGCGCCCTGCGCGACCTGGCGCGCCGCGCCAAGGCGGGCGAGGCCGCGGCGTTCCAAGAGGCGCCGCGCCTGGCCCCGCGCCGACGCCTCGACGAAACGACAGCGGCACGCCGGCCGGTCTTGCGGTGGCATCCCGGCAACGCTCAGAATCGGGCGGCGGAATAGGCCACGGTTCATGGCGGATCTGGGCGTACGGCCGGCGACGCCTGCCGATGCCGATGAAATCGTCGCGATGGTGCGAGAACTGGCCGAGTTCGAGCGCGAGCCGCTCTCGACTGTGGAGGCGAGCCCGGCCGACATCCTGCGCGATTGCTTCGGCGACAATCCGCGGGCGGAAGTGCTGATCGGCGAGATCGACGGAAAGGTCGCGGGTTTCGTCCTCTTCTTCCGCAACTACTCTACCTGGCTCGCCCGGGCCGGGCTCTATGTCGAGGATCTCTATGTGCGGGACACGGCCAGGGGAACCGGCCTCGGCAAAGGCCTGCTGGCGGCCGTCGCACGCCTCGCGATCGCGCGGGGCTGCCGGCGGCTCGACCTCGCGGTCCTGGACTGGAATCCGGCCCGCGGATTCTATGAGCGGCTGGGATTTCAGGAAAAGGCCGACTGGCGCCCCTATCGCCTGGAAGGCGAAGCGCTCGCCCAGCTTGCCCGCGACGCCCGCGAATAGCGGTCGAGCACCCGATCTGCCCAAGGCCCCTGAAATTTCTTTTTCGTC
>Ga0070734_10003567_pt1 | contig 16055 bp, 16 predicted proteins | sample Coa_R1_8_FD_66444 | JGI IMG/M metagenome (GOLD analysis project Ga0070734, IMG submission 66444) | Surface soil microbial communities from Centralia Pennsylvania, which are recovering from an underground coalmine fire - Coalmine... | ecosystem: Environmental > Terrestrial > Soil > Unclassified ...
CAGCCGTCGAAGAAGCCTTCGTACTTAAGGGAGTCGACAATCCCCGGGTCTGAGGAGAAGCGAACCTCGGTGTCCACGGGCCGAGGATACATCGGTTCATTACGACACCAATCCAGACCCCGCGCGTCTGAGGGTTCATGGAGCAGTTCCAAATTCACCGCGAGATGCCGGGTCTCCACGACTCGGCCCGACCAGTCAACACGATTCGAATGCGAGCGTCGGCGGTAGCGCTGGCGGCCGTCTGGGGGACGTGCGCATGGGCCTGCTCCGGCGTCGGCCCTCCGGGCCGGCCCGTCGTCTTTGGGGATCAGACGAACATCATCATTTGGGACGAGGCGCACCACATGGAGCACTTCATCCGGAACGCGAACTTCCGCTCGGGCGCCGACAACTTCGGATTCATCGCGCCGACGCCGGGCAAACCCAAGTTGAACGAAGCCTCGACGCAGGCGTTCTACACGCTCGCCAGCCTGGCGCCGGTGTACCGGCGCGCCGCGGCGATGGGAGGCGCAGGAGGCGGTTTCGGGGGTGGCTCGCGCTCGAGCGAGGTGAAGGTCATTCAGGAGGCCGACGTGGCCGGGTTCCACGCCACGACGCTTTGGTCCCGGAGCGCGGGCGCCATCAACGACTGGATGAACGAGCACGGGTACGTCTCCACGCCGGAGGTCGAGAAATGGGCCGAGCGCTACTGCGGCAAGGGTTGGTATCTCACCGCGTTCAAGGTGATCGACAAGACCAAGCTGGCCGCCTCGACGGGCACAGTGCGGATGAGCTTCAAGACCGACAAGCCGTTCAACCCGTTCTACGTGCCCAGCTCGAACATTCAAAAGGATCGAAACGGAACGCTGCGGGTGTACTTCGTCTCAGTTGGGGACTACGATGCGAAGATCGGCGGCTTCGAACCGTGGCAGACGCCGCAATGGACGGCGCCGATTCCGTGGCCGACGGCCGATCTGCTCGCCAAGCAGGTGGAGCTTCCGGCGGACGCGATCCCGAACCGAGCGCAGGTGGAAACCTTCGTGGACAACAACTTTCCGCGGCCTGCCGACGACGATATCTACTTCGTGAAGAAGCGCCTGATGCTGCCGCCCAGGGCGCCCGCGCCGACGCCGTTCCGGTCGGTGCCGCCGCTCGTGGCATGTCTGGGTCTGGTGGCGGTCGGGTTGAGCCGGCGGCACCGCGTGTGAGCCAGGAGGTCTGAGCCTAACGCCGGAGCGGCTCGTTCATTCGTCGACGATGTGCCCGGACTGGGACTTCGACTCGGATGGCGGGATGTGGGCGACGTCCTTCACCGACTTGATCGCGGCTGGCATGAACGGAAGCACGGCCAGGGCGATCAGGGTCGTGCCCGAGTTCAGCAGCACGAGCTGCCAGAACGGCATTTGGAAGTCGGACGTCAGCTTGGAGCCGAACATGTCTCCGACCCCCAAGACCAGGTTGTTGACGGCCATGATGAGGGAGTAACCGAGCCCTTCGACCCCCTTGGGGGTCGCATGGCCGGCGATGGCGAAGATCGCGACGGTGGTTCCGGCGCCGACGAACCCGCCGATCGGTTCGATGATCGATGCCGCCCCGAAGCCCCGGTACTGGGTGTAGGCGAGGGTCCCGATCGAGTTGAGGATCGTGGCGATCAGGAAGAGCCGGCCGAGCGTGATTCGCCGGATGATGCCGAAGCAGAGCAAGCCCATCAAGATGCCGCCGATGCCGTTGAACATCGTCAGTTCGCCGATTTGAGTTTCCTTAAGCTTCAAGACATCCTGCTGGTAGAAGGTGAGCGGAGTTCCGAAGCCGGGGGCGATGGTAATGAGAATCGTCGCGATGATCGCGAACCAGTAGCTCTTGCTCGCAAGAAGGGAGCGAAGCTGGCCGAGCACGATGTTCTTGGCCGACTCCTTCGGGCGTTCGTACTTGCGGTCGGCGCAGCCAAAGATGAGGCCCGCGTTTCCGAGGGCGCAAGCCGCGCACACCATCCATGTCCAGGCTATGCGCTGCGCGGCAAGGTATCCGGCCAGCGGGCCGACGAGGACGTTGACGCCCTGATTGATGGCGCCGCGAAGCGAGGAGAGGCCGCCGAGGACCCGGTTTCGAGTTCCAAACTCGACCATGAGCCCGCCGAGCGAGCAACTCACGAAGACGTAGCCGATGATGGCGAGAAAGATGCACCAAACGTAGAAGTTGGTGTTGTCCGACGCGAGCAGAAGCAGGAGGAAGAATGCGGCGCCGATGAACCCGCCGACCGCGGTCCAGGAGAGCCTTCGAAAGCCCCCGATTGCGAAGCTGTCACCGACCCACGCGAAGATCGGCTTGATGCTGAAGGGGAAGCCGGCGAGGAAGAGGAGCGGAGCTACGTGCGTGGCGTCGAGGTGAAAGTGGTTCTTGAGAAAGAGCTTGAGGGGCAGCGTGTAGACGAAGAGGCCGAGCCAGTGGACGATCCAACTCGCTGAGAGCATGTTGGTCGTCCGGGTGACGACGCGCGGCTCGTCGGTCTTTGCAATCGGCAAGGCTGCCGTTGACATTTCGCCATCTTAGCTCAGCGCACGGCACGAGCCTTCGCTTCGATGCACTCCCTTTGGTACAACGGGCGTACCAGCGCCGGAGGAGTCCAATTATGAGCCGCTTCTATTCGCCCGAAGAGCTTTCCGCGAAGGACCCCTTTAGCCGGACGCCAAGCGAGTTCGCCCGTTATTACGGCCCCCCTCTCACGGACGAGATGGTGGCGAGTGCCGAGCAGCGGCTGGGCGTGCGCCTTCCGGCGCCGTTTCTGGCGCTCCTGCATGAATCAAACGGGGGCTTCTTGAGACCGACGCGTTACCCGTGCGAGATGCCGGATTCGTGGGGAGAGCCTTATGCAGAGTATCGGACGGTGCATGGACTCGGGTACGGGTATGGCATCGATGCCGAGACTGGCGCGCTGCACATGCGGAAGGAGTGGGGCTACCCTGACGATTTGCTCTGGCTCGACGGCGACGGCCACACCGGACTCTTCCTCGACTACCGCACTTGCGGCTCACGCGGCGAGCCGCCGGTAGTGTACGTGGATGTCGAGACGGATGGGGAACCCATTATCTGGCCGGTCGCCACGACGTTCGGCGAATTCCTCGCCGGTCTCCGAGAGGAGTCCGAATAACATTCACGGCGATGACCGGCGCATCATCACCAACTTGCTGTAGAGCGGAGAAAAACCGGTCCGCTGGGCGTTGCGGTGGGAGGCCGACCCGGGCAGGGTTACGACCTGCACGAAGGACCCCGGCCCGGCGACCCGAAGTCGATGCCGGCTCAGCGCCTTTTGAATCCCGAGGCCGCGAAATTGCGTGCGCGTGCAGGCGCCGGCAAGGAGGAAGTCACCCTCGCTGCCGAGGATTGCGGCGGTGGCGGCCGGCTCTCCCTTCCAGTAGGCGAGGAACCGGCGCGTTTGGCCCCCCTTCGCCATTTGGCGTCCAAATTCGCTCGGCTGCTCCGGAAGTTCGGGCAATTCCATCCAGCCGGCTTCGGAGGTCTTGATCCAAAGCTCGTCGCCTTCCCCGCGTTCCTCGATGGTCAGGTCTGGGATACCTGGGGTTTCGACCTCGCCTGCGATCATGCCCATGACCGTCTCGAAGTGGTCGGGGACGTAACCCAGGGTCACGGCCTGCCGGAAGACTTCGGGCGAGTCGAATGGGGTCACGATCAGCTCCCAGTTGTCGGCGAGCCCTTGGTAGAACTCGTCCAGCACCTTCAGGTCGACGGCTGCTCCCCGAAATCCCACGCCGTAGGTCTGGGTGACCGGACTGCCGGCGCCGGCGAACCTGGCGGCGCCGCCGCCGATTTCGGCGACCTTGTAGCCGAGGTCCCGGCTGGCCAGCATCGTTCGGACGCGGAACCGATGGAGCCTGTCGATCACCTCGTCGGTGAGCAGCATTCGCGGAAGTATAGTCGGCTCAGGGAGGCACGGCCGCTCTAAGGAGACTCCTCTTCAAGAACTTCGAAATCGATGAGTTTACGGACGAGCGACTCCTCGAACCGCATTCCCGTCCGGACCTGGATGTCCTGCACCGCCTCGTCCACGGACCTTCCGCGGAAGGCGTAGAGTTGCTGCAACACCGCGTTGGGGATGTCCAACGGATCGTAGCCGTTGTACGTGCCCACGCGCGTGGATTCCGGCCCAGCGTTGAGCACGCGTAGAGAGACGGGGCGAACGCGGCTTGGGGCCGGAGGCGACACCAATCGCTGGTAGCTCACCTTGGTGAGACGCAGGTGGGCTTGGATGTTCGGGCCGCAGCGGGCGCAGACATCCGCAAACGAAAGCGGATCGACGATTTCGGAGCATTGGATGAACCACGCTTCCTCGCGGCCGGCCCACGGCCCCCAAATCCGGGCATAGCTCTTCGGATCGGCCCGGCGTTCGATCGCTTCCAACGTGATGGCGTCGGCCTCGAGCTTCCATGCGCCCGTTTCGACGAGCGCGGTGAGCGCGTTTGAATCCGCGAGCAGTTCCAAGGTCACCGACTTGGCAAGGTCGAACTCGATCGCAGTCAGTAGCTCATGCAACCGCTTGTTCCAGAACTCGTAGCCGACGGCTCCCCGCACGTGCTTGCAGAACCATGTGGCGCACGTCGCCTCGCGGTGGCGCCAAATGCCGCAGGAACTGGACTCGGATAGGAAGTGAGGGCAAAGCATCTCGAGGCTCTTCCCGAACGCCTCCGGCGCCTCCTTGAAGAGCGAGTCGTAGACGGCGGTCGGTCCGAGCCCCATCGGCGTGACGCCTTCCTTCCGTGCGATTCGCGCGTTGAGACTCTCACGGCCCGCCGCTCCGGCCGGGTCCGAATCTTTCAGCGCGGCGCCGACTAGGAAGTTGGGAATGTCCGGTAGGAACGTGCAGCACTTCGTCGAGGGGTTGAAGTACTCCGTCTCCGGCTCATCCTCGCTTCCGGGCCGCGCGCACATGGCGCAGTCGTCGCAGGTCGCACGTGATTCCCTGGGGATGGGCCCCAGGAACTCGGAGGTCCACTTGGCGTAGAGCGCCGGAAGCGGCTCCGCGTCCACTGGGCTACTGAGTCTTCGGCTTTTGGTGAGCGTTCTTGCCCACGCCGGGGACGAGAGCCCGCTTGCCGCCTTTGTGCCCTTTCGCGTGGATCTTCTGCTTCGAGGAGAGCTTGACCTTATTCGAGACCTTGGACTTGGTCGTGGTTTTCAGCCGGCTCGCAACCTTCACCTTGCTAGAGACTTTGGCCTTGTTGGAAGTCTTGGCCTTGTGGGAGCCCCGGGTTGGTTGGCCGATCGCCTCGAGGCTAGCGCCGCCGACCGTCTGCCGGATGACGTCCGCGGAGATCGAGATCGGCTTGGCGGGGGTTTGACCGAGGAGAGCGAGGAGAATTGCAGGTGGGAAGGGCATGGGTGGATTCCGTTCCAGCGAGCTTAGCACGAAGCGCGGGCGTAACCCATGTGTCCGGAACGGTCACAGTCAAAATTGGTGGTGGGCGGTACTGGATTTGAACCAGTGACCCCTTCGGTGTGAACGAAGTGCTCTACCGCTGAGCTAACCGCCCGAGGGGTTCGAATGATACCCGTGGCGGCTTTTGGAAGGCGAGACGACCGTCTACGCGGCGCGGGACGCGTCGTCGCCCGAGCCGTACAGATCGGGCCCGGATTCCAAGCCGGCCATGAACGCTTCGAACTGCTTGCGCGAAGACAAGAACTTCGGACCGTAACCCTCGTCGACGAGGAAGCTCTTGACCCGGCTCATCACGAGCGCAAAGCCGAGCAAGCCCAAACAGATGAACGAGTTGAAGGCGAGGAGCACGGGGACGATGTACGCCATCGCCGGCGCGGACCCGAAGCCGTAGGTCAGCCGCTTGGCTTGCGGGTACGAGACGGCGACGATGATCGTCATTTGGGTCAAGAAGAACCACGCCATCGCGGAGGGGAATTGAGATGCGAGGAAGAACACGCCGATCAGGCAAAGGAGGTTGGCGAGGCAGACCCAGTTCATCCCGAAGTAGCCCTCGCCCAGAGCCCGCAAGCGGTCCGGCGGAAGACCCTGGAACTGGGAAGGTCGAGGGTAGTTGCTTTCGTTACTCAAGGACTGCATCGATGGCTCTCCGATGGCAATTGTCGGCAGGGCCGATGGCGACGTGCAGGGGGGACCGCGGGGTCACGCGAGGCTTCGCAGGACCAGGCAAGCATTGATGCCGCCGAAGCCGAAGGAGTTCGACACGACGGCGTTGTGCCTGGCCGCGCGGCCGGCGCCGTGCACGTAGTCCAAGTCCAAGCCGGGCCCGGGTTCTAAGAGGTTCACGGTCGGGGGGACCCAGGCGTTGGCGATGGAGAGGGCGCAGATGGCGGCTTCGATCGCGCCGGTGGCGCCGAGCGCGTGTCCGTGCATCCCTTTGGTTCCGCTCACAGGAATCTCGTAGGCGCGCTCGCCGAGGGCGAGCTTGATCGCCTGGGTTTCGGTCGAGTCGTTCAGCAGCGTCGAGCTGCCGTGGGCGTTGACGTAGGTGACCTCGGCCGGAGAGACTCCGGCATCGGCCATGGCGAGACGGATCGCGCGCGCCGCTTGGGCTGCATCTGGCCGAGGCGCCACCATGTGATAGGCATCGTTGGTGAGGCCGAAGCCGGCGAGCTCGGCGTAGATGCGCGCGCCGCGCGAGCGGGCGCGCTCCTCAGTCTCCAGGACGAGCAGCGCGGCCCCCTCCGCCATCACGAAGCCGTCGCGATCCTTGTCGAACGGCCGGCATGCGGTAGCAGGGTCGTCGTTCCGCGTCGACATCGCGCGGATGAGCGAGAAGGCACCGAAGGTTAGCGGAAAGAGAGGCGCTTCGACACCGCCGGCGAGCATGAGGTCCGCTTCGCCGCGCCGGATGGCGTTGAGGGCGTTGCCGAGGGCGATGGGCCCGGACGCGCAGCTATCCGAGTTGGCGGTGGTGTAGCCGGTCAGTCCGAACTCGATGGCCAAATTGCACGAAGCGGCGCCCCCGAAGACGGAGAGCGCGAGGGACGGGCTGACGGCTCGGATGCCGGCGGTCATGAAGTTCACGTACTCGTGTTCCGCGCTGCTGGCGCCGCCCAGCGCGGAACCGATGGTCACGCCGGCGCGGTCGGGATCGAACGAGCCGGGTTCGATGCCGGCATCCTGAAGCGCGAGAAGCCCGGCGACCATGGCGAACCGCGAAAAGCGGTCGAGGCGCTTATGGCGTTTCGGGTCCAGGTAAGCGTCCGGCTTGAAGTCAAGGATCTCGGCGGCGAGGTGGGAGTTGAACGATGAAGGATCGAAGCTGGAAACGGTGCGGATTGCCGACTCGGCACGCAGTACGCCATCCCACAGGCCCTGAACCCCGGTGCCGATCGGGGTGACGGCGCCAATACCGGTTACGACCACGTTTTTTGTGGTTTGTGGGTTGTGGCTGGGGGCCCGCGGATGGAGGTTGGTCATTCGGATTCGCCGTCCTCGACCAGCTGTTTGATCGTCTGCAACGTGCGGGCAGCGATGGGGCGGACGAAGATCGGGCCGACGACACGCCGCCAATAGAGGTCCGACCACCAGGGACGGTCCGGGCTCACACGGTGGCGGATGGTCGCCTGAGCGCCTTCATGGGCCGCCTCGATGCACCATTCCACCTCCATCCCCCGCGCGGGGCCGGCCACGTGGGTGAAGTAGATGACGCCGATTTCCGGGCGGAGCTCCTGGCGCGCCCGCCACCGGCACGGCCAACCGAGTGGACCGAACGCGCGGACGCAGTGCATCGCGACCAGGCGCTCGCGCTCTCCCGCTTCGAGGATCACCACGGCCCGGTAGTGAGGCAGAAGCTCGGGCCAGCGCTCGACCGCCGCGGCAAAGCGGTAAACCGACTCCGGCGAGCCATGGATGGCGATGGTGTTACAGACGTCCATAGCGGTCACGGGGCGAGGGCCCTAATCAGGTAGCCGGGTTGAAGAATCCGGTTGGCGGGAACGACGTCGGCGAGGGCCGAAATCAGGGTGCGGCCGAGCGACGGACGCCGGTCGAGCCGGCGTGCGACGTAACTGCTGATCGCCGGGTTCATGCAGATCGCCCGGACGAGCTCGCAGAGCGTGTAGCGCTCGGTCAACTCGGTGCGGCCCGACTCGTAGGCGGCCAGGTTCGGTGCGCCCAGGTCATCGGCTTTGAGCGCGCCGCACGCTACCTCGGCGGCGAGGACCGCCGATTGAAGCGCGTGATGAATCCCTTCCCCGGTGAAGGGGTCGGAAAAGCGGGCGGCGTCGCCGAGGAAGAGAACGCGGTCGCCAAAACTGCGCCGGAGCCGGTGACCGAAGCAGGCGGTGGTCCGGACGGCTCCCCCCTCCGGCGAGCCTAGACCGCTCAACGAGGGTTGGCGGCCGGCCCAAGTCCTAAGGAAGCCGATGGGGTCGTCCGCGAGCCGTCGCTTGTCGCGGCTAGGCGCCGAGCCACTGAGCACGGCCCCGCCCGCCTGAGGCGAATAGCCGAACAAGAGGCCATCCCCGAAGGAAGGGAACATCGTCACCGACTCGGCGCCCGACTCGGACAGCGGCTCGGCGAAATGAGCGACCAAGCCAATGGAGCAGAGACGCGGTTTGGGTACGACGAGCCCTTCCCTGCGCGCGATCAGGGAGTTCGTTCCGTCGGCAGCGATGAGGAGACGCGTCGGGAGCGAGAACGGCGCGTCGCCGGCTTGGCCGGAGACGGCGACCTCCGAGCCGTGGCGCTCGAAGGTGCGCACATTATGATTCTCGCGGACGTCGACTCCGAGGGCCCTGCAGCGGTCGACGAGCAACGCGTCCAATGCGGTGCGGCGAATGGAGACACCGGACACGCGCGAACCGGCGGCATCGGTCAGGAGAATCGTGAGGGGCTCGGCATCGCGGAGTTGCAGCCGCACCTGGGTGATCGCATGTCCGCCAGCTTCGATGAGCTCGTCACGCGTGATGCCGAAGACGGATCCGAGCAGATCGCATGCCCCAGGATTCACGAACTCGCCGCACGGCTTATCCCGCGGGAAAGCGGCGCGATCGAGGAGAACCACGCGATAGCCCTCGCGGGCTAGGAGGGCGGCAGCGGCCGAGCCTGACGGCCCGGCGCCGACGACGAGAGCGTCGGACGTCCTCACGACGCCTTCCTCAGCACGATGACGGCCCGCCAAAACCGGTGGGCACGGACTTGTGCTCCGGCGCAAGATCGACCGACCAGCTCCCGGTACTCGGCCAGCGTGCGGCTTCGAAGGACGCTCAGCGGGGCGTCGTGGCGAGTGAAGGGGTGCATTCGTAGCGCGCGGGTTACCAGCCAAATCAGCACGGCGGGCAGGTAGGCGCGCCGGAGGTCGTTGACGATCAGGGCGCGCCTGGCGACCCGCTCCATCTCGGCAAGCGCCCGGGCAGCAGACTCGTCGTCGAAGTGGTGGAAGGTGAGAGAGGAGAGAACGAAGTCGAAGCTGCCGTCGGCGAATGGGAGGTCGAAGGCATTTGCGACGGCGAACTCGAGGCGCTCGTCGCGGGCGCCAGGTTCTCGAGCCAGGTCGAGAACGGCGGGGTTGAGGTCGCACGCGAGGATTCGAAGGTTCTTACCGTTCGATCGGGCCCAGCGGAGCAGTGATCGCGGGATGTCGGCCGAGCCGGTGCCGACGTCGAGCACGGTCACCTCGCTTACCCGGTGGTCCAGCAGACGCTTCATCTGCTGCAAAACCACGCTTGTGCCGCCGAACAGCCGGTTGATCAGGCGGATATCCCGATAGGTACGTCGAAGGGCATCCGTCGGCACGTTCGGGCTATCGATCCGCTCGGTACGGGTCGCGCGGGGCGGCAGCAGGCTGACGCCAAACCGCCTCCAGCTACTTGTTGATTGCCCGATGCCCGCCATCACTCCTATAGACGTTGTCGCTCCGAGTGCCGGGTTACGTCGACACGCGGGACGTCTATAGGTCGATACGTTTTAGGGCCCGGCCGGTGCGGTCGGCTTCGAGTTTGGGGAGGGCCTAGGTCCCCTTTCGAAAGGCGAAGGCCATGACGGCGGCGACGTCGCCGACCTTCACGCGCGGATGGCACGAGAGGCAGGCCTTGTGCTCAAACCGGATAGGGGCAGCGTAGATGTCGAAACCATCCTTCGCGAGCGAGGTGGGCCCGTGCTTGGCGAGATTGAAAACTTGATCGCCGAACCTTGCCAGCTTGGCAGAGTGGTCCGCACGGAGCGGGTCCTCCGGGTTGAATAGCCCATCTTTGGGGGCGTGGTTGACCGCATACTCCCAAATGATCGCGCGGCTCTTTGGTGCGTGCCGTAAGGCAGCGGCATACGCCTTACTGAATTCCGCAGGGGGCTTCCCCCGGAGCTTGTCCGTGTCGATCGCCGGTCTCATGTGTTCGCGCATCGCGGTGAACAGCCCAATCTCCAAGCTGTTGCCGGCTGCCGCCACGCTGTGTCGCTCGGCCTTGAGGACCTTCTGAGAAGCGGTTTGCGGCTGCCGGTCCTCCTTCAAGTGCGCATTGCGCAGCGGGTCGCGCGTATAGCCAAACTTGCCGGCCCTGACAAGATCCATGTCGTTGAACAGGTTCTCGTACTCGCGCGCCAGCTTAGGGCCGAAGGTAGCCGCGGCGCCATGGGCCAGGTGCGTGGTGGGCGGGCCACTCACGATGCCGAGGAGGGGGAGAAGCGCGGCGAGTTGGGTCGGCATGACCTTCAGACGCGGGGAGGGAGGTAACGGTTTCGTTACGAGGGGCGAGGGTTCGTCACCGCGAGCAGAGCCTCCCTGGACTCCACATGGTATTCAAAGTCGAATGAACCCTTGGCTCACGGCAACGCACTATCTGCCGATTCTGACGACAATCCTTTCGGCTCTGTTTTGCGGCGTGCTCGTTCAAGCAGTCCGGACTCGGCGAAGCGGGCCGCACCTTGCCTGGTGGGCGGTTGGGGCGTTCTGCTACGGGGCGGGGACGCTCATCGAGTCGGCGATCGCGCTCAACGGCAATACGGTCGAACTGACGAAGGCTTGGTATGTCGCTGGCGCGCTGCTTGGCGGCTTTCCGCTGGCGCAAGGGGCCGCATTCCTCCATGTGGATCGAAGAACAGCCTCCGCGCTGGGATGGACCATGACTAGCCTGATCGTTGTGATGTCGGTCCTCGTCGTGCTGAGCCCCGTCGATTTGAGCCACTTTCAGGCGACACGGCCGACCGGGGCCATCCTCGGCTGGCGGTGGATACGATTCGTCACGCCCGTCATCAACCTTTATGCGTTTCTGTTCCTGGTGGGCGGGGCGGTTGCGAGCGCCGTTCAGTACGCGCGAAAGCGGACCGAACCGGCGCGGGTTGGTGGGAACGTGCTGATCGCCGTCGGCGGCCTGCTACCGGGTATCGGGGGCGGAATGGCGGCGGCGGGGATGGTCGAAGCGCTTTACGTGCTCGAGTTGGTCGGGTTGGTGTTGATTTGGGGCGGGTATGGGTTGATCGTTGCGAGGGGGCAGCGGGGGCACGGCCCGCTGAGCCGTGGCACGGAGGGGGACGGAGGGGGGGCAGAAATTGAGGTTAGCCCTGCGAGGAGTGCAGGTTGATAGCGGTGTTCGCCTCGGTGACTGCCTTTCCGATGAGCTTCTGAACTTCGAACGCCTGCTTGTTCGGGTTGGAGCCGGCGGCGCCCTGGAGATCCTTTTGGGCGGCGGTGAGGAAGGACAGACCCTGGCGCATGTTCGTCTGGCTCTGGGCGATCGACTCGTTGTTGTAACGGCCCTTGGCGGAACCGGAGGGGATGTGGTCCTTCGCCTTGGACATATTGCGCGGGGCGGCGTTGGCGTTGATCGCCTTGTCGACAAGCGCCAGCGCGCGGTGGGCGGCGTGAATCGACTTGATCCGATTTCCGTCGTAGATCGGGAGGGCGGCCTCCATGTACTGGATGGCGGTGGAGAGGTCGTTCTGAAGCGCGCTCAACGACTGCGGGTTCGGGGCGACCCCTGCGGGGCCGACCGGATGGCGCGGAGCGTTACGGTTCGGGTTCCGACGCTGGAAAGAGTATCCAGCCTGGCCCCAGGAGCCCACGACCAGGGGCAGGAGCATCAGCAACACGACGACGATCCGGTTCAACTTCATCCGACAACCTACGGAGCCCTTCGGCTTCTCAGACTTTGACGCTCAGGTTCGCGGGAAGTTCACTTTTTGCGGTTGCGAACTCGTCGAGCATCAGCTTGGTGGTGGTCGCGCCTACCCGAGTCGCGCCGGCGTCGATCATGTTGAGGAGGGCATCCAGCGTGCGCACCCCGTGGGCGGCCTTGACCTGGACGCGTTCGCCGACGCTTGCGCGCATCAGGCGAACGTCCTCGAGCGTCGCGCCGGTGGGGGCGAAGCCGGTCGACGTCTTGACGAAGTCGGCGCCCGCCGCCTCGGTCAGCTCGCAGGCACGCTTGATCTCGTCCTTCGTGAGGTACGCATTCTCGAAAATCACCTTGACCAGCGCACGGCCCCGGCTAGCCTGGACCACCGCCGCGATGTCGGCCTGGACCTCCGCGTAGCGCCCGGATCGCATGTGGCCGATGTTCATCACCATGTCGAGCTCGATCGCGCCGTCCGCCAGGCCCTGCTCGGCTTCGGCGACCTTCACCTGGGTTGCGCTAGCACCGTGGGGAAATGCCACTACGGTCCCGACGGCGACATCGGACCGGGCGAGAGCCTCGGTGCACAAGGCGACGTCGCACGGCTTGGCGCACACGGACGCGACGTGATACTCCGCGGCGAGGCGGCACCCGGCCAGCACCTCGTCGATCGGCAGTTCCGGTTTCAGGAGCGAGTGATCGATTGTCTTTGCGAGCTGGGCAAGGGTGATGGTCTGGCTGTTCAACATGGCCACCGAGAGGTTACACGGTGTTCGGGGGACACGGTTAACATAGGGCATGCTTGCCGCGCTGGCGTTGGCGATGACGATGAAGTCGACCGATCCGATCTTCCAGGGCTTCCAGTCGCCGCCGAACGACTCGCGGCTGCGGATGTACTGGCGCATCTTCGGGCCGGCGATGGCGCGGAGCGAGATCGACTACCAGTTGAAGGTGGTGAAGGACGCCGGCTTGGGCGGGTTGGTGGCGTACTTTATGTATCCGTTCGCGGTGGATGACCGAAAGAACGGGATCGTCAATCAGCCGTTCGGTTCGCCGGGGTTCCTATCCACATTCGGGGTTGCTGCCGCGGAAGCCAGGAAGCTGGGATTGCGGCTGGGGATCAACGGGGGCACGGGATGGCCGTACGGCGGTCCGTCCGTCTCGGTGGAGGATTCGGCCAAGAAGCTTGTTCCCGTCAAGGTTGCGCCGGGCGCGGCGCTCCCGCTCCTGGGTCCCAACGACCGGCTGATCGCGGCATTCGCCGACGGGCAACCGGTCGACCTCGGCAAGCCGCCGGCAGGCAAGGAGCTCCACCTTTACATCGAGAAGCCCACGATGCGGCAAGTGAAGCGGTCCGCGCTGGGTGGCGAAGGGCTGGAGGTCGACCCGTGGAACACGAGCGCGCTCCTTCGGTGGCTCAAAGCGAACGTCGACCCCATGCTCAAGGCGACCGGCCGCACACTGGACACACTCGGGTGCGATTCGTTGGAGGTTTACGAGGCGAACTGGGCGAGCGATCTGCCTGCCGTGTTCAAGCAGCGATGCGGCTACGACCTGGGCGACAATCTCGACGTCGCTTATACCGACACTTCGCCACGTGGCGATGGCGTGCGGTTCGATTACTGGTCCACACTCACCGAGCTCTTCGAGGAACGGTTCACCAAGCCGCTTGGCGCGTACTGCGAGGCAAATCGGTTGAACCTCGAGATGGAGGCGTACGGGACGCCGCCAAGCCCGATGACCTCGGCCCGATACATTCAAACGCCGACGGGCGAACACTACGAGTGGAAGGGGCTAGCGGTTCAGAAGTACGTCGCCTCCGCGGCGCACATGGCGGGGCGCAACATCATCGGCGCTGAAGCGTGGACCTGGGCGGGCCTGCCGAACCGGCTGGCGGATACCCTCAGCGACATCAAGCTGGTCAGCAACATGACGTTCCTGCTCGGGGCGAACGACCTGACCGGCGTCGACTTCGCCTACTCGCCCCGCTCGGCGGGCTCGCCGGGTTGGCTCCCCTACTACGGGCCGGCGTTCAACCAAAACAACCCGCAATGGCTGGCGTTCCCGGACATGGCGGCGTACCTGAGCCGGTGCCAGTGGATGCTGCGCCAGGGGAAGCCGGCGGTGAGTGCGGCGGTGTATCTCCCCGTCGAGGATGCGTTCTCCAAGGGCGGGATGGATCAGATGCTCCTTGACTTCCAACTCCGGGACCGGTTCGTGACGGGAAAGGCGACGAGCGAGTTCGGGCTGCAGAACGCTTTGACGCACTATTCGGCGCTGCTGAGAGGGATCAACAAGAGCGGCATCGACTACGACGGAATCGACTTTTGGGCGCTGGACCAGTTGGCCACGGTTCGTGGCGGGCGATTTGAAGCGGGGGACTCGAGCTACAAGGCGATCGTGCTTCCCAACCTCGAAGCGATGGAGCCGAATGCGCTTACGAGGGTGGCGGAGTTCTGTCGAGCCGGCGGGCTCGTGGTGGCGAGTCGACGTTTGCCGGAAAGAGCGGCCGGTGCCACCGCCGATCAGTCTCAATTCCATGAAAGGCTTCACGAGATCTTCGGCGACGGCGCTGCCGGACATCCACACCCATTCGGTTTGGGGAGCGGGGTGCTACTCGAATCGGATGACGAGGTTGGCCCTTACCTTGCGGCGCAGATCGGCGCGCAGGTTTCGTTCGCCCACCCCCCGGAAACGGTCGGGTTCGTGCAGCGTAAGCTAGCCGACCGCACGATCACGTTCCTCGCCAACACCGATGCACGCCCGGCAGAGGTGATGGTCAAGTTGCCGGGAACGGCCAAGACCGTCGAGCTTTGGGACCCCATGACGGGCGCCATCTGGCTGCCGGAGTCGGAGGAGTCGGGTTACCGCATCTATCTGGAGGCGCGGGGCTCGGTCTTCCTTGTGACGGGCGACTTCCCGAGATCCGCCACGGCCCACCGACCTCCGCGGCTGACGAAGTCCTACCCGCTGGAAGTCGCTTGGATGCTTCGCTTCGAAGGCGATCCTTCGCCAGCGGCCCACGTCGTTCGGGAGTTCAAATCCTGGACCGAGATGGGCCATGGCGGGTACTCAGGGGCGGCGACGTACGAGACGGAGGTGGAGTGGCAGGGTCGCCGAAGAGCCGTGCTGGCGATCCAGGGCCTTCATGAAGTCGCTGAGGTCCGTGTGAACGGAGCCCGAATCGGTGCGGTTTGGTGTCCGCCCTATCAGATCGAGATCGGCGACGCGCTCAAGGAGGGCTCGAACGCGATCAGCATCAAGGTCGGCAATCTACTGCTCAACGGGTTCCTGGCGGCGCCCGACCAAGATTTGAAGGCGCTCCGGGCCGTGTACGGCAACCGGTTCCAGACGCCGGAGGAGAAGCAGCTCGTCAAGACGCCGGTTCCCTCAGGCATAACCGGGCGCGTGAAGCTGTTGGTCGAGTGAATTGACCTACTCCGACGTTCTCCGAATCCGTCCGTTCCGGGATCTCTGGCTCGGGCAGTCGATCTCGCAGATCGGGGATTCGCTCTATTACGTCGCCTTCATGTTCATGGTTCAGAAGGTTACGGGCTCGAGCGCGATGGTCGGCTATACCGGGGCGATCGAGTTGGCGCCTTACCTGCTTATCGGGCCGTACGCGGGGGTGCTGGCGGACCGGCTGGACCGGCGGTCGATCATGCTCGCCTCGGACCTTCTGAGCGCCCTCGCGCTTCTCCTCTTCGCCGGACTCCTTGCCACCGGTGTGAAGCCGGCGGCGTGGGAGATTCTCGTTCTCGCGTTCCTCCTTTCGGCGGTGCGGTGCTTCTTCCTGCCGGCCAAGAGCGCGGGGATACCGGCGCTGGTGCCGGGCGAACTGCTGATGAAGGCGAATTCGCTGAGCATGGCGACCCAGACGCTTATGCCGATCATCGGGTTGAGCGCTTCGGCGACGGTGATGGCTGCCCTCTACTACCTTTCGCCGCAGTGGTTCTTTCTGGGAACGGTTACCGTGAACGCGGTTTCATTTCTAGGCTCTGCGCTGTTCGTCG
>Ga0070734_10003569_pt1 | contig 16051 bp, 12 predicted proteins | sample Coa_R1_8_FD_66444 | JGI IMG/M metagenome (GOLD analysis project Ga0070734, IMG submission 66444) | Surface soil microbial communities from Centralia Pennsylvania, which are recovering from an underground coalmine fire - Coalmine... | ecosystem: Environmental > Terrestrial > Soil > Unclassified ...
CGGAGTTCCATCGTCACCAGGTTGTTCGCCTGGAATCCGGGATCGACGCGCAATAGCTGCTCGAAGCTACGGATCAGGAGTCCGGCGCCGGTCAGGAGTAGAAGCGCGAGTGAGATTTGCGATATCACCAGAACATTGCGCAGCGAATTGTGGCGCGATCCGGCCAGCGTTCGGCTGGCGGCTTTGAGCGAATCGTTCAAATCGACGCGCGATGCGGTGAAGGCCGGCGCTAACCCGGCGGCAAGTCCCGTCAGTAGAGAAAGCGCCGCTGCATAAGCGAGCACGGCAGGGTTGGCGGAAAGTTCCTCCAATCGCGGAAGGTTCACGTTGGTGAGGGAACGCAGCAGATCCAAGCTCCAGAGGGCAAGCAGGATTCCGAGCAAGCCACCCGGGATCGCGAGAGCGAAGTTTTCGAAGAGCAATTGTTTGACGAGGTGCGCGCGACCTGCGCCAAGTGCCGCGCGCACGGCCAATTCTTTGCGGCGGCCGGCGGAGCGAGCCAGCAAAAGGTTGGCGACGTTCACGCATGCGATCAGCAGTACGCATCCGACGGCTCCGAACAATACGACCAGCGCCGGACGAACGTTCGCGACAACCTGCTCATTGAGCGCGGAAACATTGGCGTCGAGTCCGCCGTTAGTGTCGGGATATGCTTTCGCGAGGCCGCGTGCGAGAGTGGATGCCTCGGCGCTGGCTTGTTGCGGCGTAACACCCGGCTTGAGACGCGCCACGACCCCGAGCGGATGATAGCGGCGGTTCGTTCTGTCGATGACGCATGGAACCCAGAGTTCGCGTCCGGCAGGAACTTCGCCGAGTCCGAAATGCAGCGGGGGCGGAAAGCTGAATCCGCGCGGCATGACGCCCACAACAATGCGAGGCTCACGGTCGAGCGTGATGATTCTTCCAATGACGCTACGATCGCCGCCGAAGCGGCGTTGCCACAGACCGTAGCTTAGGATGACCTTATTCTGGTTGCCTTCCTGCTCTTCGCTCGGTAGAAAATCGCGTCCGAGCATCGGCTGCACGCCAAGCATGGGAAAGAGATTGGCCGAGACTGCCATACCGCGAATCTGTTCCGGGTCGCCCGCGCCGGTGAGTCCGTACTCCTCTTTATCGAGGTAAATCGCGGCCATTGATTCGAAGCTTCCGCTTTGTTTTCCAAAGTCGGCGAAGTCGGCCTGCGAGACCGGGATTTGCGACGCGTGGTTGGCGGGGGCGCTTTGCCAGAGCATCGCGAGACGGCCCGGATCTTTGTACGGCAGCGGGCGCAGCAGAACGGTGTCGACGAGCGTGAAGATCGCGGTGTTGGCGCCGATCCCGAGTCCGAGAATCAGAATAGCGACCGACGCGAAGCCGGGACTGCGTCGCAACATGTTGATGGCGTAGCGGAAATTGTGCGAGTTGAGCATGATGTAGAGATTCGGTGCAGGGAACTGGGCAATCCGGAGGCCAGCGGAAACTGCTTTGTAATCAATCGCGCTGGCAAGGCGGATTGTTCGGAGGTGGGACAAGACTCTGTCTTGTCGGGACGTTGTAGGCGAACGTCAGGGTATCGGTGGATTCGGAGTCGATGGGGACGAAAAAGCCTTTTTGAGGACAGGCGAGCAGCCAGTCGATCAGGCGTTGGTTGGGCGAATTTGAGCGGGTTTTAGATGGAACTTTTCCGTTCATGTTGGTAATTTACCATTTCGACGAGATAGCAAACGACGTCGAATGGCGTGAGCGACATACACCACGGCAACATAGAAGAGGAAGTTACCGAGCGCAGTGACCCAAATACTGAAAACGTGGACGCAAGCCGGAGGCTCGCGCCACTGGGTCTAGTCGCGCACCTCACTCACCCTGGCTGGGTCGAATAGCGAGATTTTTAGTTAGAACGAGAACATTCTGCCCCATATCCCACCTGTTTTGGTGTGGTTTATAGGATGCAGTAAGGCCGTCGGACTTCGGTATGTGTCTGGCAATTCCGGGTAGAATTCTCAGTATCGAAGGCGAAGATCTCGCTTTTCGCATCGCCCAGGTGGATTTCTGCGGCGTCCAGAAATCCGTAAACCTGGCCTATATCCCTGAAGCCCTGACGGGAGATTTCATCCTGGCGCACGTCGGCTTTGCCGTAAGCCGCATCACCGCGGAAGACGCCGGTCGCATCCACGAATCACTCCGAATTTGCAAAGAGGTGAGCCATGCTCTCTCCGGGAATTGACGTAAAGACTGCGCTGGAGCAGCGCGGCATCACGCGGCGGCAGTTGGCGAAGTACTGCACCGCTTTATTGGCAACCATGGCGATGCCGGAACGTTATCTGGCGCAGACGATGGAGGCGATCGGCAAAGTCAAAAAGCCCGTGCTGGTCTGGCTGCAGTTCCAGGACTGCACCGGGTGCTCGGAATCGATGCTGCGGTCCAGCCATCCGGATGTCGCCGATGTCGTGCTCGATCTGCTGTCGTGGGAGTACCACGAAGTGATCATGGCCGGATCGGGCGGGCACGCCAATGCGGTTCTCGATCGCATTGTTAAAGAGGAAAAGGGCAAATACCTGGTCGTGGTCGAGGGCGCGATTCCCACTGCGGAAGGCGGCGCGTACTGCACCATCGGCGGACACTCGGCGATCGAGATCGCGGACAAAGTCTGCCGCAATGCGGCAGCCACCATGGCCGTCGGCGCTTGCGCGTTCGATGGCGGATTGGTGCGCTCGGCGCCGAATCCGACAGGGGCGCTCGGAGTACACGAGGCGGTTCCCGGAATCAAGGTGATCAACATGGCCGGATGCCCGCACAATCCGGCGAATACGGCGGCGGTGGTTGTCCATTATCTGACCTTCCACGATTTGCCGGCGCTCGATCAATACAACCGGCCGCTCTTCGCGTATGGGCGCGTGATCCATGACCAGTGCGAACGGCGCGCGCATTACGATGCGGGGCGGTTCGTCACCGAATGGGGAGATGACGGGCATCGCAAGGGCTGGTGTCTTTACAAAATGGGCTGCAAAGGTCCGGAGGCGACGTTCAACTGTCCGGTGGTCCAGTGGAACGATCACACCAGTTGGCCGGTGCGTGCCGGGCATGGCTGCATCGGATGCGCTTCGCCGCGATTCTGGGATCACATGTCGCCGTTCTACGACCGGCTGCCTTCGATTCCCGGGTTCGGCGTGGAAGCAAGCGCTGGTGCAATCGGATTGGGCTTAGTGGGCGCGACCGCTCTCGGTGTGACCGCGCATGGCCTCATCGGGATGATCAAGCCCGCGCCGAAGCCGCAGCCGGCCGACGCGGAACCAAGAGGGGAGGCATAACATGTCACGCATGGTGGTGGACCCGGTTACGCGAATCGAAGGGCACCTTCGCATTGAAGCGCAGGTGGATGGCGGAAAGATTTCCGACGCCTGGAGCGCCGGAACCATGTTCCGCGGGATTGAGCTGATCCTGCAGGGACGCGATCCGCGCGAAGCTTGGATTTGGGCGCAGCGCATCTGCGGAGTTTGCACCATCGTGCACGCGCTCGCGAGCGTTCGGGCGGTGGAAAACGCGCTCGACATCGACGTGCCCGACAACGCGCGCATTGTCCGCAATCTGATTGCGGGATCGCAGCTGGTGCAGGACCATGTGGTCCACTTCTACCATCTGCACACGCTGGACTGGGTGGACGTGGCATCGTCACTGAAGGCGGATCCCGCCAAGACCTCTTCTATCGCGCAGTCGATTTCGGATCATGACAAAGCGAGCACGAGCTATTTTCGAAGCGTCCAGCAGCGCGTCAAAGGAGTGGTGGATAGCGGTCAGTTGACGCTGTTCGCGAGCGGGTATTGGGGGCATCCGGCGTACACGCTGCCGCCGGAAGTGAACCTGCTGGCGGTGGCGCATTATCTCGAAGCGCTGGCGTGGCAGAAGGATTTCATCCGCATCCATGCCGTGTTGGGCGGAAAGAATCCGCATCCGCAGACGTTCCTTGTCGGCGGAATGACTACAGCTCTGGATGCCAATGAGCCATTCGCGGTGATCAATCCGGAACGCATCACGCTACTGCGCGAACTGGTGAAGGGGGCGAGGAAGTTCGTCGAGCAGGTGTATGTGCCGGATGTGCTGGCCATCGCGCCGCTCTATAAAGATTGGTTCTCGCGCGGCGAAGGCGTGGGCAATTTCCTGAGCTACGGCGATTATTCCTCCGGCAATCAAAAAGACCCGAGCACGTTCCTGTTTCCGCGCGGCGTGGTGCTGGGCCGCGATCTGAGCAAAGTGTACCCGGTGGATCCGGCGAAGATCACCGAATCGGTGCATCACTCCTGGTACGAATATTCGAGCGAGGGCGACCGGCATCCGTCGGAGGGCGAGACCAATCCGAAATATTCGGGACCGAAGCCGCCGTTCGACCATCTGGACGTGGAGAAGAAGTACTCGTGGCTCAAGACGCCGCGCTACGATGGGCAGCCGATGGAGGTGGGTCCGCTGGCGCGCCTGGTGGTGGGCTACGCCGCAGGGCAGCCGGACATCAAAGCGGCCATTGATGGAGTGCTGAAAAAGCTGAACGCTCCGGCGTCGGTGCTGTTTTCGACCCTGGGAAGAATCGCCGCGCGCACCATCGAGTCGCTCATCATGGTTCAGCAACTCGAAAAGTGGGTGGACCAGCTTTCCATGAATATGGAGCACGGACAGGTTTCGATCTTCAATCCGGTGCGTTGGGATCCGGCGACGTGGCCCAAGAGCGCGGCTGGATTCGGATGGCATGAGGCGCCGCGCGGCGCGCTCGGCCATTGGGTGGATATTCAAGGCAAGTCGATCAAAAACTATCAAGCTGTGGTGCCGACCACTTGGAACGCTGGGCCGCGCGATGCCTCGGGCAAACGCGGCGCGTACGAGGCGTCGCTGATTGGAACGCCCGTAGCCGATCCGGATCGGCCGCTCGAGATCCTGCGCACGATCCATTCATTCGATCCATGCCTGGCCTGCGCGGTCCACGTGATCGACGCCAAGGGCAGGGCATACAGCACACCGAGCCGCGGGGTTGCGGTGGGGGTTTAGAGGGAGCATTCAGGAGGTCCCGTGCAACTCACACATACCAACCACACACCGAAAGAGCTGGTGGCGATTGAAGCCACGCACATGAGCGATCGGCGGCATCCGATGCTCGGCATCGGACCCACCATCGCGGTTTACGTTTGGCAGTATGCCATGCGGCTGTTTCATTGGGGCATGGTGCTTTCGATTGCGGTGTTGTCGTTCACCGGCTACTACATCCACAGCCCGTTCATTGTCGGACAAGTGCGCTATCCGTTTCTAATGGGCTGGTTTCGCTTCGTGCATGAATCGTTCGGGATGCTGTTGATCTCGCTGTTTCTACTGCGGCTCTACATGTTTTTCGCCGGGAACCGCTGGTCGAATTGGAGGCAGTACGTCCCGCATAGCAAAGCCCAGTTCCAGGAAATGTTGGGGGTGATGAAATTTTACGCGTTCCTGCGGCCGACCCCTGTTTCTAAAGTGGGCCACAATGCGATGGCGGCGTTTTCCTATATCGGGCTGTACGGGTTGATCGCGGTGGAGATCGTCACGGGACTGGTGATGTTCAACTGGCTGCGGCACAGTCCGGTTCTGGGGCCGCTGGTGGCTTGGATTCCGCGCGTGGTCAGCTTTCCGAATTTGCGGCTGATTCATTTCTTCCTGATGTTCGTTTTCTTGGCGTTCGCGATTTTCCATGTACATTTGGCGATGCTGATCTCGCGCGTGGAGAAACGCGGGTTGATCGACAGCATCTTCACGGGCTATAAGGTGATCCCGGCCGAGGAACTGGAGGAAGAAGAGCGCCACGCCATCGCGGGAGAGCCATGACCGCGGTGCTGGGCTTGGGCAACCTGGTGCACGGCGACGATGGCGTCGGGGTTCACGCGATCGAGCGGCTGCAGCGCGATCCGCGCTTGCCGGAGGGGGTTGTGCTGCTGGACGGCGGCACGCAAGGCTTGAGCCTGGCCGGTCACATCGCGGGATTCAGCCGGTTGCTGGTGATCGATGCGGTGGATGCGGGCGCGCAGCCCGGAACTTTGATGCGGTTCGAAGGCGACGCGCTGGCGGGGTTGCCGGGTAAGCCGAGCGTCCATCAATTAGGCTTTGCCGATTTAATGATCGCGATGAAGCTGTTGGATGAGGCGACGCCGGAGCTGGTGGTGTTCGGGGTGCAGCCATTGACGACCGAATGGAGTGCGGAGCTGAGCGATCCGGTGCGGGGGGCGATGGCGGGATTGGTGGATGCGGTGGTGGACCAGTTGGAGGTTTGGGAGGGGTCGGCGGCGCCCGTAGCTTAGTTTACATAATATGTGTTATCGGAAGTTTCCTGCGGGCGCTTCCAACTGGACAGCTCTACAAAGAATAGCCGACGTAGCCCCCCAACTTAAAGAAGCCGAACTCCGAATCGCCCTCCTCTTGGCGGCCGTCGCCGAAGCCACCAACTCCACCGACCTCCGCCTAAGTAGTAGAAACATCGCCAAAGCCACCAAGCTCGCCCGATCCGCCGTGGTCCGCGCCATCGACTCGCTCACCAACCGCCAACTCCTCCTCACCACCCGGCAAGGGACCGCAACCCGCCCGAGCGCCTACCAGCTGAACTTCCTTCTCACCGCAAAAATGGGTGGTCCCCTAACATGACCACCCTCCGACGTTTTGAACGAGGCCGAGCGCCGCCTCATCAAGCCCCTTTGCCATGAAACTAGCATTTTGCTAGGATTGAATTTGAATGTCATCAGCAAGCGTGGGCTCTTCGAACGAGCCGCCAAGTTCCCGGATGCCAAATCCGCTCTTCAGGTTTGGCTCACCACGGCAATCGGCGCGGACTGGCGGAATCTCGACGACGTTTGCAAGACGTTTCCGAAGACTGGTATGGTTGGTGACCTCGCGATTTTCAATATTCGTGGCAACAAGTATAGGCTGATCGTCCGCATGATCTTTCGCTACAAACGAATCTATATCAAAGGAGTTCTCACGCACGCTGAGTACGACAAAGGAGCTTGGAAGAAATGGCTGTAGCCAGCGCCACAATCAATAAGAACCGATATGGCAAGCTGCTCGCCCAAACCTTGCCGCGTGTTATCAAGTCCGAACGGGAAAATGAACGGATACTGGCCGCGCTAGAAGAACTTGACACGCAGGACCGCGAGTTAACCCCGGAAGAAGAAAGCCTCGCCGAACTTATGACCCTGCTCGTCAGGCAGTTCGAGGATTCGAAATATCCGCTGGGGCACGCTGAGCCGCTCGAAGCGCTACGAATTCTCACCGAGGATCGTGGGCTTCGCCAGCGGGATCTGATTCCCGTATTCGGATCATCCAGCGTCGCCTCCGACGTGTTCAATGGAAAGCGAGCCATCAGCAAGGCACAGGCGCGCCGGCTCGCGGAATACTTTCACGTCCCTGTGAGTTTATTCATTTAATCGTGCCGGAGCGCCACAACCGGATCCACGCGCGCGGCCCGGATCGCCGGAAGCAGACATGCGGTAAACGCGCATGTAGCTAGAACCAGCGTCGCCGCCGCAAAAGTTGCCGGATCGTGCGGCTTTACGCCGTACAACAGATTGCTGACCAGCTTGGCGAGCATCCAGGCCAGGCCAATTCCGAGAACGAGTCCGATCAACACCAGCGTCATTCCTTCCCCGATCACCATCCGGAGCAAGGTCGCGCGCCGGGCGCCGAGCGCGACTCGAATTCCCAGTTCCCTGGTCCGCCGGATCACGGTGTATGCCATCATCCCGGAAATCCCAACCGCCGCGAGCGTGAGCGCGACGAAACCGAACATGCTGAGCAGCGTGGCGGCGAATCGCTGCCGGCCGGCCGATTGCAGAATCGTTTCGGAAAATGCGCTGACGTCGGTGATCGGCTGTTCTTTATCCAAACTCCGAAGCGCCGCCGACGCTTCGCGCGCGGCAATGCCCGGCGCGGCCTGCGACCGGACGACGAAGGTCATGAAATTTACCGGCATCTGCGCCGCCGGAACATAAACCTCCGGCATCACAAAAACTCCCGTGCCATACTGCGGAACGTCGGGGACAACGCCCACCACTTCCAAAACTTCGTGCGCGGAATACTGCACGTGGATCAGTTTTCCAACCGAGCTTCCGGGGCCGAGAATCGACGACATGCTCTGATTCACGACAGCCACCGCGCGGCTGCCGGCATTATCCAGACTGGTGAAGGCGCGGCCGGCCAGCAGCGGCATTTGCATGGCGTTGAAATAGCCGGGTGTGATCATGTTGAGCGCCGTCCAGGGGTGCTGGCCTCCTGCAGCGTGTCCATCTCTCCAATAAGGCGATGTCCAGCAGGTGCCTCCGAACGGCGGACACATGACAGCGCCGGATGAGACGACGCCTGGTTGCCGGGCGAGAAGATCGACCGCGCCGGTGAAGTAGCGCAGGCTGCCCTGGCCGTCCGAGTTGGGACGCGCAACGCTGAACGAGATCAGATGATCGGGGCGAAAGCCCGGATCGGCATGCAGCATTCCAAAAACGCTTCGCAGCAGGAGTCCAGCGCCGGTAGCGAGCACCAATGCAATAGCCACTTCGCCGACGAACAGCGCGGAACGGAATCGCCGCCCTGCCCCGCCCCCGTCTCCTTCACGCAGCGCGCGATTCAGACGCGAGAATCTGGTTTGCAAAACCGGGGCGCATCCGAACGCGAGCGCCGCAGCGAGGGAGGCTGCCAGCGTGAAAAGAAGCACGCGCGTGTCGACATGTGCATCGGATAATCCCGGCGCACGATACGGCGAGAGCCGAACTAACGGCGCAACGCTCCAATTTGCCCAAAGCGCTCCCACGATTCCGCCAGCGAGCGCGAGCAGCACGCTTTCCGTGAGAAGTTGCCGCAACAGACGTCCGCTGCCTGCGCCGAGCGACGCACGAACGGCGAACTCCCGCTGCCGCGACGAAGCGCGCGCCATGGCGAGATGGGCGACATTGGCGCAGGCAAGCAGCAGCACCAATGCAGCCGCGCCGAACAGCATGAGGAGTTCGGGACGAATCGCGCCGAGGAGCAATTCTGGTAGCGGCGATAGCTTTGCGGCTTCGTTCTTGTTCGACGCCGGATACGCTTCCGCCAATCGCTTCATGATCGCGTTCATGTCAGCGCGAGCGGTGTCGACCGAGACTCCGGGACGCAGTCTCGCAAAAGCAAGCAATCCGGGATGATTCGCGCGGTTGCTGAAACTTTCAGAACCGCCCAGCATGCGGCGCAGCGGAAGATAAATTTCGGCATCCACCTGCGGAAGCCGGGATTCGGGACCGAGAACGCCCGCCACGTTCACCGCGAATCCTTCCACCTCGACACTTTTGCCTTCCAGGTTCGGATCGCCCGCGAGCGCTCGCTGCCAGAGCGCGTAGCTGATCACCGCAACCGCAGGTGCGCCGGGACGATCATCCGAATCAGAAAGAAGGCGGCCGAGGAACGGCTGCGTTCCGAGCACGGAAAAGAGCGACGAAGAAACGAAAGCGGCCGGAACCATGGTGGGCGTTCCGTTTTGGCGCAGCTTCACTTTGTTCGGTTGAAAAACGCCGATATCTTCGAAAACATGATTGCCCGCGCGCCAATCGAGATAGTCCGGCCACGATGCGTTCAGATACGGCGCTTCCGGCAGCGCTTCGTGGATCGCCACCAGGCGCGAGGCGTCGCGGAACGGGAGCGGTTTCAGCAGAACTGCGTCGACGACCGAAAAAATCGCAGTGTTGGCGCCAATGCCGAGAGCGAGAGTGGCGATCGCGACGGCGGTAAATCCGGGAGCGCGGCGCAGCTGACGCAGCGCGTAGCGAGCGTCGTACATAACGGATTCCAGAGTTGTCCAGCTCCACATTGCGCGAGTCTCCTCCTTCACGCGGCTTGTATTCCCGAAATCCCGCTGCGCCCGGAAACGAGCGTCCACGGGCGATGCGCCGCGCTCGGTGTGCAATTTTTGTTCTTCGCTGAGATGGAACCGGATCTCTTCGTCGAGCTCGCTTTCTTCGGAGCGGCGCCGCAGGATCCAGGGCCCCAGTTTCATAATGCAGGCTTCATGACGCGGGCAATCGCTTCCACCATGCGATTCCAGCGGGATTCTTCAGCAGAAAGTTGCTTGCGGCCGCGCGCGGTCAAGCTGTAATAGCGGGCGCGCTGCTTATTTTCGGTGATCTTCCACTCCGCTTCGATCCAACCCTGTTTGCGCAGCCTGTGCAGCGCCGGATAAAGCGAGCCGTGCTCGATCTGCAGAGCGTCCAAAGAGCTGGCGCGGATGGCCTGCCCGATGCCGTGCCCGTGCTGCGGACCCCATTGCAGGGTCCGCAGGATCATCATGTCGAGCGTGCCTTGCAGGAGTTCGATGCGATCCGGGTTCGATTCTTTGGCCGACATCTCCTGGTAGAAGACATTCTACCACATGGGTGGTCGGATGTCTACTACTTTCGAATCGGGTCGGCCGATTTCTTTTCTTCGGCGCCGGCCAACGAAGTAAAATGAACGTTGGGCACAATTTATACTCGTAGACAATTGGTGGAAGCGCGCCAGCAGTGGAAGCGCGACGGCCGAAAGGTGGTTTTCACCAATGGCTGCTATGACATCCTGCATCCTGGCCACATGCGGTTACTCGAAAGCGCGCGGTCGCTGGGCGATGTTCTCATCCTGGCGTTGAATACGGATGCGAGCGTCCAGCGCTTGAAAGGACCGACGAGGCCACTGATTCCCGAGAACGAACGAGCCGAACTCGCCGCCGCCCTTGCGGCAGTAGACGCCATTACTTTTTTTGACGAAGACACGCCGCGCGAGCTGATTGCCGAGGTGCTGCCAGATATCCTGATCAAAGGCGCCGACTGGGCGCACTTCATCGCCGGCCGCGAAGAGGTGGAAGCCGCGGGAGGCCGGGTTTTGGCCTTGCCACTCGAACCCGGCTACTCCACCACTGGGATATTGGAAGAAGTGCTGACGCGCGGTTAAACAGCCGCGAATCTACGGAAGCGCGTTTCGCTGTCTACGAATATGCCTGGGTTACTGTTCGGACGCCCGCCGGCGGCGCGAGAAGTATAGGCCCGCGAACAGGATCAATCCCGCGATCAGCGCAACGTTGCGAGGTTCGGGAACCGGTGACGAAAAGAAAGTCACCGCCGGATCGTAACCTTGCCAATTGTTGGCATCCAGCCGGAACGTCCCGGTTCCCCCTGCGCCACCGTCTCCGTAGTTGGCCGCGGTGCTGGTATTCCAATAAGCGGAGTTCGGAGAGATGTCGGTTCCGACAAACGGAGTGACTGGATTTGTCCCATCTCCCAGAAGGCCAAAGTTCAGCGAATCGTACGGCCCATCTGTTCCGATGGGATTTGCCCCCCAGGTCTCCGTATTAAACGCGAGTCCGTAAATGAACTGTTGGGGCACGGCGACATTTCCGAGATCGAACGTCACCACTTGGGCCAAACCGTTGTAGCAATTCCCATCGCCCGCGCGATAGGCCGTTCCGCAGCCAGCCGACGCTTCCGGTCTCCAGGCAATTGTTGCGTCATGGTGGTGGAGGTAATCAAGGAACCTACGGAGTCTGCCGGGCCTAGATTGTATAGGTTCAGTGTGAGGGGAACCGTGAAACCGGTGGAAGTTCCAACCGTTTCGTAAGTGGATTCGAGCGCCCAGTCGCTCATTAATACCTGCGCGGAACCCAACGTCGCGCCGTTGGTGGAAAGATCAACGCCCTGACCAAACTCAGCGGTTTGGGTGGCCTGATATCCGAGGCTGGGAACATTCGGAGGAATTGGCGACGGCATTGTGCTGTAAACTACATCAGCCATCGCTGGAATCGCGAGGAAGAAGCCTACCGCTAACACGGTTGAGCTCATAAAATGTTTTGAATACAAAAAGCACGGTATTTTTCATCAAGGGTGTTATAGAAATGCAGGGCTACTCTGCCTAGTACTTTTACAATTAACGACGTTAGATCGTACCAGTACGGATAGGAGAAAGGCCCCAAATGGCGCTTTTCCTTTACACTCTCTTACGACCGCACTACATTTTGGACGGCGAGCGCGCCTGCGTGAGCCCCACGCTAGAATAGAAATCGAAACGCGCCCGCTTCCGTGACCCATCCCGCCATTCGCGATCTTTTTCAATCCCTCAGCCGTGACGCCGCTTTCCAGGACGTCGTCGGCCGGCTGCTTCACGACTCACATGCGCGCCAATCGCTCTCCGGGTTGACCACCACCGCGAAAGCGCTCTACCTGGTGCTCCTTTGGCAGGCCACTGAACGCAACATCGTGGTCGTGGTGGATGGCAACAAAGAGGCCGAAACGCTGGGCGAGCTGGTGGAAACGTTTTTCAATCTTTTGGTTTCGGGCGATCTGCCGCGCCCGCTCATCATCCCTTCGCTCGACGTGCTTCCTTCGCAGCGACTTTCGCCGCACAGCGAAATTTGCGAACAGCGCGCGGTGGGATTGTGGCGCTTGGCCGCGCGTAAAACCAGTATCACCATTACTCCAGTTGCATCGGCTCTCTTGCGGACGGAGGCGGCGGAGTTCTATCGGCAGCTCGCGCTGGTACTTCGCTCCGGCGAAGAAATCCCGCTGGAAGATCTGCTCGCGCATCTGGAAAGCATCGGCTATGAAAAGCGTGATCCGGTGGAAATGGTGGGCGAATACTCATTGCGCGGCGGCATCCTGGATATTTTTCCAGCCGAAGCGTCGCAGCCGATCCGGATCGAACTGTTCGGCGATTTGATTGAGTCGATCCGGCGGTTCGACGTGGAAACCCAACGCTCAGTCATGAAAGTTGCGGAAACCACGCTGCTGCCGCTGGTGGAATATCCGAGATCGAAAGAATTGTGGCAGCAGATCGCGGATGAAACCGAAGTGCCTACGCCTGGCGATCCGTTTCCCGGCTGGGAATTTCTGGTCCCGCTGGTGCGCCCGCGCAAGCACTCGTTGTTTTCGCTCGGCGAGAATCCGCTGATTGTTTTGGATGAACCGGAACAAATCGCCGCAGCCGCGACGCGACTCTGGAAGCGGCTGGACGATCCGGATCGGCCATTTCCCTGCCCTCCCGAGCAAAATTTCTACACGTGGCCAGAACTTCACGACAGTCTGTCGGGGAAAGCAGAACTGTCGCTGAGCGAGCTCGAAATTGTCAGCCCCGAGTCCCCAGTCCCGGGCCCCACGACTCTTTCCAGGCCGTCGCTCGCGTTTCACGGCAGCGTTCAAGCCGCCGTCGCCGAAGCGCGCAACCTGGTGGAACAAGGCTATCGCGCGGTATTCTTCGCCAAATCACTGGGCGAAGTAGAACGGCTCGCGGATATTTTCCAGGAGTACTCCGTTCCCTTCCAACTCGGTCTTGATCCCGCGGACGCCACGCGTCCTTATCTTGCCGAGCGGTCTTACGTCGCCGGCGCGGCCGCCAGCACGCTGCTGGTCAAAGGAATGGTCCGCCGAGGCGTGGTCTTTCCGGAAGCACGCATCGCGGTTTTTGGATCCGAAGATCTTTTCGACACATCCGATCTCATCGCTCAGCCCATGCCGGGCAAAGCGCAACTGGCAGCGTTCGCGGCCGATCTGGCGGATTTGAAGCCGGGCGATTACGTCGTGCACGTCACGCACGGCATCGGTCGCTTCGTGGGAACGCGCGAGATCACGCAAGGCGATAACAAGGGCGACTTCATGCTGCTGGAATATGCGGCGGATGCCAAGCTTTATGTGCCGCTCACGCGCATGGATCTGATCCAACGCTATCGCGGCGCAGGCGAAGGGTCGGCGCCACCGCTCGACCGGTTGGGCGGCGCCACCTGGTCGCGTACCAAATCGCGCGTAAAAACCCGCATGCGCGACATGGCGGATGAGCTTTTGAAGCTTTACGCCCAGCGCCAGATGGCGGAAGGTTTCAGCTTTTCTCCCGACAGCAACTGGCAGCGCGAGTTCGAAGACGCATTCGAATACAAAGAGACAAAAGACCAGCTGGGCGCAATTCGCAGCATCAAGAAGGATATGGAAAGCGGTCATCCGATGGACCGGCTGCTGTGCGGCGACGTCGGCTACGGAAAAACGGAGGTCGCCATGCGCGCCGCCTTCAAAGCGCTAGGCGATGGCAAACAGGTTGCAGTGCTCGCGCCCACTACCGTGCTCGCATTCCAGCACTACGAGACGTTCAAGCGCCGCTTCGCCGCGTTTCCGGTGCAGGTGGAAATGCTCAGCCGGTTTCGTGACAAGAAAGAGATCGCCGAAGTCTTACTTGGGTTGGCCGAAGGCAAGGTGGACATCGTCATCGGCACGCACCGCATTCTTTCGCAGGACGTCCAGTTCAAAGATCTCGGATTGCTCGTGGTAGATGAAGAGCAGCGCTTCGGCGTCCGCCATAAAGAACGAATCAAGCAACTCAAGCACAACGTGGACGTGCTGACGATGACTGCTACCCCGATCCCCCGCACTCTGCACATGTCGCTGCTGGGCTTGCGCGATATGTCGGTGATCGAAACTCCGCCCAAGGATCGGCTGTCGATCCACACCGTGGTGGCGCACTACGATCCGAAGCTGATCAAAACTGCTATCGAGCAGGAATTAAGCCGTGGCGGACAGGTCTACTTCATCCACAATCGCGTGGACAGCATCTTTTCTCGCGCAGCTTCGATTCAGGAAATGCTGCCCGACGTTCGGATCGGTGTCGGCCATGGACAGATGGGCGAAGCGGAACTCGAGAAGGCGCTGCTCGGATTTATGCGCCACGAGTACGACGTGTTTGTGTGCACAACGATCGCAGAGAATGGCCTCGATATCCCGCTGGCCAACACCATGCTGATCGAAAACGCCGAGCGCTACGGACTTTCGGAGCTGTATCAATTGCGCGGGCGCGTCGGCCGTTCGAATCGGCGCGCGTATGCCTATCTGTTGATCCCGCAAGACACCGAGCTGAGCGAGATCGCACGCAAGCGGCTGGCGGCGCTCAAGGAGTTTAGCGACCTGGGCGCCGGCTTCAAAATTGCTGCGCTCGATCTGGAGCTGCGCGGCGGCGGCAACATCCTGGGTGGCCAGCAGCACGGACACATCGAAGCGGTCGGTTTCGACATGTATGTCCGGCTGCTCGAAGAGACGGTACACGAATTGAAGGGCGAAGAAGTTCCGCTAGAAGTCCACTCGACGCTGAATCTGGGACTGGACATCCGCATCCCGTCGAATTACATCGCCGATGAGCACCAGCGACTGCGGGCATACAAGCGGATCGCCGACGCGGTGAGCCCCGAGAACGGCGCCGAGCTTCTGGCGGAGCTCGAAGATCGTTACGGTCCCGTTCCCGACTCGGTTCGCCATCTGCTTAAATTCTCGGTGCTAAAGAGTGCGGCACAAAAGCTGGGAATCGAAGCGATCGACCGGAAACAAGGCGCGCTTAACGTGAAATTCCATGCGGGGGCGCGCATAGATCCGAATCGTCTAATGAACCTCGTCAAGGAAACCGAAGGCGCGCAGTTCACGCCGTCCGGGGTGTTGCGGATTCCCTTGGATGGCGCGAGCGATCCGGCGAAAGTACTTGACCTGTTGGATCGAAGATTGGAACAATTGAAAACTTGATCCGTTGCTCGTTTGCAGGTTGCGCAGAATCAGAACGAGAAACGAGAAACGAGATTTAACAATGCGTTCGTCCGTCTCGCTCCGCTGGGTTGCGATCACCATCTTCATCTTTTCGTCGGTACTGAATTATCTGGATCGCCAGGTGCTGGCCACCATGGTCACCATCAAAGGCTTTCCGTTCTCCGCCGACTACGGGACGGCTCTCTCGGTATTTTCCATCGCCTATGCGCTGAGCGCGCTGTTCATTGGATGGTTTGTGGATCGCGTCGGATTGAACCGTGGCATCGCGATCTCGGTTTTCGTCTGGGCTGTGGCGAGCTTCGGGACCGGAATGTCGCACAACGTCACCGAGCTGTTGCTGTGGCGCGCGCTGCTTGGTGTTGCGGAAGCCAGCGGCGTTTCGGCTACGGGAAAAGCGGTCGGAATGTATCTTCCGCCCAAAGAGCGTGCCACGGGAACCGCTTTTTCGCAACTCGGTTTAAGCCTCGGTGCAGGCTTGGCGCCGCGCTTCGCAGTGCTGTTCGCCGACAAATACGATTGGA
>Ga0070734_10003570_pt1 | contig 16048 bp, 8 predicted proteins | sample Coa_R1_8_FD_66444 | JGI IMG/M metagenome (GOLD analysis project Ga0070734, IMG submission 66444) | Surface soil microbial communities from Centralia Pennsylvania, which are recovering from an underground coalmine fire - Coalmine... | ecosystem: Environmental > Terrestrial > Soil > Unclassified ...
CGAGCGCGTCGTATTCGTAGACCTCCTGCTGCGACGGGCTGTCCGTTTCCTCGACCAATCCTCCCGGCGTGTATTTGGTCGAGATGGTGTTGCCGTTGTGTGAGACGCCCGTGCGCCGGCCGAATCCGTCATAGGAGTAGATGGTCGTCCCCTGGGCCTCGGAGACCGTCGCTCGCACCTCGCCGGCGCTGTCGTAGAACATCTCGACGTCGTCGGCAGCCGACTGCACACGCGCCTGGCGGCCGACCTCGTTGTAGGTCGTTGTGGTCGTGCGCGTGACCGGGTGGGGCGTGGCGCTTCCGTTTTCGGCAAAGCTCTGCTCGGGAGCGGTCTCCTCAACCTTCCATAGATTTCCGCGGGCGTCGTAGATGTTGTGTGTCTTCACCTCGAGCGGGCCGGTGGTGTCGCTGACGCGGCCGGCCTTGTCGTATTTGTAGGTAAGCTCGCCGCCGTTGGGCTGGACCTGCCTCGTCAGGCGCCCGTCCGCGTCGTGATACCATTCGGTTTCGACGAAGCCTCCGGTCAGCGTGTTCCGCTTTTCCAGGATCTGATGCTTGTAGGCGTCGAAGCTGGTATCGGTTTCGGCGAGCAGGCCCTTCGTGCCGTCCGGCGCCTTGGTCCCGTTGAAGTCGAGATGGGTGACGTTGCCGAGCTTGTCGTAGCGATAGGTTTCCGCCGTGCCGGTGCCGAGCTCGATATGATCGAGCCGGCCGAATCCGTCATAGCCCATCTCGCGCGAGGAATTGGCCTTGCCGCCATAATCGACCTCGCGGATCGTGTCGCCGTTCTCGTCATAGACGTCCTGGGTGCGGAACTGCTCCTTGGTGCCGAAAGCAAGGATGGTGTCGGTGATGAGCCCGCGCGCATCAAAGATGTAGCGGGTGACGAATGCGTCCTTGCCGTTCAGGGACGGCGAATGGACCTCGACGATGTGGTCTTCCGGGCCGTATTTGTAGGTCGTGACGAGCTTCTTCTTGTCGGCCTCGGTGGTCTCGGAAATCTTCCGGTCTAGAACGTCATATTCCGTGGAGACTACGCGCTCGACGTTGGTGAGGGAGCTGATGCCGAGCCTTTTGGCGTCGCCATAGAAAGTATCGGCGACGCGTAATCGCGTGTCGGTGATGTTGTTGTCGAGGTCGTATTTGAATGACGTGATGACCTGCTGGCTCTCCGGCCCCACCGTCTTCTGCGTGACGAGGCCGCGCCCGTTGCGCTCGAAGCCGAGCGTGCCGGTCGATCCTCCCTGCTCCATGATCTCGCCGCGGACGTTGGTCCCGAAGGTGTCGAAGGCGCCGCCCGGATAGTCGATCCGCTCGAGATAGTGCTGGCCGTTATACTTGAAGCCAGTCACGCGCCCGTGCTCGTGGTCCTCCGAGACCGGCTGACCGAAATCGTTATAGGCGAAGGTGACGGTGGTGGCGGGGACGGCCGCGCCCTTCGGCTGCTTCAGGGGCGGGCCCTGGACCGTGATCGGATTCCCCCGCTCGCCCTGCGCCATGTAGCGATAGGTCTTCTTGGTCACGTTGCCGAGAGGATCCACCGTACGGTCGAGTTGGTTGTAGAGGTGCTCGTAGGAGTCCTCGGTCGCAATCGCGTCCTTGCTGTCGGGATTGCCGTCGAAGCCGAACATCTTTGTCGAAAGCAGGTTGCCCCGCGCGAGGTCGTTCTCGTAGGTGTAGTGGCCTACCCAGTCGCGGATCGGACCGAGCGTGACGGGGCTGTCTGCCTTCTCGTAGACGTAGGCGATGCCGTTCTTCTTCGGATTGGTGATGCGCGTGACCTGGGTGTCGGCATCGTGCTCGAAGGTGGTGGTGTAGATCCCGCCCTTGGGATCGTGCACGGTCACGGTGCGGATGACGGGATACATCCCGACATATTCGACGACGTATTGCTTGACCGATTTGTCCTCGCCGGTGACGGTGATGCCACCTTGCGGGGCAGAATTGCGTGACACTGTGTGGCCGGTGCTCTGCGGAAGGCCGCCGCCGCCATAATCGATGGTGCGCGTATAGGCACCCGTCGTCTGGCCGACGACGCGCCTCTCCCCGTCATACCGGTTGAAGAAATAGGGTTTGCCGCCTGCGCCCTTCGCGCACTCATTGGGCGTTCGCTCCTGCACCAGGTCATGTGAGCCGTCGTAGCCGTAGTCCCAGGTCTGCTTGACGTCGGTGGTGATGTCCGCAGATTTCAGCTCGGGGCCGTCTCCCGTCTCGCCATAATGGTATTCGACCTCGAAGCCCGCACCCTGGAAGGTCTTGATCCGCGGAATGTCGTAGATGCCGGCGACGTGCTTGCAGGCGAAATTGGTGTCGAGCGGGCTTCTCTCGATGTTTTCGGTGGTCACCTTGAAGGTGTGGCCCGAGGCGTCGGTGATGAGCGACAACATCGGGTTCTCGGTGAGCGGATTGAGCGGCCCCAGATAGTCGAGTTCGACACGTACCGGATGCTGTTTGCTGTCGTTGCGCGACAGGATGTAGATCAGCTGCCCGCGGCAGTTGAAGACATACCGCGTGCCGTTCTTCTCGCGCAGCACGTAGAAGATCTTCTCGTCGCGCGGGACATTGGGATGTCCTGCGAAGGGATGCGGGCCGGCGAGCAGGATGTAGCGTTCGATCTCGTGGAAGGTGCCGCGTGGCGCGTTGTAGGTGGTGACGTAGGCCACGAACGTGGTGTCGAAATTCTCGACGGTGCGGATCTCCGAATGCGTTTCCTCGTCGTTTTCCGCATCGACGGCACCGTCATAATAGGTGAGCTTCGCCTCGCCCTTATGAGCGGAGAGATTGACCGTCTCCTGTTCGAGACCGTTGTCGAGCCGCTTCTTGGCGAAGGGGACGATGCGCTTGTTGTAGCTGAAGTCCCAGCCGTGCCCCATCAGTCCGCCGCGCCGGAACGCGACCTGTCCTTTCCAGTGCCGCGTCCAGTCGAAGGCGAGCCCGACGGCGGAGACCATCAGATCCTGCTGGTTCTGGAAGAAGGCGCCGTTGTGCAGCAGGACTTGGTACGCGCCCGCCGCCACGTCGCGCGGCGCGACGGGTCTCTTCGGCACTTCCATCGGATCGGAGGTCACTGGATAGGTAATGACATTTCCGACCATCCCGCAGCACGGAACGTTCTCGCTGGTGTAGGGCGGCGGATGTTCGGGCGTGTGCGGCGGCGGATGCTCCGGCGTGTAGGGGGGTGGTGGAGGCGGCGGGACGTGCGGCGGCGGATATTCCGGCGTGTGCGGAGGCGGCGGTCCCTCAACCGTATGCGGGGGTGGTGGCGATAGTGGAGCGTGGGGCGGAGGATGTCCGGGCGGCCCATAGGGCGGGGTCTCGGGAGGCACGAGCGGAGGCTCGCCTATGGTTTCGAAGGGCGGCTTCGGTTTCGGCGTGATCGGCGGCACCTCCTCCTTCGCCGGTATGGGCGGCTTCTTCTTGACGGTGTTGCCGAGGTCGTTGATCAGCCCGCTCAAATCCGGCTCGGGCGCTTTCCGCCGGCGCTCGGATTCAGAATTGTTGTCTTCCTCGGTGGGCGGCTTTTCGCTCGTGCCGTCTGGATTTGTCTCTTCTTCCGCCTTGCCGCGCTCTCCCTCCGGGGTGGGCCGTTCGGACGAATCCGATTGCGCCACGCGGACATCGGCGCGGACGGCATCGTCGCGAACGGGCCACGGCAGGGCCGCGCCCGCAATCGCAAGAAGTGCGAGCGCCGCGAGGCGCCCCGGCCGCACCGCCCCCTTCATGTGCGTTCAGTTCGCGAAGGTGACGAGATCGCCGCGCGCGGGCTTGCCCGGCTCGCTCGGTGTGTAGACGCCCGACGCGATCTTGGGCTGGATCGCCGTCAGCACGATGGTGCCGAGCGTCGCCTTCTCCTGACTCAGGACTTCTCCCGTCGCGGGATCCGTCATCGTCTTGGTCGTCCGCTGGACGGCGAGGCGGTCGCCACTCTTCAGCCCCGCATTGGCCCCGGCATTAACATAGATGGTCCGCCCGTCCGCCTCGACCACCTGGCCCTCCCACTGCCCGCCCGCGACGGTTTCCGCGATACGGTCGACTGCTTCGTTGAGTGCGGAGCGCGTCGCATCACCGAGCGGCGTGTTCCAGAACTTGTTGCCGCCGAGCGAGACGCCGCCATAGCCGCCGGTGAAGCCGACGCCGTGCGTCTCGAGCTCGCGCCTGATCTTGAAGGCGCTGACGATTGCCGTAGTGCGGGTGTCGACCACCCGGATATCGAAGCCGACGCGGCCCTTCGAGCCGGTGAGCGAAAGGCCGCCGCCGAACATGCCGCTGGCGCCGCCGATCGCCATGCCGCCGCCGGAATCCGCGGTCGAGAATTCGGTCACCGAGCCCGCGATCAGATACTGGGCCGGCGTGACGCTGCCCGGCATCGGCGCCGCCGTGCCGGTCGAGACTCCATGCGCGGCCATCTGCTGCTCGGTCAAGACGGCCGGCAGCGTGGAGCGATCGACCACGATAAATCGGTCCGATTCCTCGAGCGCGGTTGCCAGCATGGCGGCGACGCCGCCGCCCACATTCCAGTTGGTCCCGTTGGCCTGCGGCCCGATCGAGGCATCGAAGGCGGCAACTGCGACGGTGCGCTTCGGCCCAGGAACGGCGGGCACCTCGCCGCTCAGGATCGGCTGCGAACTTTGTATGTCGGTTGCGGCCTCATCTGCGTAAGCGGGAACGGTGGCTGACATTAGACAAGCGGCCAATGCCATCACGAGACTGCGTGCGCGCATGCTTCCCTCCCCGAATGCCCGGCGCTCGACAGTGCGCGTGGGAGCATCGCTTTTCAATCGCAAAGCGAGCGTCAGCGCCTCCGAGGCTTGGCACTCGGCCAGCGAAAGCGCCAAGTGAAGTGGAGAATCAACGAAATCGCTTGTTGACGCTCGCCGTTACGGAGGAATCCCTAAACGCTTTTGTCCAACAGCCCTCCGCCATGCGCGTGGAGGCAAAAAGGCGAGTGTCTCACGCCGGCATCCAGTTGCCATGGAAACCGAAGGGCACGCGCCGCGGCAACTTCGCCGTCGCAATCGGGCCTTCAGCGACATTGCTCGCATCGAAGACCACGAAATCGCTCTTATCCTCGGCGCCGCGATAAATCACGGCGACAAGATAGCCATCGCCTTCGGGCGCGTTGGCAGCACGCGGAACGAAAACCGGCTCGCCCGGTACGTCGCCTGGCGCAAACACGTGCTCCACCCGCTTTCCGGTCTTGTGATCGACATGGGCGATCGCGTCGAAGCCTGTCGTGCCCTGCCCTTGCCGCGTGATCGCGGCGAAATAACCATGCCGGTAGGATAGCCCGGCACGGCGCTCGTCGAGGCGCGGAAATTCGCCGGGAAGATCATCGAGGAAAGTGATCTTCACCGTGTTCGAATTGTCGCGGAGATCGAACGTCCACAAGGCAAGGCGCGCCTGGCTCCGACCGCCATCCGTCGATCCGTCGGCATTCGGGAACAGCGGCGCGCGCTCGTATTGCATGACATGGGCGTAGATCTTGTCACCCTCGTCCCACGCGTTCATGGGATGAAAAACGTAGCAGGGATCGGTCGTAAACCAGCGGAGCGTCTCGATGCCTGCATCGCGTTTCAGGACAGCGATGTGCGAGCCTCTCGATGGCTCCCAGGCGAAAGGCGGGCCGCCCCGCATCGCGCGGGCAAGATCGCCGGAAAGCGGCAGGATCGGAAACAGCGCGAAATTCCGCGTCACCAGGAAGTCGTGCACCATCGACGCATAGGGCGCCTCGAAACGGTCGAGCCGCGTCACGCGTCCGGTGCGGTCGACCGTGCCATACGCCATTCCGGCGGAGAGCGGCGTCTCGCCCACCATGTAACCGAAGAAGACAAGCTCACCCGTTTCCGCATCGATCTTGGGATGCGCGGTAAAGCGTTTTGCGGTGCCGGCGTAATCGAGATAGCCGCGCGAGGCGAGGTTAGAAGGATCGATCTCGAAGGGCTGATGGCCTTCTTCGAGAGCCAGCAGTTTTCCCGCATGCCAGATCACATTGGTGTTTGCCACCCCGGAGTCCTTGCCCACCCATTCCGGATCGGTCGTCATCGGGCTTCCGAAGGTGCCAAAGAGCGCACGTCCGGCGGCATTCTCCGCCAACCATTTCGGCGTGCGAACGTAGCGGTTGAAATAGTCGACCTTCCCGTCACGCACGCGGAAGGCGTGCACCATGCCGTCGCCCGCGAACCAGTGATGGTTCGGATCGCGCGGCGCAAATTGTGGATTGGGTCCGGTTCTGAAGAAGATGCCGCGAAGCTCCGGCATGCTTCCTTCGATGGGCAAGGAGGAAAAATCATCCTCGGTCGCGATAGGCGCGTAATTTCCGGCGAGAAAAGGATTGATGCGGGCTGGCGCGTTCACGGGCTTGTGTCCTCCCCACGATAGATTTACCATGTAAATCTATACCGCCTTGCGGGGACGTTTGGCAAGTAGGTCCTGAAACCAAGGAGTCAAGCATGCCGAAGGTGCTCACCGAGGCCGAGGTCGCCGGTTTCCGCGACAGGCTCTGCGAAGCCGCCACGCGCATGTTCGCCGCGCGCGGGCGCGAGGCCTTCACCATGCGCGAACTCGCCAGCGAGCTCGGCGTGAGCGCCATGACCCCCTACCGCTATTTTCGCGACAAGGACGAAATCCTCGCCGCCGTCCGCGCGCGGGCGTTCACCCGCTTTGCCGAGGCGCTGGAGGCCGGCATGGCGACGCCTGGCGATGCGCTCACGAAAGCGGCAGCCGTATTCGAGGCCTATGTCGGCTTCGCCTTCGGCGAACCCGCCTCCTACCGGCTGATGTTCGATCTCTCGCAACCTAACGAAGACGACTATCCCGAGCTTGTCGAAGCGACAAAGCGCGCCCGCGCGACCATGACCGACTATGTGCGCGCGTTGGTGGAGGCGGGCGTGCTTGAAGGCGATCCCGATCTCATGGGCTATGTGTTCTGGGCGTCGCTGCATGGCGCTGTCGTCCTGCAGCTCGCCGGGAAGCTTCCGCCGCAATACGATTTCCGCACGATCACGCTTGAATCCTTCCGCGCGCTTTCGCAGAGCTACCGGCGCGATTTCAGGAAGCAACCTACGAATTCCGGCTGACCATATCGCGAGCGGTTGCCCTTTCATCCGACGTCATCGTGAATTTTTGGAGGCAGGAAGGTCTCCGCCGGCCGACCCCAGAAGGAGCTAACCCCTCACGTCGTGCGTGATGGAAGGTGGCAGCATGGAATCGACGATCACACTCTCCTCCGCCGCGGCCGCGCGGTCGCGCTCTTCGAGCGTGGCGCGGATTTCGTCATGGCGCGTGGCATCGAGGCGATAGCCGCGGAGCATTGCCGCACCGAAAAACATGGTGAGAACCGGCACGATCACGTAGCAGGCAACGAGCGCATTGAGCGGCATGCCGGTGTTCACCACCCCCTCTTTCGCCTGGAAACCGAATGCGGCGAGGATGCTGAAGGTGATGAAGACCGAGATGGTCGAGCCGACCTTCGAGGTTAGCGTGATGAGGCCATAAAGCAGCGGCGTGCGATCCTTGCCGATATCGAGCCGGACCTCGTCGCCGATATCAGCGAGCATGGCGCGGATCAGGAAGGTGAAACAGCTGACGACAAAGCCGGCGAAGAACATACCGGGGATCATCAGTCGCATCTGCGCATGCGGCAGAACGAACACAAGTGCCTGCGCGAATCCGTAGAGAACGCAGCCGAGAATCACGGTGCGGTGCTTTCCCAGCCTTCTTGAAATGGCAGCCCAGAACGGGGCCCCGAACAACCCGGCAAAGATGTAGACGACGAGCAGCAGCCCTGTCTGGCGGCGCGTATATCCGAGCGCCTGCTGGAAAAAGAAGAGATAAAGCGCACCGGTGATCGCCGGACCGAGGGCGAGCAGGAGATCGGCCGCAAGCACCTTGAGCAGCGAATGCCGCGCGAACATTGTCCAATATTCGCGGAGCGTCACAGCGGTGTGCGCTTCAGGACGCTTCGGCTCGCCAATGACACCCACACAGAGGGCCGTCGTCACCACAGTGAGACCGAGCACGAGGTAGCCCATGGCGTGGATACCGGCCGCGGCGTCGGACGAGAGGCTTGCAAGCAGGAGAGCAATGACGAGGCCGACAACGCCGACCGCCTGCATCCAGCCATAGATCGTGGAGCGGCCGTGATACTCAGGCACTAGAGCAGCCGCCCAGGAGGCATGGGCGAGACCGAGGATCGAAAATCCCGCATAGAGGACGAGCAGCCAACCGAGGAGATAAAGCGAGCCGACTCCGGGTGCCGCCATGTAAATGGCCCAAACGGCCAGCATTAGGATCGGCGCGCCGATCAGCATCCAGGGACGGAAGCGCCCGAAGGGAGAGCGTGTCTCGTTGATGGCAATCGCGATCAACGGATCAAAGCCGATGTCGATCAGGCGCACGAGGCCGAAAATGCCGCCGACGGCGGCAAGCGAAAGCCCGAGATGGCTCGCATAGTAATTGGGAAGATAAACGCTCAGAGGCGTTGCGAGCGCGGCAACTGGCATGGCCGCGCCGGAGAAGATGCCGAGCCGCACCGGACCAAGACTGATCCCTGATCTTCGCTGCGGCGCGCGCGCGTCCATGTTCGTTCCCTTGCCTCGAAACTGTTACTCGCCGGCCTGAAGCTGTCCGATCGGCCGGGCTTCTGTTCCCGAAACGGGCAAAGCCGCTGCGGCGCGATCTGCAAGCGCGGCGCGGACTTCGCCATGCCGCTTCTCGTTCATCCGGTAGCCGAACATGGCGAGCCCACCCAAGAGAACGCAGGCGACCGGAGGCACCAGATAAAGCGCCTGAAGGCCCCACATCGCCGTCGGCGTATTGGCAGCGCCCTCTGCGGCTTTGAACCCGAACAGCGGCAGCAGCGTGTAGGCAACACCAACCGACACAGTCGAGGCCATCTTCGCGGTGCTGGTGACGAGCGCATAGAGAAGCGCGGTACGGTCCTTCCCGGTCTCGAGCCGCACCTCATCGCAAATATCGGACACCATGGCGCGCAGGATGAAACCGAAGGCGCTCGCGACAAATCCCACTGTGAACATCGCCACGGACATCTCGAGCGGGTGGGCGCGCGGAAGAAGAAGCAGTCCGGTCTGCGCCAGCGCATAGGTGACGCTTGCAATCTTGATCGTCTGACTCTTGCCAAAACGGATCGACACCCGCGTCCAGAATGCGGGTGCGGCAAGGCCAGCCAGGATATAAATCAGGAGCAGAAAATTTGCCTGGTTCGGCGTGTAGCCGCGCGCATCCTCGAAGAAGAAGAGATAGAGAGGCGCGGTGATCGCGGGTCCAAACGTGGTAAGAAGCGTAGCCACGAGGTTGCGCACCATGTCGGCGCGAGTCATGAGCGCGAGGTAGTCCCGCAGTTTGAAATGTTGGCGCGGTGCGGGATGAGCCGCCGGCTCCTGCGCGAAGAATCCGGTCAATGCGAAGGTGAGCGGAACAGTGATCACAAGGAACCATCCCATCACCGGCACCGGCTCGATCTTCCTGTGCGTGACGACAGTGACGAGAATAGGCGCCAGCAGCACGCCTGCCGCGCCGACCACGCCGACCGCCTGGATCCAGCCATAGACGCGGCTTCGCTGATGATATTCCTGCACGAGCGCGGTTCCCCACGCGGCGTGCGCCAGCACACACATCGAGTAGCCTGCGTAGAGCACGAGCAAGCAGATCGTCAGATAGAGAGGCCCGGCATTGGAGGCGGGAAAGTAGGCCGCAGCGGTCGCAAGCCCGAGCACCGGAACGCTGGCCACAAGCCAGGGCCGGAAACGCCCGAACGACGTCTTCGTCGCATCCATGGCAACGCCGAGTGCGGGGTCGAGCAGGATGTCGAGAATGCGCACGACGGTGAAAGCGAGCCCGACGGCGGCGAGACTCAAGCCGAGATGGCGCGCGTAATAGTTCGGCAGATAGACGGCGAGCGTCGCCACATAGCCGCCAACGGGCAATCCCGCCGCGGAAAAGATGGCGAGCCGCAAGGGAGAAAGCGAAGTCCCCGCCGGCTGCTGGCCCGGCATATCCATATGTCCTCCCGGCGGCGCCGCTTCCCGGGCGCTCTATCCGCTGAGTTCAGAGCGCTTTTCCGCCGGGCGCAACAAGAATTCTTCCCTAGCCCTCCCTCGGGGCTGCTCACATTTCGAAGATCTTGCCAGGATTGAGGATGTTCTCCGGATCGAGCGCGCGCTTGAGGCTCTTCATCAGCGCGATCTCGGCCTCATTCCGCGTCCAACCAAGATAGGCGCGCTTCTCGAGCCCGATGCCGTGCTCGGCCGAAACCGAGCCGCCGCGCTTCCTGAGCGCATCGTAGATCACCTCCTCGACGCCATGGCGCGCGTCTTTGGAGCCATCGCCGACTCCGGGAATGAGGTGAAGGTTGCCGTCGCCCAGATGGCCGAACACCATGAGCGTGGCCTTCGGCCAGAGCGCGAAGAGACGTTCGCGCACTTCCGCCACATAGCCTTCCATCTCGGCGATCTTGAGACTCACATCGAAGGTGAAGATCGGCGCGTTCCGCACCACCTGCACCACGTCGTCGCGCAATCCCCACATGCGGTCGCGCTCGCCTTGCGATTTGGCGATCACCGCGTCGGCGATGTCTCCGTCCTCGATCACGCCCGAAAGCACGCGTTCGAAGCGCCCGGCATCATCTTCCTGGTCGCCACCTAACCCTTCGACCAAAACGTAATAGGGATGGCCATACGACAGCGGCGGTTTTCCCTGGGCGGGCTCGGTGGTCACCAGCCGGTAGAAATCTTCCCAGAGGACTTCGAACGCCGAAAGCGTCCCGCCGAGCCCGCGTTCGACCCGGCGCAGAAGGCGCGGCAAATCCTCGAAGCGATCCACGGCCAGAAAGGCCGTGCACTGGCTGACTGGCTTCGGCCTCAGCCGCAACACCGCGCGGGTGACAATGCCGAGCGTACCTTCGGAGCCGATGAACATCTGCTTCGGGTCATAACCGGCATTGTTCTTGATCAGATGGTTCATGGACGAGACGATCGTGCCGTTTGCGAGCACGGCTTCGAGCCCAAGTACGAGTTCGCGCATCATGCCGTACCGGATGACACGGTTGCCGCCGGCATTGGTTGAGATGTTGCCGCCGATGGTCGCAGAGCCGCGCGCGCCCAGATCGAGCGGAAAGAACAGACCCTTTGCGTCCGCGGCCTCACAGACCGTTTGCAGGATGCAGCCCGCTTCAACGGTCATGGTCGCGCCCGCCGCATCGATCTCCTCAATCCGGTTCATGCGCTCGAGCGAAAGCGCGACAGCACCATCGCTGTTTCCGCCCTCGACCAGGCCCGTCCGGCCGCCCCAGGCCACGACCGGCTGGCGTGCCGCATGACAGAGCGCAAGCGCTTTGGAGACCTCCGCCGTCGAGCGAGGCTTCACGATTGCGAGCGGTGTGCCCAACCGGCTGCCGAGCCCGCGCGTCTGTTCCTGCGATTCCTCGCCCGTGAGCACAGTTCCCGGCGGGAGAGCATCGTTCAGCTTCGCGATCAGCTCGGACATGGGCGTTCCTCCGCGGCCATTCTGTCATGAGCGGCATGTTCGAGACATCTTATTTTGCCATTTTGTGTCATCCGGCCGAGCCGCTTTAGCAATGAGAGCCGGCCTCTCCCCTTGTGGAGAGGTCGAAAAATCCGGAAGCGGAGCGAACAGATTTTTCGGGTGAGGGGTCTGAATTTTGCGTCGGCCCCTCACCCGAAATGACTGCGCGATTTCGACCTCTCCACAAGGGAGAGGTGGACTCTCACGCGTTGCGAACCTGCGCCTCGAGTTCGTTCAGTTCCCAGAGCTCGCGGCGCGTGAAATGCAAATGCGGCCATACCGCAAGCATGGCCGCGCGGCCGATCTTCTTTTCCAGCGCATGCAGCCGTTTGAAGGCTTCGTGCAATTCGTGTTTGCCGACAGGCTTCTCGCCCTTTTCGCGCGCAAGCTCGATCTGGTCTGCGCTCATCGCGAGCAGCGTGTGCAACTTGATGTATTCGAAGAGTTCGGCGATCACCGCCGGATCGAAGCGATTGTGCACATCGAGAATGAACTGGCCGGCTTCGCTATGGGTGAATTCGCCCGATTTGATGTCCTCGAGCAGGTGCTCGTGCGACTTGTAGTCGGAGATCAGCCATGTGTGGATCTTGTGCTCGCTCTTGCCGAAGACAAGCAACAACAGCATCGGCACCGTAACGAGCATGACCGCAGTCGCGATCAAGGGCGAGTATTGCAGGTAATTGTAGAGGCCGTGGACGAGGATCGCGACCCCGAGACCGGGAAGCAGCATCAGCGGATTGATGATCGCCTTGCGCTCGGTCAGCGCCTGCGCCATGACGCCAAAAATCGCCACCGCGCCGCCGTGCATGATCGCGGTGCCGAACCCGCGCACGATCCAGACGCCCAGGGGAGCACCGGGAAGGTTCCAGAGATAGTAGATGTTTTCGGAAAGCGCGAAGCCGGTGCCGACGGCAAAGCCCGTGATCGCCGCATCGACCATGAAACCGATCCGATTGCGCGCGAACAAAAGGATCATGAACGCCGCCTTGAGCGATTCCTCGGCGATGGGCGCGGCGAAGTGCGAATAGGTCGCGAAACTGGTCTTCAAGAGTCCGATGGCGCGCGCGTTGGCGTAGTAGCTGACGACAGCAAGCACGATGCCCGCGAACAGGCACTCCGCGATTTCACGAAGATCGACAAGCTTGTAGGCATCGAGATTGAGCAGGACGAGGAGAAACACCACGGACGGCAGAAGCCCGATCGGCGCCTCGAGAAGAAAATGCGATGACATTCGTCCGTCCGAATCCAGGCGGTGATGAGCCTACTATAGGCCCTTGCCCGCCATCAGAGAATCTTGAGCGAGGCCATGATTTCTTCGCGCCCATGCAGCGCCTGATCGCCGAAGCCATGGGCATAACCGAGCGATAGTGTCATGGGCAGATTCACATCGACGGTGAAATTGAGATCGAGCTGGAGGCCAACATCCTCAAGCACGTGCTCGTTGTCGGGCGTCGAGCCTGGATTGGCCCATAGCGCGCCCCCGAACAGTGCGGTCCGGATCGAGCCGAGATAGTAGGCCGGCGTTCCAATCTCCTCGAACCGGATCGGCGGCAGATTCCATTCCAGCGTCCCTTTGAGGAAATCCCGGGCGCCGATCTCGTCGATCTTGAATCCCGGAAAGCTGTCGTAGTCGCGGTAGCGTTTGATCTCTTTATTGTCGACATAGTTGTTGCCGAACGCGCCGAAGTAATAGTCGTTCAGCACATTGGTGCTCGCGCCCCACGCCATTCCCGCAGCGCTGTACAGCCAGACCGAGGAGTGATTCCACCATGGCAACGGAAAACCGAAATCGAAACCGCCGTGCAGCTTCGGCATGTCCTGGTAGCGGGCGTAGTCGTTGATGGCCTCGACGTCCCACAAATAGCCGGCTTCGTAGTCGACGGAGCCGAGGGAGTGCGCGGTATTGGTATATTTGAGTCCTATCTTCTGCTCGGCGATCTGCTTGTCGGAGCCATGAACGTTCTGTGCGCCCGGCAAGGTGTCGAGGCCTGTGAAGAGACCCACATCGACGTTCAGATCCAACTCCTCCGGCAGATTCCAGATCAGGACTTCCTTGTAGCCGCCAAGAATGGCATCGCCCTTCCGGCTGCGATCCGTGGGGCCGAAGAGATCGTAGAAATTTGCTTCATTGTGCCAGTAGCGAAGGTGCCAGTAGAGCGTCCGGTAGGAAACGTCCGCGTGCAGCAATTCCCAGGGTTTGATGTCGCCAGCCGGTGAGACGGAGATCAGCGCTTCAAGCTGGTTGAAGCCCAGCGGGTCCTCGAAGTTCGCGTACCAGCCGATGCCCGCATGTCCCTTGTAGCCCTGCACGACGGGATAGGTCGCATCGAGTTTGATTTCGCGCTGGGGCACATAAACCGTGCGCTCGGTGATCATCTCATCGATTGGCACCTTCGCCGGCGAACCCACCGCATAAGTCTTGATGACCGGAAATTTGGCGACAGTCTCGGTGCCCAGGAATTTGATGGTCCCGAGGTCCGTTACCGGCTTCGGATCGATGCGCACCGGCAGGAACCCGTGGCCCGTATATTCAAAGACGATCAGCGACCCATCGTCCAAAGCAATCGGCCGGAAATAGCCCGTGGTGGCATTGCTGACGGCATCGGTTTTGCCGGTCGAGAGATCGAGCCGAAACACGTTCGAGACGCCGGTGTAGTAGGCCGTCGCATACACATACCTGCCGTCTTTGGAAAAAGTCCCGCCTTCCGGAAATGAACCCTCCAGTTTGAGAGTCGCCATGGGTTTTCCGACACCATTGGCGATATCGTCCAACCGATAGACCGCGATGAATTGGTCTCCGCTGATCTCGGAGACGGTCATGCACAGAAGCCGCCCGTCGGACGAGAAATCGAGGTCCGACGGAACCTCGCCATAGTCGAAGGTGTGAACGTCATTTCCCTGGGTATAGGGAGCACTGAGCCGCACAAGCGTCATCAGCCCGTTCTGCGAGCGCAGTCCCCATAGCGAGCGGTCGGCGCGGTTGAAAGCAAGTTCGCTGATGCGGGCCAAGGGAATGAGGAGTTTCGAGTCGCCGCTGTTGACATCCAGCTGACGAAGATCCGTCAGCGCATTGTTTCGGGTGGTGTACCAGGCGGTGCGTGTCGACGGGTCATAAGCGAGCGACGTTACGCGATAGAGGGCCGGCGCGGTGATGTCGGCGATGTGCCGGATGTGCCCGCCTTTCAGCGATATTTCGCTGATGCTCGCGAGCACGCCCGGGATGCGATAGCCGCCGATCAGGCTGTCCGCCTTTGGATCATAGTAGGACTTTGAAACCGAGCCCAAAGGCTGCGCCGTCAGCTTTTGTTCCGGAGTCACGGGATACTTGGCAAGCGCTTTCAGGTTTTCCGACTGGAATTGATGTTCGAAGGCAACCCAGTCCGCCCAACCTTCATCGAGAGGCTTGCCGAACACCTTTTCGAACTGATCGGCATAGGACGCGTAGCTATCATTGTCGCGCTTCAGCCACTGGATCACCTTTTCGGGCGAGTAGGCATAGGCGAGATACGTAAAGAAGCGCTCGCCATAGAGGTATTCGTTGGCGCCGACCTGGAAGTCGATCGAGCTGCCGTAGGATTCGAGACCCAGCGGATCGAAGAATTTCGCCTTGTCGCGCACCATCGCGCGAAAGACCATTTCATCGTAACCGCCTTGCGACCGGCCGAGACCACCGCTCATCCAGGTCTCGAAATAGACGGCGCTTCCCTCTCGCCACCAGCGAGGCGCATTGGCGCGCGGCGTCGCCATGTAGTTGAAAACGATTGACTCCGGATGGTCGCCAGACCAGTTGGGCTTGCCATGCAGGAAATTGCGCCAGCCGGCATCCCTCGCATTCCAGTCGTCGAGCGTGGCGACATGAAGGAGCTCGTGATTCATGAGCGTGAAGAAGCGCTCACCGGCCGTGAAAGTCTCGAAAATCGTTGAGTTCGGACCGATTTCGAAATTCACGCCGTCATTGGGAACGGAACGCGCTGCGGCGTTGCCATAATCCATGAGATCTTCGAGATAGATCGTGGGCCGTTCCCAGGGCGTCCAGTCGAATCGCTTTTCGTGGGCATGAAGCGCGTTCTCGTAGGCACGCGCCACATACGGCGTCAGATAGGTTTCCTGAGGATCGTAATAGAGTAGTTCGAGATCGTTGGTATCGATCTCGCTGACGCCGACTCGCCGATCGAAGCGGTCCTCGAACCAGTTACCGATCGTGCCAGCCTTTGCCTGGCTGCCGAGCGACAACAAAATCAGACCGACCGCAAACCCCCGCGCTCGCATTCCAACCCCTTCCAGATTCGCGAGACTAGAACATGCGCGTGCAAGATCGAAAGTAAGGATCGCTGAAGGACCGTGGCACGGAGGTCACACAACGGGCCCTGAAAGCAAACAGCCATCGAACCAGTGGTTCGATGGCTGTTCACCATTCGGTTAGCCCTGGGCGATCGTGCGAGCGCCCAGCGAGCCTGGACTAGTTCTGGCTCGTACCGGCGTTCGTGTTGCCAGCGTTCGTGTTGCCG
>Ga0070734_10003571_pt1 | contig 16047 bp, 9 predicted proteins | sample Coa_R1_8_FD_66444 | JGI IMG/M metagenome (GOLD analysis project Ga0070734, IMG submission 66444) | Surface soil microbial communities from Centralia Pennsylvania, which are recovering from an underground coalmine fire - Coalmine... | ecosystem: Environmental > Terrestrial > Soil > Unclassified ...
CCCTCCTTATCTGGCCTACGGACAGAAATTGGACGGATGGCGCCTGAAATCCTGCATGAAGATTATTCACCACCCGCCTGCGGCTAGAGAACACTGAGGCAATCTCATCCTTCTTACAGGAGAGTGTTCGGCTAAAGGGGATTATTGAGGAGTGTATTACGGACGGAGAAACAAATGGTTCCAGGATGCAAAATAGCTTCTCGATTTTCTGGAACATGCGGCTCTGCTCCACCGTCATCCACAGTGTTTAGCATCGACCCTGAAGAGGAGGGTTTGAAGATTATGGACGGATCCCGCCGCGAATGTACTATCTGCTCGGCGGAAGCCGACTGGATATGTGTACGCACCCCCAATCAGGGGTATCTGAACACGCTCTGTGATCGACACTTCCAGATATTAAAAGAGCGCAATGAAATCCTGGCGGCCCGTTACGATCATATCGCGGCGGTGCCTCCCATGGAAATGGACCTGCAAGCTGTGGCATCCGTGCCATCTTCCAGAGGACAAAGGGATTAATCGATAGGGCTTACGTCAACAGCTCCTGTCCGCCATGACTGTGGACAGGAGCTGTTTTTCTTGCGCGTATTCAACGGATCGGCTTCAAAAATACAGAAGCCGATCCGATTCTGTGCAGGAGAAGTCAGCGATCAGTCATCGTCATCTTTCGCCTGGCTCGCCTCCGCGCGTCCGCTGGCAGCTACGTGGGCGCTGCGCACGGGCGTCGGATAGGGAGACTTCTCCCCCTTGATGCTATGCCAGAGAATGCGATTGAGCGCGTCCTCATCGGCCTTGTCGTATTCGCTGAAGTCCATCTGTGCCGAGAGCCGGGCGCCGAAAGCGCTCGCCTGGTTCCGGACGTTCAGATCGATCTTCGGCGGGATGTTGTTGTAGGGTGTCAGGTCCGCCTTGTTGGTAAACGCGGCGTACATGGGCGTCGCGCCTGCATCGTACTGCGTCAGCGGGGGCAGCCCCAGGATCAGCTCCATCGAGCGGATCATGGAGACTGTGGAGTACATGGTGCTATCCACGTTGTTGCGCTTGGTGTAGGCGCTGACCACCAATCCCACAGTGCGGTGGGAATCGATGTGATCCGGGCCGTTCTGCGCGTCATCCTCGATGATGAAGATGGCGGTATCCTTCCAGGCGCTGCTATGCGAAATCGCGTCTACGATCTTGCCTATGGCCTGATCGTTAGAGGCGACCATGCTCTTCGGCGCATACGCGCCGGGAGACGTGCCGCTGGTGTGGTCCTCGCCAAGCGACATGATCATAAAGGCGGGGATGGAATTCGTCTTCTCGAACTCCTTGAACTCGGCGATAAAGATGTCCGCCTTGTTCATGTCACGCCCAGGAGGCGGAGAACCGGGCTTACCCTTGCCGATGAACTCCTGGTTGGCATGGCTCGCCAGGGTCGGGTGCGTGGCATACTCACCGTAAGCACGGTAGGTCAGCCCCTTCCGTTCGCACGCCTGCCACAGGTAACCGCTCTTGGGATCTTCCTCATGCTCGTCGCCGACCGTCTTGCCATGACCGGAGTAGGAGAGCACCCAGGAGCGCTGGGTGAAGTCGGTGGCGATGGCGGACGTGGACCAGGGATGTCCATCCTGCGAGACCTCACCGGAGCAGTAGAGGTTGTCGAGCAGCACAAACTGCTCCGCCAGCGCGTGGTGGTTCGGGGTGACATCGTAGCCGAAGAGCGTCAGGCTGGGATCGCCGTTCCCCTTCTTGATATCGCCGAAGACCTGATCGTACGTACGGTTCTCTTTAATAATGTAGAGGATGTGCTTGATGGGAGACTTATCGCCCAGCCGCGTGGGGATGGCGGTCTTCTCCTGGACCTGTGCGGTCTTCTCAAGCACGCCGGGGGTGTTGGCCATCACCTGGCGGGTGTACTCCTGCAGCTTCTCGGTATCCGGCGCATCCACAAAGGAGATCAGCCCGGTCAGCTTGGTGCCATGGTGCTTGAACCCGCTCGGCGCTTCGGGGTTGCGGTTCGCCGTCAGTTCGTTGGGTCCAGTCCCCATCCCCTTGCCGCTGCCGATAATGACGCGCTTGCCGTCCGGGCTGGTGAGGACGGCGGTCGTGTACCAACCGGTGGGAATAAAGCCGCGCACATGGCTCTTGCCGGGCTTGGAGACGTCCACCACACAGACGTTGTTGCCGTCGGCGTTGGCGACATAGAGGGTCTTGTTGTCCGGGGTGACCGCCACGGCATCCGGAGTGCTTCCTGCGGGCGACTTCGGCGTCAGCGTCGTCTTGATGGTCTCGACCGCCTTGCCCGTCCTGGTATCGAGCACCGTCACCTCATCCGCATTGCCGCAGGAGACGAACAGGCGGCCATCGCTGCCGAGGGCCAGGTCGTTCGGATGCTCGCCGGTGGGCAGATGTGCGACGATCTCCAGACCCTTGACCGGATCGTGCTGCACGGCGACCACTTCAGAGCCACCCAGATCGGCGATATAGAGGGTGTTTCCGGGCGACATTCGGCAGGCGAAGGGGTGCTCGCCGACCGCCAGGCTGGCAATCACTTTCCCGTCGGTCGTATCGAGGGCATAGAGCTTCCCGTCGTACTCATTCAGGGCATAGAGCGTCTTATCGTCTTTCGACAACGCCATGCCGGTGATCTTGGTCGAGTTTTGATCGCGCTCCGGCAGCGTGAAGCCTTTGACCTGCTCCCACTTCCCATCCTCACCCGGCTGGATGATGGAGACATCGTTGACGAAGCTGGCGATCCCGCCCGCCACATAGATGCGCTTGCTGTCCTTGGTCCAGGCGATGCCGTGCGAGGCGCGCTTGATGTCGAGATTGGCGATCTCCTTCTCGGTCGCCATGTCCACCAGATGGAGGTGGTGAGCATTGTAGCCGCAGTTCACAAGGGCGAGTGTCTTGCCATCGGGGCTAATCGCGCCTCCCTGCAGCATGTCTCCCGTGGGAATGGAGCGTCCCGCAGGGGTAATGCGCCAGCCGTTGAACAGCACGGTGGCGTCACCCTCTTTGCCGGGCACGACAATGGCGCGCCCTGTCTTCGGGTGGACCACATGGGCGCTGCGCAGGGCGGGGACGATGGCTCCCGCGCCGACGGCTGCCACGGCTCCCCCCACGCCGATCAGCAGCCAGGCCTTCTTCTTTAGTAGCATGAGTACTCCTTTCGTAATCACAACCCTGCAGACGAAAAAATGTTGACACCGTCATTTTACCTGCATTCCCACCCTTCGGGTCTCTGCAGCGTACCTATGCGATGTTAAGAAATGATTAAATTTATCGGAAAACTACTTTGCGGGTAGGGGTTTTGATAGGGAAGCAATCACCAGAGCAGAGACCGGTAGCACCAATCTCTGTCCGTTGGAGAGGGTGAGCGTGAGCTGAGATTGCAATCGCCCGGCAGGCGCTTCCGGACGGAGCAATACTTCCAATATCGGATTCTGCTCTATTCCACTCCCCCCAACTTGGATGCCAGCGGGAGGAACGCCTGTTGGAAGGGTCAGGCGTGCGGACAGCCAGGCACAAGGACTGTTGATCTTGATGTTCTTCAAAATTGTGACATCTTTGGGCCGGAGCGTTACCTGCTGTATCTCCTGTTTCCCCTGCACTACTGAACCGAAGGAGATAGTGTCTGGGGCGACCGTTAAATCGCCTTCGATGCGACCTGTAAGAGAGAGTATTGCGCTGTGCAACGCTTCGGTAACGACGGATGAAGACAGAGGCGGCTCGGTTTTCTTGTTTGATGGAGGCGGTGGGGAAATATAGGCCACGGACACCGTACCGCTGATTGTGCCAATCGAAGCATCCGCAGGGAGTGTCAGCCGAAAAGAGTAGAGTCCCGCCTTTTTCTGATCTTCGGTGAACACTGGGGATTTGCGCTTTGCACCCGGGTCGAGAGGGATCGCCTCGATCCGCACATCGGGTTGGGTGCAGATCAACTTGGGCACAGAGCCGGCAGGCGCAAGGCGAGGATGGATCTGCACCGTCACAATCCGTGTGCTAGACTGCCCTGCGGAGAGTTGTCCGAAATCGAGCGAGGCCGGTTGAAAAGTTACCAGGGGAACCTGCTCCCCGGTCAATTCCATCAATGCGACCGGATGGGGCTGGCCCTGGCTTTCTACGATAACCCGTTCAAGGATCGGACCAGACGGCACTTTCGACAAATCGAGCTTTACCCGGATCGCCAGTTCCGCATTCGGCGGCATAGAAGGCAGGCTGAGGTCTGAGCCGAGCGGTTGAGGAGCGAGCCCCTTGCCACTCTTGAGGACGAGCATAGCTTGTAAGCTGGCAGGATGAGAGTACTTGAGTCGGAGCTTCTCAAGAGGCGATTTACTATCATTCCAGAGCAGAAAGGTCTGTTCAACATATCGGTTCTCAAGTTGGAGCGTCAGTCCGAAATCATATCTCCCATAGTTGGAAGTAATCGTCTTGACCGCATCATGAGCTTCCACGCGTAACCCAATGGCGTCCAACTGAGGCCCAAGCGTGAAAACCGATGAGGGCTTTGACTGACCGAGAACCGGAGGGGTCTGCCCTATCAATGCGGATGGAGCGAGCATCAGCAACAGGGGAAAAAGCGTTTTGATAGCATTTGCAGATCTCATTGGAAAGTCATTTACTCTCTTTTTGCAATTGAGCGGAACGGCTAAGATAAGCCACGATCTCTTGTGCTTTTTCGATTTGCTTCAATTCGTCTTTGGTCAAGGGCTCGTCGGGATTATACGCACGGTGGTCCGGCCAATGCAGGGAGTAGACCTGGTGTTTTGCTACCTGGAGAGCATCTTCATGCGCTTTGTCTTTGAAACTCAGGTCAGCCCCATGCTCGACCAGAAAGCGAACGGCATCCATGTTCTGGCTTCCAACAGCACACATCAGAGGAGTATTGCCATACGACGATTCCTGGTTAACATCCGCCCCTGCATCCAGAAGCACCTTCATTACCTTTATATCAGCGGAACCAGATGCCATCTGAAGCGCCGACATGTTCCATATGCCGGTATCATTCACACGCGCTCCATGCGCCACCAATGCCTGGATGATTGCAAGATTACGCTCTTTTTGCTGTGACGCCACAATGATAGGCGTCACATAACCTCGTGTTTGTTCAGATTCCCAAAGGGGCTTCCAACGGCCCGACCAGTCACACCAGAGCGTGTATCGATACTTCCCGTATTGCCACAAAAAGAACGGAGGAGGAATCCGGGTGAACTCGATTGTTGCACAACGTGCATTCGGATCCGCTCCCTGCTTCAGGGCTGCCAAGGTGGCGTTGAGGTTGTCCGTGGAGATGGCACGAAATAGCCTCTCATTCAGGTGCTGTTGATAGTCTGCCACAGGAAGAAATGGCAGCAGCAACAGACCGAGTATCACAATAAAGATCCGTCGTTTGCGCATATTGATCATCCGATTCGCTCCGTATATCAGTGTACTCTTCCCAATAGATCTCCCATAAATACCCCACGCGCTACCGTTCCATCCCAATCCCAGGGATTAACCGTTTTCGGATAATTGGGAACTATATCGGAAATACCTTTCAACAATGTGGCTGTCGTGGCCATGTCCTTTGCGTCTTTCACATAGTTCTCTCCATCGGGACTAAGCAGTGCCTGCCAGAAGTAGTAATTCCACCAAAAGTAATTGGTCCTGAGAGTTTTCGAATTATTATTAGGGTCTAATTTGTAGTGGGCGGGTATCTCACTGCTCCAGCCCCAAAATACTCCATTATCATCATCTATTTGACCCGTATCAGGCTGAATTAAAAAGGCATTCGACCATTTTGGATCAGGCTTACTCATCTGGTACCTGGCGGCCAATATCACGCTAAGGTCATCATCCTCATTCCATCCACTCCCACCACCGCTAAAACAGCAATTGAGGAACACAAATTTATACGTGGACTGCACAATATTCGGGAGGTATAAATCCCTCTCCCACGCCCACCACCGTTCCCCTTCTTCAGGATGGAATGTAATATTCTTGTGCCTTGTCGTCAACATGGCACCGGGGCGCTGAAGCCGATAACCATGGGCGTAGACATAGAAGACCTGAGCGTTTTGGATCCGTACTCGCATACGGTTCATTTCCGGTTCGCTATAATCTCCCTCAGCAGGACCAAAGACAAGCCACTCTTCGTTGCCATTTCTCAGATGTTCACTCTTGAACATACTCTTCAGTTGATTTGTCCAGTCGTCTTCAATGGCATTCCCTCCGTTGCTTGCTCCATCGCCTGGGTAGGAGTAGTCAATCATCGCCAAGGCATAGGTAGCCGCGTTACTGACTACAATAGTACCTCCATTCTGCGTCTGTTGCTGTCCAAACATATTGTAGGTGGTGAGCTGGTATTGGTAGTAATCGGAAGTCACTTTGGCCCCAGAGCTGTCCAAACCGTCCCATGCCAGATGGGCGGTAGACGCATTGGAGTTCCATGAACGAACCGTATTCCCCTGTGAATCCAGAATGCTCAAAGACCAGGATGCAGCGTTTGACGGTATGGTTGCCTCCAGAAGCGCAAAGTAACCCTGGTCAAGTTCGACGGAGTGCCCGCTTGTGACACTGCTCACGCTGTTGTTCACCTGTATGGTCAGAAACGGAGAGACAAATGCGGTGTTTCCATCGGTTCCAACAATTTGGACCGCATGTGCACCGTTCGAAAGCCCCGTTGTGTTCAGCGCCACGGATACTCCTGCAAGATCGGTTGAAAAGAAAATACTGCGGCCTTCCTTGCCATCGATCAGCAACCGTGCATCCGCAGGGTACGTCGAGTTAGAAAGAACTTGCAATAATACTTCCCCTGACAGTTGAGCCGCCGGTTGAACCCATGAGAGAGCGGGTAGGCTTGCGCTTGGAGTGACGATCACAGATGATGCCGGCCCTTCATTGCCTTGAAGATCAACCACGGTAACCTGGTACTGATAGAGAGTCCCATTCGTCAGGTTGACATCGCCATACTGACAACAAGTGAGCGGAGCGGCATTGAGTAGGATCGGAATACCCCCTACAATGCGATAGACATTATATCCGGTGACAGCGCCGCCAGGCAGTTCATACCATTGTAGCAGGCTACTCCCATTACCCGAATACGCCGTAAGGTTCTCTATCGTTAATGGATATCCTGCTGGCATAGTCGTCAAGATGGCCGCTTGTGTCCAGGTATTGTAGGATCCGGAAATATTTGCGTAAGTGAGATTAAGCTCTCCGGCGCAGGCGATGGTAAAACTTGCACTCTGGCTTCCGGCCGGAACCGTCACATTGACAGGGACAGTAACATTCGGATCATTGCTCTTGAGCTGTACAATCGCTCCTCCGGCAGGGGCTGGAGCGTTGAGGGAAACGGTTCCTGTTGATGTGCCTGCTCCCACTACTCCCGTAGGACTTACTGTCAAGTTGGACAGATACACGTTGATATTGGTGGGGTAGACCATCAGGTTGGTTATCACGAGGCCATTGTAGGTAGCCGTGATGGGTACTGCCGTCGCAGCGACCACCGAGTTCGTGGTAACGGAGAATGTGGCCTGGGTGTTCCCCGCAGCAACTACCACCGATGCAGGCACCGTGACAATATTGGGAGCACCGCTCAACAAGGAGACCGTCGCGCCACCTGGGGGAGCCTTGGCATTGAGAGTAACCGTGCCGATGGTAGAATTCCCGCCAACAACAGGATTAGGATTGAACGTCATCGCCAGAACAGACGGCGCCTGCACCGTCAGCGTCCCAGAGGTGTGGGAACTTCCCGAGGTGGCAGTAATCGTGTCGGTAGCAGTATTTGCAACCGGCGATGTATTGGCCACAAAATCCACGCTGTAACTTCCGGCAGGCACCACTATGCTGGTGGGAACCGTCACTGGGGCGCTCCCACTTACGCTCAAGGTGGCTGGCAATCCCCCAGGAAGTGCAGGTGAGCCTAATGAGAGAGTTCCTATTGATGGATTGCCTCCCAACACTGGGTTGGGGTGGAAGACAAGACCTGCAACGGAAGCGGTGGCGTTGGGAGTGGCGCTGGCTTCATTGGAGTTGGGACTCTCGCCCAAGAAGTTGACTGCAGTAACCACATAGTAGTAGGTTGTCCCGTTCGTGACACTGGTGTCGAGATAGTGTATATTGGGAACTCCGGAGGCGATGGTGGTATATGGGCCGCCATGAGTGGTCGATCGCTTCACATTGTAAGCGTCGGCTCCCAATGCAGGGCTCCAGTTGAGGGTCACCTGCCCCGTCGCGGCAGTTGCAGTCAATCCGGTAGGAGCGGCAGGAGCGCCACTGACGGCGGTGATGATCTCAATGCCATTGCAAATCGTGGGTTGGGCGTTGGCAGAGGTGAATACGACCGTTATTCTGCCATTGGCATCAGCAGTGGCGTTGAAGTCGCAGACGATAGCTTTGAACGCTCCTCCGGCAGCAGCGACCACGTCAAAGGAGTTAAGGACGTTAGTTCCATTAATGCTGGTATTGATGAGGCGCTGCCCTGTTGCAGTGAATACGAGTTCAGCAAAGTGGAGGCGAACGGTATAGGCCATCCCTGGTATTAAGTCAGGGAGAATATAGGAAAAGCTGGTGGGATCGGTGCGCTGAGACTGATAAACGGCCATAGGTGCTGGATTCGTTGCTCCGCTAAGATCAATCGTGTTAACCACGCTGAAACTCGTTCCGCCGCTGAAATTGGTATCGGCAACGAAGGGTGCGACATCCGGGCCGGCACAGTTAATGCGATACACCGGAGTGCCTACCGCAGGCACAACATAGAATGGGATACGACGTACACCGTTATAGGATGCCAGAATCGTACCGCCGGATACAATGGTCACGGATTGCGAAGAAATGGTAAACGTTCCCGTGGTGGAGCCTGCAGGTATGGTGAGGCTGGTAGGCACTGACACTCCCGGGATCTGTCCCAACAAACTCACCGTTGCTCCTCCGGTAGGAGCGGGAGCATCCAGGGTGATCGTGCCCACTGTAGAATTACCGCCCACCAGCGGATTGGCCCCCACCGAGATCAGGCGCATTACTGCCGCACGTGAGGTGCTTCCGGAGGCAATCACATCGAAGAAACCCGCCTCCTGGTTGAAGGTACAACGCACCTCATATGCCTGCGCCACGGTTGCATTTGCAGGCACCGAGACCCAAGCGCCATAGTAGCCGCTTATGTCCGGCTCAACATTCCACCCATTAGGATTGACCGAAGAGGCGATCACACTCTGGTTGAACAGGATCTCCCAACTACCATTCTGCACCGTGTCGTTGTTGGGCAGCATTACATCCTGGCATCGTCCCTGCTCAATGGAGGGATTACCCCCTGGATTGACCACCACCGTCAGTACATTCTTGCCATAGAAGTTCGGCCAGTTCTGCTCGGGTGCGTCGGTGATCGTGTAGGTCGAGGTACCTGTCCCCACCTGATCCATCATCACCGCCGTGTACACCTGCCCCAGCTTCGACTGAATATCCGGTAAGAACGCTGCCGGCAGATCCCAGGTATAGGTGTAAGAGCTGGGGTTGGCGTTGTTCTGAACCGCGCTCATCAGAGGACCTAAGCTGAAGGGACCGCTGCGAGCGGTGGAGGAGTGCAATCCTAACTGCAGATCGAAACTATCCCCCGTGTTCCAACTCAACTGACCGCCCCGCTGCATGCTTCCCAAGGCCACTGAACCGGCAAAACCGGACAGATCGAATTGGCCTGCCTGGGTCGAATACAGGGAAGTGCTCGGATAGGCGAGCGTGAAGGGAGTGTAGGGCGTGGTGCTGGGATTGGTGCGGTCATCGCGAGACACAATGGCGCCGCCCCCGCCGAAACTGCCGCCTGCCGGAGGGATCAAACGCTTGATACGCTCCACCTGAGAAATAAAGAGCGTGCCATTCGGATCTGGATAGACAAAGTCGCCCCGTGTGCCACCCGAAGCGATTAATGTCGCCGCTCCCGTCGCCAGAGTAATCTCATACAAACATCCATAGTTGGTGTTGACATAGGCATATCCCTTCAACACCCCCGATCCCAACGCGATCCCATCCGGACCTTGGATGGGCACAAAGGGGTTGAGCAGATTGTAGTTGAAGACGATCTGCTTACTACTTGTATCCACGCCGATGATGTTATTATCCTCATCCAGGGCGATATAGAGCGTCTTTCCATCGAAGCTTAACGCCAGGCCATCGGGTTCATCGAGGCCCGACAGCCAGACGGTACTGGTATGGGCAATGGGATCGACATCGTAGATATCGCCCCCATAGGGAGCGGAGACAAAGAGATGGTTGGTAAAGGGATCGGCGACCATGCCGGCGGCCAGGTTCACCCCGGTCGCGATAGTCTGCAAATAGGTTCCGTTGGGATGGAGTTGAACGACATCGGCATAGTCCCGCTGGGCCATATAGATGGCTCCATTAAGCAGGGCGAGCCCCTGGGTATTGGAAGAGGGCACGGACATACCGATCGTTGCGTTGGAGGCGAACTGCTGGTCGGTGTCGGTGGCAAAGACACGGGTGTCACCCGGAAAGTCGGTGCAAAGCACGCCCGCGCTCTCAACGAGCGCGCTCATGGGGCCGAAGCCGGTCCAATAGGGAAAACGGGTGGCGAAGATGGTCAGTCCGAAACCCCGATTGATACCCGCCTGGGTAAGGGTTAGGCCGGACACGACATCGAAGTGAGCGGATACGGGCGATAATCCGCTCTGACAGGAGAAGGCGGTGTTACAGGAACTCTCGATGTCTACGTCCCTGCTGCCAGCACAGAGGACGTAAAAAGAACCTGGAGCTTCGATATCAGGGACCAATAGAGCCGTTCCGCCTCCGCCGGAACCAGGTCCAAAGGTTCGGACTTCGTAGTTGGTAGCAAGCTGAGCGGTGAAAGGCGCTCCGACACGAATGCCGTTGGCGATTTGAGGTCCCTGATAGGAGTCGGTGTTAACCGACCATCCGTTGGGAACAAGGTTGGTGGCGACGGTGGCGCCGTTGAGGGCGATATCCCAGGTGAGGCCACTTGCCGGGCTATCGGTTCCTGTAGGGGGAAATGCGGCGAGACCGCCTATCTCCATCGTGGGATTGGCAAAGGCGGGTAGTGAGAAAATGAGACAACCGATAAGAGTGAATAGGAACCATCCAAGCCATCGGAACTGAGACAGAGCAACCTTACTCAAGGTGAGCTCCCTTCTGAAAACGGAATTAGAATTGGGCGACCACTTTAAGCAGGGTTCGCTCTAACAGGCACACATTTATGTCAGTATAACCCGGCGACCTTCTGGTGTCAACAGAACGTACAATGTCTTCGTGAAATTTAACAAAACCTTAACAATCCCATCTGTTCTAACGAGCATTGCGAGCACCCAGAACATTTTATCCATTGCAGAAAAGCTCCATTTTGACGAAAACGGATCGGCATGGTACACTGTGGGCGACTGGAATGCAATATGTAGGGGAGAGTTCGTCGTGCCTACCGCAGCCTTTACCACCCTTGGGTGCAAAGTCAACCAGTATGAGACACAGCGTATCCTGGATGATTTCGAGGAGATCGGTTTTGCCATCACCGAATTCAACCAGGCGGCGGATGTGTATGTCATCAACACCTGTTCCGTAACCCAGGCGGCGGAGCGCAAATCGCGCCATATGATTCGTAAGGTGGCGCGCCAGAACCCGGAGGCCATCGTCGTCATGACCGGGTGCTACGGCGAGATGGCGCAGATCAAAGGAGAGACCGTCGAAGAGGCGTCCCTGACTGTGCCTAATCCGGAGAAGCTCCTGACCCTGCAGCACGTCCTTCGAGCCTTCCCTCACCTCAAGAGCGAACTCGCACAAAGTTCACAGATCGAGGCGGAGCGCGCTCCCGCCTTCCGCCGCACTCGGGCTACGATTAAGGTGCAGGATGGCTGCAATGTGTTCTGCTCCTTCTGCTCCATTCCGTACACCCGCAAAATTATGGCCTCGCGCCCGGTCGAGGAGGTGGTTGCGGAAGTCGAGAGAAAGGTCGAGCAGGGCTATCGGGAGATCGTGATTACGGGAGTTCTGGTGGGAGCCTACGGACAGGATGGCTTTATCCCTCAGCCCGGCAAAGACCTGCCTAGAATTCACTTTCAGAACGCGGGTATCCTGCAGAGTCTGAGGGGCGCGGCCCCAACAGGCAGCCCCGATCTGGCCGACCTATTACTGCGCCTAGCGCAGGTTCCCGGTATAGAGCGTGTGCGCCTCTCTTCTATCGAGCCGACCCAGGTCACCGACCGCCTCCTGCAAGCCTTCGCTCAGGAGCCGAAGCTCTGCCGTCACCTCCACATCCCGCTTCAGAGCGGTGACAGCGGCGTTCTGAATGCGATGAACCGCCCCTACGATCAGGCCTTCTACCTTGAGCGCTGCCGTCTCGCCTATGAGGTCATTCCGGATCTTGCCATCACCAGCGACATCATGGCGGGCTTCCCGGGCGAAGATCGAGCCGCATTCGAGAATACATTACATGTGGTTCGAGAGGTCGGCTACGCGCGCGCCCACCTGTTTCGTTACTCCCCCCGCCCCAACACCCCCGCCGCCGAGCGCAGAGATCAGGTCCAGGACAGCGAGAAGGAGGCGCGCAGCAAGGAGCTTGCCACCGCCTGCCGTGAAACCCAGGCGACTTTTATCCGCAAATACATTGGCCGTGAGCTGGAAGTTCTAGTAGAGGGCAAAGAGGGTCCTTCCAAGACGGACCCCGAAGGCGAATCAGGCAACGATGGCAACGAACCGGTCGCGATGACCACTGAGACCGGAATGTCCGGCCTCTTGGGAGGCTACACCAGCAACTATATTCGCGTCCAGTTCACCGGAGGCGCCCACCTCATCGGCAAGGTGGTGAAGGTCCGATTACTGGAGCCGACTGGAGACGGCGCGCTGGGGGAAGTCGGTGGGGCACACTTCGGCCCACAGGAAGCCCCGCCGGACGCCGAATTCATCCCCCTCGCGACCTTTACCGCCTCGCTTTGAGGTCCCACTCCTAGTTCCCCTGTCCATCCCCCGCACTGGTAACGGCGGTCGTAGTCAGGTTGCTCAAGCTGATGGAGAACGGAAATCCGGTCGTAGTCTGCAAACCCTGATTGAAGCTTCCTGCAGGGAATGCGTTCGCAGTGACTTGGATAGCACTCCCCAAGGAAGTGGCCGGATTGCCCCCATTTGCCAGAATAAAACCCAATCCTGGTGCGAAATAGACCTTGGATTCGTTGTTCGCTCCAACGCTACTGTCATAGACCGTTGTCGGACCGGTTGGCGGGACGGTGTCCACTACAATTTTCACGTCCCACTGCTGAGTGGCTTGGGCAGGTACGTTGCTACCAGGAGCCGGCGAATATGTAGGATTGCTGAATGTGGTGGTTACGGTGAAAGGTGACCCATCTGCCTTATAGACGATTGCCTGATTGGAGACAGGCGCGCTTCCATCCAGGTTCAGGTTTCCTTTGAAAGATACAACGGTGGTCTGTACGGGCGTTGGCGTAGACCGCCCATCGGCGGAAGAAGTCACGTTGGAACTGGCTTTCAGACCGGAGAAGTTCACTGACAGAGGGAATGCCGGTGCTCCGTTGCTTCCGGGGACGTTCAGTATTAGCGTGGAACCCAGAGAGTTGGCAGGATTTGAAGTGTCTGCGAATAGGAAGGTATTCCCGCCCGAACCGTTCGGGACGGCAAAGAGCTTCTGTCGGCTGCACCATACCTTCCAGGGTTATCTGGACATCCCACTGCTGTGTGGCATTTGTCGGAACGCCAGCTCCAGGCGCCGGGTTATGGATCGGGCTGGTGAGATTAATCACCAGTGAATGGGGATTAAAATGGGCATCGTACACCGTAATCCTCTGGGTGAGCGGCGGAGACGATACGTCCAATTCCCCCGTCAGATTCACAGTGTGTGTCTGCCGACCAACGGCGGGCGGAGCGACACTTACCGTACTACTGCCACCACCGCATCCCGAAAGGAGCACGGCAGGCAGCATCAGGACAACGGAGACGTAGGAGAGACGTTTCATTCGATAGCATTCCTTTAGCGGCGAACGTCACCGGAGACTGAGGTTCTTCATGGGCAGAATAATCTCCCTCAGACGCTCTTATGGCTATTCCGTTATCGGCATTCTCGAATGGAAAGCTCAGATCCATCTCCTTATGCTTTGGCGCTATTTGGTGAGGATCACAAAATCCCCAATGCTCTCATACTTGGAGGCGTCTACATTCGGATAGGCGGCATCCGGTTTGATGGAGACGACCGCGACCTTCAGTTTCGGGTTCGCTTTGCGCAGGCGATCTACCAGGCCATACCCGGAGTCGCTGTGCATGCTCCCGTTCATCTGAAGGATCAACCGTTTCGGATACATCTTCCGTCCCCGCTGGATCGAATCCGCCATGGTGGCATCCCAGAGCGCCTGCCCCTCCTTCATATAGGGAGGCTGTCCTTGCGCCGCTGGCTGGGTCCCTGATCCCGCGTTATGATTGCCAAAAATCTCGTCCAGAGCCTGATTGTATTCTGGCGGGAGGTCCATGGAGTAAGGCAGCTTGGGTAGATAGGATTGCGATGCCTTCGACAGTTCCAGCAGCGCGCTCTGCCCTTTGCGGCTCGCTATATTTACATAGCGACGGGGGGCATTGGCTGCGATTATTGGGAGTTTGTTCGCCTTGCAAAACTCAACCATGGGGGCGTAATCGGTTGCGTAATTGGGCCATGGCCGGGAGGCCGCCAGGAAACTGGACTGCGTAATCTGATCCGCCAGATACTCATCCAGTACCAACTGAACGTCCCGCTCGAACATCTCCAAAGAGAGCGCTACCTCCGCATTGTGTACCTGCAAGCCCTTCAGAATCTCCAACTCCAGCGCATGGCCCTGCTTATGGTCGTGCTGCTCCCCAACCACCACGACATCCGCCCTACCGAGTTCTTCAATCATCTGATCGAAAGTGCGCGCTTCCCGGTGACTGAAGATCAGTCGGTCGCCATCGTCGGCCAGGCAGGGGAGTGCGGCGATTACCAGCAAGAGACAGGCGAGGAGCAAGTACCGGATTCGGGTGGTTGGGAGCATCGAAATAAGACCTTTCTTTTTATGTTGGTGAATGCATTTGGGTTTAGAGCGGCAGGTTCCAGAGCGTCTGCAGCGCCTGGAACGTCAGGCTCTTGACATGCCCGTCTCCATGCAGCGTGTTGAAACGGCGCTGCTGCAGGGCGGGATTGGTCTTATACCAGTTCGCGACGCCGATGGCGCGGTCGCCCGGACCGCTGCCATGCCAGATGCCGGAACCATCCATATAGACATTGACGAGGGCAGGCGTCTGGAAGCTCGCATCCCCCATATGGCGAACGGCGATCTCGGTCCGGTAGAGATAGCTTGTACCGTGCTTGCTGTAGCAGGTGGGCAGGCAGTCCAGTTCCAAGGCGGTGAAGTCTTCGATGACGATTCCCTGGTCGCTGGGACAGTGGAAGAGTTCGAGCGATTTCACATAGGGCTGAAGCACCAGATGCAGCCAGGGAAGTGAGGGGATCTGCGCCTGAAAGTCCGGAAACGCGTTCCAGATTTGTGGAGTGTCATGATCGGCAGGATCGATGGCATACGGATAGAGGCTGTCGTAATCCTGCGCGTACATGGCAAAGGCCAGGCCCGCCTGGCGTAGATTGGAGAGGCAGACGGTCTCACGGGCCTTACCACGTGCGGAGGCGAAGACGGGAAACAGCAGCGCCGCCAGCACGGCGATAATGGCGATAACCACAAGCAGCTCGATCAGGGTGAAGCCTCTCAAAGGCTTTTCACGGAGATTCAGACCCGACACAACCCTATCGAGGGAATGGGTGTGCATCACTTTTCTCCTTATCACGGGGATCAATCCCCGTTCTGAAATACGAAACCCACCTTCGTGGGTTCACATTTGAGTCCGCGAAGGCGGACTTTGCGTTTCAGAACGGCGTTTCAACGCCGTCTACATGAGCCTCCTTAACCTGACACTATTTTGGTTGGTTTAGCGGCTGAACGGGAACGGAATTCAGCACAACGGGACCGATCAGACCGGATGGGTAGAGCGGCGAATCTTTCTGGAAGACGCGCCATGTCGTCCATGCAATGCGTGGGCTCTTCGGGCGGGGCTTGCCCTCTTCCA
>Ga0070734_10003572_pt1 | contig 16044 bp, 14 predicted proteins | sample Coa_R1_8_FD_66444 | JGI IMG/M metagenome (GOLD analysis project Ga0070734, IMG submission 66444) | Surface soil microbial communities from Centralia Pennsylvania, which are recovering from an underground coalmine fire - Coalmine... | ecosystem: Environmental > Terrestrial > Soil > Unclassified ...
ATGATGTTATCCGATAGTATGTCATACTTCCGGCCATTCCCGAACGTCTCCCTGTTCTATTTTTTTGCCCGCATCCTGCGGATGCTGCGCTACGCCCGATCAGGGCTCTAAAAAGGAAATTTGCCGGTCGTCCGTGAATAGAAGCGCGGACGCTTTTGCCGGCTTGACCCCTTTTTCGCCTGCGTCTGCCGGGAGGGAGAGGCCGCTTGCCCGAAGGAATCGAACGCTTCTATATCACGGGCGGCACGATGCCGCACGATGCCTCCTCCTATATCACGCGCCATGCGGACGCCGAACTCTACGAGAGCCTGCTGCGCGGCGAGTTCTGCTATGTCCTCAACACCCGGCAGATGGGCAAATCCTCGCTGATGGTCCGTACAGCGACGAAACTCCGTCAGGCAGGCGTGCAGGTCGGCATCCTGGACCTCACCGCCATCGGGCAGAATGTCACCCCTGAGCAGTGGTACGACGGCCTCCTCACCCTGCTGGCCGAACGTTTGCGCCTGCGCGATGCCGTAGAGGATTTCTGGCTCGACCACGACCGTCTCGGCCCCATGCAGCGCTGGATAGCTGCCCTTCAGCACGTTCTTCTCCCCCGGCTTGCGGCACAGTATGCCGAGAACGCCGATAGCAGGCTCGTCATCTTTGTAGATGAGATAGACGCCGTGCGCAGCCTACCCTTCTCCACCGACGAGTTTTTCGCCGGCATCCGAGAGTGCTACAACCGCCGGACAGAAGACCCCGCCTTCGCGCGCTTCACCTTCTGCCTGCTGGGCGTCGCGACGCCCTCCGACCTCATTGTCGACACCCGCATCAGCCCGTTCAACATCGGCAGGCGCATCGTCCTCACCGACTTCACCCCCGAAGAGGCCGCACCACTGGAACCTAACCCCCCGCTGGGAGGGTTAGATCGTGTCCTCTACTGGACCGGTGGGCATCCCTACATGACCCAGCGCCTCTGCCGCGCCATTGCGGAATCCCTGTCGGATCCTACTGCCTCCTCCGTGGATGCACATTGCGCACGGCTCTTCCTCAACAAAGCGGCAAGAGAGGCCGATGATAACCTCGCCTTCGTCCATAACCGCCTGCTGAAGGGCGAATGCGACCTTGTCGCCCTCCTCGAACTTTATGGAAAGGTGTGGCGTGGAAAGTCTGTCAAGGATGATGAGACCAACCCGCTCTGCTCCCTGCTGCGCCTCTCCGGGGTCTGTAAGGTCGTGGATGGGGAGTTGAAGGTACGCAACCGGATCTATGCCCGTGTCTTCGACCGCGCCTGGATACGGGAGAACATGCCCGGCGCGGAACTCCACCGCCAGCAGATCGCTTTCCGGCGGGGCGTCTTACGGACGTCACTGGTCGCTGGGATGATTATCGCGGTCATTGGAACGCTCGCCTTCCTCGCTGTGGGGAACGCACACCGCGCCGTCAAAGCCGAGGCCGGCGCCCGTGCCGAAGCCACCCGCGCCTATCGCCTGCTCTACGCCTCCAACACCAATCTGGCACAGCAGAAGATCGAAGGCGGCGACATCGCCGCCGCCCGCCAATTGCTGGACGAGATCCTGCCGAAGCGCGGGCAGCCCGACCTGCGGAACTTCGAGTGGTACTATCTGGACACCCAGTGCCGGCAGGCGCGGATCACCCTGAAAGCCGGAGACCACATGGTCGCGCATGTCGCGTTCGCCCCGGACGGCACACTCTATGCCAACGAAGACGACCATATCGCCGCGTTCGATACCGAGCAGGGAAGGCGGCTCCGCACGTTTCCGTTCGGCGGTCCCTTTGCCCTCGCGCCGAAGGGCGACGTGCTCGCGTGCGTCGCAGCGTCCGAGGGAATCACGCTGGTGGACACCCGGACGGCGGAGCGGAGGCGGACATTGCGGCTGCCGGAGGGGCAGGTGACCGCGCTGGCGTTCTCCCCTGACGGCGCACGCCTGGCTGTTGCAACGGCGGCGAAAGCCGTCTATGTCTTTCGGATCGCGACGGGGGAGCGGCTCCTCACGCTGAGCGGGCATCGGGATAAGGTCTATACGGTCGCTTTCTCTCCCGACGGCAGCATGCTGGCAACCGGCGGCCAGGACCATCGCGCGATCCTTTGGAGCGCGCAGACGGGAGTGCGCCTCCATACCCTGGAGAAGCACACCTGGTATGTCTATACCCTCGCCTTTACCCCCGATGGCAAGACGCTGGCGACGGCAGGCGGTGACGGCGATATCCTCCTCTGGAACGTGGCCGACGGCAGCCTGAAGGATATGCTGAAGGGGCACGAATCCTATGTCTATGGCCTCGCCATGTCGCCCGATGGCCGTACGCTGGCCTCCGTCGGCTGGGATGGCGCGGAGCGGCTCTGGGACCTGCGGACCAACGAACCGCTGCGTACGCTGCGCGGACTGGAGGAGTATATCTGGAGCGTCGCGTTCTCCCCGGATGGCAGACGCCTCGCTGCGGGGGACCATCGGGGGAACATCAAAATCTGGAATACAACGGAGGAGATCGGGGCGCACCGCCTCACGGCGCAGCGCACGGAGACGCGCGGGATCGCGTTTACGGCGGACAGTCGGAAACTCTACTCGGCGAGCCTGGACGGCAGCGTTGCGTGCTGGGACGCCAATACCGGAGCGCGTCTCGACTTCTGGCAAGGGAGCCGGAATACCGATTGGATGACGCTCGATCCGGTGGGCGCCCGCCTGCTTACGGTGGCGCAGATGACCCAATTGGACCTCTGGGAGACCCGGACCCACCGCAATGTATCCCACCTCACGTCGCCTGCGGGGTATCTGTTCGCGCCCCCCTCCAACCGGGCGCCCGCCTATGTATCCGCAAATCTGGAGAGGGTCATGGCATTCACTCTCAAAGGAGATTTCAAGGCGCTCCAGGTCGCGAACGGCGCGGAGATCTGCGCGTTTCACACCAATCCGGGCGAATTCAACGCCATACTCTCCGCAGAGGGCAGCCGGTTCGTCCTGGCTTCCATCGAGCCGGGCAATGCAGGGAGGATCCAGGTCTGGAATACGGATACCGGGACCCTGGAGCGGGAGTGGAAGGGGCACGACCAACCGATCCTCTGTTTGAAACCGCTGGGAAGTACCGGGCGCTTTGCCACACTGGATGCGGGGGGAACGTGGAAGATCTGGGACATGGACGGCGAAATGCGGGATACCGCTTCTGTTCCGGATCTGCGGCAAAATCTGGACACGGTGATGCTCAGTGAGGATGGCAAGCGGCTTGTCCGGCGCGTGCAGCACAATACTATCGGTGTGGTGGATATCGAGACCGGGCGGGAGTTGCTCCGTTTGAAGGGCGGGAAGGAGGCGCTCTTCTCGGTTTACCTCTCTCCGGATGGAATGCACATCGCTACCGGCAGCTTCGAGAGTCCTATCTACCTCTGGAACGCCCCCCGCTGACTTTTTGCCTTCGGGTGGTTTCAGATTGCCGATGGGCCAGGTCGCCTGACCCATCGGCACAGAGAAGGACATTGCCAGGTCGCGATGCGGGGAGACACCCCGGTTAGGGAGTGGCTCCGGCGATCACAATCCGTGTCCCGGTCACCTGGTTAAATCCGCCCACCGGGAAGGATTTCGTGATGACTTCGGCCGGCTGATAGGTCTGGTAGTAGGTGAGCGCGTTGCTCCAGGATGGCAGGATGCCGTTGAGGATCCCCAGAACGTTGATGGGAGCGACAGGCTCGTACTGGAAGTCGAAACTAAAGACATCGAAATTCGCCCTGGCATAGACATTCAGCGGGGTGAAGATGAGATCCGGCGTCATCTCCAGCGTGGTCGTGTTCTGTAAGTGACCCTCCAGATTAAAGATCGGGGTGATGGTCAGGTCGGGATGGCCCCCGTTATGCTGGGGATCCGGCATCGTTAGCGTGACTCTGTCTCCCAATTTCACGTTGATACTCTGTCCTGTGGAGAGCTGCAGGACGAGCTTCGGAACCGCCTGGAAGACGAAATCCTGGCGACACCGCAGATCGAGGTCGGCGACCAGATCCAGCAGATGGAACCCGATGCTGCCGCCTGGGAACGTCTTATCGAAGTTGAAACTGGGCAGGCCGGACGTAGTCCCGACGATCAAGTTCGTAAGGTTGGAACTGAGAGACAGGAAGGGCGGCAGCGTACCCGAAGACGCCGCCAGTTGGTCCTTCGTTCCCGCCAGGAGGCCGCCGCTGGTCTGGATGCGCGTGGGACTGTAAGTCACCGTGCCGTAGTCGCCGATAGACCCGAGCGTCGTCGTTCCGGAAGAGAGGAGCCCGGTGTCCAGCAGCAGGGGAGCCGTATCCACGCTGTCGTCAGCCGTAAAGTCTACGATGTTCTGGGAGGCCGCTTCGACTCTCCCCTCAAAGGACCAGTTGCCTTGAAGGATCCCGTTGACCTGCACGTTGAAGTCACCAAGATCGGTGTTGAGGTTGGCATTCGGATCGGGAGCCCAGTCGGTAGAGAGCGTGAACGTGTCGCCCGGTTTCAGCGGTCCATTGGCGGAACTGGTGATGGTCACCTGGATGGGAAAGTTGATGTTGAGGGAGCCATCCGAAGCATAGTTACGGAAGCGCAGCCCGGCGGTTCCGGAGGCGCTGCCATTGAACCCGGCTCCGTAGGTTCCCAGGCTGATGCCCGCAACGGAGACATGCTTCCAGCTCCCCTCATCGAAATCCCCGGTATTCCAGGGGACGGTCAGGTCCTGGGTGAGATCAAAACCCACGCTGGCGCCATTGCCCCACAGGCTCTGGTTGTTGGTGAGGAAGCGTGCGTTCATGGTGTAGGTCTGTTGTGCCTTCGCGGGCAGCCCGCCTCCCAGCATAGCGGTCATGGAGAGGCCCAGGCCGAGGGCCAGGATCGGGTTGGATCGAAGCAGTTGCGGTTTCATCGGCGCATTTTCCTTTCTTCACGAATCGGTTTGGAAGTCGAACCTGTCTGTATGGGGACTGAGGATAGGATAACCGAAGCTGCGTGACGATTGCGTAACCAGCGTGACAGAGTGAAAACCGTTTGCGTGACGGATCGGCAGGATATTGCGTCACGGAGGGCGAATCGAACAGGCGATGTATCCTGATTCGACCCGCCTTGCCCACCCGCGCCCTTTGCTGCATTTTTGAGGAAGTCCGCCATGCCGGAGACCGGACCATTACTGACCATCCGACTTTTCGGGAGATTTGCCGCAACGCTTGCCGGAGAACCGCTGCCGGGGCTGCGCCTGCGGGAAGGGGAGCGCCTGCTCGCCTATCTCGCGCTGCATGCCGGCGCGCTGATCTCCTACCGAACGCTGGCGGAGCAGTTCTGGCCCTCGGAGGCACGGCAGAACGATGAGTATTCCGGCGGCGACTACCCCAGCGTACGGCAGGCCGTGCGGGCGCTACGGATGGCATTGGGCGAAGAGGCCTGGCGATTAAAAAGCGGAGGGAAGGGCGTCGTCAGTTTCGATGTGACGGACGCGGAGGTGGACGTAGCTGCGTTCGAGCGCCTGGTACAGGGCGACGATACAGAGGGGTGGCGTGCTGCGGCGGCGCTCTGTGGCGGCCCGCTTCTGGAGGGTTGGCATGAGGGCTGGGTGCGCGAGGCCAGGGAGCGCTGTCGGCGCTCCCTGGAGCGGATCTCCCGCCACCTTCCCGCGCTCAAGCCTCCTGCAGAGGCTGGCCCGGCGGTTGGGGGAAAGCCTGCCGTTGCCGGATCAAAGGCGGCGTGGGACGAAGCGCTGGCCACGTTGCCTGCAGGCATTCTGCTGAAATCTGTGGGCGGGGCGGTCCCGCTCCACTCCCCCTTCTATATCGAACGCACGACCGACGGGGAGTTCAAAGCGGCCATCGCACAGCACGAGAGTATCGTGCTGGTGAAGGGCGGGCGGCATACCGGCAAGACCTCCCTGCTGGCGCGCGGCCTGCATGAGGCGCGCCAGGCCGGGTCGCGGGTCGCGCTGACCGACTTTCAGGCCCTGACCGCCTCCCACCTGACTTCGGCGGAGAGCCTCTATCGCGCCCTGGCGGAGGACCTCGCCGACCAACTCGACCTGGAGACGCTGCCCGATGCCGTCTGGAGCGCCCGTCGCAGCGCCAACCGCAATCTGGAACGCTACCTGCACGACTTCGTGCTCAGCGCCGACGGGCCGCCGGTGGTCTGGGGATTGGATGAGGTGGACAGGCTCTTTCGCTACGGCTTCAGCAGCGAGGTGTTCGGCTTGTTCCGCTCCTGGCACAACCTGCGTGCCTTCGATCCGGATGGCCTCTGGAACCGCCTGACGCTGGCGATGGCCTACGCGACGGAGGTACGCCTCTTTATCGCCGACCTGAACCAGTCGCCGTTCAATGTCGGCGCGCGGCTGACGCTGGAGGACTTCACGTCCGACCAGGTGGACGACCTGAACCGACGCCATGGCGAACCCCTGCGCTCGGAGGCGGAGCGGGAACGCTTTTATAACCTGCTCAGCGGACATCCCTACCTGACGCGCAAGGGATTGGCGGAGATGACGGCACGTGGCCTGGACATGGCGACGCTCGCTGCCCAGGCAGACCGAGACGAGGGACCTTTCGGGGACCATCTGCGTCGGCTCCTCGCCTCCTTGACCCAGGACGCAGAGTTGACCGAGGTGGTGCGCGGATTGCTGCGGGGGGAGCGCTGCCGTGAGGAGAGCTTCTATCGCCTCCAGAGCGCCGGCCTGCTCTCCGGCAGCCCGATGGCGCAAGGGCCGTGGCGCTGCCAGGTTTACGAGACCTACCTTCGACACCACCTGCTCTAATCGCCCTTCAAATCGGTGAACTCGAAACTGGTCGCGTTGTCATCGAAGACCGTGGCCTGAAATTTCCACACCTCGCCGGCGCCGAGGCTGTTGGTATTCGCAAACGCACTGCCGATGACGTTGCCCTGCGCATCTTTGAGCGCAAAGGTGATCTCCACATAGCCTACGGCCTGATCCGAGTTATTGCGGACATGCCCGGTAATAAAGTGCGAACCGTCGTGGATCTCATCCTTTTTGTCCAGCAACTGCAGTTTCGGAAGCGCCGCGTTCGGTAGCGCGGGAGATGCAGCGGGCTGTGGGTGATCACCGGGTTTGGGATGCGCTTCCGCAGACGTGTCCGCCGGCTTCTGCGCGACAACCGGAGCGTCACCGGGCAGTGCGCCGGGTTTCGGCTCCGTCTCCGACGGTTTCTGTGCGGGCGCGGGAGGATCGCTGGAGGTGAGGAGGACCTGCTTCTCCCTGGTCTCCGGGGCTTTCTGTGCGGTGGCCTCCCCTTTCGACGCGGCGTCGCCTGCTTTCACGTCGGCCTGGGGGTTTTGCGCCTCGACCTCCGCGTCCTTCGCAAGGATTTCGCGGTTCGGGTTCATGACATATCCCACACAGATAACGGCCAGGATCAGGATGCTGCCGGCAATGACGGCGATGTTATCCTGGGACATGCGGGGGCGTCGCGGGGTATCACGCGGAGGAGCCGGTAACAGAAGCGGCGGCCTGCTCCGAAAAGGCGAGGGCCTGCCGGAACGCGGCGGCCGTTTCGCCCCCTGTTGCATCTCTATCGTGGTGCAGAGAGGGCACTCCTTCTCATTGGCGCTCAGTACATAGCCGCAATTGGGACATTCCACGAGGGTACTCCTTTCCGCCATCGCCATCACCGATCCCCCAGGATCGAGTGGAATCCATCGTAAGCCACGGGGAGGATCCCACGGGCCTGCATCACTTTTCTAAACGCAATACCTCCACAATACGTTCCGCCGCGTTGCCATCGCCATACGGGTTGACATTGCGGGCCATCTGCGCGTGGGCCTTCGGATCGGTGAGCAGGCGGCGCGCTTCGGCAACAATGGTCTCCTCTTCGGTGCCGATCAGCTTCGCCGTGCCCGCCGTGACCCCCTCCGGGCGCTCCGTGGTCTGGCGCAGGACCAGGATGGGCACGCCGAGCGTGGGCGCCTCCTCCTGAACGCCTCCGCTGTCGGTGAGGATGAGCGCGGCGCGCTGCATCAGCTTGACGAACGGCACGTAGTCCTGCGGTTCGATCAGATGGACGCGAGGCGCACTCTCCAGAATAGGCTCCAGCGTGGCGCGTACGACCGGATTTTTGTGCTGCGGCACAATGATCTCACAGTCGGTAAATTCGGCGGCCAGCCGCGCCAGAGCGCGGGCGATATGAGCCATCGGCTCGCCCCAGTTCTCCCGGCGGTGCGCCGTCACCAGGATCAGCCGCCGGTCGCTCTCCACCAGAGCGCGCAGTTGCGGGTCCTCGAAGCGATAGGACTGCGCGGCGACGGAGCGCAGGGCATCGATGCTGGTGTTGCCCGTCACAAAGATCGTCTCCGGCGCGACGCCCTCCGCCAGCAGGTTCTGGCGGCTCGGTTCCGTGGGCGCGAAGTGCCAGCGGGCCAACACGCCCGCGAGCCGCCGGTTCATCTCCTCCGGGAACGGATCGTAGGGATTGCGCGTCCGCAGTCCCGCCTCGACATGCCCGAAGGGTACTTTATGATAGAACGCGGCCAGGCCGGCGACGAACGTCGTGGTCGTGTCTCCCTGCGCCAGGCAGATGTCCGCCGGATGCTCGCGCAGCCAGGCGTCCAGGCCCTCCAGAGCGCGCGTGGTGATCTGGACCAGCGTCTGCCCATGCTGCATGATGGCGAGATCATGGTCGGGCGTGATCCGGAAGACACGCAGCACCTGATCGAGCTGTTCGCGATGCTGGCCGGTGACGACGATACAGACTTCGAACTCCTCCGGATACTTCTGCAGTTCCAGCACCACCGGCGCCATCTTGACGGCATCCGGGCGGGTTCCGAAGATACAGAGTACGCGGGTTTTGACAGGGAGATCCGGCATGATCGCTTGCAAAATTCCAGTCCTATTATCGGCAAATCGGTGAAATCAGTATAGCAGACAGTACGGCTGGCGTCAACCGAAAAGCGCGGCGGCCCGCAGGTTGGCGGGCCGCCGAAGCAAAAAGAGCTTGGAACGCAGGTTAGAACGAGAAGTCGCCGTAGAAGGCGGTGTTCTGGTTGGCTTTTTCCCAGGTCGTGCCCAGCGTCTTGTCCTGGATGCCGCTGGCGCGGGTGTAGCCGACCTTACGGTCCTTGATCTCGACGAGCGGTTTGTAGCAGACCATATTGGGCTGCTTGCAGCAGGCGTGGTCCGGCATGGCGTCCACCTGGAGCAGGGTCACGCCCTTCGCTTCGACCTGGAACGCCTCGTCCTTACGCTCGAAGGCGATGGGAGCGCGTTTGACCTCCACCACCTCGCCGAGGGTCTTGCCGTAGCGGGACTTCAGCGCGCCTACCATCGCTTTCATCTGCGGGGCGGTTGCCCTGGCGTCAATAAAGAGGACGGAGCGCCGTGCCGCACCCTCCTCCTGCAGATTGGAGTTGGAGGTAATGGCGGCGATGGCCGACAGGCCGGCGAGCGAAACATCGTCCCAGGCGCCTTCGCGGATGTGCCAGACCATCTCGGCCTCGCGCCCAGTGGACATCACTTCGCCGTTGTAGTGGCACGCGCCTGCGAACACGCTGGCGGTGCGGGCTTCCACATAGTCGCCCTTCAGCACATTCGCGGCACTTGTATTCCCGGTGGGCGCAGCGAGCGCCGCACCGCTGACCATCAGGGCCAGCGCACAGGTAGCCATCAGGTTTCGCATGGTGGCAATCTCCTTGTAGTTCCCAAAACCTTGTGCGCGAGCACGGTGCTCACGCGCCTGCACTTATTATACCACGGCGCTTCGGCTCACTCCTCGAACAGGGAGCGATAGCAGCCGCGCTTGGAGGTGCAGCCATCCGGATGCGCCCGTTCGCCGTCCGGCCCGATGGCCTGCATGGTCTTCAGGCACCAGCAGTGGCCGGTCGAGTCCAGCAGATGCTCCGCCTCGGTCGGCATCTCCTGCAGGAAGTAGAACTTCTTGCTGCGGAGTTCGCCGCAGAACGCGCTCTGAAGCGGCAGCACTGCCTCCACCGTCGTTTCATTTGTTTGTGCCATTAGTTCGGCTCCTTTTCTGTATAAGGAAGCGTTCGATCCTCACGTATCTCGCGTTCCCATACCGCTGGATCCTCCGGGAGGGATGAAGACTGCAAATATGCGATCTGTTCCAGCGCATCAGCCATACGTTTTCCCTGATCTGATGCAGATGAAACAGGTAAGTTGCTCCTGCGCCGCCTGACCAGGCTGTTTTTGTTAGTCGTGGGTTTCATCGTCTTTAGTACTACCAGGCGGAAGGCGACGCTCATACTTCAACAGTGTATTCTCCAGGCGCAAAAGCAGTTTTTCGCGTTCATGCTCAGCATTTTCTCGGTCTCTTTGCTGCTCAAACCGCCATTGTCGCATCAAATCCGCCATCTCCTTGACTTCTTGCCTCAGGTCTTTTACTTCTGCCTTCAGCTTCTGAACATCTTCCGTCAACAGCAGAACCTGTCGAATATAGGCATAGAGCTGTTTGAGCATCGTTATGCGGCTTTCAACTGCGCCAGAATGACTCGTGTCTCTGCTTTCAGGCGGTCAATTTCCTTTTGGTCTTTTTCCATTTCCTGACGGAGACGGTTTATCTGTTCCAAGCACTGGTCAATGGCAAGCTTGAATTGTTCATCCGTCTCTGGCACGAAAACTGCCGTGGGATATTCACTCATAATCCTTCACCTCCACCTACAGTATATCACGGAACGTACATTGCGGGGCGTTCAGGCGATGGCCTGCTGGATGGCGCGGCGCAGCAGCGTCTTGGTGAGCGGGACCTTATAGCCGTTCTGCTGCAGCGCCAGGGCGTCTTCCAGGGCGATTTCGGCGACGGCATGGAGGATCTGCGCATTGACCGCCTTGCCCTTGAGAGCGGCCTCGGCCTTCGGGACCCGCCAGGGGATCGGCGCGACGCCGCCCAGCGCGATCCGGCAATCCGCGACCCTGCCGTTGCTCACATGCAGCGCCACCGCTGCCGCCGACATCGCCCAGTCCATCGAGGTCTTCTCCCGGAACTTGAGATAGACGCTCCGGGCGGCCAATGGCGAATTCGGCACGGTGATGCCCGTTAAGATCTCATTGGGCAACAGGATGTTCTCGCGCCGAACATTCACTTTCGGCAGCGCAAAGAACTTCTCCAAGGGGATCGTGCGGCTGCCCTTCAGCCCGGCAATAGTCACCGTCGCGCCCAGCGCCACCAGCGCCGTCGCCGTATCCGAGGGGTGCACGATAAACGACGGGCCGCCGCCCAGGATCGCGTTGTACTTGTTCTCGCCCGCCACGGCATAGCAGCGGTCGCCGCCCTTCTTCAGGCAGACGATGTTCTCATTGCGATAGTACCAGCAGCGGGGCCGCTGGCAGAGGTTGCCTCCCATGGTGCCCATGTGCCGGATCTGAGGGGAGGCGACACTGCCCGCCGCCTGCGCCAGCGCCGGAAATCGCTTCAGCACCTCCGCGCTCTCCGCCACCTCGGACACCTTCACCAGCGCCCCGATCTGCAGGCCGTTCCGCGCGTCCCAGGTGAGTTTGTCCAGGCCGGGGATATACTTCAGGTTGACGACCTCCTCCGGTTCCACCAGGCGATCTTTCAGCTCGGTGAGGAGATCCTGGCCGCCCGCCAGCACCTGGGTGCGTCGCTCATAGACATGCTGCTTATCGAGCAGCGCGAGCGCCTCGGCTACCGAGGTGGGATTATGGAGTTCAAAGGAATTCATGCTCATGGACTCGTTCCTTTTGCCCTTGCGGGCGGTATTCAACGTCGGATCAGATTGCGCACGTAGTACAGAGCCTGACCGGCTGCCAAAAACAGCCCCAATACAAACAGGCCGAGGCCCAACCCCAACGCAGGCTTGGCCCCCTCTTCGAGGATCACATAGTTGGGATCCAGCTCCTTGATGTTGGTGTTCAGCAGGTTTTTGACATCCGAGCTTTCGGAATCCAGCCCCGACTTCACCATGCCTTCGACGTCTCGGGTGAGGAACAGCCGGTCTTTGTTTTTCTCCAGAAAGGCTTCTGCCTGGTCTTTACTGACATTGTTGCCGACCTGGCCTGCCATATCCTTGATTGTAGCCACGACGGCGGGGTCGCCGGTATATACCAGCATGTGAATGCTCTTGTTATCGGCGCCGTCCGGGAAGGTGTCGGCATTGTAGACCGGCAGGTAGGCGTGGGTCATGTCCTCGACTCCCGGATCGTTATCGGAGCCATGCTTGTCCTTGTCGACGATATGCACCTCGTCCACGACGTTCATCAGGGCGCCGGTAATATGGAACCAGCCCGCCGTCGGCTTCTGTTGTAAGAACTGCTCATAGGTCAATGTCACCGGCCTGGAATAGCGGATACCCTTGATGATGCCATTGCCGCCATAGATCAATAACGCGATTGTTCCGACTGCCAGGATAATCGCAAGGCGCATTGCAAAACATCCCGTTCGTTGCATATGTGGGGCTCCTTCTACGAGAAATCAACCTTTGTGTTGCTTTGCCAGCCCATCCAGGATCTTATCCGGGGTGATGGGCAGCGAGGTGACGCGGACGCCGCAGGCGTTGAAGACCGCGTTGGCGATGGCGCTGGCGCCCGGAATAGCGGAGGGCTCCGCCATACCAATGACCTCGTTGCGGGTATCGCCGTCGTCGATAAGAGGGATCATCTCCGGCATCTCCAGGCAGCCGGGGAGTTTGTACTCATCCAGAGAGGCGTTGAGCATGTTGCCCGTGAAGGGGTCCACGACGTGCTTCTCCAGCAGCGCATAGCCCAGGCCCTGGATCATGCCGCCGTTGAGCTGACTCTCGACCGCCGCCCGGTTCAGCGGGAGGCCACAGTCCTGCACGCCTACCATCTTCAGCACACGGACCTGCCCCGTCTCGGTGTCCACCTCGACCTCGGCGAACTGCGCGCCATGCACGCCGTTGCCGGACAGCCCCGCCTTCCACTCGCCGCGCGCCGCGATCCCGGCCATCCCGAGCGTGGCGCACGCCTGCTTCCAGGTGAGCCCCTTGTCGGGGGCGTCGGCGGCATAGATCTTGCCGTTGTGGGCGATCAGGTCCTCCGGCTTCGCGTTGAGGGCCGGGGCGACCTTGGCAAAGAGCAGGTTCCTGGCGTTGAAGGCCGCATCTTTCACCGCCGGGGAGAGCGACGCCGCCGTGGTGCTGCCGCCGGAGGGGTTGGCGTTGCCGTAGTTGCTGTGCCCGATGCGGGTCTCGACCGCTTTGACCGGGATGCCCAGCTCCTCCGCGACGATTCCTGCGGTGTAGGTGCGGGTCCCGGTCCCCAGGTCCTGCGTCCCCACCTGCACGGCGACGGCGCCGTCCGGCTGGATCGTGACATCCACCTGGCATTCGGGTCCTCCTCCGCCGCCCCAGGTCGCCAGCCCCAGGCCCATCCCTCGCTTCAGCGATTTCCAGGGGCCGTAAGTCTGGCCGCCGCCGGGTGTCTTAGGGCGGTTATCCCAACCGATGGCCTTTGCGCCCATGTCCATCTGCCGGTGAAAGGCCGTATCGCCCGTGTTCTGTTTGCGGAACGCGATGGGGTCCATACCGATGCCCGCCGCCAGGTCGTCCATCAGGGATTCCATGGCGAAGGAGGGCTGAGGGCTGCCGGGGGCGCGCATGGCGACGGCGCTATCCTGGTTGGTGAAGAGGAGGGAGGCGTCGAAATGCACCTTCTGCGCGTCGTAGATGAAGGGCAGCGTGCGGAGGCCGCCATCGCCCAGTCCACCCGTGGAGTACTGGGTGGTGGTGATGGCGGCGAGCTTGCCGTCCTTGGTCGCGCCGGCCTTGACCTTGAACCACGCGCCGTTGCGGTTGCCCGCCATCAGGAATTCTTCGGGGCGGTCGAACATCAGCTTGACCGGGGCCTTGGCCTGCTTGCTCAACTGGCAGGCGATGGAGCCGGGCAGCATCAGGCCGAATTTGGAGCCGAACCCGCCGCCCATGTACTCGACGACGGCGATGACTTTGTTGGCCGGTAGGCCCAGCGTGCCCGCCGCCTCGCCGGGGATGGTAAAGGTGCCCTGCGTGGAGGCGTAGACGGTGGCCGTGTCGCCGCCGTTGTAGTCCACGGTGACGCCATGGGTCTCCAGGCAGGCGTGGTGCTGCATGGTGATCTGGAATTCGCGCTCGACGACGGCGTCGCACGTCTTCAGCGCGGCCTCGACCTCCGCCCTGTCGCCCCGCTTCTCACTCGGGCGCAGGTTGCCCTCGTTGTAGACCTTGGGCGCGTCCGGCTGGATGGCCTGCTGGGGCGTGACGGCGTGGGGCTTCTTGTTGTAGGTCACCTTGATGGCGCGGATGGCGTCCTCGGCGATCTCCGGGGTGATGGCGGCGACGGCGGCGACGGGGTCGCCCTCGTACTTAGCCGTCTTGTTGCCGAAGTTCATCACGGCCTTGACGCCCTCCACCTTCTCCGCCGCGCTGGTGTCCACGGAGGTCACTTCGGCACAGGCGTGGGGCGAGCGGAGGATGCGCCCATAGAGCAGTCCCTTGGGGCGCACATCGTAGGCGTACTTCGCCCTGCCGGTCACCTTGGCGGGGCCGTCCACGCGCTCGATGGCCTTGTTCAGGATGGTATGGGCGTCCTTCGGCCCCCAGACCGGGCCGCCGGTGTCGTCCACTTCGATCTCGACGATCGTCTCCTGCCCATTGACGACCTTCGGGACCTTGATCTTCTTCTTTTTGGGTGGGTTTTGTGGAGATGCCATGGTTTACGCCCCTCCTCGCAGCTTTTTCGCCGCATCCAGCGCCGCCTCGAAGACGCGCGGATAGGTGCCGCAGCGGCAGACATTGCCCGCGCAGGCGTGCTGCACATCGGCCAGCGTGGGGTTGGGATTGGCCTGCAGCAGGGCGGTCACGGACATCACAAAGCCCGGCGTGCAGAAGCCGCACATCAGGGCGTCCTTCTCGACGAACGCCTGCTGCACGGGGCTGAGCTTGCCATCCTTCTCCAGCCCTTCGACCGTGGTGATCTTTTTCCCGACGACGTCCACCGCCAGCAGCATGCAGCCGTAGGCGGTCTTGCCGTCCACCAGGACGGTGCAGCCGCCGCACGCGCCCTGGTCGCAGATCAGTTTCGGGCCGGTGATGGGCGGGTCGGCGTGGTTGCGGAGGGCATTGAGCAGCGTGGTGCGCGGCTCGACCTCCATATTCATCACCTGCCCGTTGACATTCAGGGTGATGGTCTGGAAGCCCTTCGGGAGCGTTTTGCCTTTCGGCGGCTGGGCGAGCGGCTTCGGCTCGGCCTCGGCGGTTTCGGGGGGAAGCAGTTCGGTCGCCAGGGCGGTCCCCGCCCCGACGGCTCCCACGCCCCGCAGGAATTGGCGACGGCTCAGTCCCTGCGCCTGCTCCTCGGTCTCGTCGGTTTGCTGTGGCATAATTGAGCGTTCCTCCTGATTCTCAGATGGTCCCCGGCCCATCGGTGGGGCGCACGGGGAGCACTGCGTTTCAAACGCGCGAAGAGCGTATCCCTAGTCGGTGTTCTCTCTTATTGCACCGCAAAAGGAGCGATTTCCTGCCTCCTCTCGCCGCGATGGGTGAAATTCCCACTTGCAGCGCGGAGACCACGGCATCTTGATACAGATGTATTACACAATGAATGGATTACACAAAATGCACAAGGGAATGAATTCCCTCGCTGGTGGCCTTCGGCCCAGTGTCCACCTACGTGGACACATCCGGGTTCGGAGGGGTGTCCTCTTCCTCGCAGGTTTTTTCTGCATCCAGCCAGAGGGTGCCATCCCTATGATGTTGCTTCTGATTATCTATGCAGCGGATGAGTTTGTATCTATCACGCATTGCAACGCTATAGACGGCATAGCCTCCCTGCCAGGCAAACCATTCACCCGGTTTCAGCGTCGAAGAGATGAAACGAGAAGAGCCGCCCTTGACATGTTTCATCAGGTCGGCAAATGAATGGATATTGGTCATACGGACGAACAGGTGGATATGGTCGGGCATTCCGCCTACAGCCAGCACATCGCACTCGTCATCCTGGCAGACTTGCGAAATATACCGGTGCAGATCGCGCTCGATGTCTTCCGTCACCAGCGGCAACCTATCATAGGTGGCCCAGACAAAATGGAGAAACGCGCAGATCTTGTTGCGGTACATTCTATTGACCTTTTATCGCCATCCGTTACAGAATGTG
>Ga0070734_10003573_pt1 | contig 16039 bp, 16 predicted proteins | sample Coa_R1_8_FD_66444 | JGI IMG/M metagenome (GOLD analysis project Ga0070734, IMG submission 66444) | Surface soil microbial communities from Centralia Pennsylvania, which are recovering from an underground coalmine fire - Coalmine... | ecosystem: Environmental > Terrestrial > Soil > Unclassified ...
TCGGCGGGTGGCATGACGCTCGACGAGCTCCAGCGGGTCGCCGGGGAAGTGGGAATTCAACCGGAGATGGTGGCGAAGGCGGTCGGCGAACTCGCGAACCCGATCGCGGAGCCGACGATAGAGCTGACCGCTTCGACCATCCAGCTCGACCGGGAATTCGAGGGCGTATTCGACGATGAGGCGTGGGAGGACGCTGTTTCGGAGCTGCGAATGTTGGCGCGGCGTGCGGGTACGACCAAGCAGCGTGGTTCGACGTCGGAGTGGATGTGCCGCACCGATTCTATGCTGGTCACATTTGCGGCGACGCGGCGCGGAGAACGCACCCGGCTTCGGCTGATGGCCGACCTGACCAACACCATACAAGGCGCGTGGGTTGTAGCCACGACGCTCGGCGTTTTGGCCATCGTCGCCGGGGTGAAGCTCTCGCGCGGAGGCGCGAACCCCTGGCTAGCCCTCGCTATCGGGGCGGCGATCGTCATAGCCGGAGCGATTGGAACCCAGCTCGTCCTCCGAGCCTCGGTTAAGCAAGCCTTGCGCAGATGGCAGTCGCTCTTCGAGAAGGCGGGAAGATCGGTAGCTCAGCCAATCGCGCCGGCGACCTCGATCCAACCCGCTACCGCATCCGATGAGCTCGTTCAACGTCTTGGCGACCACGCCTGATCTAAACTGCCCCCATGCCGCTTACCTCAGCTGAGATCGCTCAGTACAAAGCCGACGGCTACGTGCTCTACAAGCGGCGGGTGTTTCCGCAAGGCGACTTCGACCGGCTCAAGGCAGTCTTTGAAGAGGACCTCGCCCGGTACGGCGAAGACGGCCTGGACGTCATCCACTTCAAGGACGCCCGCCTCCTCGACTTTCTGCTGAGCGACACCATCCTCGATCTCGTCGATCCCGTCGTCGGCCCCAACATCGGCCTGTGGAGCAGCCACTTCATCTCCAAGCCGCCCAAGGTGGGAAAGGCGACGCCTTGGCACGAAGATTCCTCCTACTGGGAGGGTCGAATCTCGACCATGGCCGGAATCTGCACGGTGTGGCTCGCGGTTGACCGGGCGACCCCGGAGAACGGCTCGATGGCGGTCATTCCGGGGACGCACACTAACGGTTTCAGCGAGTACCGGCCGGTCGACTCCTCGGCAAATATCTTCTCGACCGAAATCGTCTCGGTGGATGAGACCAAAGCGGTCTACTTCGAACTCGAGCCGAACGAGTGCTCTTTGCACGAGGGGCGCATCATTCATGGCGCCAAGGCGAACACGAGCGATCACCGCCGAGCGGGATATACGATGCGCTACTTTCCCACCACCAGCAAGGTCTTCCCCGAACGGAATCAGGGGCACAAGATTTGGCTGGCCCGCGGCAAGGATGTTGCCCGCAATCGGTTCGAGAACGTCTGAGCCGTGCCCGCCGTGCGGTAACCAGTAGACTGAAGCGGTGAAGGTTGCTTCCCTTGCTCTCCTTGTCTGGGTCCTGGCCGCCGCTGCGGCAGCCGAAGACGTGAAATCCGTCACGAAGGCGACCTACGCGGGGATCGACCGGGCATTTGAGAAGCGGGACATCAAGGCGGTGGAGGCGGTTTTCGGGCCGCGCGTCACCACGGACTTCCGGGCCATCGTCGGCGGGCATGGGGTCACCTACCAACAGCTTCTGGATAACTTTCGCGGGATGTTCTACGCTTTTCCGAAGATCGCCAAATCCAAGACCGCGGTCCAGAGCCTGAAGACGAACGGGAAGACCGCGACCCTCCGCGTGTTCAGCAGCTTGACCGCGTACGCGCAGAGCAAGGATCGCAAAAACCATCACATCGAGCTGACGAACACGAGCGAGGACGTCTGGAAGCTGGTCGGCGGGAAGTGGAAGATGGCGACGTCGACCACGCTGTCCGAATCGCGAATGCTCGACGGCAAGCCGATTCCCACCCACTGAGCCTCAGCCGCTTCAGAGCCGCCCACTCGCCAGGAATCTTAGCCCCCCAAGCCGGGAAGGCGTCACGCATGCCAACCTTTGGAAACCTATGGCATTGAAAGTTCACGTGTGGGACGAGGATCCGCCGCACGCACCCAAGGAAATCTATCCGACTTCGATTCGCGGCGCCGTTGCCGAGGGCTTAAAGGCACTCGATACGGCCGGCAAGCTGGAGGTTTCCACCGGCTGCCTGAGCGAGCCGGGTCAGGGCGTCCCCGATTCGGTCCTCGCGAAGACCGACGTGCTGTTTTGGTGGGGGCACATGTACCACGACCGCGTCGACGATGCGCTCGCGGCCCGTGTCGCCAAGCGGGTGCGCGAGGAGGGCATGGGCTTTGTCTGCCTCCACTCGGGCCATTACTCCAAGACTTTCAAGCGCGTGATCGAAGGGAAGGGCGACCTCAAGGGCGGATGGCGCGAGTCGACCGACAGCGAGACGGTCCGGGTTTGTGCGCCGTGGCATCCGATCGCGCAGGGCGTCGGCGACTTCGTGCTGGCGAACGAGGAGATGTACGGTTCTCCGTTCGACGTGCCGCCGTTCGAAACCCTCGTCTTGCAGTCCCTCTTTTCGGTTGGTAACGAGACGTTTCCGAGCGGCATCTGCTGGACCTTCGGGAAGGGCATCGACCCGGCCTTCACGTCCGGTCCCGGCGGGGGCGTAGGCCAGGGCCACGGTGTCGGGCGCGTGTTTTACTTCCGGCCCGGCCACGAGTCGTATCCCACCTACTTCGACAAGAACGTCCGGCAGGTGCTGTACAACGCCGCGCTTTGGGCCGGCAAGCTCACGTAACGACGGCGCCATGAATGTCGCCGTCGTCGGCTTGGGTTTCGGCGCCGCGTTCGTGCCGATCTACAAGCGGCATCCGTTTGTCGGGCGCGTCGCGGTGTCGGACCAGAACCCGAAGCTGCTTGCCGAGGTCGCCGACCGGCACGGAATCGAGGACCGGTTTGAAAGCCTCGAGGCGGTGCTGGCGGACGATCGGTACGACGCCGTTCACCTCCTTACGCCGATACCCGCGCATGCCGACCAGACCGTCGCGGTGTTGGAATCGGGCAGACATTGCGCGTGTGCGGTGCCGACCGCCACGAGCCTCGCAGATCTGCGAAGAATCGTCTCCGTCCAAGCCGCCACGGGCAAGAACTACATGCTAATGGAGACGGCGATCTACGATCGCGCCTTCCTCTACGTCCGCGAGATGCTCGACCGCGGGGAGTTTGGAAGGCTCACGTTCATGGCGGGCCAATACTTCCAGGACATCGAGGGCGACTACCCGGCCTATTGGCGCGCGTTGCCGCCGATGCATTACGCCACCCACTCACTCTCGCCGCTCCTCGCGCTCGCCGGCCGGCGTGCTACGCACGTCGCGTGTCTTGGCTCTGGCCGGCTGCGAGCCGACATCCAGGAACCGGATGGCACCAGGTTTCCGCTCCAGTCGGCGCTGTTCCGATTGGAGGAGAGCGACGTGATCATTCAGCTCACCCGTTCATGGTTCCAGGTCGCCCGGCAATACACCGAAGCCTGGAGCCTATACGGCGAGGATCGAAGTTTTGAATGGCAACAGCTCGACCACGAGGACCCGGTTCTGTGCACTCTCGAACCGCTCCAACCGGGTCAGCGGGGACGCGACACCAGCGCGATCAGGGTGGATGTGCCGTACCGCAGCGACCTCTATCCTCCGGAGTTGGCTGAATTCGCCCGCGGTTGGCACGGCGGATCGCACCCCCACCTGGTGCACGAATTCGTCTTGAGTTGCATCGAGAGCCGGCCATCCGCCATCAACGCCGTTACCGCCGCGAACTGGACGGCGGCAGGCATCTGCGCTAACGACTCGTCGTTGCGTGACGGCGCCGTCGTCGAGATTCCTGGGTTCTAGCCTAGGCGGCGAGGAGCCGGTCGGTGGCGTATTCGCGCTCGATGTCCGCTTCGAGCCACTCGCTGACCTCGTCCGAAAAGATCACGCCCAGCATGATCTTCTTGGAGAGTTGGTAGTCGGCCGGGCCGAATCCAAGCCGCTCCAAGCGGCGGATGGCCGCGGAGTGCAACTCGGTATCGACGAGTATCTCGGCGCTTGCTTCAGCGGCCGCCACGTCATCGAGGAAGCCGCGAAGATCGTCGATGTTCTTGATCTTCGAAAGCTGTACGGCCAAGCGGCTCGGGATCGACTTGGAATGCCTCGCCGCGATCTCAACAAAGCTGGTTGAAGATTTCATACCCTTCTAGCGCCCGCTGCGGGTTGCCCCGAAGACGTTTTGCTCCCAGATGAGAATTGTCGTCGGGGCAACGAGGAACTAGACCGGCAATACCGACAGATTCACTTCTTGGGCGGCTCGAAGGCACTCGGATCGATCTTCGAATCCAACTTGGCGGACTTGAACGAGGTCACCGTGTCTCCCTCCGCCGTGTGGTTGGTGATCGTCATCGGCACTTGAACGCCGCCTACCTTGCGGTAGTCCGTGTAGTCGTTCGTCTGAATGATCGTTCCAAGAACTGTCGGGTATCCGAAGAGCGTTCGGGCGAGCAGGCCGCTCTTCTTGTCGAAGTAGAGCGAGACGCGCGTCTTGTCCGCCGCGATCGTCCCGGAGAGCACGACCAAATCTCTACCCGCCAGCTTCGTGGTGCCGCCGTTCGGATTCGTCAGCTTGGGAAGCGAGTCAGGGGTGGTGAACAACGTGTACTGGCGCAGGTATTGGGTTGCGTACACCAAGGGGACGCGCTGGATTCCGCCCGGCGTCGTAAACCAGGCATCGCTGCCGGTGAATCCGAATCGATTCTCCGTCTTGGCGCCCTGAATCGTGTACGTGAACTTGCCTCCCGCATAGAGGGCCTCGACCTTCCCCTTCTCCCCGTGATTGAGGTTGGTGCCGGTTAGGCGAAGGCCGGAGGAGGTACCCGGGTCGGCGGCGCCGGCCGCCTTGCCGAATGCGCTCAACACTTCGTCCGCCTTGACCGACTGGCTTCGCTGGGTCCGCACGCCGGCTCCTTCCACCGGGGGCACCGCGACCGGACGGGCGTGGCCCGCATGGCACGTCGCACACGTCACCTGATTTCGTCCGCGGAAGTTCTTGTTGTTGATGTCGCGCTGCATCGCGATCATCTCTCGAGCGGTGTGCTTGGCTTCCTTCTCCTCGCTGGACTTGTCCTCCGTATGGCAGTAGTCGCATCCGACGCCGAGGGAAGCGGACATGAACTCCATGGCGGGGATGACGTCGCTCGCCTTGGCCCCCTTGAACGACTCGATGTGTTTGAACTGTTTCTCGGCGAGGGGCTCGTCTTGGCCCGGAATCGCCATCGCAGACCCAAACAAAGCCAAAGAACCCAGCGCTAAAACGTGCTTTACCCGCATGCGCCCATCTTATCCGCCCGACACATTAAACTATGCGCATGACTTCGGGGGCGTCCGAACCCGCCTGATGCTCTGGCTCGGTCTCGGACTCCTCGTCCTGTTCGCGGCGACGCTGGGCGGATTCACCGGATTTGGCACCGCGGCCCTCCTGCTGCCGGTGCTGAGCATGGTCCTCGGCACCCACTCGGCGGTGCCGACGCTTGGTTTGGCGATGGTGTTTGCGAACGCATCGCGCGTCGTCTTCTCTTGGCGGTCCATCGACTGGAAGGTCGTCTTGACCTATTCGGTTTGCGCCGTGCCCGCCAGCCTCATCGGCGCCCTTATGTTCGTCCGGTTCGAGCTGCACTGGGTGAACCTGGCGCTGGCAATCTTCATCCTGCTGCTCGTACCGCTGCGGCGAGTTGCCGCACGATCCAGAATTCAGATGCGCTTGCCCTACTTCGCCCCGTTGGGCGCGGCGGTCGGGGTGGTCTCGGGGATCGGGGGCGCCACCGGCCCGGCCACGGCGCCGTTCATTCTCAGCTACGGCCTCGTTGGCCCCGCGTACCTTGGAACGGATGGCTTCGACTCGACGCTGGTTCACGGATCGAAGACGGTGATGTACGCGATCAACGGCTCGCTGACCCACCGCGATGCGGTGCTGGGAGTCGGCTGCGGGTTGATCATGGTGCTCGGCTCGTACCTTGGCCGGCGAATCGTCGACCGCGTCGCTCCCCACGCCTACGTGAACGCGATCGAGATCCTGCTTGTGGTTCTCGGTATCTGCATGCTCGTTCAGGCGGTCCTTAAGTGAGCCTTCCCAACCAATGCCAGATCTGAGGTTCTTCTCAGGATCGTTTCGGGGCCGGAGCCGCCGTTACGCCAAGTTCTCGCGGTGTTGACTTGATCGATAAATCTAGTCCACATTAGTACCGTGGACGGGGACGGGCAGCCACGCTGGACGCCGATTTCTGAGGCCGAGATGGTACGGCTTGGAGCAAGGCGTGTCACCGCGCTCGAGCCCGTGGGAACAGCCGTTCTGCTCGCCCTTCCGGACGGGTCGACCCTTCGCTACGACTCCCTCGGTGAGCTCTCGAGCTTTGACCGCCTGAGGGCGGCGAGATACGTGCTAGCCGACAATCGGCCGGTCGCCCACGACGGCGCCTTTATCGTGGGCGACTTTCAGCCGGTCGGCTAGCGGGCTACTCGCGCGGCGACTCGCTCCGACTGGCGGACGCCTCGCCTATCCGGGCGCCGGTGTCGTCCCGGTGGTGCTTCGCCGACCGGATATCCCTCCGGTTGGCGGTGGCGGCAGGGTCGTAGACGAATGAGAGCTGGGTGGACAGCGACTCCCCGACGTCGTAGAGCTCGCCGGGCTCGCCCTTGAGAGCTTCGCAGCGAAGGTCGGAATGGGGATCGACTCCGGGCACCGGAGCGGCCGAGATATCGACGAGATCGCTCGTCTCCTTTGAAAAGGTGGCACTGGAGTTCGGCATCCCTTATCGTAACACGGGTTGTGCTCGGCTAGGTGCGGGTTAGGACGATCGACCGAAGATTCAGCGCTTTCCACTCAGCGGAGTTCGCCGGACGAACCGTGAGCGTGACTTTGCCCGCGCCCAGCTTGACGAGTCCCAGTTCGATGGTTTCGAACCTGCCCCAATCGCCTGTATTCGGCGCGTGGCCTGTCAGCTTCTGGCCCGCCAACTCCAAATTGAAATCCGTCGCTCCGGCCGCGGTAGCAACGAGGGCCGAGACTCGGTACGTTGCCTTCGCCGGCGACTGAATCGTCCACGAAGCCCAATCGTCCGGGCTGTCCCAATAGCCGAGGTTATCGATCCCGTCCTTACTCTCGATCTGGATCCCGGCGCCATGGGTCTCGGCATTGGTAGCGGCGATGTTGAAGTTCCCGGTGGCATCCGCCTTGATCGTTTGCGGCGCCGGCTGCGATTGAACTTCGACCGGAAATCCACGCAGGTTCGTTCCGGTGATCTTGATCACAACCGCGATCTCGGAAAGGCGCTCCGCGGGCATGCTCACGTGCAACCCGTCCCGTTCCCAACTCCACTTCACCGTCCCTTTCGCACCCAGAACCTTCACGTCCCGGATCGAGGCCGTGGCGAGCGGGACGTGGGCAAGACTCTCGAGCACCATCTCTCCGGCTCCGGGATTTCCCATGAGGGTTGCGTACAGGGTTCGGCTGCCTTTCTGCGCGAATCGCACATCCTTTCCGGTGAAGGCAAAGTCCTCCTTGAATGAGCCGCCCTTGGCGTGGGTCGGCCCCTCGCCGTAGGTGAGCCATGGCGTCGTGTCGTAAATGGACTCCGAGTTGACCGACATCCAGTCCGCCATCTCGGCCAGGATCTTCTCGGCTTCGGGATCGAGGGTGCCGTCCGGCCGCTGGACAACATTGATGAGTAGGTTGCCGTTCTTGCTGACGACGTCGATCAGCGTGTGAAGCACCCAGGCAGCGTCGCGGTACTTCCAGTGCTTGTTGTAGAACCAGTCGCCGATCGAGGTGTCGGTCTGCCACGGGTACGTCTCGATCTTGCCTTGTACGCCGCGTTCCAGATCCTGCGCCCACCGCCCGTTGGAGATTTGCTTGCAGGTGTACACCGCCTCCTGCCTGCCGTGATTGAAGGCGATGTTGCTGTTGTAGAAGTGGGCGACAAGCTGCTGGCCGACCGGGCCGAATGGTATCCCGCCATCGCTGTAGAGCAAGTCCGGGTGGTATTGGTCGACGAGATCCTTGATTCGCCGGTACCACTGCGCATGCCAGCGGGGGTCGGTGCTGTACCACCCCTTGTCGCCGGGCAGCGCCGGTTCGTGATACAGATCCTGGTAGGCGGGATCGGCGCCATCGTAGGGCACGCCGGCCAGCGGCCCGGTCTTGTCGGCGGTGTGGCTGACCTGGAACCAAGTGAAGCTCGCGCCAAGATGCTCGGAGACGCCGAAGTGCAGTCCCTCCTTCTTAGCCGCTCGTTGCCATTCGCCGACGACATCGCGGTGCGGCCCCATTTTCACCGCGTTCCAACGGTGGTACGTTGAGTTCCAGAGGTCGAAGTTGTCGTGGTGGACGCCCATGCTCACGAAGTACTTGGCGCCGGCCGCCTTGTACAGGCGCATCAACCGCTCGGGATCCCACTTCTCCGCCTTCCAGAGGGGGATGATGTCCTTGTAGCCGGTCTTGCTCGGGTGCCCGTACCTGGCGACGTGGTCCTTGTAATCGTTGCCGCCTTCCTCATACAGGAGCCGGGCATACCAGTCGCCCTCCATGGGCACGCACTGCGGACCCCAGTGAGCCCAGATCCCCAGCTTTCCTTTCGTAAACCACGAGGGATACTTGTTGCCCTTGAGCGAATCCAAGCTTGCCTTGAACGGCCCGGCGGCGATGGGGGCGAGTTCGGCGGGAGCGGGCGGGTCCATTGGAAGTTGAGCGAGAAGCAGCGCGAACAGCACCTCGTAATGTTAGCGTGCCCCTCGGCAGTAGTATGGAGAAGGGATGCGAAACATCGGATTGATCGTGCTGGCAGCTACCGTGCTTGGCGGATGCAACCAGTCGGACCAGGAGAAGATCACCACGGACGCCAAGAAGATGGCCACCGATGCGGGCACGGCCCTAGGCGGCCTTACGCTCGCGGGAAAGGTGGAGACGGCGTTGCGGCTTCGTAAAGACGTGGATGCGAGCACGCTGCACGTCGAGGCCAAGGACGGGGTGGTAACGATCACCGGGCACGTAAAGGACCCAGGCGAGCGCAGCGCGGTCTACTCGGTCGTGAGCAACACCGTCGGCGTCGACACGGTGCTCGACACCGATCTCAAAGTCGATTCCCTCGAGAAGAAGTAGCCGTCGGAGTCAGCGGGCGGGCGGTGATATGCTCCGGGGCGATGAAACGCTTCGCCCTTAAGTTCGGAGCCGCGTTCGCGGCTCTCGCTATTGCCGGGTCGCTTGCGCTCGCCGGCGCGCGACATCAGTCGGGTGGCACTCCTGCGGGGTTCAACCAGCAACTCAACAACATGGGGACGCCGGTGATCGAATACCACGTCCTCTACTACTTGCCGCCCAACGGCGGCTATCGTAGCGGGCAGGAGAGTGTCGCCCAATACCACGTCGCGCTTCGTGACTCCCTCGAACGATTTCTGAACAAGAACGTGGGCTGGGAGGTGCAGCCAATCTCGCAAGCGGCGATGGATGGAACGATTCCGATGGTGTTCTTCCGCCGAAAGCCGTGAGGACCTGAAAGCCTGAGGACCTGAAACCCTACCGAAACCTTAACTGCAGCTTTTCGAGTTCCGCCGAACCCGGGCACAAACCCTCGAACGCTAGGTTATAGAGCGGCTCGTCGAGCGCTTCGCACTGCTCGATCATGTCCCGGGAATCGGGATCGACGTACAACAGCCCGGTGACGACCTCGCCGCGCGCCTGGTGTTCGCGGATGTGGGAATAGGCGCCGTCGCGGTCCGTGGGGTCGTAATCCTCCGCCAACTTCCGCAGGTGAACGCTGCTGCCGTCATGCATCACCACGCGCTGGACGGCACCCGCCGGATACTCGGTCGTGATCTCCCGAAACTCCGGAACGAAGTCCGCCGAGACCAGTTCGATCTGGTGCTCGCGCGTGTAGGCGTATCCCTTCGTCGAACCTTCGTGATCGTTGAAGGTGACGCATGGCGAGATGACGTCGATGAACGCCAATCCCTTGTGCATCAGTCCCGCCTTCAAAATAGGCACGAGCTGCTCCTTGTCTCCGGAGAAGCTGCGGGCGACGAACGTTGCTCCGAGCGACAGAGCCATCAGCACCCCGTCGATGCACTGCATCGTGTTGATCTCACCCTTCTTGCTGGTCGAGCCGGGGTCCGCCGAGGCCGAGAACTGACCCTTCGTGAGCCCGTACACGCCGTTGTTCTCCAGCACGTAGAGCAGGTTCACGTTGCGCCGCATGATGTGGCAAAGCTGGCCGAGCCCGATCGACAGCGAGTCGCCGTCGCCGGAAATCCCGATCAGCATCAGGTTCCTATTGGCGGCGTTGGCGCCGGTCGCGATCGCCGGCATTCGGCCGTGAACGCTGTTGAACCCGTGAGCCTCCCGCAAGAAGTACGCCGGGGTCTTTGACGAGCACCCGATCCCCGATAGCTTGGCAACCTTGTAGGGCTCTATCGAGAGCTCCCAGAAGGCCTGGATGATCGCCGCCGTCACCGAGTCGTGCCCGCACCCCGCGCACAGGGTGGTCAGCGTCCCCTCGTAGTCGCGCCGGGTCAGACCGAGCTCGTTCTTCGGCAGGGAAGGGTGGTGGACCTTTGGCTTGAGGATATAGCTCATGCCGGCACCCCCACCTTGACTCGTGCAGCGCTCGGCTTCACACCCGCCACCACGTGGAGGGCGCTCATCGGGTAGCCCGAGTAGTAGAGAACAGACTCGAGGCGGTTCAGCGGCATCCCGGTTTCCAGGCTGAGCAGGGTCCGCATTTGCGCGTCGCGGTTCTGTTCGACCACGAAGTTCGTATCGTGCGCCTCCAGGAACTCGCGCACCTCGTCGCCGAACGGGAAGCCGCGGACCCGCATGTAGTCGACGGGTGTGCCGTCCGCGGCGAGGATATCGATGGCCTCCATGCACGCGGCGTGGCAGCCGCCGACGGTAACCAGCCCCAGCTTTGCCCCCGGCTGCTTCTTGATCACCGGCGCCGGCACCGCTTTTCCAGCGCCGCGAATCTTCACGGCTATGCGGTCGACGACTTCCTGATACTCGTCCCCGTCCTCGGTGTAGCCGCCGAACTTGTTGTGGCCGGAGCCGCGGGTGAAGTAGGCGCCTTTCGGGCTTTCTCCCGGCAAGGTTCTGGCGGGAATCGCATCGCCGTCCGTGCCCAGGTAGCGGTAGAACCCCTTGATCTCCTCGAGGTCGGCCGGGGTCAACACTTTGCCTCTATCGGGCTTGTACGCGTCGTCCCACTTCAGCTTGGGGATCATCCAGTCGTTCATCCCGATGTCGAGGTCGGTCAGCACCAATACCGGGGTCTGGAACCGCTCGGCCAAATCGAATGCGGCGACCGCAAATTCGAAGGCTTCGCGCGGATCGCACGGGTAGAGGCACACGTGCTTGGTGTCGCCGTGGGAGGCGAACGCGGCGCTCAGAAAGTCGCCTTGCTGGGTTCGGGTGGGCATGCCGGTCGATGGGCCCGTCCGCTGAACGTCGAACACTACGGCCGGAACCTCGGCGTAGTAGGCCAGCCCCAGAAACTCGCCCATGAGCGATATTCCCGGACCCGAGGTCGGCGTGAACGCCCGCGCCCCCGCCCACGAGGCCCCAATCACCATCCCGATCGCCGCAAGCTCGTCCTCAGCCTGCAGGATCACGTAGCGATTCTTCTTCGTTTCCGGATCGCGTCGAAACCGTTCGCAGAACCCCTTGAACCCCTCCATCATCGAGGTCGAGGGTGTGATCGGGTACCACGCTCCGACGGTCGCCCCCGCGTAAACGCACCCAAGGGCCGCGCTCGTGTTGCCGTCGATGAGGATGCAATCCTTCGTCTCGTCCATTCGCTCGAGGCGGATCGGCAGCGGGCACTCGAAGTGGGCGACCGCATAGTTGTAGCCCAGGTCGATCGCCTTGTCGTTCGAGGCGAGCAGGGCGGGCTTTTTCGCGAACTTCTCCTGGGTCAGCCCCCGAACCACATCGGTATCCATACCGAGGAGCGCCGCCAAGGCTCCCGCGTAGGCGATGTTCTTCATGAGGATCCGTTCGCGGACCCCCTTGAACGAGGTGTTCACCATCTGCGAAATCGGAATGCCGATGTAGTTGACGTCCTTGCGCAGCAGTCGCTCGTCGAACGGCCAGGTCGAGTCGTACAGCAGCCAGCCGCCGGACCTAACCTCGGCGACATCCTTCTCATAAGTCTGGGGGTTCATCGCCACCATGAGGTCGAAGACCGGCGTGCGGGCGGTGTAGCCGTGCTTGTTAACCCGGATCTCGTACCACGTGGGCAAACCCTGAATGTTGGAAGGGAAGAGGTTCTTGCCTGTAACCGGAATCCCCATCCGGAAGATGGTCTGCATGATCAGGCCGTTGGCGCTGGCGGACCCGGTTCCGTTCGGGGTGGCGATTTTGAAGGCGAACTCGTTGACTCCGGACGTCATGACGCAACCGCCTCACTGAGGGCGGCTTGCTTCACGGGTACCCCGGCGTACGGTAGCTGCAAGACGAACTGTTTCATGTCCCATGCAAAAGTCGGACACCGCTCCGCGCAAAGGCCGCAGTGAAGGCAGACATTCTCGTCCTTGACCATCACCCGGCCCGTTTGCTTGAGCGGGCCCGAAACGAAAATCGCTTGCTCCATGTTTTCGGCCGGCGCGGTGAGGTGGGTGCGGATATCTCCCTCCTCGCCATTCGGCGTCATGGTTAGGCAGTCGACCGGGCAGATGTCGATGCAGGCGTCGCACTCGATGCAAAGATTTGCGGCGAAGTCGGTCTGGATATCGCAGTTCAGGCACCGTTCGACCTCTTGACGCGTCTGCTCGTCGCTGAAACCCTCCTCGACTTCGATTCCCATGTTCGAGAAGCGGAGCGGCATCTCCACGTGCACCATCTTTTGGCGTTTCACCGGGCTGTAGTCGTTGCTGTACGCCCACTCGTGCAGTCCCATCTTGGTGTTGGCGAGCGTGTGGCCCTGGGGCGGCCGGTCCGTGACCGATTGCCCGTGGCAGAACTGGTGAATGGAAATCGCGGCCTGGTGGCCGTGCTCGACCGCCCAGATGATGTTCTCGGGACCCCACGCCGCGTCGCCGCCGAAGAAGACGCCCTCTCGCGTGGACATGAAGGTCTTCTTGTCCACGACCGGCATGTCCCACTCGCCGAACTCGAGGCCGATGTCTCGCTCGATCCACGGGAAGGAGTTTTCTTGTCCGATCGCGAGGATGACCGTGTCGCAGGGGAGGATCGTGGTGCCGGTTCGCTCCTGCACCAGCTTTCCGTTGACTTCTTGCGAGCTGAAAATCTCGAACTCCATGCCCGTCAACTTGCCGCCTTCGATCACGAAGCGAATCGGAGAGTGGTTTTCGACGATGTCGACCTGCTCCTCTTCCGCGTCCTCGAGCTCCCATGGCGAAGCCTTGAAGTACTTGCGCGTCTTGCGAGCAATGACCTTGACGCTCGAGGCGCCGAGCCGCTTGGAAGAGCGGCAGCAGTCCATCGCGGTGTTGCCGACGCCGATGATCAGCACCATGTCGCCTACGGTGGTGACGTGCCCGAAATGGATCGAGGCTAGCCACTCGATCCCGATGAAGATCTGATCGGTGTCGTACCGGCCCGGGACCTCAAGCTCTTTGCCCTTCGGCGCCCCGCTGCCGACGAACACGGCGTCATATTCCTTGCGATCGAGCAGCTCCTTCAGACTCCCGATGGTTGTGTCGTAGCGCATCTCGACGCCCATGTCCGTGATGTAGGCAATCTCCTCGTCCAGCACCTCCGGGGGGAGGCGGAAGGCGGGAATGTTGATGCGCATCAGCCCACCCGGTCGGGGCCCGGATTCGAAGATGGTCACCTCGTAGCCGAGCGGCATGAGGTCGTTTGCTACCGTCAGTGACGCGGGACCGGCGCCGATACAGGCGATCTTCTTCCCGTTCCTCTGTTTCGGCGCGACAGGGAGCCGGTCGCGAATGTCGCTCTTGCGGTCGGCAGCGACGCGCTTAAGCCGGCAGATGGCAACCGCTTTGCCGTCGACCCGGGTGCGGCGGCAGGCCGGCTCACAGGGGCGGTCGCACGTTCGGCCGAGGATTCCCGGAAAGAGGTTGGACTCCCGGTTGAGAATATAGGCGTCGTCGTAGCGCCCCTGCGCGATGAGCCGGATGTACTCCGGAACATTGGTGTGCGCGGGGCAGGCCCACTGACAATCCACGACCTTGTGGAAATAGTCTGAATTTCCGACGTCCGTCGGGTTCATGTTTATCGATTATGCCCAATACACGGTTAAGCGCCCTTACCCCTCCCTGATACGTCATGCTCTTTACACGCAGGGGCGTCCGCGTGCGGACGGTCCTGCGCTCGCAGGAGTCGATGATGATTGTAGGCGTGGTCCGCGAGACCGCAGCAGGCGAACGAAGGGTTGCCCTTGTTCCGGCTGGGGTCGCCGCGCTCAAGAAGGCGAAGCTCGACGTCGTAGTCGAGAAGGATGCCGGGAAGTCGGCCGGGTTCTCCGACGACGCCTACAAGGAAGCCGGTGCGGAACTGGGCTCGTCGTCCGATGTCGGCGCCAAGGCCGATATCGTTCTCGCGGTCCAAAAGCCCAAGCAGGACTTGAAGGCTAGTCAGGTCGGCATCGCCATCTTCGATCCACTGACCTATCCGGACCAGGTTCCGGCTAAATCGGGGGCGACCCTCTTTTCACTCGACCTGATTCCACGCACCACCCGCGCCCAGGCGATGGACGTGCTCTCATCGCAGGCGAACCTTGGCGGCTACCTGGGGGTGCTCATCGGCGCCACCGAGCTCACGAAGATTCTCCCGATGATGACCACCGCCGCCGGCACGATTCCCCCGGCCCGCGCTTTGATCCTCGGCGCCGGAGTGGCCGGCCTCCAGGCCATCGCCACCGCCCGCCGCCTCGGCGCAATCGTCAGCGGATATGACGTTCGCACCGCGGTTAAGGAGCAGGTGGAGAGCCTGGGGGCCAGATTTGTGGAGCTCCCACTGGAAACCGAATCCGCTCAGGACGCCGGCGGGTATGCCAAGGCCCTGGGCGAAGAGTTCTACGCCAAGCAGCGCCAGTTACTGGGCGACGTGCTTGCGGAGACCGACCTCGTGATCACCACCGCCGCCGTACCCGGGATGAAGGCGCCGATTCTCGTTACCGCCGCGATGGCCGAGCGCATGGCCCCCGGCTCCGTGATCGTCGACCTAGCCGCCGAGCGCGGCGGTAACTGCGAGCTCACCAAAGCCGGCGAAACCGTCGAGCATAAGGGCGTGCGCATCATCGGCCCCCTCAATCTCCCCAGCCGCCTGGCCACCAACGCGAGCCAGCTCTTCAGCAAGAACATCCAATCCTTCCTCCTCAACATGGTCAAGGAGGGCGCGCTCGAAATGGACATGGAAGATCCCATCGTTAGCGGATCGCTACTCGCCAAAGGCGGCGAGGTCGTCCATGAACGGGTCAAGGAGATTCTCGCCAAGGAGGGCGCCCGTGGCTAATCTCGTCCCCAACCTCTTTATCTTCCTCCTCGCCACGTTCCTCGGTCTCGAGATCATCCGAAAGGTGTCGCCGCTGCTGCACACCCCGTTGATGTCCCTCACCAACGCGATCTCGGCGATCTCGCTGGTCGGCTCACTCACCCTTCTCGGCCGGGCCGAGGACAACCTGAGCACGATCCTGGGCGGGATCGCGGTCTTCGCCTCCATGACCAACGTGGTCTCCGGATTCCTGATCACGAACCGGATGATCAAGATGTTCAAGACAAAGGAGCCCGTCGTCGCCAGCTCCTTCACGCTTCCGGTCTTCTTAGTCGCCGCCCTCACCCAGGTCGACGTCACCTCCCACTACCTGACCGACCTCACGTACCTGGTTGGCGCCGCGCTCTTCGTGTTGTCGCTCAAGTGGATGAACCACCCCAAGTCGGCGCGGAACAGCGTGCTCGCCGGCGAGGGGGGCATGGGTCTGGCCATCCTCGGCACGATCCTGGCCCTTGCGACCGATCCCGAGCTCCATGGCCGGACGCCGGCTTACGGCTACATCGTGGGGGCCCTGGCACTCGGTTCGATCGTCGGCTATCCCATC
>Ga0070734_10003576_pt1 | contig 16025 bp, 17 predicted proteins | sample Coa_R1_8_FD_66444 | JGI IMG/M metagenome (GOLD analysis project Ga0070734, IMG submission 66444) | Surface soil microbial communities from Centralia Pennsylvania, which are recovering from an underground coalmine fire - Coalmine... | ecosystem: Environmental > Terrestrial > Soil > Unclassified ...
GGCCGTTTGGTATAACACCGCAATCAATCGCGCTCCGGCACATCGGCGCAACCAACGAGCGGGCGGCCTCGACGTCGACCGACTGGCCGGCGAGCATCGCCACCAACTGTCCGCTCTCCGCTGGTTTGCGGGAGCCCGAAACAGGGGCCTCGACGTACCTGCCGCCTGCAGCAACCACATCCCTTTCGAGACACTCCGAATAGTTCGGGTCAATGGTTGCCATGTTGATTAACAGGCGGTCATTCACCCGAGTTGCGAATGAGCCCGTGCCACGCGCCAAGACCTGGTCCACGGCCGGCGCATCGCCCAACATGAGAATGACCGCCTCGCAGCGAGCGAATACCTCGCCGGGATCGCGCGCGACGTGGGCGCCCGCTCGAACAAGCTCATCGCATTTCTGCGTTGATCGATTCCAAACCATGAGCGCGACACCGGCGCGTAGCAGATTGGCCGCCATCGGCTGGCCCATAGTTCCGAGACCGATGAAGCCGACTTGTTGAGACATATCCGCCATCCTGACGGCTTCCCCATGTTGCTTGCCCCGAGAGATGATGCGCGGCATGGGGCAGCAAATGCCTGACATGCGACCGTTCAACTCTGTAAGTCGACGCACCTAGTTGTTCGCCGGCGAGGGGCCGGCGAGTATTGAAGGCTCTGCTGCGCTGGCAGTGACAATTCGTCGTCAACGGCACGACGCGATTGACTCAACACTAGCTTCAAGGGCCGATCTCGAATATCAGATAATTCTGAAGTGATACTTTCGGAAGTAATAACCATGCGCTCGACGTTTGATATGGATGCCCTACGCACGATGGTAGTCGGCACGGATCTGCAGAGCTTTGCGCGTGCCGCTTCACAACTCGGACGTTCACAGTCCGCCGTCAGCATGCAACTGAAGAAGCTTGAGGAGCAGGCCGGACGGCCGCTGTTTCGTCGCATCGGCCGCGGCCTTGTCCCTACAGAAGCTGGCGATGCCCTGCTTAATTACGCCCGTCGTATTGTTGCGCTCAACGACGAGGCGGCGACGTCGCTGGGAGCTACAGCAACGGCCGCTACTGTCCGCCTCGGGCTGCCTCAGGATCTCCTTGAAGATATAATGCCTGGCGCGCTAGCGAAGTTTGCACGGTCGCGGCCCAATGTGCATGTGGAGGTGCGCGCCGGTCGCAATCATGTGCTCGCAGAGGAGATTGGAGCTGGCCGTCTTGATGTTGCTTTGGGTTTCTTTCCGGTCGGCTCCGATACGCACGGCACGCGGGTCTGCTCTATGCCGATGGTTTGGCTGAGCGGAAAGGGGGTTGATGAGACGATCGGAGCGGAGCCCCTTCCTCTCGTGCTTTATGATCATCCTTGCCTATTTCGGCAAACGGCGTTGCAAGCGCTCGAACGCAAGAAGATGCGGTGGCGTCTTGTCTTGACCACGCCGAGTGTTCCCGGCATCTGGGCAGCGCTTCGGTCGATGCACGGTATCACAGTTCGCACAGCTCATCGGTTACCGGCGGGAATACGCGATGTGAGCAGCGAGCTGAACCTTCCGAAACTGCCGCGGGTCGAGCTGCGCATGTTGACAGCTAGCCGTCTCTCGCCCGCAGCGTCAGATCTCAAGGGCGTGCTCGATCACATCGTGAGCCAGCTCGGTTAGACCGCGGCGCATAAACCGTGAGCGCGGATGAAAGGATTGGCATCCGCAATAATGAAGCAAAACGGAAGTGATACTTCAAAACTATCGACTTATCAGAATGGCCTTACCGCGATAGTCACGGACGAAAGGACAACCCCCTGCGTCATGCGCGAACCCAGCCTGTCCTTCGCGGTCTGAACTCAGCCCGGCGTAGTATTAGGAGAAAATGGATGACGAACGGCCTGATCGAAGCTTTGGGCGAGTTGACAACGCCGCATCTAGCCGACGGTTGTCTCCGCAGCGGCGTCCCCATCCGATTTGCACCGGCGGGCATTCGTGCGCTGGATCCGAAAATGGCCTGCTGGGGCAGGGCCCGCCCGGTTCGACACGTCGGAAGCATCGACGTTTTCTTCGAAGTGCTTGAGAGTGCCAGACCGGGCGAAGTGATCGTCATCGACAACGGCGGACGCGCTGATGAAGCCTGTATCGGAGATATCGTTCTCCTCGAGGCGAAGGCAGCCGGCATCTCCGGTTTCGTCATCTGGGGGCTTCATCGCGACGACCGCGAGTTGCGTGAGATCGGATTTCCCGTGTTCAGCATGGGAGCGCTGCCCACCGGGCCACAGCGTCTGCACGCGCGGCCGCCGGACATCTTCGACCGTGCAAGCGTCGGGCCGCACGCCATTACGCCGGATGACATCGTCGTTGCGGACTCCAACGGTGTCCTGTTTCTTCCAGAGGCCAGGCTTGAGCAAATCGTTGATGCCGCAATCTCGTACCGCGCGACCGAGGCGCGGCAGCTAAGTGCGATGCGCGAAGGCAAGACGTATCGCGACCTCGTTCGGTTCCCGGAATACCTCGCACGGCGACGAAAGGAGCCGACTTACGGCTTCCGCCAGCATCTGAAGGACATCGAGGCGGCAGGCGAGGTTTGACGAGCGGCTGCCGGCGCAAACATTAACCGACCGAAAGTACCGGAGCGCATCGCAAGAGGGCGGCGCTCCGTTTCGACTATCACGAGGACGATCAACATGACCCAAGCCATTCGAATCCACAAAACGGGCGGACCCGAGGTTCTCCAATGGGAACATGTCGAGGTTGGTAAGCCAGGCGCAGGGCAGGTGCGTATCCGACATACGGCGGTGGGCTTGAATTACATTGATGCCTATCAACGTTCGGGTCTCTACCCGCTACCGCTGCCATCGGGTATCGGGCTCGAGGCTGCCGGCGTCGTCGAAGAGGTCGGAGAAGGCGTCAATCATGTAAAGGTGGGCGACCGCGTGGCCTACGCGGGTGGTCCGGCCGGCGCCTATGCGCAAAAACGCGTTATGCCGGCCGCGCCGTTGGTCAGACTGCCGGACGAAATCTCCGACATCCAGGCCGCTGCCATGCTGCTCCAAGGCCTCACCGCCCAATATCTCGTGCGACGGACATACAAGCCCAAGTCAGGTGAGACCGTCCTTCTTCACGCCGCCGCAGGCGGCGTCGGGCTCATCCTCAGCCAATGGCTGAAATCCCTCGGCGTCACGGTGATCGGTACCGTCGGATCGGAAGAAAAAGCCGAACTTGCAGGCAACATGGCTGCGCCCACACCATCCAATACACCAAGGAAAACTTCGTCGAGCGCGTACGCGAAATTACGGCCGGTGAGGGCGTACCGGTCGTCTACGATTCCGTTGGCAAGGACACTTGGGAAGGCTCGCTTGATTGCCTTCAGCCACTTGGGCTGATGGTCAGTTTCGGCAATTCCTCCGGGCCGGTGGCGCCGATCAATATCGGACAACTGGCGACGAAGGGATCTCTCTACCTCACGCGGCCGGCGCTGGCGACCTACACGGCAAAACGAGATGATCTGGAGGCGATGGCCAAAGATCTGTTCAGCGCCATCGCCAATGGCGTTATCAAAGTGAACGTGCGGCAGCTCTATGCGCTCAAGGATGCCTCGCAGGCGCACCGTGATCTCGAAGCACGCAAGACAACGGGGTCAACTGTTCTAACCCCATAGTCTGAGCCTCGCGTCGAGCGAAGGAACATCGTGTTTGGTACAGAATTGCGCCAAACGGGTACTCACGAGGTATCGACCAATATCGCTCGCGCCAGCATTGCGGCTGGCGACACCGGCTACGCGGCTGAAGACGTGCTGAATTCGGCGCGTGGAATGGCTCAGCAGGCCGAGATGTTGCCCAGCGAGGTCGACCGTTTTCTCGCCGAGATTAGGACCGCCTGACTGTTCGCCGAGCCGCAATTTTGTACAATGCAGGGTCGTTGCCTCAGTGGTAGCGTTGGATTAGGAACTGCCAATTTGTTCAACTAGGCGTGGTCAGCCATGTTGCCAGGGCGGCAGCCTCGTAAGCTCCGGAGTTGCTGGCGAGCTCCCGGAAATCCCGACGTGGTGATGTTTCACACACACCATCGTCAGTCTTTCATTGCCCATACCCATGACGTCTTGACTGTTATTGTCGTCACTGACGGCGAAGTGTTGATTGAGATCGACGGGACTTGGCACGAAGTCAAAACCGGGCAACTCGTCGTAATCGGTGCACACCAGGTCCACGCTGCGCGGCCTGTCACCGAACAGGGCTGGAAGATGCGCAGCGTGCATCTTCCCCCACGTCAGCTGTTTGGAGGCGGCTTCTCCGACGACTTAGAGCGCCACGCCACTGCCTTCAGGAGGCCCGTTCATCGAGCGTCAACCGACGCCACAGGGCTCTTCCTTAGCATGCACGGATCTTCGGAGACTGATGCCGGTCCCAACGAACAGCTTGGTCGGCATCAAGAGTTTCTGAGCTGGCTATGCGGGAACCTCCATGTATTTGATCCTCGCGTGGTCGAACGTGCTGCGAGCGATGAAAGACTGGCGCAGGCGAAAGATCTCATTAGCAAGGCGGCATTCAAGACCACCTTGATCGACGACATCGCCGAAGAAATCGGAATATCCAGTTTCGCATTAAATCGTCTTTTCAGAAGGAATTTCGGGCTGTCACCTCACGAGTGGCGGATGCAGGTCCGTGCCAGCGAGGCCGCCAAGTTGCTCACGGAGCGTGTTCCGTTGGTCGACGTCGCCGGAATGTGCGGCTTTACGGACCAGCCGCATATGGGGCGCATATTCAAGAAGGTTTTTGGCGTCACGCCGGGCCAGTACAGTCTCATGCAATGAGTCAGTTCGCGAGTAGGCCCGGCAAAGCCGGCATCTTCAACGCTAGCCTTCGCAAACGTCGACCCACGTCGCGCCGGTAAGCTCGGCCATGCGTATCGGATTGATCTTGACCGCGCTGCATGGTGCGCCCCCGCCGGTCACGACGACATCGTACCGCCTGAGCAGCACATCACAGAAGATTGGAACGGGTGACAGCAGTCCGAAGGGGCATATGCCCCCCGGCACATGGCCCGTCAGTACGGCTGCCTCTTCGGTCGGAACGAAGCGTGGCTTGCCGTTAAAAGCAGTCTTGGCCTTTGCATTGTCCAGCCTGGCATCGCCGCAGGCCAACAGCAGAATATGCCGATCAGCAACACGCAACATCAGTGACTTGGCGATCTGAGCGGGTCGGATCCCAAGCATGGCGGAAAGCCAGTTTGTCTCGCTCGGCCGATCGAGGTCGAGCACTTCGGCGTCGGCCGAGTGGCCGGCGAGGAACCTGCGGACGCTTTCGACACTCATGACCGGTTCTAACCGGCCACGCGGTTGCGCAATGTGCCGACGTTCTCGATGTCGATCTCGATCACATCGCCTTTGTGTATCTGCTGTGTTTGACCCGGGGTCTCCGTGAAGACGACATCGCCGGGCACGAGGGTGACGTATTGACTGATATAGCTTAGCAGGGTGTCAGGGGAGAAAACGAGTTCAGACGTCGACGATGATTGTCGCACCTCGCCATTAACGCGCGTTTCCAGCTTCAGCTTGCCATAGTCGAGTCCTGTCACGATGGCCGGACCCATCGGCCCGAAACCATCGGCCCCCTTGGCACGGACCCATTGCAAGTTGCCAAGCAACCATTCGCGGTCGACAAGGTCGTTGCAGATGGTTACCCCGAACACATGTTTACGGGCGTCGGAAATTGAGACGGCCTTGGCTGTCTTGCCGATTACAAGGCCGAGTTCTCCCTCGAAATGCACATTCGTTGCTTCAGGAGGAAAGATGATATCTGCTTCGTGCGGAATTAGGCTGGTCGCAAATTTCGCGAAGACCACCGGATGATTGGCGGGCGCGGGCCGTCCGCTCACCGTGACGAATACTCCCTCCTCTTTTTCGACATGCTTACGATGGCTTGCATAGTTGAGACCCACCGCGATAACCTTGGACGGCTCGCATGGCGTTAGCAGGCTGACCTCGGATAGCGCGAAGGAGTCGCCCGTCGGATCGATGGACTGAAATGGCGGCTCTTTCAGTTCGTAAACGGTATCCTTGTCAAGACGCCCGTAGGCCGTACGGCCGTCACAGGCAAACCTGATGAATCGCTCGACCTTGTCCATCGTTCCTGTTCCTGGTGGGTGGTCCTGCCGCCATAATGCGAGCTGACAGGAGTGTCGTCTTGAAAGATTGTGCGGGCCGATCGGAATTGCGGGGCTCCGTGGTCGTGAAGCGGGCGGCGCCCGGAATTGAGACGATGCATGCTGCTTTCGTCCGAGAGGCGTTTTCTGCGCACCGGCACGATACCTATGGCATCGGTCTCACCACGCGCGGTGTTCAAGTCTTCCGCTATCGGGGCGAGACGCGACGCAGCCTCTCCGGGCATGCGTTTGTGCTCCACCCTGACGAACTGCATGATGGCCGTGCCGGCAACGACTGCGGATTCTCTTATAGTATTGCTTACGTCGAACCCTCTCTGATTTTGGCCGCAAGCGAAGGACGTGGCCTGCCTTTCGTCTCCACGCCGGTGGTCACCGAACTCGGTTTCCGGCACGCCGTCGAGGGGATCTTGTCGCCTGCGGACGAGATCGAGGCGGCCTGTGAGATCGCAGAGCTGACCGAAGCGCTTTGGCATGCGACGGGCGCGCCGTGCCCGCCGAAGTCACATCTTCGGCTCGACGGACTCTTTGCGGTGCGCGACGCACTGCTGGCTGCCGGCGGAGAGCGAATTTCGATGGCAGATCTCGAGAAGATCGCCCGCCTGAGCCGATGGGAACTTGCCCGGCAGTTTCGCCGGGCGTTCGGCGTCAGTCCCTACCGGTTTCACTTGATGCGCCGCCTGGAAAGAGCCCGCCGGCAACTGGGTGCGGGTTCGCCGCTGGCCTATACCGCAATCGAGACCGGCTTTTCCGATCAGGCGCATTTCTCGCGTCACTTCCGCGCGGCCTACGGGATCTCACCAGGACGCTGGCGGTTGCTCGCAACCGGTGCCAGCCCATCACCCGGGGTTGGCCGCCTCGATCGAGAGCCGGCCTGAGGAGGGATATCAGGCTGGTCTTTCGCGGGATCACGCATCTGACGTGCACTGGACATCCGCATGGTCACCAATTCCTCGGCCGCGCCCGTCCGGCAATCTCTGGCGAACATAACAACTTTGGCGCCGTGGCCTCGCGCGATGCGGGCAACCCTTCGTCAGAGCTTTTGAAAATTGTCACTAATCCAATCGTCCCCGGCGGTGGCATTCCACAGGTAAGGGCTTCGAACATGTCGACCGGATCATTTGTCGTAGGGCACCGGTCGGGGGCCGCAATTGCGTACAAGATGCCGAAAATAGAAATGATAATTTCGTTTCGGGAAGAAACGCACCGATGCTCAATCGGTCTATCGACAAAGATAGCTGGGCCAGATGGGAGAGCCTTTCTCTACGCGCACCTGCTGGCGCGCTCCGAGCGTCTCGGAGGCGGTGTTCTTTTATTCCCGTTACCGTCACGAATTCATACCGCATACTCATGAAGCGACCACCTTATTGATTGTGACCGACGGTGCGGTTGAAGTTGGGATCGGAGCAGGCAGATACGTCATCGGAGCAGGCCAATTCGCAATAATCGGAGCAAATCAGGTTCACTGGGCGCGACCCGCAGCATTGAACGGCTGGGAAATGCGAAGCCTTCATCTTCCCCTCGCCGAGATCGCATCTACCACCGGCATATCCGCCGACGAATGTGCGCGAATGCATTTCCTGAATCCCGTGCATCCGATCGGCTCCGTAGGCTCCATGTTTCTGGACCTGCATCACTCCACAGGAGGCAAGAACCCCACGCGTCTGGACCTCAGCGCTTTCGTCAAGGACCTCTACGCGAAGATAGACACCTTTGGCCCGACCATCCTGAAGGTCAGCTCGCCTGACGAGCGGGTCGTCATGGCAAAAAAGATTCTCACCGAATGCATTGCAGAGAGCACTCAAATTGGAGACATCGCTGAAGAAGTGGGCCTCTCGGTCTTTTCACTCATCCGTCAATTTGAGAGGGCCTTCGGTATTTCTCCGCATGGTTGGCGCATCCAGGCAAGAGCTAACGAGGCGGCCCGGCTTCTGCGTGGAAGCATGGAGGCAGCCGCGACGGCGGCACACTGCGGCTTTTCCGATCAGTCCCACATGGTACGGATATTCAAGAAAGTCTTCGGCATCACTCCAGGCCAGTATAGTATGCTGCACTAGTTCCCGCTGGGCGACTAATCCCTTTGAACGACGGCGCCGATCTGGATGAGGCGCTCAATCTCATCCCTCGAGAATTGCCAGTCGGCAAGAATAGCGCGGCTATTCCTGCCAGCGGCGCATGGTTCGATCGGAGGCGAGACGACCGTTCCGCTGAATCGCGGTGCCGGGGCGGGTTGCATCACACCATTGAATTCCGCATAAACTCGCCGCATCTTCATATGCGGATGTTCGGCCGCTTCGCTGAGCGAAAGCACCGGTGCAACGCATACGTCTTCGTTTTCAAGCAGCGTGCACCATTCGTCTCGCGTGCGCTGGGCAATTGCGTTGGCTATTTTGTTCGTTTGCGACGGCCACAGCGAGCGATCGCTCTGAGAATGCATTTCCGGGTCGTCACCGAGCCCGATTCTGGCCAGTAGCTCATAATAGAATTTCTGTTCGACGGCGCCGACCGCGATGTATTTGTCATCTGAGGTGCGGTAAGTGCGATAAAATGGAGCACCGCCATCAAGCAGGTTTTCACCGCGCGAGTCGCTCCAGATGCCGGCACGGTGGAATCCGACAATCATCGTGAGCAGCGCGGCGGCTCCGTCAACCATTGCTCCATCGACAATCTGTCCCTGGCCGGTTCTGCTTGCGGACAAGAGCGCGCAGACCATCCCGAACGCAAAGTACGCGGCGCCGCCGAAATCGCCGATCAGGTTCAGTGGAGGCAGTGGCTGTGCACCATGAGCTCCGATTGTATGCAGTACGCCGGCCAGTGCAATGTAATTGATGTCGTGTCCAGCGCGTTCGGCGTAGGGCCCAGTTTGCCCCCAACCCGTCATGCGACCGTAAATCAGCCGCGGATTGCGTTGAAGGCAGGGTTCTGGACCAAGACCTAGGCGCTCCATCACGCCCGGACGGAAACTCTCGACCAACGCATCGGCGCTCTCGATTAGCCGGAGAACCGTGTCGCGTCCTTCGAATTTCTTCAGGTCGACGGCAATCGATCGCCGGCCGCGACGAACAAGGTCGTATTGTGGATCGACCGCGATTCCGAGGCCTGAAGACACGATGCGATCGACACATACGACCTCCGCCCCCATGTCAGACAGCATCATCGCGGCGTGCGGGCCGGCGCCTATGCCGGCCAGTTCAACAATCCTTGTGCCGGCCAGCGGTCCGTTCCCAATCATCGTGCATTGCCCCGTTCACAAGGTGGTTCTGGCGTCCATGTCGCGTAGCTGACGTCTGAGAATCTTGCCTGTGGCGCCCTTCGGGAGAGACTTCGTAATCTCGATCTGGGAAGGCACCTTGTATTCCGCTACCCGCGTCCGACAATATTCGACGAGATCGGAGGGATGCAGTGTTCGGCCATCGCGCAATACCACGAAGGCCTTTACGATCTCGCCAAAGAGAGGATCTGGTACACCGACCACCGCGCATTCGCCGACTGCGTCGTGTGAGTACAAGACTTCCTCGATATCCACCGGATAGATATTGGCGCCACCCCGCACGATCATGTCCTTCTTCCGCCCGACGATATAGAGAAGCCCATCGGCGTCGACCCTTCCAAGGTCGCCGCTTCGCATCCAGCCGTCCGAAATCGCTTCGGCCGTCGCTCGCGGGTTCTTGTAATAGCCGGTCATCAGGCCAGGTGACCTAAGGATAACTTCACCAACCTCACCAACCGCCAAATCCTTAAAACCATCATCGACAATTCGGATGTGGCAGGATGGGAGAGTGCGGCCGCATGAGTCGGGCTGTCCTCTTCTTTCTCGCCGCGGATCGTATGTCGTGATGGGGCCGCATTCCGTCATGCCCCACACATCGAAGACGCTCAAACCAAGACAGTCCTGGATGCGTTTCGAGAGAGCCTCCGGAAACGCGGCGCCGGCACTGATGCCAAGGCGAACGGATGGCAGGGTCATGCGCCGGCCTTCGAGGAAGTTCAGCATCATGGTGTATGCGGTCGGCACAGCGATCAGCACAGTTATCTTGTGCCGATTGATGGCCTCGATGGCAACGTCTGGCTTAAATTTCTCGAGAATAACGATCGACGCCCCGTTGCTGATGGCCGTCAGGGCGTTCATGGTAAGATGCAGGATGAAGGCCATTGGGCCGGTGATTAGCAAGCGATCCATGGGCCCGATCATCAGATGATCTGCAAACATCCCGGCGGTTGCGGCAACGGCCCCGTGGCTGATAACGGCACCCTTTGGGGTGCCCGTGGTGCCCGATGTATAATAGATCAGAGCTGGATCTGTTGATGCTGTCGGACATATCGCGGGGCTAGATGCCGCCGTCTCATTCTTTGAGGCGGAGTTACGATCGACGATGAAAAGCTCGAAACCCGGGGCACATCCGCTCAGAACATGCGATAGGTTGTCCTCGGCAAGCACAATCGTGGGCTCGCAATGGCCAACGATCGCGCGGACCTCTGGTACGGCCAATGCCGGGTTTATTGGTACTGCAACGCCACCGATGGTCCAAATCGCGAATAAACCGACAAGGAGTTCAGGACGGTTGGATATCAAGACGGCAATCCGACTTCCCTTCGCCGCGCCTGCATCCATCATCCGGCGCGAGAGTACCGCAACCGCTCGAGAAAAATCCGAGAGCGGTAGCTCGACGTTCTCGAAGGTACAGAGCGGCTTCGAGGTGTAGTGCTGGTGTGCGCGTTGCAAGAAGCGGGCGACATTCATTCAATGCTCTCCGAACGCTGCCCGCGGACGGGCGTGTAAAGACTGTGTCCGCTGCAAGTGGTTCTTGATCGCGCAACCGGCCGTTATCGTATTGAAAGAAATTGCAGCGTTTCGTTCTACCTGCAAAATTGTTCAATACAGGCGCCCCGAGGATGGATACGAAATGGCCGTCGGGTGCTCGTTAATCGAGCTTCGAACCACCGGTTGGCCAGAGCTGCCCCATGCCAGACGAGATGTATTCGATTGATTGGATCGCGCATCATGCCGACCGATCGCCGGGCAGTATCGCATGCGTGGATGTTCATTCGGGCAGGGAGTTCGCCTACGCCGAATTCGACGACCGCATATCACGGCTTTCCAATGCGTTACGCCACAGGTTCAAGATTCCTGTCGGAGGGCGCGTCCTGGTGCTGTCGCGAAACGATGCAGACGTCTTTGGACTGCAGTTCGCATGTCATCGTGCCTCGGCGACCTTCGTCCCGCTTAACTGGCGCCTGAGTTCAGCCGAGCTCGAGCTGATCGCCAAAGACGCCGTTCCCTCGATCCTGTTCTACGGCTCCGAGTTTCGAAATGCTGCAGAACGCATGGCCGCTGCATCATGCATCGACGTGGCGATCGAAATGCTATCTGGTGCGCAAGGGGAGTTTGAGGAGGAACTTGCCAAATCGTCAAACAGGCGTCCTGAGCTGCTGCATCGACGAGGGGATATCTGGGCATTGCTCTATACGTCGGGAACAACGGGCAGGCCCAAAGGTGCGCAGATTACGTTCGGCATGGCGCTTTGCAACGCTATTGTCCTCGGCCAACAGTTCAGGATTGGAGAGGATAGCAGGAACCTGGTTTCGCTTCCTACATTCCACACCGCAGGACTCAACGTATTTGCGAATCCGGTCTTCTTCGCGGGCGGTACCAACCTTGTCGTACGCGAGTTCGATGCTCCACTCATCATCGACTTGCTCAGGGGGCAACGGGGCGCCATCACCCACCTGATGGGAGTGCCGACCACGCATTCGATGCTGGTCGAGACGCCTGGTTTTGACGAGATCGGCAGGACGGTACGTGAAGTATGCGTAGCTGGTGCTCCATGTCCGGTCTCCACGATCAAAAGCTATGCCAATGTCGGTCTGGCCCTGCGCCAATGCTGGGGTATGACCGAGGTCGGTCCCCTCGGATTGTTCATGCCCAGGCGGCCGCCCGAGGGTAAGGAGGCTTCATCCGGACGACCCGGCATCTTCGCGCGATATGTGGTGGCCGACGCGGATGGAAGGGCGCTGCCGGACGGCGAAATTGGTGAATTGCTGGTCAAAGGACCAGCCGTCACGTCCGGATACTGGGAGAAGCCCGAGGCGAACGCGGCCGCGTTCAATGCTGACGGATGGTTTCGAACTGGGGATGCTTCCTATCGTGACAAGGAAGGATACTTCTTCATCGTCGATCGATGGAAAGATATGTACATCTCGGGTGGGGAGAATGTTTATCCCGCTGAAATCGAGCGCACTCTGGACCAACTTGATGAGATCCTCGAGTGCGCCGTCGTAGGTATGTCAGACCCCAAATGGGGGGAGGTGGGTTGCGCTTTCGTGGTGCAAAAGAGCGGCGCGACTGCAGAGGTATCAGAGCTTCAACATCATTGCGAACAACGCCTCGCGCGCTACAAGATTCCAAAGAAATTCGTGTTTGTCGACCAGTTGCCGCGGAACGCATCCGGCAAGGTCCTTAAAGCGCAGCTCAAGCAGCGTGTGCTTCAAATCAGCTAAGACCGAAAAGGGAGGAATGGAATGTCGGTGATTACCTATGCGTGCTTGGCAGGCATCGGAACGATCGAAATGAATGGACCACCCGCAAACACCTACGGCATTGCTTTCATGCGGGAATTGAACGTTGCCATCCAGGAAGCCATCGATGATCCTGCCTGCAAGGTCGTTATTGTACGCAGTGCCTTGCCGGGCTTTTTCTGCGGTGGGGCTGACATTAAGGAATTCAAGGCAAATACTGCATCCGCCAATCGCGAGATGATCGCGCTCGCCCACGACACACTCAACAAGCTGTCCCAGAGTGAAAAAGTATTCATCGCAGAGGTTGGGGGGCATGCGCTGGGTGGGGGGCTCGAGATCGCGTTGTCTTGCGATTTCCGCTTTGCGGCGAACGGGGACTACCGCATCGGCTTGCCCGAAGTATCTCTCGGGCTCCTTCCCGGGAACGGTGGGACCCAACGGTTGACATCGCTTGTTGGGATCAGCAAGGCGCTTGAGCTGATGGTGACCGGCGCTCGGCTTTCTCCGAAATCGGCATATGAGCTCGGTATCCTCAACCGCCTCTATGAAGCATCGGAGTTGGGTGAGCAGACGCATTCGTTCGCGCGTGATCTTAGCCAAGGTGCAACGCTTGCGATCGGGAAGATCAAACGGTCCGTATATGACGGTCAATTCCTGGAACCGGGACTTGCCCAAGAGCGCCGCAATATTGGCACCCTGTTTGCGTCAAACGATGCGCGGGAAGGTTTTACGGCGTTCGTGGAGCGGCGCAAGCCAAAGTTCTCCGGGAATTGATACTGGTCCCTCATAAGCCTGCGATCGAACCTGCCGGCGCGCGAAACGCGCGATCGGCGGCGTCTGGCTCGTACGGGCGATGGAAGCAGGGGATTTTGCGATTTTGATCAACAGTTTTCCGTCCGCTGCAATTCCATTCAAGAAACCCCGCGCGACGGGCTCTAGAAGGTCAGTGACGATGGTGCAGAGGACACGAAGATGACGCTCGCCTTATACACATGGGCAACACCGAACGGCCACAAGCCCCAAATCCTTCTGGAAGAGCTTGGCGTCCCCTACGAGGTGATGCCGGTCAACATATTCACGGGCGAGCAACTGACCGACGAGTTTCGCCAGATCAATCCAAACCGGCGAATCCCGGTTCTCGTCGATAGTTCGGTGGCAGGAGAGGCGCCCGTCCGGGTCTTCGAGTCAGGAGCAATCCTTCTGTACCTTGCGGAAAAGTTCGGACGCTTTATGCCGAGTTCGACCCGCGAACGATACCAGGTGATCGAATGGGTCATGTGGCAAATGGGCGGCCTTGGTCCGATGTTCGGGCAGGGCCAACATTTCTGGACTTACGCGACGGAAAAGCATGCGTACCCCATCGAACGATATACCAAGGAAGGCTATCGGCTGCTCGAGGTGATGGACTGGCAGTTGAGCTCGCATGAATATCTCGCGGGCGAATACTCGATCGCCGACATGGCATGCTTCCCGTGGGTCAGGATCCACAAGCTTGTAAATCTGAGTATCGAGGGGTTTCCGAACGTCGCCAGGTGGTATGGAGCTATACGAAAACGCCCGGCCGTTGGGCGTGGCCTGGAAATCCTTCGAGATCATTTGACTGGGGTGCCAAACACAAAGGAGGCGCACGACATCGTTTTCGGCAAGTCGCAGTTTCGCGAACTCGACCGGAAGCTTGCTGCCAAGAGTTCCGAGTGATGATCGAAATCAACGGAATGGCGCATGTCATATTGACGGTCTCGAGCTTTGAGAACGCGCTTTCGTTCTATGACGACCTCCTGCCGACCTTTGGCATGCAAAAGGTCTTCGAGAATGAGAATTTTGGATACTGGGTCGGCGGTCGAACCGCTCTTGGCATCCAGCGATGCGAAGATGAGTTTCGTTCCGAACGGTTCGTGCAGTACCGCGTCGGCCTTCATCATCTCTGTTTCCGGGCCAAGAACCGCGAGGATGTTGATAGAACAGCCGAAAAACTTCGCCTGATGGGAGCGCAAATTATCAGAGGGCCGCAAACCGGAGATTGGGCTCCCGGGTACTATTACGTGCTGTTCGAGGATCCCGACAAAATCAGGCTTGAAATATGCTTCGTTCCTGGGGCGGGACTGCTTCAGGAAGGGGAGCGCTTCCAAGCGGGAAATGATTTCCAGACAGGCCCGTCTCGCACCGCCTGATGCCTTGGCTTGTGCAGTGGTCGCTGCAGGCCCATTCGGACAAGAATCCGCGCCGCTCAGATCGCTAACCTGATCGGGTTGAGCAGCGCGCGAGCCGCTCGCCTTCGGATCTCACCACCCTCCTGCTGCCGCACACAACACGCTCTGAATTGCTCCGATGCAGGCAGGCTCTGCTGGTTAGCGACGCCTCTCCAGGCCAAACGGCAAACTAGAGATGCGCTTCATCTCGTTATCCTCAAACAACTTGGGGTCATGCAAGAAGTTACGAAACATATCGGTTGCGTCGTCTCCCCAAAAGAGCTGTCCCTCGACGATGAAGGTAGGGACACCGAATACGCCTGACGAAATCGCCTCATCAGTATTGTCCCGCAGCTGTTTTTTGATGCTCGGTTCCGAGATTCGCTTGTAAGCTTGGGGAATTCCCAATGTGGTCGAAAGTTCGGTGATCGAGGCTTCATCCTCCAAGTTTCGCCCCTCGCCATAAATGAATTGGAAGATTTGCCGAACGACGTTGTGAGTTGCGTGGCCGACCACTGCCAGCCGAAGCGGAGGCAGAGGATTGAAAGGATGAATCGGGGGCATTATGAACGGCAGTCCGCGCCGGCCGGCCTGCCATTTGAAGAAGCGATAAACGAACTGCCGCTTGGACGGAATTTCCACTGGCCCTAAGTGCCCCCAGTGATCGAGAAGGGCGGAGAACAGGACGGGCTTCAGCGTGATCTCAAGCTCGCTTGGTAGATCCCGGAAACGGCCGAGCTGCAGATACGAAAACGGCGAGATGAAATCAAAATACCACGTCGCCTTCATCATGCCCTCCTAGCCGGCCCACTCGCAAAAACACGCGGGGAGGTCACCCTTTTGCGAAACGGCGACACATATCGTTGATACCAACGTTGGGTTCAACCTCCGCCTTATCGGCGTTGAGCCAAGACGTATTGAACCAAATTGCGCGAGAAAGGCGTTCTTCACAAAAGCTCACACAGATCGATCACTCGAAGAGTGTACTAGCTAAAAGACACAGCGGACCCCACCCCAAGGCCGGCTGGCCTCGCTGTAGTCCTTCTGACCTGACGGTTGCGATCACCGGACACGCCCGTCATGACCCTCGATCGATTGTTCGAGGAACCAATACCTACGCCGCACCAAAGCCGGCGACTGCCTTGAGCTCGAGGTATTCCTCGAGGCCGAACTTGCCCCATTCACGGCCATTGCCG
>Ga0070734_10003577_pt1 | contig 16024 bp, 16 predicted proteins | sample Coa_R1_8_FD_66444 | JGI IMG/M metagenome (GOLD analysis project Ga0070734, IMG submission 66444) | Surface soil microbial communities from Centralia Pennsylvania, which are recovering from an underground coalmine fire - Coalmine... | ecosystem: Environmental > Terrestrial > Soil > Unclassified ...
ATCCGCGATCCGGCGCGCTTCGCTCGGCCAGTTTGGATCGGTGTGAAGAAGAACCTCCTCGGCCCCTGCAGATCGTGCCAGATCCACTTTCGATGGTGATCCCACGGTCCCGATGACTCGGGCTCCCAGCCGGCGTGCCCATCGCGTCACGATCTGGCCCAGCCCTCCTGCCGCGGCGTGCACCAGTAACCAATCGCCCGCTTGGACCGGGTAAACCTTAAAGAGGAGCATGTGTGCTGTAATTCCGCGCAGCATGATGCTGCCGGCCACCCGTTCGGACACCTCCGCCGGCAAATGAACCAACCTTGCTTCGGGAAGGACACGCACCTCAGCGTAGCCGCCGAGCGGATATCCCGCGTAGGCGATGCGGTCGCCTGGCTTGAACCTGCTGACACCCGGGCCGACAGATTCAACGCGGCCAGCGCCTTCGACGCCGACAATGTGGGCTGGGTCGGGAAACGGGTAGAGCCCGCTCCGGAAATAGACGTCGACGAAGTTTACGCCAATGACGCTTTGACGAATGCGGACTTCCCCGGGCCCCGGCTCTGCAACGCTGATTTCCTTTGGCTTGAGAACATCTGGTGCGCCCGCCGTTTCGGCGACAATCGCGACTGGCATTTTTTCGGTACTCCCTGAAAGTGGTTCTCACGGGATACCGGCGCCTCGGCGACAGCAATTCCATATTTCGCACAAAGCCTGTTCATTTTTTCACCAAGGATCTTCGTGCGCACGTCGGTGATTTCGGGCTAGAGCACCGCTTCTGCGTTACTTCCGGCGCTTCAATGCACGCGACCGACCACCAACGCAGAAAGCGACAACACGTCCCTGTTGATCCTGAAGAGGCGCTTTCACTTGAGGGGATATTGTTCTGCGCAGTGACAAGCAGCCCTGTGGAATTGGTAAACGAGCGAAATAACATGTACGAGCTGCTTCAAGGACTTCGGATCGTCGAACACGCGTCATTTATCGCCGCCCCTTCCTGCGGTCTCTACCTTCGCCAACTCGGTGCTGAGGTCATTCGTATCGACCTAATTCAAGGAGGGCCGGACCAGGGGCGATGGCCGCTATCACCCGAAGGAAGCAACTTCTATTGGGAAGGATTGAACAAGGGAAAGAAGTCGATCGCGATAGACATGTCGTGTCATGAGGGCCGCGAACTCGCCGCGCAGATCATTACCGCGTCCGGGAAATACGGCGGCGTGTTCGTGACCAATTCACCGCCAGATGGCTTTCTGTCCCATGCGCAACTTACCGCTCGCCGCGCCGACCTTATCTCGGTGCGCGTCATCGGCAGCATTGGCTTGATGGCAACCCATTCATGGCTAACCCGTCCAGCGCCAGGCGAGCTCGTCTGGTCGAAGGTCAAAGAGGTGGCGGCTCGGTTGCCCGGAATGATGGCATCGAAGCGATCGAGTCATACCATGCAGACAATTTAGATCTTTCGTGACGCCATTTCCATGCGGTCAGACGCACTTCGACCAACCCTAACGCCGAACCCAAGACAATCTGCGCTGCGTTCATCGGCCCGGCAAAGCCGCCAGCTGTCACAGCGTTATCCAAGGCATCGGCAGCGCGATTCACACGTATGATTTCCTTTGCGACGATGGCCTCTATGGTTTCCTGGTTTGGTAATCGGAGTGCGCGCAACCAGGTGATGATGCCCTCTAGTAACCCCAACGCCTGGCCCAATTCCGCCAAAATCCGCCACCCATCAGAGCCATCGCGTGGCAGAAGCTTGCGGCCTGGGTTCAGGACGTCGATGAAGTCAAGAATCAGCTTGCTCTCAGTTAAAATCGTCCCATCATCGAGCCTAAGGGTTGGAACGCGTCCAACGGGATTGAGGGTCAGCACCTCGGACTCCGGTGAATAGAGCCGCTGCCGAGTAATCTCTTGTTTTGTTACATTCTGGTCGAGCCCGGTTTCCAGCAATGCTATCCGCACAATGCGTGCGAAGGGTGATCCTGTAGAAAAGAGCAAGTGCATTGCAATTTCGCCGAGTTGCACGAAGCCGTACTTATCTCATCTCCCTGGCTGGTCTTGTCCGGGCCTGCGAGATGCAAAGCACTTGATAGTACACAGTTCTCGGATAAAGGAATATGTCCAGGTGCAGCTATGCGCCGGATCCGAACCGCATTTTTATGACGCCTGATTTAGATTATTGATGAAACCAAGGTTTGCAGCAAAGTCTCTGCAAAGATAGGGTCCTCCCTCATCTCAGGGGGAGAATGTGAGATCGTACCGTCTCTATCAGGTTGATGCTTTCACACGGGAGCGGTTCACCGGTAATCCAGCGGGCGTCGTGCCTGATGCAACCGGGCTGTCCGACACCGAAATGCAGGCCATCGCGCGAGAGATGAACGTCTCCGAGACGGCGTTCGTTTTTCCTGCCGCGGTCCCCGATCAGGCTATGACTGTCAGATTCTTCACGCCCACGACGGAGGTGCCGATCTGCGGTCATGCGACGATCTCCGCTCATTGGATTCGCGCTTATGAGGGCGCGCCCGATGGTGTCTACACGCAGCAGACCGGTGCCGGATTGCTACCCGTGGAGATCGAGCGCAACAGTGGTGGCACGCGCATCTGGATGACGCAGCAGCACGCGATCTTTGATGAGCCGTTTGATGAGGGCGTGAAGGGCGAAATCCGGCGTGCGCTCGGGGTACCCAGTCTGTCAGGCACTGGACCGGTCCAGATCGTTTCCACCGGCCATAGCAAGGTCATGGTGCCGCTTCCTTCGACGTCAATTCTACATGCCATGGAGCCCGATCTTTCGGCCCTGGCGCGTCTGAGTGCGCGGATCGGTTGCAATGGCTTCTTCGCCTTTGTCCATGTCGAGCCGCATGACGGCGTCCTCGCGCATGGCCGGATGTTCGCTCCCGCGATCGGCATTCCGGAGGACCCCGTAACGGGAAATGCTTGCGGCCCGCTCGGGGCTTATCTTGCCAGGCATGGCCATATCGCCGTTCCGACCGGCGAAACGCTTCAGTTTACCGTGCGGCAAGGCGAGGCGATAGGCCGTCCGGGCAGTGTAACAGTGGAAGTTCGCCGCGAGGGTGAAACATTCGGCATTCGTGTCTCGGGCGAAGCCGTCATCGCCTTTGCAACGACGATCGAGCTGTGATCGTGAAACAGATCGCAACCGAACAGGCGCCGTCGCCCAATGGCCACTATAGTCAAGCGATCGTGCATGACGGAATGGTCTACCTTTCCAACCAGCTGCCGATCATTCCCGGGTCTCGTTCCGTTCCCGAGGGCATTTCAGGGCAGGTGCAACAGGTCATCGCGAACTGCCGCGCCATACTTCTTGAGGCCGGTTCGAGACTTGAGGACGTCCTCTCAGCCAATGTGCAGATAACGGACATCAGCAATTGGGACGCCGTGGATGAAGTGTGGGCCAAAACATTTGGCAACCATAGACCCGCGCGCTCCGTGACTGTGGTTTCGTCGCTCCATTTGGGAGCATTGGTCGGCGTTCAAATGACCGCAATCTGCAAACCCTGACAGATAGGCTTTGATGCCGTCATATCGAACAATTCCCAATCAATGCGCGGGCCAAGGCAACTGCAAACGATCAAGCCTTGCGGAGATCCTCAAGCCGACAGCCTGGCTCGCCCACAGGGGATCGTCAGCCGGACGACGGCAACCCACAAGACTGGCCGTCGATATGGTCGCGAACCAATTTTCCAACAACAAGAAAGGGGCGCGGACCAGCGCCACCGACGTGAATTCACGAGATCAAGGGAGTTAAAGAGGACATGATGATCAATATCGGCAATCCGACCGCGCGGTCGCACCGGCTCACCAATGCCATCATGTACAGCCTGGTGCTGGGCGTCCTGGCCGGCTACACCTGCCACCTGCTGGCGCCAACGCCCGCAGCGGCCAAGAACGTAGCCGACTATTTCTCCATGGTCGCTGACGTCTTCTTGCGCATGATCAAGATGATCGTAGCACCCTTGGTGTTTGCTACGATTACGTCTGGCGTCGCGAGCCTCGGGTCCGACGGCCGCGTAGTAGCGCGTATTGCCGCCAGATCCATTGGCTGGTTCATCTCGGCTTCGCTTGTGTCGCTCGGCCTTGGTCTGCTGTTTGCCAATTTGTTCGCGCCCGGCCGCGGATTGAACTTGCCGCTACCCGACGCGAACGCGTCGACCAGCCTCCAGACAGCCGGGGTAAATCTGAAGGAATTCATCACCCACGTCGTCCCGGCCAACGCGGTTCAGGCGATGGCCACCAACGAAGTGCTGCAGATCCTGATTTTCGCGGTGTTCTTCGGGCTCGCTCTCAGCAGGTTGAAGACCACCTACGCCAGGACCATCGCGGCCTCGATCAATGAGCTGGTGCACATCATGCTCCAGATCACCGACTTCGTGATGCGCTTTGCACCCATCGGAGTGTTTGCGGCCATCGCCGCCGTGATCACCATCCAGGGGCTGGGCGTGCTCCTGACCTACGGCAAGTTCATCGCGACCTTCTATTTCAGCCTTGTTGTCCTCTGGGGCGTGCTGCTTGCGGCAGGTCTGGTCGTGCTGGGACGCCCAGTTCTGCAGCTTATCAGGATGTTGCGCCAGCCGATGCTGATCGCCTTCTCGACGGCCAGCAGCGAGGCGGCGTATCCGAAGACAATTGAGCAACTGACAAGGTTCGGCGTCGGTGAGCGCGTCGCAGGCTTTGTCCTGTCGCTGGGCTACTCATTCAATCTCGATGGTTCAATGATATACCAAGCCTTTGCGGCTCTGTTCATCGCCCATGCCTACGGTATCGAGATGAACTTCGCGCAACAGGTGACCCTGCTGCTGGTGATGATGGTTACGAGCAAGGGCATTGCCGGTGTGCCGCGTGCCTCGCTGGTGGTGGTGGCGGCGACCCTGCCGATGCTTAACCTGCCTGCGGGGGGCATGCTCCTCATCATGGGCATCGATCAGTTCTTGGACATGGGACGATCGATGACCAATGTCATCGGGAACGGAATTGCGACCGCAGCAGTGGCCAAATGGGAGGGCGAACTGAGCTCGATCGAAGGTTCGCCTTCCCAAGAGACAGTGTCGGCCGCTCCCGTCGCTCGTGCGGTGAGTGGATGAGGCTGAAGAAACACCACTCCAAGAAGGAGTTCACCTGTGCCAATCGATTTCCTCGAAGCGCGTTCGCAAGACGCGTCCGACAAGGTGGCGATATTTGGTGTCCTGGGGGCATGGCCCAATTGGCTGCCGTGGATTTCCTGAACAAGATGATTCGGAAGACGGCAGCAACAAGCGCCAATATCGGCCGGCTAAAGGCCGATAGCCGGCGGCGATTATTGCAGTTGCCTCATCGCGAAAAAGACGTGTTGGGGCCCGAGGCGGACGCGAGGCCGATCGCTAGACACGCTTCGGTTGGGCTCCGGCCAGGCAAAGGGCACTGATCCCAGGTTGGAGCTTGAAGCGGGCTTGTGCTGATGGACGACGTAAGGAGGACGTCGGCTACATAATCGGAATCAGTATCCTCGTTCGTGCACCGCAGTTCGGGGTCCATGCCAGTCTTGCAGGCCGTAGGTCAAACCATATCAAGGAAGCTATCGTACCGATTGAGCATACGAGCACGACCAACGCGACCGCGATAAGAGCCCTGTCTGTCGCTCTAAGATTACCGATCCGATCGGGCTTACATGGAGACGACCAGTTTCCGATTTGGAAGTATCCAGGCATCGCGTCGTACCTGCCCAACTATCTCTCCACCGGCCTTGCAGCAGTGTCGATGTCTAAAAGGGCGAGGCGATACCCTCTGCGGCGAGCACTTGACGAACGCTTCGGCGCTCCAGCATCCGCCGGGTATGTAACGTCCATGCAGCAAATTCCTCCATCGGAAGTCCCTGAACCTTGCCCCAGCGGTAGAAGACGAACGCATATGGATCGCAGACCGTGAAGGCGGAGCCGGCAAACCAGGTTTTGTCCTTCAGCAGCTCATCGATTTCCTTGCAGTATTGTTCGTATGCCGCAAGCGCCGTTTGCTTAACGATCTGCTGCACCAACTCGTCCTTGCTGCTGTATCGCCAAGGGCGCAGGATATGTCCGTAGGCGCCGTGGACGCTGGTTGACAGAAAGCCGAGAAAGGACAAGCATTTTGCTTCTTCCAAGTGGCCCGATGGCAAAAGCCGCTCATGACCTGCCAACTTCGCGATATAGGGCAAGATGGCCACATTCTCGGTCAGAATGCTTCCGTCCTCGGTGCGGAGAGCCGGAACGCGACCGTGTGGATTGACGCGAAGATATTCTTCCGAGAGATGCTCGTTGTCGGCCAGCGATACCCGCTGCTCCTGATACCGGGCGCCGATATCCTCTAGGCTGATATGGGCGGCGATCGAACATGCGCCGGGGGCATAGTACAGGGTCAGCATCGTCATCTCCGTCTCATAACATAGAGCTTTGTATCGACTTGCCCAGCCGCATATCCACGCAACGCAATGTGCATTGATGCAGAGCGCCCAGCTCGATTGTCCACGCAAAGCGCCCTCGGAAGGAATGGTTTCCAAGGATTAATAGGAGACTGGAAGCGACGACTATCGGTGAAACGCGTCGTCCCCCTGGAAGATCCGCTTGATGAATTCGAACACCGCCTTCATGCGGGAAACGTCCTTCAAGTCTTCGTGGATCGTAAGCCAAAACTCCAGCTCGAACTTGATCTGCTGGTCGAGGAGCCGCTTCATCGACGATTCACCGCGCACCATATAGCTTGGAAACATGCCGATGCCGATCCCTGACCGAACGGCGCTCAGTTGACCAAGCGGGCTCGTCGTCCGGAAGATGAGGCTTCTCTGGCCGATGGTATTCCGCAGCCACTTGAGGGGTGGTATTTCGATCAGGTCATCGATGTAGTCCACGAATACATGTTGATCGAGGTCTTCGACGTGCCTTGGATGGCCATGGATCCGGATGTATTCGTCGGCTGCGTAGAGATGCACGTCGGTCTTGGCTAGCCGACGCGCGATCAGCCGTGGACCGGTCGGACGCACAAGGCTGATCGCAATGTCGGCTTCGCGTTTAGTCAGATTGACGGTCTCCATAGCGGTCACAATTTCGAGGAAAATGTTTGGATTGCTCTTCAGAAAACTCCGAAAGGCGGGGACCAGTACGAGCGCAGACAGGCCCTCGACGATCGCCAGGCGAACGCCGCCCGATGGCTGATTGCTTTGTCGATTCAAGTTCGCAATCCCATCGGCCGCCTGGGCCATCGACTCGACATGCTGCAGCAGTCTTTGCCCCGCCTCCGTGACTACGAATCCGGTCGCGGTGCGCTCGAATAATTTTTGGTCGAGCTGCCGTTCGAGATTGGTGATTCGCCGAAAGACAGTGGTGTGCGACACGCCAAGGCGTCGAGCTGCTTTCGTCAGAGTGGTTCGGCGCACCAGCTCCAGAAAGTATTGAAGATCGTCCCAAGGAAGGAACTCGCCACTCGTTTCTTGGCGCCTCATTGCAATGGTCTCCACCAATGATCGCGGCTGCCTTTGTCGCTCAGCATCTGCCCTCGCTTTCAAGGGATTAGGCTGCGTCGTGGGGTGCCGCGCGTATGGTGGCCATTATCTGCAGCAATTGGCCGGGAACAACCGTTGTGTGGTTCCAGTGCGACCCGCACAGCTCTCTGCGTCCGGCAGCAAGGTAAAGCGAAAAAAGAGCAGGGGCCTTTGGGAAGGTCCCTGCCAAGTCTGGGAGAAGGGGGTCCTCCCGCTGGCCCTTTGCCTAAGGCGGGTTCTGGTTACTTTGCACCAGGGGATGTCCTCAGGCCCGTATGTCGCGCTGGCGTGTCTCACGTATCAATAGGCCACCGATCACGACAGAGGCGCCGGCCACCACGACCGGGTACCAGAGACCTGCGAAGATATTTCCGGTCTGCACCACGAGGGCCGCCGAAATAAACGGAGAAAATCCGCCGAACCACCCGGATCCGATATGGTACGGCAAGGACATCGACGTAAATCGAATTCGGGCAGGAAACAGCTCGACAAAATAGGCCGCCAAGGGCCCATAGCCCATCGCCACATAGATGATTAATACGGCAAGCAACGCAATCAGTGCAGGCTTGTTGACGCGCGACGGATCGGGCGTTCCCGGATAACCGGCCTCTTTCAGCGATTTTGTATAACTCGCCTGATCGAAACCATAAAGCTCCTTCCCGGCGATCATGACGGTTACCTCTTCCGCGTTAACGGCAGGGATGATTGTGTAGGAGATTCCGCTCTTGATCAGGAAGTCTCGGGCCTTGTCGCATGCCGTGGCAGGCGCCGCGAACAGGCTGAAGTTGCAACCGCGTCCAGCGATACGCACATCCGCGGTCCGCTGGAATTCCGCCAGTGAAGGGTTGCCATAGCTGGCTAGTGCCTCGAAAATCGGAAAAAAGGTAAGAGTGGAGAGTGCGCAGCTTGCAAGTATAATCCACTTTCGTCCCAGTTTGTCGCTGAGCCAGCCAAAGATCGGAAAAAAGGGCATCCCTATTACGAGTGCTGCGGCAATTGCCAGATAGGCGTCGACGAAGGGCAGCTTCAGCGTGTTTATCAGAAAGAACAATGCATAGAATTGGCAGGTGTACCAGACGACGGATTGGCCCGCGTGGGCGCCGAATAGAATGACCAGCATTTTTCCGATATTTGAGATGTTGGTGAAGCTGTCCCGAACCGGCTGCTTCGATAACGACTTCGCGTCCTTCATCGCCTGGAAGACTGGCGACTCGCTGAGCTGCATCCGCACATAAATCGAAATTGCCAGTAGGATGAGCGAAGCAAGAAACGGGATTCGCCACCCCCAGGCTGTAAATTGCTCGCTGGACATGTTCAAACGACACGCCAGGATGACGATTAGCGAGATCAAAAACCCTAGTGTCGCCGTAGTCTGGATCCAGCTCGTCTGATATCCGCGCCGATCGTTTGGCGCGTGCTCGGCCACGTAGATCGCTGCTCCGCCATATTCTCCGCCAAGTGCGAGGCCCTGCAGGAGGCGAAGCGTGGCCAGCATGACTGGCGCGCCCCAACCCCAGGTTTCGAACGTAGGTATGAAGCCAATAGCTGCGGTCGAGCCACCCATCAGAACGATGGTTGCAAGAAAGGTGAATTTCCGTCCCACGGTGTCGCCAAGCCGGCCGAACAGAATCGCCCCTACCGGGCGAACAGCGAAACCGGCGCCGAACGTCGCCAGCGATGCCAGAAAGCCGGCCGTCTCGCTGCCTTGAGGGAAGAACAGCGTGCCAAAGAACGCAGCCAGGCTTCCATACAGGAAGAAATCATACCATTCGAACATCGCGCCAATCGATGCGGCGAGGATGACTCTGCGTTCTTTGCTTTTGGCGATCGTCGGAATACCGTCCGCGACATCCGGCCCTGTATGCACAGCAACGTTTGTCACCTGCACTACCCCCTGTTTTCGAGATAACCTATTTCGCCGCTATGCCCGCACGGTCCCCGGAACACCTGTCCAAATACGTCACCAGGCTATCGTTTGATTCGCTTATCAGCGGGGGAGCGCCTCCCACCGGTGACCTTTGATTCTCCCCAATGCGTTGGCGGGCCGCGGCGAATGTCGCTGGTCGGTGTGCCGAGAGATCGACCTCGAGGTGGAAAATATCGAACCGATTGTAGTAACCGACCACATCGTGGATGCGCTTGGGCTCGACGGCGGCAGCGAGATCGATTTCGGCATAGACCAGACCCTCGCCGCCAGTCCGCGGTTCTCCGATGACGTTGCCTGTCGGATCGATAATCATCGACACGGCTTTCGGGCTTGCTTCGAGGAGATCCAATGCGTCGCGCCCGAGTCCCTGCATTGCCTCGCGTGCTGAGTCGTCGTAGTGCGCGGCCGCAACAATGGTGAAGACCTTTCCTTCGAACGAGTGCGCGCCCGCCCTGATACGGATCGCCTGTTCCAAGTCGTAGTTTCCGCTCTCGTTCAGCGGTCGTGTCGGATAGACTGCCGGATAGGTCGCGATGTGAACTTGTTCGCCCTGCGCTATCAGTGAAAAACGCGCTAGAGGATTGGTGTTCTCTCCGCAGATCAACATGCCGAGCCGACCGATCTCGGTGTCGTTAACGCGTAGTCCCGCGCCGTCGCCATTCGCCCAAACCAGTTTTTCATAGAAGGTCGGTACTATCTTCCGGTGATGGTTGAGAACTTCCCCGTCGCTGCCAATCATTAGATTTGAATTCCACAGGCAGCCGACGCTGGCGGAGGTCGACTCGGTAAAGCCGATGGAGACGAAGATGTCATGACGGTGAGCCGCCGCTCGAAGACGCTCGATCTCCGGTCCGTCGACGCGCGGTGCCGCCGCAGCCAATTGTCGAAAGTAGTCGTGTGTGTGCGTTGGCGGCACAACCCCCGCCCACATTGGAAAGCCCGGAATGTAGCTTTCCGGAAAGGCAATCAATCGGGCGCCATTGCGGGCCGCTTCTGCGATCGCGTCGCACGCCTTGTCGATCGTTTTGTCCGTATCATGAAACACCGGAGCCAGGTGAGCTGCGGCGACCTTGTAGCCAGGGTAGAGAGTCATTCGATCCGCCTTGAACTTGAATGCGCGACGATGACTTGATCACGTCAGTCCGCGCGGCGGAACGGTTCAAAATCGCAACACGATGTGCACCAAGTAGCGGTGGCTATCTATCGAGCAGCTTCGCCTCGAAATAGGGCAACAAGCCTGTGCGGCCGTGGCAGTTCACGTATTCGAAGTGTTGTCCGTTTTCGGGAAGAACGAAAACCTCATGCCACGTCCGTAGTTGATTTTTCGCGCCATACTTCTTGTAGCGCGCCAGCGCGCCGGAAAAGATGGCATGGTGTGACGCATGACCCTCCGCCCAGTTCTCGAGATGGGCGAGAGACAGGAAATAGCCGTGCGCATGCGTCTCGGGGCGGGGAGTGCCGTCGATGCAGGTGGTCTGCATGTAACGAAGCGCGCAGCATCCCGTCGCTTCAGGGTTTTCCCGCAGGAACGCCATGCCGCGCTCAAGCGGCCCTCGCAGATTGTCGAAGAAATCTTGCTTCTGCTCGTCATCACAATTCCCCCAGAAGGTCGCCGAGCGGATCACCGCAAGATTTTCGGGCGCCGTGACGATGCAGCGCTGGCCGAAACTGTGGCGCTGCAACGGTTCGCGCAACTTGTCTCCGAGCGGCGAATGCAGAGCGTCGGTCGCAGCAAGCGGAATTCGATCCCGCATGGCGCCGTAATAACCGGAGTTCTCGGTCGGCACGATCGGCACGGCCGAACTTTGCATCAATCCTCCAGGAAAATCTCGCCAGTACAGCGTTTCAAGGCGGGTCAGCGGAACCATGAGGATCTCGCGCCAATACCCTGTTTTCTCGCTGAGCCGCCTCGGATCGCGCCACCACGCTGCAACAACATCGCTCTCGCTCCAGGCGGCGAACGAATCCATGTCGAGCCAGTAGGCCGTCGCTACATGATTGTGGTACCCGGCCTCGTCCTCAAACCTGGCGTGATCGAGCGTTAGCGGACCGTCTGTCCGCTGGAGAGCTTGCTGCAACCAGTCGAAGAAGGAGCTGTCAGCCAATCTCTCCGGCTCCGCGGACTGGACGCCGAAAAAGGCGACGACCATCCGTTCAACTTCGGCCGGAAATGCCGCCGACCAGCGCTGCACGGCAGGCGTAAAGTCTTGAGGTCGCCGCATCGGTATGGTGCGGGCGATGTCAGGAGTAGGCATAGACAACCTCGCGAAGTTCAAGCCTCTTGTGCAGCCTGAAAAGCCGCTACGTCGACAAACGACCGATGATAGGCAATCTTGTCGTCTACGACGGAGAATAGATGCACGAACGGAGACGCCAGACGTTTCCCTGTAGCCTTGCACACCGCAGTATAGAGGCCTTCGCCGACAACAAATTCGTCACTATTAAAGAGTTCGCGGCAGTCGGCTTTCCACTCGGACCAATCGGCCTTCAGGCGCGGATAGAACTGGCCGAACACGGCATCTTTGCCGCGATAAATGCCGCCGTGAGGGAAGCCGTTTGGAAGCTCCCAAACGGCGCGATCGGACCAGACCGTCGGATCGCGCTCGGTGTACCACTTGCGAACAATAGTGATGGCGTCCATTCGTCCTCTCATGCGATCCGTATAACCGTGTTGCCGATGGTTCGACCGGCTTCGACGTTCTCGTGGGCGGCAGCGATGCTCGGAAGGTCGAACACGCGACCGACTGGATGAACAAAGCCTTCGGGCGGAAAATCGAAAAGATCGGCGACCGCCTGCGCACGCAATTGTGGACCCATCCGATACACACTGCTGAAGTGCATTGTGAGGCCGTGGCTGTTGATGCTCTTGAAGTCCAGCTTGGGCATCATGTTCCCCGCCGACCCGTACGAGAAGACAGCACCGCCCGGCCGCAAGACATGCGTAAAGAAGGGAACGTTCAGGCCGAACTCGACCTCTATCAGACGATCGGCCCCGGCTCCTGCCGTGATGTCGCGCACGGCAGCGCCGATGTCGGCCTTCTTGTAGTCAAGGACATGATCCGCGCCGGCCCGCCGGGCATGCGCTTCGCGCTCGCTCGTGCTCACGGTTGCGATGATGCACGCGGCGCCTTTCGCTTTCGCGATCTGAATCGCGTAGAAGCCGACCGATCCCCCGCCGCCGGTCACGACGACGGTTTTGCCGTCGATCGGCCCGTTATAGAGCAATGCCTGATAGGCCGTGAGATACGGGACGCCCAAGCATGCGCCTTCCTCAAATGAAAGGCCAGGCGGAAGCGGCGCCGCCTGCTCCGCGGGAAGCGCAATGATCTGCGCTGCCGTCCCGAAGGCACGCTGAACTTGCCCGTTCCAGATCCAGACACGCTCGCCTATGCGCTGATGGTCGACCCCACTACCGACCGCGTCGATGATCCCGGCGCCGTCACAGTGCGGAATGATTCTTGGAAAAGGCATCTGCGCAGCGCTCACACCCCCGCGCAGCTTGACGTCATAGGGATTAACTCCGCTTGCATGAACCCGCACACTGACTTCGCCTGGGCCAGGCTGCGGACTTTGCACCTCCGCGATGCACAGCGCCTCGTGTGCTGGTCCGAACTTCTCGTAATACGCAGCCAACATTGGATTTCTCTTCAGCCGTCAATACAGGGTGGCCCGGACCGTCTCTTCGCGTGTACGGTCCCACTCGGCCCCACCGAGACGGCGTCCGCTCAGATCGGCTAGAATGGTTCCGGAACTCGGGAGTGCGGTTCTGTTCACGAACTTGTCCGGATTCCACAGGTCGGCTCTGACCGCGGCACGGGGGCATTGGAAGTAGGCCGTCTCGACGTGGATCACGAGGACTGAGCGGGGTCGTTTTCCTTGCACGATGAAACGATCTAGGAGATCGGGCGCGATGCTGATGCGGACGGTCCCGTTGACGCGCAGCGACTCTCCGATGCCGGGTATCAGGAACAGCAGTCCGATCCGCGGATCGTTGACCAGGTTGTGGAGGGTGTCGACACGATTATTCCCAGCGCGATCCGGAATAAGCAACGTGTTCTCATCTGCGATCTTGACGAACCCCGCGGTATCACCGCGCGGCGACGCATCCAGGCCGCCGGGGCCGGCACTGGCCAGTACAACGTAGGTCGAGGCCTCAACGAAGCGCTGGTAGTGCTGGTGCAGGAAGTTCACTTCCTTCGCTAACGAAGCGTCATTGCCTTTTCCATAGTGCTCAGACAACTCCTTTTCGTCGCGAAGGACATATTTGTGGTCGAGTTGCATAGTCATCCCGCTCCAGCCGTCGACGCAGCCGATATTCCTTTCGGAGCGATCATCATCTATGGAGCTGCAGACCGCGGTCAAAGCGCTTTTGTGCACAGCTGCTTGCAGGGATTTGCGTCCGTTGAGGCCCCGATGCACGATGGCGACAAGCCGGACCGCACAGATGAGCGTCGCGCCCACCGCCGACGTCGGCGAATCTCGCTTACGTACGATTCACCCGCCGACAGTCCCGATGAAACCGTCGAATAAATGATGCGGACATGAACCGACGGCTGCCCGCTACGATTGCAACGGCTTGTAGGACCGAATATAAGCCCACCTTCGTGAAGCTTCGAGATATGGAAAATGCCGTTCGCCAGTAATCAAAATGTGCGCATTCATTACCAGGTAGTCGGCACCGGCCCGGCACTTGTCCTTCATCACGGCACATTCGGAAGTGGCGCGGATTGGGTGGAGTTTGGCTACGTCGACTCCTTAAAGGAGGACCACCAACTGATCCTTCTCGATGCGAGAGGACATGGCAAAAGCGACAAGCCGCATGACCCCGCCGCATACGACATCGCTCATCGCTCCAGCGATGTTCTCGCCGTGCTCGACGATTTGGGCATTCGGAGTGCAGACTATTTCGGATATTCGTTGGGCGGATGGACTGGATTTTTGCTCGCGAGATATGCGCCGCAACGTTTCAACTCATTCATTTTCAGTGCTGCGCACTCGTTCGCCGAAGATATGCAACCGTTCCGCAATATAATGCCGCGCAGCATCGATGCTTTGGCGGCGCTTATTGACCAGGTGTTTGGTAGTCGGCTCACACCAGCGTTGCGAACACGCCTTCTGGCAAACGATCTCGATGCATTGCGAGCCTTAACGCAGGATCGGGTATCCAACGCTGACGTTCTGCAGTCCATGACCATGCCGTGTCTCCTCTTCGTGGGCGAGTTCGATCCACGGCTAACAATGGTAAACAAGTGTGCGTCGCAGCTTAACAACGCCAAATTTCCATGTTGCCACAATGCGATCATGTTGACGCGCTCGTTTGTAGTGATCTGGTAATCCCTCTTATCAAGGATTTTCTGTCGAAAGGCGACAGGTAGTTCTTACAGTGTCGCCTTTCCCATCGCGACCTTGCTGCTTGCACAAAGGCGTTCAGTGTCGGAGCGATGCGGACGTCACAGGTTCATGAGTTCGCACCCTGGCTCGGCTAGACCGCAGAGGTCTTGTCTGGATCAGCGTCACGGCAGATCCAACCGCCGAATGGGTCGCGCCTCAAATAACGGAAGCATTCCCCTGGAACGAGGCTCCGCGCTACATGATCCGGGAGCGGAATTGCATCTACGGTGCGGTGGTCACACTTCGGCTGCGTGCCTTGGGAATCCGGGACAAACCTATTGCACCAGCCTCACTTTGGCAGAACGGCTTTGTAGAGCGGCTGGTGGGATCGATCCGGCGTGAATGTGTCGACGACATCATTGTCCTTGGCGAGGCACATCTGCGCGGGATTCTCAAATCTTACGCTTTGTACTACAATGCGACGGGGACACACCTGAGCTTGCAAAAGAATGCGCCTGTTTCTCACCCAGTGCAGCGGACCGGTGTGGTGAGGTCACTCGTCATCATGGGCGGACTTCATCGTCGTTACCTCAGGATTTAGGCTTTCGGTATACACAGGAAGATTATTATGGACGAATTCCTTCGGCTGACGATCGCAAACACGTTGGGCGGCGCCTTTACCGGGCTAATGGGCGGCGTATCGTGATCTTGGCCGTGCAACATGAAACCGGTGGAACGTTCTTTTCAGGAATTTATCGACGCCATCCAGACCGCCGACGATGAAATCGGCTATGAAAGAATAGCAAGGCGAATTACGGAGCGCCTTGGGTTTCGATGGTTTGCCTATTTGCGCCTCTCCGACGATATACCTACGCTCATGTCCTCTTATTCAAAGTCCTGGACAGACCGATATTTCGACCTTGGCTACCAACAAATTGACCCCGTCGTGCGACGGGCGCGACATGAGAGCGAGCTCTTTAGTTGGGGCGGTAGCGCGCCGAAAGCGGCGGGGACACGGGAGCAGCGCAGACTCTTCGACGAAGCCATGACGTTCGGCATCAAATCCGGAGTCACTGTGCCGATCAGAGGCGGATTCGGACGAATGGCCGCATTCACCATGGCGACCGACGAATCAACTGCATCGGTCGAGCGGCTAGTAGGCGATTGTAGGGACGTCTTTAAGCTAGTCGGACTGTACTTCCACACGCACGTAACGGCTAAGGTCCGCACGGGAGTGAAGTTGTCAGGGGGCGAGAGTGCGCTCACTCAGCGTGAACGCC
>Ga0070734_10003578_pt1 | contig 16023 bp, 14 predicted proteins | sample Coa_R1_8_FD_66444 | JGI IMG/M metagenome (GOLD analysis project Ga0070734, IMG submission 66444) | Surface soil microbial communities from Centralia Pennsylvania, which are recovering from an underground coalmine fire - Coalmine... | ecosystem: Environmental > Terrestrial > Soil > Unclassified ...
AGACCGGACTTTCCTCCCGACCCGCGGCAAGCCGCGGCCCGAGCGGCCATCCGTTCAGCAGGCTTCTCTCTATCTTCGCAGGAAGTGCCGGAGCTGCGTCGATCCGAGGGGACTTTATGATATGAAGTAACGAGGAATTGACATGAACTGGTTTAAGCGCGTGGGCTGGTTTCACGTCCCGGCGTCGCCGGCGGGCGCAGTCCTTTTCTTGGCGGCCGCAGCATTTTGCGTGAACGTGTTCGTTGCGATCGACCGTCACTCCCATTCCGCGAGCGATACGCTTTACGGCGTGTTCCCCTATTTCGTCTGCACGTTCCTGCTGCTGGATTGGATTGCTCGAAGAACCAGCGGCAGCTAGGCTCAACGGCAGCACGTGCCGGGTCGACTCACCAGGTATAGTGGACCGAGTACTTCAAAACCTTCTCCTCGTCCGGCTTGAGATTCACGTTGAACTCGGCCGTCTGGCTGTCTTTCTTCACGTGCGGATCGGTCTCGATGGTGATGTTCCAGTTCAGGCCGCGATAGAGATGCTCCACGACCCGAACTTCCGCCGATTCCTTCTTGCGGTTGCGCACGTGGATCTCGAAGGTCTCGTCCACCGTGTGCGCCATCTGGTTCACCTGATAATCGACGCGCTTGCGCTCACCCACCAGATCGAAAGCCGACCCGGTATAGACTTGCACCATCTCGTCCTTGGGCGTGTGGCGGATCTCGTTCTCACCGGTGAACTCCAGGCGCCCGCTTGTATCGCGCCGGTAAAAGCGCAGCCGGCCCTGCGGCAGAGGCATACCCAGGTGATTCGCCTGGTTGTTCACGAATTCGCGCATCACCCAGACTTTCGGGTTTGATTGGGTACCGTACTCCGGGTTGTTGCGGATCGCTTCCATAGACCAATTCTGATACTGGTTCGCGTTGATCTGCGCGCCGTCGTAAACGTAGATGCGCTTCGTGTTCACCTGACCTGCTCGTATAAACTCGACCTGCTTCGTCTCGCCGTCGGGCAGCGTGGTCGCGTTTTGCAAAGTGTAAAGATGATAATCGTCGAAGGTTTGCTCCGTTACCGCCGGCGGCGCCATGAACTCAGCGAGACCGCCTGAGACACCGCCCAGACGCGCAAAAGAACGCTGTGTGGGTTGCAGCTTGTTCACTTCGCCCGCCATCAGCGCGATGCGCGCGTTGTCGAACCGCTTGCCGCTGCGATTGTCGATGGTCACCCAGCCGACCAGTTCCACCACGTCATTTTCGTCCGCGGCGACGATGTTGTAGTCTGCCTTCCAATTCATGCCGCCCGACAAATAGCCAAGCTCCGCATCGAGCCGCGCCGCACGGTCCGTCCGGATCATCCAGTCGAGAGTGGGTTTCAGAAGCGAATCGGCCGTCAGTGCCGGAAATAGAGGTGTCCCAGGCAGGCCGAAGCGCAGCTTGCCTTCGCTCTCGATCAACGCCTGCGCGCCGCGATTGGGTGACTGTACGGCGCCGGGCTGCGGAGGAAGCGAGGCGCGAAGAATCCGCCCCGATACGATCTTGCCTTCCGCCAGCTGAAACTCGATCGTCTTGCCCTCATAGGCGGTGAGCAGGGCATCCATCGATACGGGATCAGCGAAGTAATTCTGTTCCAAAACCTCGAGCGCAACGCGACCGCTAGGATCCCGAAGGATCACCGAATCCGGCTCGGCGTGCGATGTGAGCCCCACATGTTGCACGTGATTCACGCCAGCCTGCAGATCGAGCGGAACCGTCTCGCGGATCACCGCGAAATTCTGGTTATAGATGGTCAGCGACGGATCGGCCGCTGGAATCGATGCCGCGGCAAACAAAAGACTCGCCGCAATCCGGTATTTCATAGGAGTCTCCTTGGTTACGAAATGCCACTCTGCGGGTATTCCTTTCCCGATTAGACGGCACGCGAGGCTCCAAAAGTTCCCGAGGCGTTATGAGCTGCCGATCAGCGCTCCGGTGAGGAACACGAGCACACCGCCGAGCCCGACTTGCAGCACGGCGGAGAAAACCGGCGTTTCCATGTAGCGATGCCGCACCCACGAAATCACGCCGAGTTCCACGATCACGACCACCACCGCTGCGACCATGGCGGCGTGAAATTCGGGAATCAAAAACGGCAGCGTGTGGCCGATGCCGCCGATTGCGGTCATCAACCCGCATATTAGGCCGCGCGCCCAGGGATGACCGCGGCCGGTGAGCGTGCCGTCGTCGGAAAGCGCCTCGGCGAAGCCCATGCTGATACCCGCGCCGAGCGAGGCGGCGAGGCCCACTAGAAAGGCGTCCCAGCTCTTCTGCGTCGCAAAAGCGGCTGCGAAGACCGGCGCAAGTGTAGAGACCGAGCCGTCCATCAGGCCCGCCAGCCCCGGCTGAACCACCTGCAGGACGAAGAGGCGGCGATTCGCTTCGTCCTCGGCGCGCTTGACGTCAGGCTGCAGCTTGTTCTTCTCCAGTTCCTCGGCGCGATTCTCGTGCGAGCGCTCTTCTTGCGCCAGGTCGTCCAGCAGCTGGCGTATGTTGGGATCCTGCGCGCGCGATGCGGCCGTCTCATAGAACCGCCGGCTCTCCACTTCCATGGCAGCCGCTTGGTTGCGAACGGTGTCGAGTCCCAGCGGCTGCATCAGCCATACCGGCTTGCGGTGCACGAATCCGCGCACGTCCTGGCGGCGGATCAGCGGAATGTGCTGGCCGAATTTCTGCTGGAAGAGTTCAATCAGACGGCGCCGATGGCCCGATTCCTCTTCACGCATGCCGTCGAAGACCGCCGCGGAGGCAGCGAAGTTCTCGCGCAGCCCCTCGGCGTACTCAGAATAGACTCGCTCATCTTCTTCTTCGAGCGAAATGGCGAGCGCCAGGATCTCGCGCTCCGAAAGGCTTTGAAAGCTCCGCATAGCTTCATTTTAGGGGCGCTCGACAGTTAGACTGCAACGAATCGTCTGTGCTTTTCACTTCGGTACCGACACGACTAAGTAAGGCAAGAAATGTGTTGTCCCACGGAAAAGCACATGTATACTGACACAAGGTCGAGTACGGCTGTTTGGTCCCACGGGGCACCGCTAGGAAGATTTCAAATGAAACAAGCAACTCTCCACGTATTGAGAGCCAGTGTGGCCTTGATCGCCATCGCCGCCAGTGGCCAGTCTCTTCCGAATCTGTTTCCCCTTCTGAACGGGAGTGGATTCCTCGAAACCTACAACGTCAATGGTGCGCCGATCAGCCTGACCGGTGCGTTTTTTCAATCGCTAGGCACCAACGGACGTTCGTGTTCGTCGTGCCATTTGCCGACCGAAGGCTGGACCGTGTCCGCCGCCGAGGTGCAACTCCGCTTTCTGCTGACGCAGGGGCTGGACCCCATCTTTCGCACCAATGACGGGTCCGTATGCGACCACGGTATCGATACTGCGACCGTGCAGGGCCGGCGGCAGGCCTATAGCCTTCTGCTGTCGCGCGGTCTGATCCGCATCGCGCTCGCCGTGCCTGCCAACGCCGAATTCCGCGTGCAAACCGTGAGCAATCCATACGGGTGCAGTGACACGTCCACTCTCTCGATGTACCGCCGGCCTCTGCCCGCAAGTAATCTGGGCTTTTTGAGCACTGTCATGTGGGATGGACGCGAATCGACGCCTCCCACCACGCAGAAAATTACCTACACAGCAGGCCAGACGCCGCAGCAGATCTTGCTCGCGGACCTGGCGCAGCAGGCCGTCGACGCCACTACCGGACATGCCCAAGGCGCGCTGCCGACGCCCGCGCAGGTCCAGGACATCGTCACGTTTGAAACATCTCTCCGGACCGCACAAGCGTATGACTTCGGTGCGGGCTCGCTCAACTCTGCCGGAGTCTCGGGCGGTCCGGTGGCGCTTGCTGCCCAGCCGTTTTTCATTGGGATGAACGACTCCTTTCCGCCGAGCTTCGGGTTCAATCCTTCCGGCGCGCCGTTCAATCCGAATATTTTTAATTTGTTCAGTGCCTGGAGCAACTCGCAATCGCCGCGGCGAGCCAGCATCGCGCGCGGCGAAGCGGTCTTCAACGGCAAGCCGATCACCATCTCCGGCGTCGCGGGGATCAACGATGTGCCCGGCCTCCCAGCCTCTTTTATTGGATCGTGTGGAACGTGCCACGACACGCCCAATGCAGGCAACCATTCGGTGTCGGCTCCTCTGAACATCGGCGTGGCGGAAGTGAACAGTCCACTTGACATCAGCTACCTTCCGGTCTTCACGCTCGTCAATATTGCCACCAATCAAACAGTCCAGACCACCGACCCGGGCCGCGCGCTGATTACCGGAAAATGGGCCGATATCGGCAAGCTCAAAGGACCCGTCCTGCGGAGCCTGGCCAGCCGCGCCCCGTATTTTCACAACGGATCCGCCCAGACCCTGGCAGATGTCGTGACATTCTACGAGAAAAGGTTCAATGTCGTGTTCACGGCCCAAGAGCAGGCCGACCTGATCGCGTTCCTGAACGCGCTGTGATGGATGCTGCTACTCGTGCGGATCGACTAACTCACGCGCCCGCGCGCGCTGCAATCGAATAAAGACAACGCGCAGCGTCGCGATTACCGGGACCGAGAAGAACATTCCGAACACGCCCGCAATCTGTTCGCCGGCAAGCAGCCCGAATAGGACCAGCATCGGGTTCAGCTCCACGCCGCGCCCCATCAGAAAGGGCGACACGACGTAGTCCTGGAAGAGCCGGAACAGGATCCAGAAGACGAAATAGAGCAGCAGGTGATGGTAGCCCGTCAATCCGGTGACGATCAGGGTGACGATTGCCGCGCCGGTTGGGCCGACTACCGGGAGAAACTCGCCCAGCGCGGCGGCCAGGGCCAGCAGCATGGCGTAAGGCGCTCCCGAGATCCCGAGGAACAGACTGACGGCGATGAAGCTCGCCACGGCCAGCAGCACCAGAGCGCGGATGTACTGGCCGAGCAGCCGGTTGATGTCTTCGAGGATCTCGTCCACGACCGGCCGTCGGCGATCATCAACGAAGCACGTCACAACGCTCTCACGCATCTTGCTCCCGTCCTTCAGAAAAAAAAACGACAGAATCGGCACTAGCGCGGCGTAGATGACATATCGGGCCCCGGAAAGGAGTTGGCCTCCGAAGCTGCGGAGATAGGGCAGGAATTGCTGGCCGCCCTGGTTGATTTGATCCTGGATGGCTCGCCCGATGCGCGCGCGTGCGGGCTCCAGCCACCCCGGCAGCGGCATCTGGTCGAGCCAGGAGCGATTCTTGAGCAAGTCGGGAAGTTGCGCGGCCAGGCTGTTCGCCTCTTCGACCAGGCTCGAGCCGAGCGCGAATACGATGCCCACGATGGCGCCGAGCAGCAGCAGGTAGACCATCACCAGCGCCAGGCGCGGCGAGACCCGCCGCGGCGTGAAGCGCTCGATCAATCCCACCAGCGGCATGAGCAGGTAGGCGAAGAGCAGGGCGATGGTGAAAACCACCAGCGTCTCGCGCACGCGATAGGCCGCCGCGATCGCCAGCGCGAGCAGAAATACGGTCCAGGCCGCCCGCGCCGCTCGTGGATCGATGCCCAACATGGCTACAGCATAGCGTGAAGCCGCCTCGACGAACCCGCTGGCCAATTCCAGTATTCTGAAGACAGTGGCGGCCACAACCAGCGTTTCCCGTATGCGCCCGCTTGTCGAGGACTTGCAGGCGCTCGAAGAGAGGCTGCGGAAGGGCGGCGGCGAAAAAAAAATCGAGAAACAGCATCGTGACGGGAAGCTCACGGCGCGCGAGCGAATTGCGCGCTTGATCGATCCCGGCGCGATGTTCCTCGAGATCGGACTGCTGGTTGCGCACGACCTGTACGACGGCCAGGCTCCGGCTGCCGGTGTCGTCACCGGCGTCGGCAAGATCGAAGGTCGCCCGGCTGTGATCGTCGCCAACGACGCCACCGTGAAGGCCGGTGCCTGGTGGCCGGAAACGATCACCAAGATTCTGCGCGCGCAGGAAGTCGCCATGCGCAACCGCACTCCCATCGTGTACCTGGTGGATTCGGCCGGCGTGAATCTGCCGCTTCAGGACGGGATCTTCCCCGGCCAGTACGGCGCGGCGCGGATCTTCTATTACAATTCGCTGATGCGCTCGAAGCTGCACGTGCCGCAGATCGCAGCGGTGATGGGAATGTGCATCGCGGGCGGCGCTTATCTTCCCGCACTGAGCGACGTGATCATCATGGTGGAGGGCACCAGTTTCATGGGCCTGGGCGGCCCGAACCTGGTGAAGGGTGCGGTCGGTCAGGTGACGGACGCCGAATCGCTCGGCGGCGCGCGCATGCACACCACGGCCAGCGGAGTCGCGCACTTCCGGGCCGAGGACGACGCCGCTTGCCTTGAAATGATCCGGCAGCGATTTCGCGCCTTGCCGGAGCTGCCGCCCGCGCCGCATGCGTCGTTGCCGCCCAAGCCGGCCGAAGGCCTGTACGACCTCATGCCCTCCGATCACCGCTTGCCGTACAACGTGCAAGAAGTGATTGAGCGGATTTTCGACGGCGGCGATTACAGCGAGTTTCAACCGGATCACGCGCCGGAGATGTTGTGCGCCGACACCAGGCTCGCCGGGCGCCCAGTGGCGCTGATCGCCAACCGCCGAGGCTTCCTGAAAACAGAAAGCGGACCGCGGATCGGCGGCATCGTCTACGCCGAGTCGGCGCGAAAGGTCGCCTACTTCGTTGAGAACGCCGAGCGAAACGGAGTCCCGTTGATCTATCTGCAGGATGTTTCGGGCTTCATGGTCGGCGTGGAGGCCGAGCGGGACGGCATCATTCGGGCGGGTGCCGAGATGGTGGAAACGATGGCCTGCGCAACTGTTCCGAAGCTGGTCCTCACCTTGAATCACGCCAGCGGCGCCGGTTACTACGCTATGGCGGGCCAGGGCTTCGATCCGAACTTCACTTTCGGCTGGCCCACCGCTCGCATCGGAGTTATGGAAGGCGACGCAGCCGTGCAGGCCGTGCATGGTCCGGAACTCGCCAAGCTCAAGGCGGAAGGCGCAGCAGTTCCCGCCGAGCTGGCCGAGCGGATCGAGAAAACGCGTGCCGATTACGAGCGCTGGCTGGATGCACGGTACGCCGCTGCGCGCGGGCACATGGATGCCCTGATCGATCCCTTGGAGACCCGGCGCGTGCTTGCGTTTGCACTGGAAGTGGCGACGGCGGCGGGCCATCGCCGGCACCTGGCGCTCGAGACGTTATGAACGCGAGTTGAAGCGGTTGAGAAAACGCGTGTCCATTTTTCCCGCAATGAAGTCGGGATCGTGCAGGATACGCTGGTGCAGGGGAATGGTGGTATAGATTCCTTCCACGACGAACATCTCGAGCGCCCGACGCATGCGCGCCATCGCCTCGCCGCGGTTGGCGCCGTAGGAAACCAGCTTAGCCACCAGCGAATCGTAAAAGGGCGGAATCACGTAGTCGGTGTAGGCCGCCGTATCGACACGAATGCCGATATCGCCTGGCAGATTCCAGCCGGTGATGCGGCCCGGAGACGGCACGAAGGTGTCGGGATTCTCCGCGTTGATGCGGCACTCGATGGAGTGACCGCGGAACTCGAGCGGCGACTTGATGATCTCAGAAAGCGGGCACCCGGCCGCGATCCGGATCTGGCTCTTCACCAGATCAATTCCGGTGATGGCTTCGGTCACGGGGTGCTCCACCTGGATGCGGGCATTCACCTCGATGAAGTAGAGCTGGCCTTTTTCATCCATCAGGAACTCGACTGTTCCCGCATTGGTGTACCCGATGGTTCGCATCGCGTCGCGCAGTTTGTCGCTGACCTGCGTCCGGAGCTTGGAATCCACGACCGGCGAGGGAGCTTCCTCAATGAGCTTCTGATGTCTGCGCTGGATGGAGCACTCGCGCTCGCCCAGGATCTCGACGTTGCCGTGCTCGTCCGCCAGTACCTGGAACTCGATGTGGCGCGGCGCCTCAATCAGCTTTTCCATGTAGACGTCGCCGCACCCGAACGCCGCCTGCGCTTCTTGCTGGGCTTGGCTGAGAAGCGGCGGGAGTTCGGACGCCTCCCGAACGACACGCATGCCCCGGCCGCCGCCGCCGGCCGCCGCCTTGAGCATCACCGGATAGCCGATGCGTTCGGCGATCTCGAGCGCTTCTTCCGGGCTCCCGAGAATGCCCTCCGAGCCAGGCAGGATCGGGACGCCGCACTCGCGCATTGCGGCGCGCGCGTGCTGCTTCAAGCCCATGGCGCGAGTCACAGCCGGCTTGGGGCCGATAAATTTGATCTCCGACGTCTCGCAGACCTGCGCAAAATCAGCGTTCTCGCTCAGGAATCCGTAGCCCGGATGAATGGCGTCGACATTGGTGATCTCAGCCGCGCTGATCACCGAAGGAATGTCCAGGTAACTGCGCGAGCTCTTTGCCGGGCCGATGCAGATGGCCTCATCCGCGAAGCGGACGTGCAGACTGTGGCGGTCCGCTTCCGAATAGACCGCGACCGTCTTGATCCCCAGATCCTTGCAGGCGCAAATCACGCGCACCGCGATCTCGCCGCGATTGGCGATTAAAACCTTCTGAAACATATCAGCGTGGACGAATGGCGAACAGCGCCTCTCCGTATTCCACAGGACGGCCGTTTTCCATCAGCTTGGCGACGACCGTTCCGGCGACTTCGGACTCGATCTCGTTCATCAGCTTCATGGACTCGATAATGCAGAGCACCTGGCCGGGCTCCACTCGGTCGCCCACCTTGACGAACGCAGCATCGCCGGGCTTGGGTGCTTCGTAGAACGTCCCTACGATGGGCGATTTGACGAGCACGTCGTCATTTCCTGCTCCGGCCGGCGAAGACGCCGACGCGGGTAGGGTGCTCGGGGCGCCTGTCTCCCCCACGTAGGATGCGTGGGCAGCCTGGGGAATTACGATGTCCTGGGCCGCAACGGCGCGCCGGATGCGCACGCGATCTTCTCCGCGCTGCAACTCCAGCTCTGCAATCCCGCTTTCCAGCACAAGCTGGATCAGTTCGCGTATCTCGTCTTTCGACATGTTAGAGAAGCATGAACTCCTTGGATGTAGGCGTCAGGACTTCGCAGCCGGCGCGAGTCACCACAACAGTGTCCTCGATGCGGATCCCGCCAAAACCCTCGACGTAAGCGCCAGGTTCAATTGTAATCGTCATGCCGGCGTCGAGTTTGGTGGGGTCTTTCCGGCCGATCCGCGGCGGCTCATGAATCTCGAGTCCCAGGCCATGGCCGGTAGAGTGCACGAAGGCCTTGCCTAAGCCGTGGGATTCGAGAACACGGCGAGCCTTTCGATCCACTTCGCCCGCCGTGACACCCGGGCGCACCGCGTCGATCGCGGCCAGTTGCGCCTCGGCCACAGCCTTGTACATGTTGCGCAGGCGCTGCGGAGGCCGGCCAAGAAAAAGCACCCGGGTCATGTCGCTCATGTAACCGTCTTGACACGTTCCCATATCAATCAATAATAGTTCATCGTTCGAAATCCGCCTCCCGGTGGGCCGCGCGTGGGGCAGGGCGCTGCGGTCGCCCGCCGCGACGATGCTGTCAAAGGCCGCTTTCTCTCCACCGAAACGCCGCATCTCGAACTCCAGCTGAGCAGCGATCTCGAACTCTGTCAGGCCCGGCCGCAAACCCCGCACCGTGTTGGCAAACGCTCTCGAGTTGGTGAGAACGCTTTGTCGGATTCGCGCCAGTTCGTCCGCGGACTTGATCATCCGGAGCCGTTCCACCGCGCCCGCCAGCGGCTTCAACGCGGCGCCGGGCGGCAGAGCCCCTTTCAGGCGGTGATAGGAGTCGTAAGCCAGCCGCGTAGACTCAAAGCCGATGCGTTTCCACTTCTTTTTGCGGACCAGTTCTGCCGCGGCCGGCTCCAACCCACCCTTGGCCACGGTGACCGTTTTGCAGGAACACTCCTCGCCGGCCTGAATCGTGAAGCGCGGATCGGTGAACAGGGTGATGGAATCCGGAGTGGCCACCGCAAGCGCGTTATCTCCGGTGAATCCCGTCAAATATCGAATATTCGGCAGCGCGGACACGATCAACGCGTCCACTTTCAATTCGCGGAACGGCACTGCCCCTGGGACGGCGGCGCTCACGGTACCAGCAGCAGCTTTCCGGTGGTCTGGCGTCCTTCCAGATCGCGATGGGCCTGCCCAGCTTCCGCGAGCGGATAGACCTTGTGGATATGCAGCTTCAGCTTGCCTTTCGCGATCCAGCCCAGAACATCTCCGGCCCGCCAGGCCAGCTCTTCGGGCGTCAGCATATAGTGCGCCAGCGAAGGACGCGTCAGGAACAGCGAACCTTTTTGGCTGAGCAGCAGCGGCGCAAATTCCGGTACCGGCCCGCTGGCGTTCCCGTAGCAAACCATCATGCCGCGGGGCCTGAGGCAGTCGATGCTGTCGAAGAATGTCGATTTGCCCACCGAGTCATACACGACGTTCATGCCCTTGGCTTTGTCGACGAATTTTTCCTTGGTGTAAACGACTACCTCGTCGGCGCCCGCATCCTTGGCCTGTTTGGCCTTTTCATCGCTGCCGACGGTTCCGATGACGCGCGCACCGCACATTTTCGCCATCTGCACCAGGAGCAGACCGACGCCGCCGGCCGCCGCGTGGATCAGGCAGGAATCACCTGTTTTCAGTGGATAGGTGGAGTGTGTCAGGTAGTGCGCCGTCATGCCTTGCAGCATCGCCGCGGCTGCGCTGTTGAAATCCATCGATGCCGGAATCTTGACGAGCTGCCAGGCCGGGATTGAGGCGTATTCGCAATAAGAACCCCTCGGCATGGCCCAGGCAACGCGATCGCCCGCGGCGACATTGGTCACGTCGGGCCCCACCGATTCGACGGTTCCCGCGCCTTCGTTGCCGAGCAGCACCGGAGGGTCCGCCTTATAGAGTCCGGTCCGGAAGTACACATCGATGAAGTTGACGCCGATGGCCGCGACTTTCACCACCGCCTGACCGGGCCCTGCAGTGGGCTTCGGCAGGTCGCCGTACTTGAGCTTCTCGACACCGCCGGGCTGCTCGACATAGACAGCTTTCATAGGGTTCTCAGTTTCCTTCGAAGATGGACGCTCAAGGCGTACAGAATCAGGTATAGCAGGGTGCAGGGAAACATTACCAGCCGGGCCAGCGTGCGGACCGCGCCTGATCCGGTGAGTCCGGCGCGAAACAGCACGAAATGGCGGATGTTGGCCCAATGCCCGCGGTCGAGCCAGAAGTAGTCGCCGTTTTCATTCAGGATGAAGATCTTGGCCGGCACCCGGGCCGCGAGCACCCACTTCCACTTGGTCATGATCGGCTCGGCGGAGCAGATGACCCCGGCCACGTTATAGTGTTGCGCCTCGAGTTCGCGGTAGAGCTGTTTGCGCGCCGCGCGTCCCGGATAATCAGTGACGCGATAGACGCGGCCCAGGTCTTCACGAAAATTCCTCGGAAGGCCCGGGTAGCAGGTTACCAGGTCGGCGCGCATTTCCGGATGCGATTTATAAATACCGCTGAGCAGGCCTTCCATCAGCTCGCGCCGGCCGCTTTCGATTAACAGCGTGCGCGAGAAAGGCGGCAAGGATCGGGTGAGGAAATAGCGCATGCGGGCGATCCTAACGTCCAGGTTGGAAAGTTATCAGCAGGAATATCATCTGATCACCAAATGGGCGTAAAGGTTTGAAGCCTCCTAAAACTTCGCGCTAGACTGGGAGACACCCGCAGGGAAGCATCCACATCCCAGATGGTTCGAGCAAAGTGTGCAAGTGCGGGATTGTATTCACGCCCTTGCTTAGCGGTACTTCCAACCCTGGGCACGATCCGAGCCTTAACGTCCTTCGATCGGGACCGTCTGGCTAGCGCGATGAGCAACGCTTTCGCGTCCATTACGGCATCAGGCTCTGTCGGAAAATGACGGTCAGCCACGTTGAGAAACGTGCCCAGATGGACGCGATCCGCCAAAAGCCAGGCCTCTACCTCGCGAACGGCGACCCTCAGAATTAAGTTCGGGTGTTGCGACCCTGCCATCCACTCGTTGATAAGGGCGGGAACACAGGGGTATTGATCCAAATCTGTTAGCACTATAAAAGGTCTTCCGGCAGCGGCCTGGTTCCATCCTGAGATCGTGCTTCGCAAGTAGCCGAAGCCGCGCAGACCGAATGTAGTTCCAATCGCGTAGGGCCTACCAGAATGTTCGAGAAGGCGACGCAGCACAACATCACTAAGTTCGTCCTCTACGGCGAGGTTTACCGGGATTGAACTCATTCAAAGAGGGCGAGTTGCTGGAGATTCGGCGGTGAGGTACGCGGGAGCGCCGCGTCCGCTACGCTGAGGCCAGAGTCCAACAGATTAGATAGCTCCGGGTTTGATTTCCCTAATTCGACATCCGTACCATCCTTGCTCGGTTTCAATATCAATATTTCTTCAGCTCCTATACCCTTGTCAGATAGAAGATCCCAGCTATGAGTACTAATAAAAAGTTGCCGCTTTCGTTTCCGCTGCAGCCTAGCAAACAAAGCCGGAAGCCTTTTGACAATTTCGCGATGTAGGGAAAGCTCCGGCTCCTCGAGCAATAAAGGCGCATCTCCTTCAAGGAGTGACCAAAATAGGCCGATGAGGCGAATAGTGCCATCCGAGAATTGATCTTCGCGTTGCCTACCTGCATTCGGACGCCAATGCTCATAAACAGCTTCCAAATGAGGTATGCCCGCCGGATCCTTTGTGTCTGTTAGTTTGGCGAGTTGAGGCACTGCTTCGCGCAAGGCGGCCTCGATCCGCCGCAGCCGAGACGCTTTGGTCCTCTCCGGAGTCTTGGCAACTTGCTCCAGAAAGTTCCGCCCGTACGGGTCCTCGGAGGAACCAGGCCCTTGAAATGCCTCTGGGTGACGAAGAAGCTGAGGCACAACGTGTAAGTAGCGAATCGACTCAAAAAACCGACTTACAACACGAAACTTGGCGTTAGCACTTATCTGCTCTAGATGTGTCTGCGTCAACCGCAACTGATCAGTCAAATCTTGCGCGTCGGGGCGCGCAAGTAAGGTCTCGCCATCTTTTGAAACCCGCTCATGCCTGAGAAAAGGCTGACGGTATCCTCGTACCTGCTGTCTTATTCCGATCGCGTAGGTGTACTTGGGTCCATGTCCGTTTTCAGAAAGCTCGACCTCGACTTCGACATCAGGCTCCTTTCTAGCGGCAAGGCAGCGCACTTTTGACAGGCCCCCGCGTTCCGTGATCGCCTGTTGAAGCCCTCCTCCCGGTTTTGCAATGTCTCGTAGGAAGCGGAGAGCGTCTAGAAGGTTCGATTTTCCGGAAGCGTTAGGGCCAATAATGAAGACACGATCGGTGAGCGAGACATCGACTGATCTAAAGTTACGCCAGTTCTTGAGAACTAGTTTGGAAATAATCATCCGAGCTCTTTATTCTAATCCACCAACCCTACCGCAATACGAGCAAGTTCGCGGCGACCGGCGCTTGGCGAAAAGTCATCGTCCTAGAGAGCGGGCACGCTTGTACTCTGTGGGGAGGTAGTGCGTTGATTCTTGTTCATGGGGTGCGAGTGTTTCACGCTGTTCGGAGGTGATGACCTAAGTGCGACGCCGCATCCCTACGATCCAACGCCGGGCGGCGCGTTACACGCCCCAGCAGTAATCTTCCACCACTTTTTCGACGCTCGGGTCCTGCGCGGTCAGGCGCATCAGGTCCAGCCGAATGGCATCGAGCAGCGCTTCCCAGCTGGCCTGGATCACGTTATCCGACACGCCCACCGTAGACCAGCTGCGCTTGTGGTCCGACCACTCCACGAGAACGCGAACCTTGGCGGCCGTGCCCTTTTTGGAATCGAGCACGCGAACTTTGTAGTCCGTCAGCCGGACGTTCTTGATGTTCGGATAAACCGCAGAGAGGCACTGCCTGAGACAGACGTCGAGCGCGTTCATCGGCCCGTGGCCGGTGGCCGTTGCGGTGTGGACGCTGTCCTGAATGCGCAGAGTAACGGTGGCGGAGGTGCCGCCGATCATGCGCGTGGTCACGTCGTAGCTGACCACTTCGAAGGGGTTCCATCCCGGCAGCAGGGCTTCGCGTACCAGCAACTCAAACGTTCCTTCGGCCGCCTCCAGCTCGTAGCCCTGGTATTCCATGTCCTTGATGCGCTCGAGCAGCTGGCGCCGCGCCTCGGCATCCAGGCGTTCTTCCAAGCCGTGCTGTTTGAGCTTGTAGAGAACGTTGCCGCGGCCCGAAAGATCGCTCAGCAGTACGCGCTGCCGGTTTCCGACCAACTCCGGCTGCACGTGCTCATAGGTCGATGAATCCTTCAGTACCGCGCTCACATGCACGCCGCCCTTGTGCGCGAAGGCGCTATGGCCGACGTACGGCTGATCGTTGCGCATCGGCAAATTGGCCAGCTCGGCGATGTAGCGCGCCACCGTGTTCAGATTTTGGAGATTCTCGCGACCGATGGTGGTATGGCCGAGCTTCAGCTCCAGGTTGGCGATGATGGAGACCAGGTTCGCGTTGCCGCAGCGTTCGCCGTAGCCGTTGATACAGCCCTGAACGTGGGTGCAGCCTGCTTCCACGGCCGCGATGGCATTGGCCACCGCGACATCGGCGTCGTTGTGCGTGTGGATGCCCAAAACACCGTCAAAGCGCTTGCGGACTTCGCTGACAATCTCCTCGATGCGATGCGTGAGATTGCCGCCGTTCGTGTCGCAGAGGCACAACACATCGGCGCCCGCGTTCTTGGCCGCGTCCAGCGTGCGCAGGGCAAAGTCGGGATTGGCGTTGTAGCCGTCGAAGAAATGCTCGGCGTCGTAAACCACTTCGCGCCCGTTGTCCTTTAAGAACTTCAAGGTCTCCGAAATGAGGGCCAGGTTTTCCTTCTCGCTGATGCCCAGCGCCCGTTTTACATGCAAGTCCCAGCTCTTGCCGAAAATCGAGATCGTAGGCGTCTCGGCCTCAAGCAGCGCCCGCACGTTCGGATCCTGATCCACTTTGTTCTTGGCAAAGCGGGTGGAGCCGAAAGCCGACAGGCGCGCGTGCTTGAACTTCAGCTCCTGCGCGCGGCGAAAAAACTCCTTGTCCTTGGGATTCGAGTTGGGCCAGCCGCCCTCAATGTAATCGATACCGAGCTCGTCCAGCTTCTGCGCAATGACGAGCTTGTCATCGACAGAGAATGAGACGGCCTCGCCTTGCGTGCCGTCCCGCAGCGTCGTATCGAAAGTGTGAGTCCGCATGGTGCTCTTTACTCCCGGGCTGGCCCCAACGGGTCGCCGGAACAGTTAGCGCGTTACCGCCGCAGCCTGCTCTTCGGGTACTCCAGCCTCTTTCTTTTTCTTCTTCAGGAACGTCATCATTTCGCGCAGCTCTCTGCCCACCTTCTCGATCGGCAGCCCGTGGCCGGCTTCACGCATCGCCAGGAACTTCTTGCGTCCGGCTTTGTTCTCTGCGATCCACTCGCGGGCGAATTGGCCGGACTGAATCTCGGAAAGAATCTTCCTCATCTCATCGCGCGTTTGCTGGTTGATGATGCGAGGCCCGCGCGAGTAATCGCCGTATTCGGCAGTATCCGAAATCGAATAGCGCATGTAGCTCAAGCCGCCTTCGTAAATCAGGTCGACAATCAGCTTCACTTCATGCAGGCACTCGAAATAGGCGATTTCCGGCGCATAGCCCGCCGCCACCAGCGTGTCGAAGCCGGCGCGGATCAGTTCGCTGACGCCGCCGCACAGCACTACCTGCTCGCCGAACAGGTCGCTCTCGGTCTCTTCCTTGAAGCTGGTTTCGATGACGCCCGCCTTCAGGCATCCCAGGCCCAGCGCGTACGCCAGCGCGTTCTGGAGGGCCTTGCCGGACGCGTCCTGATGCACGGCCACGAGCGCCGGAACGCCCACGCCTTCGGTGAATAGTTCGCGGACCCGGTGGCCGGGAGCCTTCGGCGCGATCATCGTCACATCCACGCCGGCCGGAGCCTGGATCTGCCCGAAATGTATGTTAAAGCCGTGCGCGTACATCAGCGTTTTGCCCGGCGTCAGGTGCGGCGCGATTTCGGTGTTGTGCAGGTCGGCCT
>Ga0070734_10003579_pt1 | contig 16015 bp, 17 predicted proteins | sample Coa_R1_8_FD_66444 | JGI IMG/M metagenome (GOLD analysis project Ga0070734, IMG submission 66444) | Surface soil microbial communities from Centralia Pennsylvania, which are recovering from an underground coalmine fire - Coalmine... | ecosystem: Environmental > Terrestrial > Soil > Unclassified ...
GCCGCCGCTGCCAATCAATAATAGGATGGCTTCTTGGTTGCGTTTAATGAAGGCGATATCGAGGAGGGTCAAACCTTCACCATTATGTTCATTAATTAAATTCTTGAGCAAATCCGGTTTCGAAATAGCGACGAAATCGATTAATAGATCATTGTCCGACAGCCGTAATGCCCTATATAACGAATGTTCGTTAGGTAATTTCGTTTCGGTTGAAAAGCAGGTGTTAAGTATTTTTTGTTCTGAAACTTCAAATGCCTTTTGGGCGCCGGTGGCTCCAAAGTTTAAGAGCTCATAAACCGCATCTTGGTGTTTATTTTCTGCCGCCAAAATGAGTGCGGTTCTGCCATCGACACAAGCGCGCTCAATATTTGCGCCGTAGCCAAGGAGCTTTGTGATCGCGCATTTACATCCTCTGCTTGCCGCCATTAATAAGGGTGTCCATCCATCCTTATCAGGCGCATCAATTTCTGCACCATTTTTAAGAAGCCAAAGAAGAGCTTTTTCCTTGTCATGCGTCGCTGCTAGGCTAAGAGATGTCCCACCTTTTTTACTGGGCGCATTGACTTGAACTCCGCATCGCATAAGGAATTCAATTAAGCTAACGTCGTCTGCTTCTCCCGCAAAGTGTATGGCGCATGTGCCGTTTTCGGAATTTTGAATATTTGGATTAGCTCCATTTTCGACAAGTGTTTTGACGGTCGTTGCAAGCTCAATTGCTAGTGGCTTTTTATTGGTTCCCTTGAATGTTCTTACAAGTCCACTGAGGTATATATCTAGATCCTTAGTCTTGTCTTCGTTGAATTGACTAGCCAGTCCAACGGTTGAATAAATAAAGAAATAAATTCCCAAAATCAGCAATTCGCTAAGACATTTCATAGTGCCCCTCACAAATTCTTTTAAAGCAATTATTTCTTCGTCCATATTTCTTGCAAGGTGCCATTTAGTTGGTTCGGCATCAGTTGACCATTGTTTGCCTGGTTTCCGAGCGCAACATTCTCATGATGTTTTTACTGCCATAAATATTGTTGAGTCTTTATGGCGGGTTTTCGCCGTCCTGTCACCCCTAACGGAGTGGGTTATTCAGCCTAAAGGCACTTACCTTCCCGAGGACTGTGGCGGCATTTGGGGTTTTCGACGAATGACTCGAACCCAGAGGTTTGCCTGAGCCATAAATCCAAAATCGCTTTAATAAGTGATAAACTCTGCTGTCGTGTTGCTCCGATTGGATGTAGTCGGAGAAAATTCTATACATTGTCAATCAACGTTAAATTTGCTGCACGCTTCACCTAATTCTGCCTTTTATGGCAACTTGCGATCACTCATTGACCAGCAAGGCGATGGCTTGTTTGATATAGATGGCAGGTTGCTTGGCCTTCACGTCATCAAATTGTTTGAACTTCAAATGGCGGCGGTACTTTCCTGAGCCCTCTAGACGCCGTTTCGGATCTTGCAGCCTGTGGCCTTCGCCGAACTCCAGGCTTACATGGGCTTTATAGGAAAAGATGCCACAAAACGAATAGCCATCAAGGTAGTACAGGACACCACCGTACATCATCCGTTCCTCGGCAGCCTTTGCCAGCTTGCGTATTTCCCGACGCAGAGCGAGCGCAATTTCTTGCTGCTCTGGATCAATAAAACCGAGATCATCGAAAAAGCTCTCCACTGACGATTGCTTAGGAGACATGCGCTCACCCCCGTTAACAGCCCGAGTGGCTCTCGGATGCGTACAATTAACTTAAATCTTTGCGAAAATAGACCACGCGTTCCGTTTCAATAAAACCCCAGGTTTTATGTGCGTGGATGGAATGTTCACTTTCAATACGTGTATCAGAGCCAAGTTCTTTAAGGCCATGTTCACGCGCCCATTCTTCTGCTTTGGCTACAAGCGCTCCACCAATACCCTGCTTTTGGAATACTTCATCAACCCAAATTCCTTCAACGAAGGCAACGGGAGAAGAAGAGCATCCGTTGGCATAAGGTCTGAGTGCAACCTCAATGAAGCCAGCAAGGTGCCCATCTGCTTCGGCAAAATAACAAACAAATTCTTTTGCTTGTTTCAGGTGCATTAAGTCTTTTAATTCATCAAAGCTGGCGTTTGGCCATAGCTTCTTACGCATGCCAATCCAGTCCGAATAATCGCTTTCTCTTGCTTGACGTATTTCAATTGGCATTTCTCACCTATAAAATTGCCATCTGATTTGTAAACAGCTTTTAAAATTCCAAGGGTTGTTATTCGTGAGTCATCGCTTTCTTGCCATCATAAAGGTGTCGTAATGCAAAGCCTCGTCATTGTAATGCGATGCTTTGGCGGTGTGGTGAGCGATTGACTGCATAGTAGTCCGTTGACTATTTCAAATTGCCTTCTTGGTAAACCATAGTACTAGATCGTCATCGACAATAACGGATTGGCCATAGAACAAAGGGATATATTTATAGGTAGGACCACGGCCATCAGGAATATAGCCTCGTTTGACGTATAGCCTTTGTGCATTGCCATAGCCGTCATAAAGCCCAACACCAATACCGACTATGGGCGACCGTTGTTCCGCAGTCCCTTCTGCAAAATCCAAGAGCATTGATCCGGTGCCTTTTCGACGAAAGGGTGGCAAAACATTGAGGTCCATAATTTCCGGAATATCTTGCGTAGAAAACGGCTGATAATGAGAATGCCAGGAAAGCGTCACATAGCCGGCTATGCTATCGCCTACCACGGCTACCCAAATTTGTCGTTTTCCTTCTACCTGCTCTTTTAAGTACGCTTCAAACAAGGCCTTTGGCTTTTCCCAATTATGGCGCGCGAAGCCTTCGACCAGAGGAATTATATGGGTTTGGCACAGTATCTCTATCCGGACGATATTGTTGTTCACAATGGCACCATATAATGACGGTGAGAAACAGGAAGCTAACTGTTCAATAAGGCAGACCAGCGGGCTATTTTTTGCTGGAGGGTGTTTCAAGTTGGAGATTTTTAGGTCGCCTTAGGAAGACTTTTTGAAGCGGTCCCGCAGCGTTAGCGATGAACTCAAAAGGCTCGGTTACATTCCGGCTCCCTATATTTACTGGACAGCCAAACCTCATGGCGTTTTGCTAAAGGAAGAGCAAAAAAAGTGACTGCGGAAGTAAAGAGGTGTCCCGAAATAGCCGCCGGACCAGCTTCTTGCGGAGGTTAAGGGTACTGGCAACGTTGGTCTTGATTGACAAATAGCGACGTGACTGCTTTGATTTGCGTCATGAGCCGTCAATTTATGCGTATGGTTTTGATATGCCTGTGTAATTTGCTCTCACTAGCCGGGGGCGCCGCAGATGAATACTCCACTGACTATGAATTCCCCCCCGTATCTGACGACGCAAGCGAGATAGAAAGTTCTTCCAGTACTCGATCATTGCCTCATCATGAAAATGCCAATCATGTCCTTAAAGCTTGTCGGGAAGGGAACCAAGAAATAATTGACGAACTGCTCGCCAATAAGGCAATCAATAAATATAGCTTGGATGCTTTAATGGCTGGCCTGCGCACAGCATCGGAATTCAAGCACTTGGAAATAGTGAGGCGCCTCATCCCCGTCGTGTATGCAAAAGGTAAGACTTTTACCAACGAACTCATGGTCGCCGCAGAATTTGGGCATCAAGAAACCGTTAAAAAAATTATGAAGCTCAACAATTTCAAGGAACTTCTTCATCAAGTGACCATCGGCGCTTTATGCTTCTGGATGCGAAAGCCAGGCGGTGATTCGATGATCACCAAAGTGGATAACGCATTGCTCTCGGCCATTCATCACTTTCGGGCCGATATAGTAGAACTTCTACTTCCATGGGTCGATCAAGAAACCGCTAAATTTGGTCCTAAATTACTAGATGACGCGCTTGAATATTATTGCAGGAGCTATTTTGGTCGCGATCATCAATCGCAGGCCATGGTTTCTAAGTGTATCGAGCAAGCCCATGAACCTATGCTTCTGGATGGGATGAAAATCATCCGACTGCTCACTCAATGGACCGATGATATTTTTATGAGCGGGCATATCGGCAATTCATTGCTTCAGTCGATGATTTTCTTTTGGTATGGTGCTTATGAACCGCGCGATCAAGGTCCCAGAAATGAAAAATATCTAGTTGAGATCATGGATGCGATTCTTAGAAAAATGAGCGCTATGGACAATAATATAAAGAAAGAAATACTTGATGATCCCGAATATTTGCTTAAGCGCCTCGGAAAGTACGGAAGTTTTGAGCTGATTGAACTCTTTCTGAGCCATAATGCTGATGGCAAAGAAATTCTATTCGGGGCGACAGAAGCCGGCCGAACCGATATCGCGAGCAAGCTCTTTAAGAGAAAGGACTTTGCTGCTCATAAAAAAACGCTGAGAAGGAAACTTTTTCATTTGGCCGCAATTAATGGTCATCTCAAACTCGCGGAAAAATTTGTTAAGTTCGATCCTGAGTTCAGTGGTGCATTTGATCCCGATGCAGAAGAATTCAATGCCATGGTTCGTAACGGATGGCTGCCCATGATCAAGAATTGTCGCGACTATGGCATGTTGTCGCCAACATTATTTAATGGTCAGAGCTTGTTGAGCGCAGCAGAGAGCCCAAATCTCGAAACATTTCAATTTATTTGTAGTAGAAGACATAAGATTTGGTGGCGAGAAATCTATGGCCTCACTCTTACTGCGGCTAGAAATAATCGGTCTCATATCCTCGAGTTTCTATTGACGGCCAAGGGAAAGAGTGAGCTTAGGTATCCGCGTGATTTTAATGCCAAAAGAGGACAAAGGGCGCATTACAATTTTTTGGACCATCTTCTCTGTTGTGCGGCATACAACGGCCATGAGGACATCGTCGATCTACTCTTGAGAAAGAAGGTGTCTGCTCATGCCACGGGTGATTATGTTACCGTTGTTCTGAGCGGTCCTAGTGTTTCTAAAGCCCTGCTCAAAAGCAGTTTGAATCCAGAGCTGAAAAAGATAAGAACATTTGGTTATAACTCGTACTCTGCCCTTATCTACGCGTTAATAAACGGCCATTACCGAATTGCGGTTCAATTACTGAACGCCGGTGCAGAATATCCAATAGAATGGCGAAGCCAACTTAAAAGACTTTTACAAAGATATAGAAAACCCCTAGAAGACAGGCGACATTGTCAAGTTTTGGTGCAAGAAGTGTTTTTCTGTGCGGCGCATAGTAAGACAGAGCCAATGGATGACGAAATCTGGAAATTAATTGTTGATTACATCTCATTCTTTGAGCTGGGAGAGAGTATTCAATTTAGCGACCCCAAGGCTGATGTTGATTTAAACACTGTTGATCACGCTCTTGATACACGTTTTTGAGAAAATAAGATGCCTGTTTATAGGAGTCCTAAATTTCGCGGGGTTATGGGGGGGGGATGGTGGCGGGCCATCGGCATCACTAACCGAACTTTTGTGTCGTCCCGATGAGAGCCGCGACCTGCTTGAATATCCGCATACCCCACCTTATCGCGATGTAAATGTCCTCCATCAGAAATATGTGGTTGATGGCCTATCAATTCGCCAAATTGCGAAGGAATTTTTGTCGTCCAAGGAAGCGGTACGTATAGGATTGATCAAGGCAGGCATTCCTCTTGTTGGAACACGGCAGTTCCAACGGTTGGGTTTTGTTGAATAGATCGTCGCCTTTTATCCACCTGATAAAAATATTATTGGTCAGGCGATTTTGTAGGGGCCGGTCCCCGTGCCGGCCCACGTTCGGGCGCCCACAACGGATTTTCTTGATCCTGGTCCCATTTCGTTGGGTTGTCTTCGATATATTGCCTAATTTTCATCAAACATGCTTCACTGCGAATAATATGTTCGTAATAATTTCTTTGCCACAATTTCTTATCAAATGGCTCAAACCTTCCCTCTTTGACGCCGCGTATATAATTACTCATTGTGTACGACTTATAATTCCTTATCATCTCAGGCACCGACAGCGTGGGGGCTGGTCCCTGTGCCGGCCCAACCGATATGACCGCGTCGGTATTATTTATGAATACGCCATGCACATGATTAGGCATGACAATAAATACATCAACTTCAAACCCAAAATATTTCTTAGGAATTTCCAACCAAAGATCCCGCATCATACGGCCAGCTTCAGATAAAACCATCTCCCCATGCCTGATTTCACCAAATAAACACGCTCGATTTTGCGTACAAAGCGTTACGTAATAGAAGCCAGACCGTCTATAATCATAACTCCTAAGCCGTAGAGACTTGCGACCAACCAACCTCTCTGAAAAATGCACTGCGCCCTCCCTCAAGTTAAAAAATGACCACAGCGATTCTATGGGAATGGCTGGAACAGGGACCGGCCCCTACGGGTGCTAATAGTACAGTCTTCGACTTTGCGCGAGCAAAAATTCGCAGTCATCAGATCTAGTCTGTTAAAACGTCGGCCTTTTGAGCTAGTCCTCTTTTCCACGATTTGGACCTGGCACCACTTGTAGGGGCCGGTCCCCGTGCCGGCCCTGAATCGAAATGGCACAAGAAAACGGGCCGGCACGGGGACCGGCCCCTACATAAGCAGATTCGTTTTTTTTGGTTCCTTTAGGCACCGCCGGTACCGTATCTAACAATCAAAAACGTAATAATTTCGCGGGGTTATGGGGAAAAATCGTGGCGGGGTGGAAAAGTCCGGGGACCGAGGGTTTGAGTTCGATAGATGGGAGATCGCAAACTCCTGGTATGGTCGTTAAAAAATCCCTAGCTATACTGAGGTTCGTTGCGGATCAAAAACGGTATGACATTATTGCAATAAGAGCTTAGGGGCAAAGAATGACACGAATCGCTTATGTAATTTTTTTTGTGTGTTTGGTGTTCGCTATCGGCTGTGGCAAGACACCCGCCAGCTCGCGCAATGATGGGGGCGCTAACTCGAGAGAATCCAACGCTGAAGAGCTTAAAGCTGCGCGAGCAAAAACCAAAAAAGCAGAAGAAGAACTTAAGAAAGCTCAAGAAGCTGCCCGAGCAAAAACCAAAAAAGCGGAAGAGGAACTTAAGAAGGCTCAAAGTGATCTCGAAAAAGCTAAGGGCGAAGAAAAAGCTAGGCTTGAAGAGAAAATTGCTGAGATAGCGAGAGAGATGGCTGAGTCGGATAAGGTGTTAAAAGATGCGTCTATTCAAGCTATTCAGAGCTCTTTACAATTCATCAAAACCGCTGATGAGAATAAACGTAAGCAAGAATATCTTGCATTGACGCAGGGAAAGTCTCCCCACCCGGTGGTACGTTCGTTTTTTGAAGAAGGCAAAGAGCCTGAGAAAAATGATTTAATCGGGCTCGATCAGGAACAATTGCGAAATATTCAAGCTGATCTTGATACCATCATGCGAGCTTTGCTGCCGGATTTTCAAAAGACCCCATGATGCCCTTAACTCTTGGCCAAGAGATGAAACGCAAGGTCCGGTTTTGCCATAAGGCATGGCTCTATGGTCACCAAAAATCGCTTGACTCTCGACATCAGCTTTCTTTTAGAAGACGATGCGGAACACGAAATGCTGCTAGGCCCATCAGTCACCTTGCGACCAGCGGAGGCGCAAATTACTTTTATTGACGGCAGCCTAAGCGAGGCCACTGCCAGTTTAGATTTGCGTTGCCCGAATGCCGCCACCGTAAGTTGCAGAGCAACTGAGATTGGGGCTCACAAGAGATGCGACTCCTACTTTGTCGACTATAAGGATCAATGCATCTTTAGAAGTACCCACGCCATGTATCGTTTTTCGGATCATAACAAAACACTAATGGAGCTTGCCGGCGAAATCAGCCTCTTAAGCGAAGGCAAAGCTGAAATCAAATTCGCCAATGTTTCGTGGGATGATTTGCATTAGGGTCGCGTCAAAATAAAACCAATGCCGACACGCGTTCTTCATCTAACAAGCAAAATTCGATATTGAGCTTGCTCGTCCAGAACGTGCTGCCTGATCAAAGATGGCATCATTAAAAATGACGTGTATCCATTTAGAACCGCAGCACTAGGCGCATTGTTTGGGTGACCAGTGGTTGCCTTATTGGCTACTGGCTACAAGCTGGCTTTGCCAATACCAAGACAGAATACTTTAATGGCTGATGGATCGGTGCCCGATTTGATATCCGATTCAAAAAATCCCTGGTCTTTTAGGCCATCTAAATAGCAAGGTGTCTTGCTGGTGTCTCCAAGCCTTCCAACCCCTTTAAACTTATACGTCGCCTCGATAACTATTTTTTTGTTTTGTTGGTACCTGCAAACTATTTTGCCGTCTCTTCTATATTGCTCCACTTCAGCAAAATGAACTGGCCCACCCTGATATTTTCTTGTTGTATTTCGCCACTTGGTTTCACCATGCTCAACGTAGGATTCCATATTCATAAGATAGTCAATTGAAAAAGTGGGCCCGGAGCCGACCTTAGTGAGATTGCTAGTTAGGGCTTGATTTAGGCTGTCATTTGAAGGACACGTAAATGACAAGAGGGTTGACAAGCTGTCCATATAGATTCGTTTCCAGGAAGTGCTTTTAGGATTGCCAATATAGCTTTCGCCTAAATCCCTCTCTACAAGGGCTTGCCATAAATAACCTTCCTTTGCATCGCATAGTGCGGCCATAGCTGTAGAGCTTCGGCAAAAACTAATGATACCTTGGATGTCTATCTTGGCTAAGATTAAGTTTTTCAGCTCGTTAGGCAATTGGATTATAGGGCTTTCCTCATTCGCCTGGCTAATACTGGCCAAGAAGAGGCTCGAAACTAACGTTATAATTTTGATTTTATCCGACATAATTATTTACTTTTTTTTTATTAATCATTAAAAAGTCAACATTTGTGTGGTATATAATGATTCGTGACTGATTAATCAATCAGAATTGTTGGAATATTGCAGAACGAGATCGCCTCCTTATGTCAACGAAGGCCAGGATTAGTACGAAATTATAACGCATTTAATACGGGCCATCCCACGCTAGGGGGATTCGCGGAAGCCGTAGCGCTCAATCATAACCATCATTCTTTGGCCTGGGTATTCATGATCATTTTCATAATATCCTTGCAGAGAAATAGCTAACTTTTTCCCTGAGGACAAATGCAATGTGTACAGCGCCCCTCAAACTCATTGAGCAACAATCCTAGTTAACGCCCGATAATTGGTTTCATGACACCAATATCAATTGATTTACGTCGTCGCGTTGTTGAAGCCTATAAAAATGGGGAGGGTGGTTACCACAAACTTGCAGGACGCTTTAAGCTGAGCTGGAACTCAGTCCGTCGTTGGGTAGCATTAGAAAGGACCACACAAAGTTTGGCTCCCCTGCCACACAAGGTTGGACCAGATCCAAAAATTCCAGCATCTCAATGGGCTGACCTTAAAAATCTGGTGATGGAAAAACCGGACCGCACCCTGCCCGAGCTTTCCTTAGAATGGAATAAAAGACACAACACCAATGTCCATCCATCTTCAATGGGACGAGCTCTGATCAGAGCGGGCATGAGATTTAAAAAAACGCTAAGGGCCAGCGAACGAGATCGTACGGACATTTTGGCTAAAGAGGCAGCTTTTATAAAAGAGATTGCGGCAATCCCTCCGCAAGATCTTGTTTTTCTGGACGAGGCGGGTGCCCACTTGGGCATGACGCGTACCCATGCTCATGCGCCGCTTGGCGAAAGAGCTATCTGCAAACATTCACTATCTTATCAAAGCAATATATCAATGGTTGGCGCCATAATTCTGAAAGGAATATGCGAGCTTTATCCATATGATGGTTCCATTGACGGTGAGCGTTTTTTATCCTTCCTGGAGCGCCTCATCCCTAAGCTGAACCCTCACCAAGTAGTAGTAATGGATAACCTGCGAGTTCATCACATGAAGGTGGTAAAAGAAAGGTTTGCGCGAGCAAAAATCAGATTATTATATTTGCCGCCATATTCGCCGGAGAGCAATCCAATCGAAGAAGCTTGGTCCATAATCAAGCGCATTCTTCGTTCACTAGAGGCAACTACTATTGCCGCTTTTATTGAGGCAATGAACCTTGCAAAGGAAAATGTAACCATTGATAAAATTGCCGGCTTCTTTAAGCATGCAGGCTATGCTCTATGAGTTTGAGTGGCGCTGTAGTTATTATTGACAAAGTTTTGTGGAATGGATTGGTGCAGCAGCACAATCGGGTTCTTCAGCTTTATAACCAAGGGACATTTGGCAAAAGTATCGATCAATATCCTTTATTTGATGGCATAGATAAGACTTCTTCAGCTAAGAAGTTGCAAGAAGCTTACAACAAATGTGGTTTACGATATCGCAGCTGGCATTGTTGCCGGCATACGCGGGCAACTTGGCTGATTGGACAAACAGGAAACTCCATGCTGACAAAGCTATGGCTCGGGCACTCCTCCGATCGGGTTTTGAATCGCTATGTGCACATTTACGAGGCGATAATACGCTCCGCTAAGAAGGGACTTTCACATGGGGTAAAGCAAATCAAAAGGCTCGGCACTCTTGAATAGCGCCCTCACCCTCAATCCCTCTCCCAAAGGGAGAGGGAAACCAAAAAAATCGTGTCCTTATTTTCGAGTCAGTACTTCCATAGCCTTATTAAAGGAAACACCAATCTTCTCTTCAGGAATCTCTCGCATAGCATCAATAAATGCGGGCTTCATTTCTTTCCTTAATGAAGGAACATGTTCCAAAAATTGGTCCCAAAATATGGGTATATTGCCTAAATCAATTTCGAGCTTGCTATTGCTTAGCTTTATATCACTAAGCCGGTAAGGCATTTCATTGAACTCAGCCACAATCTCTGAGAGCTTACTATGGGAAGATGGCTCTATTTTCACCTTTATTTTCATCGGGTTCTCTTAGGCACCGGCGGTACCGTATTCACAGATTAAAAATTCAGTAATTTCGGGGACTTACGGGGAAAAATCGTGGCGGGGTGGACGGGACTCGAACCCGCGGCCTCCGGCGTGACAGGCCGGCGTTATAACCAACTTAACTACCACCCCATGTGGTGTTTTGCGCGAAGCAATGGGAGACGTGTAGCGGATTTTGCTTGGGCGTGCAAGAGCAAATTTAGATCTTTTCGGCAGCTATGGTGGATATGGTGTCTTTAAGGTCATTCTCGGTTGCGCCGAGTTCGAAGATCGCTACTTCTCGCTTGCCTTTCTCGCCCATTCTTAAAGGCATGACCGCGGCGCCAATGCCAGCAGATACATAGACCGCACCCTCTGGATAGCCTTTTTCGCGGGTGCCGTAAAATCCATGGATATACTTGTGGCCGATCACTTTTTTGAGCAGCAGCTCATGCAATCCTGCCACAGTAATCTGGCCGGCGTGCGTGTGACCAGATAGAACCAAGGGCACATGTTTTTCCCAGAGATGATCGGCTTGTTCTGCAATGTGGCTTAGGCCGATGGTGGCAATATTCTTCTTTATGCCTTTGGTCGCTTTCTCGACATCAGCGTGCTTGGTATAGGCGTCGTCGATGCCAACGATTTGCAACAAGTCGTTTCTAATGCGGATTTCCGTGTGCTGGTTTTCCAATACTTCGATCCCGCCCTGAATAAGGGCTCTTTTGACTGCGCTGGCATTGGTCCAATGGTCATGATTGCCCAAAACGGCAAATGCGGGTCGATTGATTCTTTTTATGAGCTCGGTGAGATCGTTTAGAAATAGCTCGCTATGGCAGACAAAATCGCCGGTTAAAACCACCACGTCAGGATCTTGGCTCAAAGCAAGCTCGATCGCTTCATATTGTACGGAAAGGGGTGTAACGCGGCCCACGTGCTGATCAGTTAAATGGGCCACGCGGATCTTTTGGCTTAGCTGCGCCACATGAGTTGTATGCCCGGCAAACTGGCGTAGCCGAAGCTTGGAAAACCATCGGCTCCCTTCATTAAAATGTTTGCGATGCTCAATCAGATGGAGAGCCATTCTCTTATGCCATTGTGGGGATAGTTTTTTCATAATTGCAACGCCTCGCTTCTGCATTATAAGAAAAGGCCCACCTATATTCTTTTTTTATACCAGCCTACGCTTTGGTAAGGTAAGCACACTTAAGACGGAGAACAAGAAATGCAAATCTCAGTGACATTTCGCCACATGAATGCAAGTGATGCGCTCAGGGAACACGCCACCGAGAAGGCGGCTCGCATAGCCAAATATTTCGACAAGCCTACGGAGGCGCATGTGGTCTTAAGTCTTGAGCGCTATCTCCAAAAGGCTGAGACCACCATTTTGGCTTATGGTATGGTGATTTGCGGCAAGGAATCGTCCAGCGATATGTACAATTCCATCGACCGTGCGATCGAGAAGATTGAAAAGCAAGTCAAGCGATATCGAAGCAAACTGGTTAAGCTCAGGCCTAAGGATGGCGCCAAGTTAAAGATGCGCTTTAAGCTTTTGGAATCCCCGCAAGAAGCCGATCTTGAGTCGGCATCCGAGTTACCCCCAACCATTATCGAGACGCGTGAGTTTCAGGCGCGGCCCATGATGATCGATGAGGCGGTGATGCAGATGGACTTGATGCATAACGATGTCTTGGTCTTTCTCAACTCCAAAACCGATCAGATCAATGTCTTGTATCGCAAAAGCGGTCAGCAATATGGTTTGATCGAAGCCAACCCCAGCAATGGCGCTTAAACTGTATGGCAGGCGTGCAGGAAATTATCGTTATATCGGGGCGCTCTGGTGCGGGCAAATCAACCACATCCAGGGCCCTAGAGGATTTGGGTTATTTTGTGGTGGATAATCTGCCGCCGCAGCTTTTAGATGGCTTACTTGACGTCACGCATAAATCGAAGGAAGGGATCAGAAAAATAGCCGTAATTATCGACGTACGCGAAACGGAATTTCTCAAGTTATTGCCGAATAAATGGCGCGAGATCGATGATGGTAAGTATATAAAGAAACTCATCTTTTTGGATGCCTCCGATCAGCAGCTGATCGATCGCTATCAAGAGACCAAAAGACGCCATCCTTTGGATGACGGTTGCGGTATTCGGGCTGCTTTGGTTTTAGAGCAGCGGCTGCTTCAGCCAATACAGAAATTGGCCACCAAGCAAATTTACACTGACAAATTGACTGCGCATGCTTTGAGAAACCTGATCAAAAAAGAAGTGATGGGCGAAGGTCTTCACGACATAAATATTACACTGATGAGTTTTGGGTTTAAATATGGAGTACCGTCAGAGCTTGATTTATGCTTCGACGTGAGGTTTTTAGCTAATCCATTTTATATCCAGCACCTGCGGCCAAAAACTGGCTTAGACATAGAAGTCTTTGATTACGTGTTGGCCCTAAAAGATGCGCCAAAGTTCTTAGAAAAAGTCGTGGATCTGGTTCTTTTTCTCTACCCGCTCTATCAATCTGAAGGAAAATCCAATTTAACCATAGCTGTCGGTTGCACAGGAGGGCAGCACCGATCGATTGCTTTGGTGGAAGCCCTAAAAACCAGGCTCGCTGGCAGATTCGAGCGCGTAAGGGTCGAGCACCGCGATATCGACCGCAAAAATTAGCATGCTCATTAGGGTGGCTGGCTAAGCTATATTATTTTGGAATATATTGAGAGGACTTGCCCTATCATGCGCATTGTAATCGAAGAGCCAGTGATTCACCGTATTTTTAAACTGTTGGCAACGTTTGCCAAAGGTCCTGGCCGAATCTATGTGACCGGTGGAGTTAGTGCTGTATTACTTGGACTTAGAAAGAGCACCATTGATCTTGACCTTAAGCTGCTGCCAGAGCCACCCGGAATATTCGAAGCGATTCGGGATGTAAAAGAGTCAATGAAAATAAATATTGAGCTTGCATCACCAGACAATTTTATACCGCCATTACCCGGCTGGGAGGCGCGTAGTCTTTATATTGTTAGCTATAATAACATTGATTTTTTTCATTATGACTTTTACGCTCAGGCGCTAGCTAAAATTGAACGCAATCATGTTCGGGACGTGGCTGATGTAGATGCCATGATTAAGCATGGTCTCATCGATACGAAGGAGCTTCTTCGGCTATTTATCAGCATCGAGCATCTATTTATTCGCTATCCGGCTATCGACCCGAAATCGTTTCGCGAAAGAATGGAGACCTTGATATGAGTGAATTACGCGGATGTGAGCTCCCCGGTGAAGATCTTATAACGAAGGGAATCGCAGACTTGTCAAAGGGTATTAGGTCCATTGAAAGCCTGCTTGTATCAATCGGCCGACCGCGTCTCGAGATGCTCAACATGGCGATACCGCAAGCTCATTATGAGGATTTTCCCGAAGTTCTTTTATATCGTTTGCTGGCACTAGAGGATCCAGATTCCGCCCATGCCCGTTACAACGCCTATATCAGGCGCCTGATAAGTTATGAGAGTAGCCTTGAGCTATTAAACGGCAGGCCACCGGACAAGCGAGGGCATGTTGGATCCTGAGTGTCACTGCTCATTATCGGATATGTCGGATATGTCGGCCGCTGTAATAAATGACTCAGTGAAGTCGGCGCCCCTTCCATTGCTAAAATAGCACTGGGGATGGTCTACTAATCCGTTGAACCCATATAAATAGAGCTCTACGCCGATCTCCTTAACAAGAATGGTCGCTCTGGTCTTTTTTGAAGCTTGAGGCAAATGTGCATAATATATTGACTTGCCGTCGGTAAATTTGAATCGCTTTTCAGATGCCGAATAGGATAATACCAAATTTAAATCGCATCCAAATGCGTTATGGTCATAGTAAAAACTAAGCGCCTTCCCAAACTTATTAGTCGCTGACAGGAATCTTGCTTTGTTCAAGCTATTTATGCCGAGGAGTTCCTTAAGGCTTTCTAAAAAGCCCTCTTTTGAATTGAGTTTGCTGACGTCGTTTTCATCAAAAACGAGACCGATGGTATTGCTTGGATCAAATTCAGATTTTAGCAAGAGCTCATCGCCTGGCTTGGGATGGTCAACTTGGCCTGTAAATTTTTGCGGGCCAATTGTAACGGTAACTACATAGGAAAACGGTTTGTCCGATTCTACCGACGCAAAGACGGTCTCTCCAGTGATAAATCCCTTGGTACCATTTTCAGAGAGACGTGGTGCAAACGCATTCGCGACCGCGTTTAAGTTTCGAGTTCGAAAGGCGTCCGTGGAACCATCCATTATGAAAGTTTTAAAAGGTCCTGAATTGGCAGCCCACGTAGATATTGATGCTAGTAAAGTTAACGAAATGGCTAAAGCGGTAAAGCGCATAGTTAAAATTCTCCAAATGCGGGTCAATGCCGTCGGGTAGCATTTCTTAGCATTTATGACAATCGTTCGCCGCCAAAAGGTGATTCAGATTTTCGCGCATGCGTGGGAATGACAGCTATTGCTTCTTGATCATAATGAGATAGTAACCCGCGCTGGCGAAGGAAATTTTTTGGTGGTTATTATGCGGGTTTCACCCAGTGAACTTCAAAGCTTGTCGCAAAAACTCAGACAGACCATCCTAAAGATGATCGTGGCGGCCAACAGTGGTCACCCTGGTGGATCGCTCAGCGCTATTGATATTATCTTGGAGCTCTATCTAAACGAGATGTGTCACGATCAAAAAAACCCTAAAAAACCAGACCGCGATCGGTTTGTGTTATCCAAGGGCCACGGAGTGCCGGCGCTTTATGCGGTGCTTGCCCATTGCGGCTATTTTCCCGAGAAGGATTTGGCAAGCTTGCGCAAACTCGATTCTCCTCTTCAGGGACATCCGGCTAATCGACTATTGCCGTCGATTGAAGCATCCACTGGCTCCTTGGGTCAGGGCTTGTCGGTGGCACTGGGTATGGCATTGGCTGCTCGCATTGGTCACGAAGATAAGCCTAAGTTTCATGTCTATGCCATGCTTGGCGATGGCGAGGTCCAAGAAGGACAGGTGTGGGAAGCAGCGATGTGTGCGGCCCATTACGGTGTTAACAATCTAATCGCGTTTATTGATCGCAATAACGGGCAGATCGACGGCTTGGTGGACAATGTGATGACCATCGAGCCTCTTGAAGAGCGGTGGCGAAGTTTTGGCTGGCATGCTCTAACCATCGACG
>Ga0070734_10003580_pt1 | contig 16008 bp, 3 predicted proteins | sample Coa_R1_8_FD_66444 | JGI IMG/M metagenome (GOLD analysis project Ga0070734, IMG submission 66444) | Surface soil microbial communities from Centralia Pennsylvania, which are recovering from an underground coalmine fire - Coalmine... | ecosystem: Environmental > Terrestrial > Soil > Unclassified ...
CGAGCTTCAACTGGCTGAATTCTTCGTTAAGGGAGGCCTTGTCTAGCACGCGGATGACCACGTCCTCCCCCAGGGCACTGGGCATGACGGAAACGCGGAAGTCGATGTCGCGGCCGTTCAGGCGCAGCTGGAACCTTCCGTCCTGGGGTACCCGGGTCTCGGCGATGTCCAGTTCGGCCATAACCTTGATGCGGGAAACGAAGGCCTTGTTGTGCCGGGCGTCGAGGCGTTCGGTGGCCGGGTAAAGCAGCCCGTCCACGCGGTATTTGATCACCGTGCCCGTCTCATAGGTCTCGAAATGGATGTCGCTGGCCCTCTTCTGCAGGGCCGCCAGCAGCAGGGTGTTGATGAGGCGCACCACCGCGCTGTCCTGGTCGTCCAGATTGGCGGCCGAAACCGAGCCCTTGGCCTCCGACTCCCCTTCCCCCGCCTTGAAGTCGCCGGAAAAATCCTTCAGGAGGGCCGAAGTGGCCTGGCTCCGCTCCAGGGCCTCCTGCACGGCCGGGGGGGTGGAAAGGAACAGTTCCACCTTCAGGCCGGTCCGGGCCTCCAACTGGTCGGCCAGCTTGTGGCTTTCCAGCGGGTTGGACACCACCACCCTTAAGGTCCCGTTTTCGCGGCCGTAGGGCAGGGCGTTCTGGCGGTAGGCTTCCGCCGCAGGGAAATGCTCGAAAAGCTCCGGCGCCGCGGTGAAACCCTTCAAGTCCACATAGGGCAGGCGGAACTGCTCGGAAAGGGCCTGGGCCAGTTGGGCCTCGGTGATATGGCCCCTTTCCACCAGGTAGCGGCCCAAAAGACCCTTGGCCTGGGCCAAGCCTTCCTCCAGCTGGGGGCCGCTCAGCCATCGGTGTTCCACCAGGATTTCGCCGATGCGCTTGCGGGCGAAAGGGTGCCGTGCACCAGGGGCCTTGGAGGCGCCCTCCTTGCTTTCGGGCCCAGCCGGGGAGTTCTTGTCTTTTCGAAGGGGGGGCTTCATTTGACCACGTCCGAGAGATGAATGATGGGAAGATACATGACCACGATCACCGTTCCAATCAAAAGGCCTGTTAAAAGTATGAAAATCGGCTCGACCAGCGACATGGCCCGCTGAATACGATTTTCGAGTTCCCATTCCGCCGCATCGGCGGTTTCCTGGAACATCGCCTCCAACTGGCCCGAGGCCTCCCCCACCTGGATGAGCTTGGCCGCGGCGCGGGGAACCAGCTTCTCCCCGCCCAAAGCTTTCGACAAGGCTTCCCCCTCCAGGACCCGGCGGATCACCCGGTCGAACTTCAGCGCGAAGGCGCGGTTGGACTGCGCCTCCCGGGCCACCTTCAGGGCCTCGGTCAGCGGCGTCCCGCCCGAGAGAAGGGTCGCCAGGGTACGGGAAAGTTGGGAGAGGAGGAAGGGGTTCACGAATTTTTCCACCACGGGAATTTTTTGCAGGGCGCCGTCCACCCGGAGCCGCCCTCCCTCGGTGGCCGTCCAGGCCTTGAAGGCCGCCCAGGCCGCCAGCCCCCCGCCCACCAGGAGCCCCGCCACCCAGGAGAGGTGGTGCACCAGGCCCATCAGCACCATCGTGGGCCCGGGAAGGGCCGCGTTGAAGTTGGTGTAAAGGGCCTCGAAACGGGGCATCACGAAGGTGAAAAGGAGGCCCAGCACCAGGGCCAGCACGAAGATAAGGAAGGCCGGGTAGACCATGGCCTGGGAAACCTTGGCGCGGAGCGCCACCTTCTGGCGCAGGTAATCCTGGTAGCGGGCCAGGGGCTTGGCCAGGTCGCCGGTCCGTTCTCCCGTCTTGAGGGAGGAAAGGTAGAGGCCGTCGAAAACCCGGGGATACTTGGCGCAGGCCGCCGAGAAGGGGGTTCCCGTCTTAACCTCCTCCAGGATCCGCTTAAGGACGGCCGAAAGCACGGGGCTCTCAGGCCGGTCCGAGGAGAGGTCCAGCACCTCGGGCAGGGTCAGTCCGGCCTTGAGGAGCGTGGTCATTTCTTGGTTGGTTCGAAGCAGGTCTTCGGGGCGGACATTCTGGCCGCCCAGGGAAAAGAGCCCCGTGCGCTTCAGGCGCACGCCCTTGACCAGGACGCCCTGGACTTCCAGGTCCTGGCGCAGTTCACCCTCGCTGGCGGCCGTGGCTTCCCGGACCAGTTCCCGCCCGTCGGGGGAAACCGTCTTATAGGTGTAAATGGGCATCAAGGCTCCTCAAGGGGTCTGCACAGTCAGGCGGTAGGTCCCGCCACCGAAATAGGCGTTGACGTCGATGAAATAGGTGGCTCCAGCAGAGGCGTTGAAGTTGAATTGTTGGAAAACGGTGTTGGGGGCCGTGGAACTATTCACCGGTCCCTGGTCGGTGCCGGAAGAACAGCCGCTGAACCCGTAGAGGTCGAAATCCGCCTGGTTCAGCCCGTTATCATAGCAGTCAAGGGACACGGTGACCGTTCCGGAGTTGGCCGGGATGAAGGAATAATAGTCATCTGTATTTGTTGAATCATCCAACTGGCCTGTTCCCACGCTGTCACCGGTGGATAAGGGGGAGCCCTTTCCCAGGTCATAAGCCGCCGCGCAGGTCAGGTGCTGGCCCGCGGGCAAAGCCTGGGGAGTGCTCACCGGTGTCACCGTGCAGACCACACCGGGGAGAGGGCCGGAAAGGATGCGAAGGTCATAAGGGGCCCCCGGTCCGTAATCCATCGGCACCACGTAATAGGTGATTCCGGGCGAGGCGTGGAAACTCGGGATTTCGGGCAAAAGGTCGCAGCTGTCGTCGTTGAAGGCCGCATCGGCTGTCGCCCCGCAGGCCCCGCTGCGGATGGCCAGGATCATGTCCCGGTCCGAAATGGGCGGGTTTTCGGTGGGGCAAAGGCTGAAGGTCAGGGTCATGGGTGAAGAAACCTGGAAACGGAAGATATTGCCCGTAGAACCCAGACCCTCCAGGTAAAGCCCGGGGGTCCCGGAGGCGTCATTCCCCAAAATATCCGTGATCCCGCCGCTGGAAAGGCCGTTGATGGTGGAACTGATATCCGGAACCGTGGTGCAGTCGGGAGTGGGCGAAAGAGTCGGCGTGGGGCTGGGGGTAAAACTGGGGGTCGGGGTGAAACTGGGGCTCCCGCCTCCCGAGGGGGAGGAAGGGCTGTTGCTGTTGCAAGCCGTGAACAGGAAAGCACCTAAGGCCACAATAAACGTCATCCGAACGAGAAATTTCGGCACCGGAAACCTCCCACCAAGAACAGGGAGGCAAATTATAGTCGTGGGGTTCCGTTAAATACCACTCGAAATCCTTATCCCCAACGATGCAAACAAGCAGAATCCCCATGCATTTAGGCTTAGTCCACCGGGGTAAATCCATCTATCAGCGAAGGGTGATATCCAAAACAGGAGCCGGGTACCATAAATGCATCGCAGATTTAAGTTGTTTCAAATCCGTGGAGACTCATTGATTGGAAGAGTACGATCTTAGGCTAAAGCACCGGATCGGATTTCAAAGGTCTGTCGTTTTTTCGATTCCAGCGACCATGACGCAATATTCCAGCGGTCCTATTCGATTCCTTCCGGGATACCACTCGAACCGTCCGATTTTATTATCCGCCACTTATTGAGGTCTTCGAATTCAAAATCAATATTAAATTCCATATTCGAATCAACCGAAAGCAACAGAAGGCCCCGCTTTTGCCCGAATAAGCTGAATAATCTTTTGCCCAACTCGTTTAGAGCATTGCAAAAATCCACGTGCGTTAAACCATCGATGAAATGGATACCGGAACGACCGACACAGGAGCCGATTGATCCACTTTCAGGGCCGCCAATATAAAAGCGGTAGTACGCTTTTTTCCAAGAAGAATCGATTTTCGAGGCAAATTCAACCAGGGCGCTCGCCATTTCAGTTACTATTTCAGACTGGTCTTCGTACATTTCCTCTCCCCATTTGACAAGACAATCGCTGACAAAACTTCGTAACCACTTTGGCCGCCAGGCGGTCACCCTACTTCTTATCAGCCAATAGCGAGACGTCTCCCCGGCTAAGGCTTGAGATAAGCCAGCAACCCTTTAGCGACCACCTTTTTTATTTTTGAATACAACCTTTTTTTTACTCCCTTTTTTTGGCTTATATGAGACCAAAACATCTCTTGGCCGCCTACCCTTTTTACCATAATTTTTCAAAACGATATCAAAGTCGACTTCATTTTTGCTATTGGTCTTCAAAATGACGGCCATTTGATTTTCAAATTCTTTTCGGTACGCGCCCCGGTTAAAGTTTTTTTGCTGGTCAAACAAGACTTCCATTCCTTGATCCCCTATAAACCTGAAACCCAACGGATGCCCGGCATCATCATCGGGGTCAGTGTTATATTTCTTGCGGTAGGCCCTTAGGGTAGCCGAGTCATTTCGCGGATAACCGTAAAGTGCTCTTAGTTTGCCGCGGACCTGAACCGGTCTACCCAGAGTATCGAAAAGCCAGGTCACTTCGTTTATTCGGCCCGAACTGGTTTTCACTTTTTTAAGGATTGTTTTGAGTTTCTTATTTTTTTTATACGGAACAGCGCCATCTGGATCGGTAACCACCAACGGATTCGCATGCGCATAAGAATACAGGGAGAGATTTTGAGAAAGATAAACCCCTCCTTCACCGGGAAGGTCCTTGTCTTCTGGGTTTTCGGGAAAAAAATCCCCTAAGCCTGGGTCGGGGCTTTGCCAAAGACTAATGCGGGGGTCGTAATAGCGGGCCCCGAAGTAGTAAAGCCCCGTCTCCGTGTCCAGTTCCTTGCCGGTGAACTCGTAATCCGGGAAGATCTGGGTACCCCTGTCCTGCTGGGTCCAGGTTTCGCCGAAGGGCAGGTATTCGAGATGCTCGCTTAGGTTTCCGTTTTGGTCCGTCAGATAGCCGGTCGAGCCCAGGTGGTCGTCGTGGTAGAAGAACACGAAGTTGTTCTTCGGCATGATGCTGGTGTTCTGGCTCGTCGAAGTCTGGAAGCAGGAGAGGGGGATGCCTACCACCGCCGCGTTGACGGGCAGGTAGCCGGGCTGGTTGTTGAAGCTGACCTGGAAATATCCCCCTTGGGGCTTGGGGTTTAAAAGCGTCAATATCTGGCAGGAATTGGCCGTGCCCAGTACCTGCACGCCCTTGGTCCAGATCTGGGGTGCCCCCAACACTTGCACCCCGTCCTGCTCGACGGTCACGAAGTTGCCCGGGCTCCCGAAATTAGCGGCGTCCGTATTGCCCTGGGCAATGGACACGCCCCAGGACCCGATCCATTGGGCGATCGTGCTGGTGGAGCCCAAGGAGGGCGGGCCGGTGGTGGTCGTGGGGCCGGACACCATATGAGTCGCGATCCGGTCGTCCTCCACGAAAATGTGCTTGTCCGCCTGGGCGTTGATGCCCGCCAGGGGGTTTTCCACCGTATAGAACTGGTTCGGGTAGGCCACCATCTTGTTGAAATGGTCGATCTTAAGGGACCGGGCCCCCGTATCGTCGTAGGTGAACCGGATGCCGCCGTCGGAGAGGGCTCCCGCCCCGTCCTCCACCCCCTCCATCTGGTTGTCTTCGTCCCAAACGATGGTCCGGGGGGTGCCCGAAAGGTCCGTGAACCCCGCCTGGTTGCCATTCCCGTCGTAGGTGAAGGTTCTGGTGCCGATACCCGTGGGCGCGTGGGGCTGGGCTCCCTGGTACTGGTAGGTCCAGTCGTAGGTCAGGCCGTTGTCGGGCTGGAATCCCTGGCCCTGGACCTGTTCCTGTACCGACTGGTTCTTTCGCACGATGTTATGGATGTTGTCGTAAGCCAGGGCCAGGCTGTAGTGGCTGTTGAAACCCTGGCCCGTAGAAGTGTTGAAAGCCCCCGAATAAAGCCCGCTAGCCTGGGTAAGCCGGTAAAGCCCATCGTACCTGAAGCCCTGGGTCACCGGCCCCGCCAGCCCGTTCCCTCCGGCCGGGGCGTTGTTGTTCAACCCCAGAACATTACCCACCTTGTCGTAGGAATAATTCAAATTCTGGAAGGTGGCGCCTTGGGAGGCGGTGGTCAATTGCAGCAGCCGCCGGTTGTCAGGCCTGTAGGAATAGGTTTCCTGTGTGCCGTTGCCGTTCTGTTGGAAAGCCCGGTCCCCGAACCGGTCGTATTCCAGACGGGTGACATAAGGATAAAGCACCCCGGCCCCGGCTGATGTGCCGGTGGAGCTTTGGCCCGAGCCTGCGGCCGGCACAATGCCCGCAACAGCCCTCGGCTTGCCCCCGGAGTCGTACTGGTAGGTCAGCACCTCCCCGTCCGGATAGGCCATTTGCTGGACCCGGCCCCAGTCGTCCCACAGGAAGGAGGTGACATAGGTGACCGGCGAAGTGGAAAGGGTCCCTTTGTCCCAGGCCCCTTCCCCTGCCCAGGACCCATTGGGTACCTGGAGTATCCGGGTCTCGGTCACCGAATTACCCAGGGCGTCATAGGCGAAGGACTGGCTGCCCGAAGCGTCCGTGACCTGTGCCATCCGCCCAGCCTGGTTCAAGGAGGCACCCGGGCCTCCGTAGCTATAAGTAACATTGTTCCTGGGGAAATCCGGGTAGGTGACGGACTGCAGCCGGTCATATTGGTAACCATAGCTGATGGCCTTATTTTCCTTGGCAAGGTTGGCCGTCACCTTCTGGACCAGGTTCGAGGCCGGATCGTAAGTTAAGGTGGTTTTGCCTGTATCCAGGTTCTGGATCACGGTCCGTCGGCCCAGGGCGTCATACTCGGCTGAGGTCACGTTACCCTTCGCGTCGGTTACACGGGTCAGTTCCCTAATCGGATCATATTGGTATTGCGTGGCCAAAGCTGTCCCGGAAGAAGGGTATTCCAGGACTTCGGCCGTCAGGCCTTTCGCGTCCTGGTATTCCTGCTTCTTGTTTCCGTCCTGGTCGACCAGGGTGGTCAGGAAACCGGTGGCAGGACTTAGGATTCCCGGCAAACTTGCCGTGGTGTAGGTATAGCCCTCGAAACTCTGGTCCGGATAAAAGGTCGATACCGGCCGGCCCAGGACGTCAAAGGTAATCGATGTGGGTTGGGCGCTTGTGTCGTAGCCCGCGTTGAAGGCGGTGGCTGGCGCGGCACTGGTGCCGGTTTCGGTGACCGGGTAATACTCCTGGATAACCCTGCCCACCTGGTCAAAGACCACCCTCCCCGAGGCAATTGTCTCATCCAAGGCCTTTTGGGCCGCGCCCTGGAATACCGTGGAAGTCATGTTGGTCTGGATGGTTTTTTCCACCCCGTCGGTGAAAAGCACCGTATCCATCGTGGCATTGGCGCCCCGGAAGGGGTCGAAATGGGCCGTATGGGCGTAAGGCACGGCGGCGGTCGGGTGGTAGTCGAAGGCCAGGGTGAAATGCCCCGAGGCCGTTTCAAAAGGCCCGATCACGGTCACCATGCGGCCGAAATCGTCGTAGAACCACTGGATGCGGTTGTTGTTTTCGTCAACGTCCACCGAAGGCTTGCCGAAACGGTAGTCGTAGCTTTCCGTGGAAGTGTAGCCAAAGCTGTCCTGGGTGAAGACGGGGTAGCTTTGCACCACTGTGTCGTACTGGTAGGTCCGCTGGTATCTCTGGCCCGTGGCGTTGGCCGGGCCGGTCTCGGAAATAAGGTGGCCATAGGTGGAGTCATAGGCCATATCGTCCACGGCCAGGGATGAAGGGCCCGTGGACCCGGTGGAACGGCGCACCTCGGTCAGGTCCCCGTACTGCGGGTCATAAACGGCCTGCCGCTCCCTCAAAATTCCACTAGCTCCCGTGACAGTGATGGCTTCCGGCAAGCCGGTGAAGTACAGGCTGGCCGGGAAGGAGGCATCGGTGTTGGCATAGCTGGCCGTGGCCGTGACCGCGTCGGTAGCCCCGTTACCCCCGTCCACATAGGTGACCGTATTGCCCAGGGCGTCGTAGGCATAGGTCATGAAAGTAGTCACCGGAGCCGCAGACCCGGGTTCATAGGAAGCCATATCCTTCTCAGTCAACTGCGGGAAAAGGATGCTGTTGGCCAGGAGGATTCCGGCGGTCGGCAGGGACGGCCCTGCCGCTCCGGCCGCCACATCCCACAATTGGTATTGGAAGTTTTCGTCCACAAAAGTGGCAGGCGAACCTCCGGAGACGTCCTCGGTGGTTTCCCCAACCAGCAGGCCCTTTTCATAGAGGTTGGCGTTGAGGTACCGCCGGGCGGTCCGCCGGTAGGGGTTGAAGCTATGGTTGGCATCGGGTGCCGAGGTGCCTGCATAGCCACGGGTATCCATTTCGGTCTCGGTGACCGCCGCATAGCCTAGGAACTCCCGGTCGAACCGGTCGTAGTAGCCTCCGGTGGTGGCCGTCACCGCGCCCGAAGCCGTCACCCCTCCGCCATAGGCCAGCCGGGATACCTGCCAGTCCGCCCCACCCTTGGCCGTGTTGTTGTTCTGCCCGCCGTCGTAAAGGGCCACCTGGACCAGATCCCAATGGGGATTGGGATCGGCGTAGCTGTGGGAGCCGAGCGCATAATCCAGTGTGAAGGCCGAGCCCATAGGCCGGTTCACCGTCTGCAGCAGGTTGGTGCGGCCCGTCTGGTTCTCGAAAAGGGTGACGGACCCGTCCGAGGTGGAAACCATCTGGTCCAGGTAGCCGCTTCCTTTCATGTCGATCAGTTTGGCCCACTGTTCGCTGGAGGTGGCGGACACGTCGAAACCGGGGTTGATGATGATGGTTCCGAAGATGGCCAGGGAGATGGGGATGGTGAAGTAGCCTCCGCCCCCGATGTTGAAGCTGAAGTTGGTCTCCAGGTCCGTGGTGGGCGGGAAAAAGGGCTGGACACCCAGTGTGCCGGCCAGGGAGGAATTGCCGATGGTGGACTCGACGTCGTTGAGTCCGTTGGGCAGGCTGACAGGCACATAGGCGCCGGTCCAGGTCACCGGTGCGGTGAAGCCGCTTCCGGTGTTGAACTGCACTAGCCAGGTACCTTGGCTGGACTGCCCGTCCCAGACCAGGTCGGGAAGGCCGTCCCCGTTCAGGTCCACGAACTCGAACTCGGAGGAGGAGAAATCCGCTTCCGCCGAGGCCCCACCGGCGTAGCCGTAGATGCCGTCGTTGAAGCCCACCCCCCCGTTGATACCCAGGGAGCTGGACTGGTTGATGGAAGTGATGGAGGTACCGCCCAAGTTGGTCCAGGTGACGGGGGTGGCGGCGAATCCGTAGCCCAGGTTCAGGTAGACCAGCAGGTGGCCGGCCCCGTCGGTGGTCACCTGGTCGGGCAGGCCGTCCCCGTTCATGTCGATCAGGTCCACGTTCTGGGTGGAGGTGCCGAAGGCCAGGCCCAGGGATCCCAGGGGCTGCATGGAGTTCTTGCCGCCGCCCTTGCCGCCGGCCCCTCCCCCGCCTCCCTTTTCACCCTGCCCTTGCTCACCGCCGCCCCCGCCCGCCCCTCCCCGGCCCTTGGCGTCCAGGTCCGGGTCGGCCGGGTTTCCGCCGATGCCGAAATTGCCGGCCGTATTGCCGCTCGTGCGGATGATCCCCAGGGGCAGGTTGGCGTTATCCGGGGAGAAATTGCCGGTGGGGTTGGTGTAGGTGACGGAGCCCCCGTTCAGGATGTCCGGGTAGCCGTCCCCGTTCAGGTCCAGGTAGTCCTGCTGGCAGGTGGCGGCCCCCGAGGGCACCGTATAGCTGCCGGAAACGAAGGAGAAGCCGAATCCGGCAACCCCGTTCAGTTCAAAGCTCTTGCGGGACGGCACACCCGAAAGGCTTCCCCCCGACACCACGGTCCCGCTGGAGGCCGTGGGGATGAAAAGGGCGTCCCTGAGCAGCCGGGAGCTGGACACCGTGGCTGCGGCCGCGTAGATCGCCGTTGAGGGCCCGCACCAGGCGTTGAAGATGGAGGTGGTCCCGCCCGAATTGGCGAAGGTCACCGCGCCGGGATAATAGAACACTCCGTCCATGCTGGGCGGTAAAACCACGGTCACCGGTACGGCCGTGGCCGTGCCGGTGACCGTGGGCTGGACGATCTGGGTCGTGGCCTGGCTGATGGAGGGGATTTCCAGGTTCGATTCGGCCAGGGGCGCGTTGGACTCGCTGCCATTGGAAGGGCCGGTCACGGCCGTGCCCTGCAGGGCCGGGTCGTTCTTCACCCCCCCATAGGCCCAGCCCCGGTAGGCCGCCGGGAAGGTCATCGAGACGGGCTGGTTCGAGTTGAGCACCGCGACCGTGACGGGGACGAAAGGAGAGGGCAAGGGAGTGACCTCCAACGAAACCGGCGCGCCGCCGGCGCCGAACTGCTCGGGATAATTGCCCGGAGAATCGAAAGAGAAGGGCACGTTGGGAATGCTCCCCGAACTGAGTTTGGCTGCCAGCATGTTGGAACGGTCGATCTCGTCGCTGACGGTGAAGTTGAAGTACAGCACCTGGCCCAGGTTCTCCAGGAGCGTCACCGGCGCGACCTGGACCGGCGCCTGTGTGACGGTGGTCGTCAGCGTCAAGATTCCCAGGAGGGTCGTGGTGGCAAAGGAGTTGGAAAGGGTCGGGGGGCCCCAGTTGGCCGGGGAAATGTCCACCGTGGACTTGTAGAGGCGGTTCGGGGGCTGCTTGATGGTGAAGGCGAGGTCGCCGTGGGGGATGCTGGCCAGGACCGTTGTCGCGCTGGCTAAGTTCGAGGGAAACACCGCGCTTTCCATGGTGATCTGGGGCACGAGGATGTAGTGGACTTGGGTCACTGGGCCGCCACCCGCGCCGATTCCCAGCGCCACCTCATAATCCGGCTTGTAAGTCACTGCCCCGGCCCCGGTCAAAGGCGCGTCGTTGGCGTAGGGGTTCACGTAATAAAGCGCGGGCGACCAGGAAAGGTTGCCCAAATCCGTGGTGGTACCCGCCCCCAGCGAAAGCAAAAGCTGGTCCCCGGCTTTGACCAGGCCGGACAACTCCCCTTGGACCGTGACCGGCCCGGGCGTCGCGCCCGGTGTGACGGTTTGGGTGAAGACCGTCGTCCCGTTGACCGAGGCCGCCAGGGTGACTGCGTTACCCAAGGCCCCGTTCACCTGCAGTGTGCCGTTCATGTAGAGCACCCCATCCCCGGCCGGGATGGCCGTGGGTATGGGCGAAGCTGTTGCGGAAGGCGTGCCAGTTGGAGTGGCTGTGGGGGTGGGAGGCGTGGGCGCGGCCGGTGGCGTCGTGAGAGTGACAGCCGGCGCCGCGACCGTCAGGGCCGCCTGGGGCGCGCCGTCCACCGGGGATTCGCTGTTTTCCGGGTAAAAATCCTGCTGGTAGGCCAGGGGGATGACCGGGAAATTCGCGGTCACGGGTTTTGGCGCCACGCCCGTGCAGGGGTTGGGCGTGGGTGAGGCCAGGGCGGTGTAATAAAGCGTCGGCTGCCAATTGATCTGCGACAGGTCGATGTTGGTGTCGCTCTTCACGTAAAGCTCCAGCTGGTCCACCTGGGTGACCGCGCTGGTGGGCGTACATTGGCCGCTGACCGCCGCCTGCGACACGTGGCTCACCGTGACGGCGGAAAGGGAGGCCGGCATGGAGAGGGTCGTCACGGACTGGGCCGCCACCGTCTGGGCCCAAAGGGTGGCGGGAGACGATTCCGCCGCCTCGGTCACCGGGCCAGAAACAATGGTCACTCCCTGGGTGACGGGCCCAGCGACCACGGTCGTTCCCGAATAGGTGGTCTTGACCAAAAGCACCGTCAAGTCGTCGGTCGTGGGGCCCAACTTATGGAAGTCGCCGCCGATACTCACCGTACCCGACAAGGGCAGGGTGACCGTCACGGCCCTCAGGCCCGCCAGGGTGAAGTCCCTCGAAGGCTGGTAGGAGGCCGCATCCAAGCCGTTCTCGTCCGGTACGGGTCCCGCGACCGACGCACCCGTTCCGGTGAAGCTCTGGTATTGGATTTGGGGGTCCCATGCCACGGCGTCGTTGGCCCCGTTGAAGATGGACTGGAGGCGGAAGTAGATCCGGTCCCCCCGGCCGACCGTGACGAGGGCCGACAAGGCCTGGCCCTGGCCGGCCTGGGCGGAGCCAAGGGTGAACCCGCCCAGGTGCTGGTTTGGCACAAAAGAAGGCATGCCCGAGGCCTTTTCCAAAAGGACCCGGACGCCGTCCGGCGTGGTGGAAGGCGTGGCCCCGGCCGTGGGTGAGGGTGAAGGCAAAAGCGTCACCGGCGCGGTGATGGTGACGACCCCGTCGTAGGGCGCTGTCCACTGCGTCAAGTTGTCCACCAGGGGGTCGTTGGCGGCCTCGGTCACCACCATCGAAAGGTCCACCGGAAGCGTGACGGCCTGGGAAGCCCCCAGGGGATTGGGCGTGCCCCCGCTGGTCATGGAATAGGAAACCGTCCCCGTGACAGGGTCCACGCTGCCGAAATAAACCTGTCCGTTGTCCACCAAGTCCGGGATGCCGTCGCCGTTCACATCCGTGAAGTAAACCGACTGGGTGTCCCACTGGGTGGTGACGTCGTAGAGGGCCTGGACGGCGATATAGTTCTCGACGCCGACCGTGAGGTTGAAGTTGCTGTCATGGCTGATGCCGTTGAGGTTCTGGAGTCGCTGGGGGGTTGAGCTGAAGGAATAACTGCTGCCGTCGGTGGACTGGTTGGCCAGGTAGTAATAACTGCCGTCCGTTCCCTGGTAGACCAGGTCGGGCAGGCCGTCCCCGTTCACGTCCATCAGGGTCAATTTTCCGAAACAATCGCTGCCGCCCAGGCCTACTTTGAACCCGGCGGACTCGTATTTGTCCTCGTCGAAGGGCGGCGCGTAGCCCACGTAGATGTGGCCGCTGCCGCCGTCGGTTTCCGTGGTGTCGATGCCGTTGATGGGAAGGAGCGGCGAGGACATGTTCACGGCGGGCGAGACCGAATTGTTCAACTGTTCCAGGGCGGGGCTGGACCATTGGGTCGCCGGGGCAAAACCCGCATAGGTGCCCGTATTGCCCGGGTCCAGGTCGTTGTAGTAGGTGAAGCTGTGGGTGCTGCCCGGGAAAGGCTCCCCGGCGGAGCCGAATTGCCGGATGGAGGAAAGGAGCGTCTTGGAAAAGGCCCCCGGGGTGTAGGTAAAGCCGTACCGGCGCACCAGGGATCCGTTCAGGGTCACGTCGATATGGTCCAGGACGTCCGCGGTGGCGCGGACGAACCCTCCTTTGGCGTAATTGGCAATGTCGCCCCGGGGGGTATTGGAGGTGATGGTGCTGGACGAGGACCAGTTCCCGTTTTCCGTGGTCGCTCCCAGCCGGTAAAAACTGACCCGGTAGGGGCCGTCCGACCCCTGGGTGCCGGTATAAGCGATGGAGGAGGGGTAGAGTTCCGATCCGCCGTTGTCGGCGGCGAAATCGTAGTGGTAAACCACGCAGTTGCCGTGAAGGTCCACCGCTTCCCGCAGGGCCCAGAGGAAGATGTTGCCCGTGTTGCCGCCACCCGCAGTCAGGACCGCGGGGTCCGAGGTGCCGCTTTCGGGCGAACCGGAATGCACCGAGCCGGACTTGCCACCATAAAAGAAGCGGGTCCCGTCCTTTTCGTCCACTTCCCACGTATAGGAGGATGGGCCGCCGCCATACCGGATGATCCGTTGGAACTCCCCTTCGGTGCGGGTATGGAAGGTCACCGGGCCGCTGTTCTGGCGGGCGAGGAAAGTGATGCCGCTGGAGGCCGAACCCGACATGCGGTGGGCCAGGTAGGTGGTGACCCCGGGTGAACCCGGCGGCCGGAACATCACCAGGGGTTCGCCGTCTAAAAGGTAATCCTCGGTCTCCTGGCTGCCCGAATAGCGGGGCGCGCCCCACCGGGTCTCGACGGTGATCTGGGGACAGGAAAGGTCCCATCCCACACCCATCCAGGAATCGCCCTCGGAGGAGTCGTACTTCACTTCAAGGTCCGGTTCCAACCCGTGCCGTCCGGGCGGAACCTCAACCGGGTAGTCCAGGTTAGCCGTGCCCTGGTTGTTGGCCCCCGGAGGTTCGATTTGGTTGATTTGCGCGGCCGGATTGGCCGCCTGGATGCCATTCAACTGGGTGGGGTTGAAATTGCTTTCCTGGGGGGTATCGGGGACGGTGATGGTGGCGTTGATGAAGTCCGTGAAATGGGTGGTCAGGCTGGTCAGCATCTGCCCCGGGCTGTCCACGCTGGAGAGGGGCAGGGGTTCCCACATCCCCCGGTTGGTGTCGAAGTAGAAGGTCCTGACATCCGCCACCGTCTTGCCGTTGGGAAGCATGGCCGGGTCAAAGGGCAGGCTGACCTTCACTTCGCTGTTGAAGTGGGTCCCGTGCGGCAGGAACCGGTAGCCCCGGTAGTTCCCCCCCGTCACGTTGGTCATGCCCGGGTTCAGGGGCTCCAAGTCGGTCGTCGACAAGGGCACCATCTGCAGGTTCACCCTGCCCGTCAGCGCGTTGGCGCTCACCGAAAGCTGTGCCCCCAATTGATTGAGCACCGTCGCCTGGCCCGTGTTGAGCATCTGGGCGTAGGTGCCCTGCCCCGACCCCGTGCCCCCGCTCACCTGTTGTCCCAAGGGGATGACTTTCATCAGCTGGACCCCGTCCGGGTAGATCGCCGTCACCGTCACGGCCCAGGACGCCGACCCTTGCGGAACACCCAACTGGTCCATGCTCACGATGCCTTCGAACTGTCCGTTCATCACCTGGGCCGGCTGGCTGCCCAGCATCACCTGGGCCTGCCCGCTCCCGTCGTCGGCTTGGCCCAAAAAGCCCCGGATGTAGGCCTCGGTCCCGAAGAACTGGCCGGCCGTGGGATAAGTGACCTCGATGGTTTGGCCGTAGGCCTTGCCCACACCCGACCCCTGCGCCATGGCTTCCATGATTTCCCCGGGGCTGCCGTCCCCGCCCCGGAACTCCAGTATCACGGCGTCCACCGCCCCCGAAACGCTCACCGGCAGGCTCTGCCATCCGGACCCCAGCCCCTTGCCGTTCGTGACGTCCCCTAGCCGCAGCCAGGCCCCGTTCTGCCTCACGCTTTCCACCACCTGGCCCCCCAGGGCGTCCACCAGGTAAAGCCGGATCGAATCCAGCTGTTCGCTGCGGTAGAGCCGCAAGGTCAGCGACGGCGTGGGATTGCCGCCCCCTTCCCCGTCCACGTAGGGTTTCCATCCGGTGGTTTCGTCCCCGTCCAGGAGCACGGAGGCGTCGCCCGCCGAGGCGTCGATCCCGTCGACCAGGTTGGCCCCGTCGTCCTCCTCGGCCACCACCTTGAGGTTCCTCACTTCATAGGGGTTCACGGTCCCGTTGGGCATGCTGAAGACCACGCTGTTCGGCCCGGCGTTCATCCAGGCGGGATGGAGCGCCTCCACTTCGGTGCACCATTGGCCCGAGCCCGGGAGGGGCCAGCCGCCCGCCGCTTCCTGGCCGTTGATCGTCCGCGGCACCGCGATCCAGTTGGACAGGCCGTCCACGTCGTAGACCAGCCACATCCGGCGGTAGCGGTTCCCTGCCATGGGCAGGTTGACGGTGAAGCTTCCCGTCCCCGCGCTCCCGCCGATGGTCACCACGCCCGAGTCCGTCGGGCTGCCGGGCGCCCCCAGGTATTCCCTTCCGCTGACCATCAGGCTCGAGGGACCCGAGGAGGAATTCAGCCAGGCATCCCAGGCGCCGCCGTCGGCCTGGTTCTGCGCCCAGCCCTGTCCCCAAAATTCCATTTCCGAAAGGCCGTTGCCCGAAGCCGCCGTCGGGGTTTCGGGGGCGAGGCTGAGCACCAGGGAGGCACAGGAAACCGGCGCGGCCAGGTCCAGGCTGTTCCACCCGGGAGCCATGCCGCTCAAATCAACATTGGTCCAGGCCGCAATGGCCGTCAGCTTGCCCGTGCCGTCGTCCCAACTGGCGCTCAGGCGGCAGGGCGAAGGCCCGTAAAACCGCAGCCGGCTGATCGTCTCCATCCCCTCGAAGCCCACCCGGATGAGGTCGTTCCCATAGGGCGTATAAAGGGAGGTCGTGTCCCGGTCGAAGGCCGCTCCCACCGTTTGGGATTCCAGGGCCTGGACCTGGGCCGGCAGGTCCCCTTCCGGCGTCACGGTGACCGCAAGAGGGGTCAGCCGGACCAAGGATGGAAGGTTGATCATGGCCCGGGCCGCCACGCC
>Ga0070734_10003582_pt1 | contig 16004 bp, 18 predicted proteins | sample Coa_R1_8_FD_66444 | JGI IMG/M metagenome (GOLD analysis project Ga0070734, IMG submission 66444) | Surface soil microbial communities from Centralia Pennsylvania, which are recovering from an underground coalmine fire - Coalmine... | ecosystem: Environmental > Terrestrial > Soil > Unclassified ...
GCGCGGGTCGAGGACGCCATGCACGCGACCCGGGCGGCGGTCGAGGAGGGCATCGTGCCCGGCGGCGGCGTGGCGCTGCTGCGGGCCGGCGCGGCGCTCGAGAAGCTCGCGGCGAGCGGCGAGGAGAAGGTCGGGGTGAACATCGTGCGCCGCGCGATCGAGGAGCCCCTGCGGTGGATCTCCCACAACGCCGGCCACGAGGGCTCGATCGTGCTCGACCGCGTGAAGAACGGCAAGGGCGCGTTCGGGTTCAACGCCGCCAAGGAGGAGTACGAGGATCTCCTGAAGGCGGGCATCATCGACCCGACCAAGGTGGTGCGCACCGCGCTGCAGAACGCGGCCTCGGTCGCCGGGCTGCTCCTCACCACCGAGGCGATGGTGGCCGAGAAGCCCAAGGAGGAGTCGCCCACCCCACCAATGCCGCCGGGTGGTATGGGGGGCATGGGCGGCATGATGTAGGGAAGCGCGACCTCGTGGCGGTCGCACGGCGGGCCTCCGGACACGGCTCCGGGGGCCCGCGCCGTTTCCGGGCAGCGCAATTCCCTGTTGACAGCCCGGAACCCCTCCAGTAGCGTCCCAATCTTCGCGGCATCCCCTTCCGGCGTTTATGTTCGACTCCCTGGGCGAGAAGTTCGAATCCCTGTGGCGCAGGCTGCAGGGCCAGGGAAAGATCACGGAGCGGAACATCGAGGACGCGCTGCGCGACGTGCGCCTCGCGCTCCTCGAGGCCGACGTCAACGTCGCGGTCGTGCGCGACTTCGTCGAGGCGGTCCGGCGCGACGCCCTCGGCCAGGCGGTGCTGCGCAGCCTCACCCCCGAGCAGCACTTCATCAAGCTCGTGCACCGCGAGCTGGTGGCCGTGCTCGGCGGCGGGCCAGCCACGCTCGACCTCGGCGGGCCCGCGCCGGCGGTGGTGATGCTCGTCGGGTTGAACGGCTCGGGCAAGACCACTACCGCGGCCAAGCTCGCCCGCTACCTGCGCGACGAGCGTGGGCGGGTGCCCTTCCTGGTGGCCGCCGACCTCCTCCGTCCCGCGGCCATCGAGCAGCTCGCGACGCTCGCGCGCGCGATCGACGTCCCCATCCACGCCGGCGCCCCGAACGGCGATCCGGTGGCGGTCGCGCGCGACGGCGTGGCCGCCGCGCGGGCCCGGGGGGCCGACGCGGTGCTGGTCGACACCGCCGGCCGGCAGACGATCGCCGAGGAGCTGATGCGCGAGCTCGAGCGGATGGTGGAGGCCATCGGGCCGCGACAGGTGCTGCTGGTCGCCGACGCCATGACCGGCCAGGACGCCGTCGCCACCGCGCAGGGATTCGCCGGCCGCCTGCCCGTCTCGGGGATCGTTCTCACGAAGATCGAAGGCGACGCCCGCGGCGGCGCCGCGCTGTCGCTGCGGCGGGTGACCGGCAAGCCGATCCTGTTCGCAGGCACCGGGGAGAAGCCGACCGCGCTCGAGGTCTTCCATCCCGACCGCATCGCCTCACGCATCCTCGGCATGGGCGACGTGCTGTCGCTCGTCGAGCGGGCCGAGCGGGCGTTCGACGGCGCGCAGGCTGCGGCGCTCGAAAAGAAGCTCCGCCGCAACGAGTTCGACCTCGAGGACTTCCGCGAGCAGCTGCGCGCGGTGAAGCGCATGGGCTCGGTGACGGAGCTGCTGGCGATGATCCCGGGGATGAAGAAGCTCGTGAGGGGCACCGACCTCGCGGGCGCCGATCAGGAGCTCAAGCGCGTCGAGGCGATCATCGATTCGATGACGCGCGAGGAGCGACGGAGTATCCACGTCCTCAACGCCAGCCGCCGCCAGCGCATCGCGCGCGGCAGCGGCACGTCGGTCTCCGAGGTCAACCGGCTCGTCAAGCAGTTCACCCAGACCAAGAAGATGCTCAAGAAGATCGGCTCGGGCGCTCGCCTGCACGGGATCCCGGGTCTGCCGCGCTGAGCGGCGAGGAGGTTCGACGATGGCCGTGAAGATCCGCCTGGCCCGGCACGGCAGCAAGAAACGGCCCTTCTATCGCATCGTGGTGGCGAGCTCGGAAGCGCCACGCGACGGGCGCTACATCGACCAGGTCGGGCTCTACGACCCGACGCGCACCCCCGAGCGCATCGAGCTCAAGGCCGAGAAGCTGGCGGCCTGGCTCGCGAAGGGCGCCCGCCCGACGCAGACGGTGGCCCAGCTGATCCGCCGCACGGGCGCCGACGCCGGCCCCGCGGCGTGATCCGCGGCGCCGGCGACCGCGCCTAGGAGCGACACTTCCATGAAGGAATTGGTCCTGTTCTTGGCGAAGCATCTCGTGAACCATCCTGACGCGGTCGAGGTGAAGGAGACACAGGGGGAGACGGCCTCGGTTCTCGAGCTCAAGGTGGCCAAGGAAGATCTCGGGCGGGTCATCGGCAAGCAGGGGCGGACGGCGAAGTCGATCCGCACGATCCTCAACGCCGCCGCGTCGCGCACCAACCGGAAAGTGGTCCTCGAGATCGTCGAAGAGAAGTAGGGTGCCCGGCCGAGACGCGCCTGCCGCCGTCGCGGTCGCCGAGGTCGTCGGCGCGCACGGGCTGCGCGGCCTGCTGCGGGTCCATCCGTATCAGCCGCCCGCCCCGAGCCTCGCGCGCGGGCGCACGGTCGTCCTCGAGCGCGAGGGCGTCCGGCAGACGGCCCGCATCGCCAGCGTCGCGCCGCACGGTCGTGGGCGCCTGCTCGTGGGGCTCGCCGGGGTCGCGGACCGGAGCGCCGCCGAGGCGCTCGCCGGTGCTCGCATCCTCGTCCACACCGATGAGCTGCCGGCGCCGGGCGCCGGCGAGTTCTACTACCACGAGGTCGTGGGCTTCGCGGTCGCCACGACCGCCGGCGAGCCGCTCGGTCGAATCACCGAGACGTTCTCGACCGGCCTCAACGACGTCTGGGTCGTGCGCGACGATCGGCGCGAGGTGCTGCTGCCGGTGATCGCCGACGTCGTGCGGACGATCGACCGGCCCGCGCGCCGCGTGGTCGTCGTGCCGTTGCCGGGGCTGCTCGACTGAGGATCCACGTCCTCACGCTCTCCCCGGAGATGCTCGGCTCGCCGCTGGCCGCGGGCGTGCTGCGTCGCGCACGCGAGCGCGGCCTGCTCGAGGTCTCCCTCCACCAGCTCCGCGACTACGCCAGCGGCCGTCACCTCGAGGTCGACGACGCGCCCTACGGCGGCGGCCAGGGCATGGTGCTGCGGCCGGAGCCCCTCGTCTCGGCCATCGAGCACGTCGCCGCGGCGGACCGCCCCCGCCGCGTTCTGCTCTCGGCGGCCGGCGCGCCGTTCACCCAAGCGCGGGCCGAGGCGCTCGCCGCCGAGTCGAGCCTGCTGCTCGTCTGCGGCCGCTACGAGGGCGTCGACGGCCGCGTGCTCGAATGGATCGACGAGGAGCTGGCGATCGGCGACTACGTGCTCAGCGGCGGCGAGCTCGCCGCGCTGGTCGTCATGGACGCCGTCACCCGGCTGCTTCCGGGTGCGCTCGGCAACGCCGACTCGCCCCGCCACGACTCGCACGCGACGGGGCTCCTCGAGCACCCGCAGTACACGCGTCCCGTCGAGTTCCGCGGCCGGCGCGTGCCCGACGTGCTCCTCTCCGGCGACCATGCCGCGATCGCCCGCTGGCGGCGGCGGGAGTCGTTGCGCCTCACCTTCGCGCGCCGGCCCGACCTGCTCCCGCGCGCGCCCCTCGACGACGCCGACCGCGCCTTTCTCCGCAGCCTCGGATGGCGCGATGGGTGACCTCTACCTCGCGCTGCTGCACCATCCCGTGCTGGACAAGAACGGCGCGGTGGTGACCACCGCGGTGACGAACCTCGACGTGCACGACATCGGGCGGCTCGCCCGGACGTTCGAGCTGCGGGCGTTCTACGTCTGCACGCCGGTCGAGACGCTGCGCCGTCTGGTCGCGCGCATCATCCGGCATTGGGAGTCGGGCCCGGGGGCGACGTACAACGCCTCTCGCCGCGAAGCGCTGGCGCTCGTGCGGCAGGCCGACGACCTCGACGGCGCGGTCACCGACGTCGAGCGCGAGACCGGCCAGCTCCCGCGCCTGGTGGCGACGACCGCCCGACCGGCTCCCGCGCGGCTCGCCTACGACGCGCTCCGCGAGCGCCTGCGCCGCGACCCGCGCCCCGAGCTGCTCGTGTTCGGCACCGGGTGGGGGCTCACGCCGGAGGTGCTCGCGCGCTGCGACGACGTGCTCGAGCCGGTCCGCGGCCCCGGCGCGTACAACCACCTCTCGGTCCGCAGCGCCGCGGCCATCATCCTTGACCGGCTGCGCAACGGACGATAAAGATGTTGGGTTCATGAACCCGGTCGACCGCATCGAGGCCGAGCAGCTCCGCAGGGACGTCCCCGACTTCCGCCCCGGCGACACGGTGCGGGTGCACGTCCGGGTCGTCGAGGGCGACAAGGAGCGCATCCAGGTCTTCGAAGGCACGGTGATCGCCCGCAAGGGCGGCGCCAATCGCGAAATGTTCACCGTGCGCAAGACCTCGTACGGCGTCGGCGTCGAGCGGACGTTCCCGCTGCACTCGCCGCGTATCGATCGCATCGAGGTGGCGGGCCGCGGCGTCGTCCGCCGGGCGAAGCTCTACTACCTGCGGCAGCGCTCCGGGCGGGCGGCGCGCGTCACCGAGGGCGCCTCCGGCAAGGCGTAGGCGACGGGTCAGGCGCCGGTCGCCGGCGCGTGGCCCATCCGGGCGTTGCCCTCGAAGGTCGCGCCCTCCTCGATCACCAGGCACCGGGTCTCGACGTCGCCGAGGAGGCGCCCGCCGGCGCACACCTCGACGCGGCCCGCGCCCTCCACCCGGCCGCGGACCTCGCCGAGGATGACGAGACGGTCCGCCCACACCGTCGCCTCGACGGATGCCTGGGCGCCGATCACCAGCAGGTCCGCAGCCCGAACCTGGCCGCGGAGCTTGCCTTCGATCCGCGTCGGCCCGACGAACGAGAGCTTCCCCGTCACCTCGGCGTCCGACCCGAGCGACACCCGGACGTCCTGCCACGCGCTCCCTGCCGAAACCGCAGCCAACAGGCGCAGCCTTGTAGTCCCCGGCGCGCGCCGCTGTCAATGCGACCGCCCCACCTGGCCTTGGCGCCGCCTTTTCGCTAGGGAGGAGCCATGACGGCGACGACCGGGCGGCGGCACGCGCTCCTGCTCGTGGTGACCCTCATCGCCGCGCGGGCACCGGCCGCCGAGCCCACCCGTCCCAAGGGCGAGACGCTGCGCTCGGGATCGTTCGTCCTCGAGCTGCCGCTCGGCCTCCAGGCCGGCGCCGCGTACCTTCCCGACGACAACCCGCTCTCGGCGGACAAGATCGCGCTCGGCAAGCTGCTCTACTTCGATCCCCGCCTCTCCAAGGACGGCACGATCTCGTGCGCCTCGTGTCACATCCCCTTCCACGGGTTCGCCGACCCGCACCGCACCTCCGCCGGCGTCGGCCGCCAGGAAGGCACGCGCAACAGCCCGACGGTCATCAACCGGCTCTTCGCCAAGGAGCAGTTCTGGGACGGCCGCGCCGCCGACTTGGAGGACCAGGCGAAGGGCCCGATGGTGAATCCGGTCGAGATGGCGATGGCCTCGCACGACGTCGTCGTGCAACGGGTGCGCGGCGTCAAGGGCTACGCTCCGCTGTTCGAGAAGGCGTTCGGCACCGGCGAGATCACGATCGACCGCGTGACCAAGGCGATCGCATGCTACGAGCGCACGGTCCTCTCCGGCGACAGCCCCTACGACCGCTATCAGGCGGGTGACAAGGACGCGCTCAGCCCTGCGGCCGTGCGTGGCGCGGCGCTCTTCGACGGCAAGGCCAACTGCCGGACCTGCCACACCGGCTTCAACTTCACCGACGAGAGCTACCACAACCTCGGAGTAGGCATGAGCGGCCCGAAGCCTGACCTCGGCCGCTACGTGGTCACGAAGGTGGACACCGACCGCGGCGCCTTCAAGACCCCGACGCTGCGCAACGTGATCCAGACCGCGCCCTACATGCACGACGGCTCGGAGTCGACGCTGCGTGAGGTCGTCGAGTTCTACAACCGCGGAGGCAACAAGAACCCCTGGCTGTCGAAGGAGATCAAGCCGCTCGGACTCGCTCCGCGCGACGTCGACGACCTGGTCGCCTTCCTCGAATCGCTCACCGGCGACGTGAGCGACCTCGAGCCGCCGACCGCGCTGCCGCAGTAAGCGCTCAGCGCTCGGCGGGGAACACGTGGCACGCCACGGCGTGCCCGTCGCGCCCCTGCGCGAGCGGCGGCACGACCCGGCGGCAGACGTCCTCGGCGTGGGCGCAGCGGGGATGGAACGCGCAGCCGGGCGGCGGAGCGACCGCGCTCGGCAGCTCGCCGCGCATCGGCTCACGGCGGCGCGGGCGGTGCGGGTCGGCGACCGGGACGGCGGAGAGGAGCGCGCGCGTGTATGGGTGGCGGGGGTGCGCGTAGATGCGCTCCCGCGGCGCGACCTCGACCAGCCGCCCGAGGTACATGATCGCCACGCGATCGCTCACGTGCTCGACCACGCGGAGGTCGTGCGAGATGAAGAGCATCGTGAGCCCGAGCCGGCGCTTCAAGTCCTGGAGCAGGTTGATGATCTGCGCCTGGATCGAGACGTCGAGCGCGGAAACCGCCTCGTCGGCGACCACGAAGCGCGGCTCGACCGCGAGCGCGCGCGCGATCCCGATGCGCTGGCGCTGCCCGCCGCTGAACTCGTGGGGCCGGCGGCTGGCGACGTCGGCCGGGAGGCCGACGAGCGCGAGCAGCTCCTCGACGCGGCGCCGGCGCGCGGCGCGCGTCCCCAGACGGTGGATGGCGAGCCCCTCGCCGACGATGCTCCCCACGCACATGCGCGGGTCGAGGGAGCCGTACGGATCCTGGAAGACGATCTGCATCTCGCGCCGGACGGCACGCAGCGCGCCAGCATCGAGCGCGAGGAGCGAGCGCCCGTCGAAGCGCACGTCCCCCGCCGTGGGCTCGAGGAGCCGGAGCACGAGCCGGCCGAGCGTCGACTTCCCGCAGCCCGACTCGCCGACGAGGCCGAGCGTCTCCCCCGGGGCGATCGCGAACGACACGCCGTCGACGGCGCGCACCGCCGCGCTCGCGCGCCGCAGCCACCCACCGCCGAGCGGGAAGTGCTTCTGCAGGTCGCAAGCCTCGACGAGCGGCGTCATGCGCGGATGCACGCGGCCCGGTGACCGGGCGCCTTCTCCTCGAGCGGCGGCGGGGCGAGGCTGCACTCGGCGATGGCCCGCGGGCAGCGGTCGTGGAAGGCGCACCCGCTCGGCAGGCGGCGCAGGTCCGGGACCTGCCCGGGGATGGCCTCGAGCCGATCGTGACCGCCGCCGAGCGCCGGCATGGAGCGGAGCAGGGCCTGGGTGTAGGGATGGAACGGGCGGTCGAAGATCTCGGTGGTCGGCGCGTGCTCGACGATCCTCCCCCCGTACATGATCGCCACCTCGTCCGCGTGCTCGGCGACGACGCCGAGGTCGTGCGTGATGAGCAGCATCGCCATCCCCCGCCGCGCGCGCAGCGCCTCGAGCAGGTCGAGGATCTCCGCCTGGATGGTCACGTCGAGCGCGGTGGTGGGCTCGTCGGCGATCAGCACCAGCGGCTCGCACGAGATCGCGATCGCGATCAGGGCGCGCTGGCGCATGCCCCCGGAGAGCTGGTGGGGGTAGTCGCGGGCGTGGCGCTCCGGGTCGGGGAAGCCCACCTCGCCGAGCAGCGTCACCGCCCGTTGCCACGCCGCGCGCCGGCCGACCGGCTGGTGCAGCGCCACCGCCTCGGCGACCTGCCTGCCCACCGTGAGCACGGGGTTGAGCGCCGTCATCGGCTCCTGGAAGACCATCGCGAGCCCCGCCCCGCGCACCGCGCGCATCTCGCGCTCGGGCAGGGCGAGCAGGTCCCGGCCCCCGAGCAGCACCCGCCCGCCCACGATCCGTCCGGCAGGGGGCAGCAGGCGCATGAGGCAGAGCGCGGTCATGCTCTTCCCCGACCCCGACTCCCCCACCAGCCCGAGCACGCGCCCGCGCTCGAGGGCGAACGACACGCCGTCGACCGCGCGCACCAGGCGGCCGTCGAGTGGGAAGCCCATCGCGAGGTCCTGCACCTCGAGGAGCGCCATCACCGCGCCTCGAGCGCCGCCGCGTCGAGCGGCAGCACGCGCGCGGCGGGCGGGGGCGCGAAGAGCGCGGCGTCGACGCGCGCGTTGGGCTCGACGGCCTCGTAGGCGAGGGTCGCCGTCGAGCTCGTCCCCGGCGCCGCCACCTCGAGGAGGTGCGGGAAGCCCTCGCGGTAGTCGCCGAAGGCGACGCGCAGCACCACGACGCCGCGCCGCGCCTCCTCCGTGGCCAGGAGATCGTGCGTGTCGCCCGCAAACCAGAGGCTCTGGAGCCCGCTCTCGAGCGGGAGGGTGACGCGCCAGCGCCGCTCGCGCGTCAGCTCGAGACGGGGCGGATCGACCGCGACGCGCGGCGGGGGAAGGCCGAGCAGGATGTCGGCCAGATCGCCCACGGCGACCGGCGTGCCGAGAAAGCGCGCGAGGTTGGCCGGCGTCGCCGGGCCTTCGTAGCGCGTGCCCTCTGCCGGGGGGTACGCCCACAGGACCGATCCGTCGGTGCCGAGCGCGAGCGCCAGGCCGAAGGGTGAGAGCACGTCGATGCGCACGTCGTTCGGGCGCTGCACGACGATCGCCTCGCGCGTCCACAGGCGGGCGAGGCCGGTGCGGACCTGCGCCCGCGCGCGCAGCGAGGTGAGGGCCGCCCGCCGCGCGGTGAGCGCGCCGAGCAGCTCGTCGACGGTCGCGGGGCGCACCTCGACCCGAGGCCCGCGCAGCGCGCACCCGGCCACCAGCACGACCCCCACGGCGCCGGCACGGAGGAGGGGGCGCGGCATCCGGGATCAGGACCGCGATCCGTCTGCGCGCACCGCCCCCTCGAGAAGGCGGATCTTGGTCTTGAGCCGCTCGATCTGCGCCGTCTCGTGCGACCGGGCGAGGGCGTCGCGGTACACGCGCAGCGCGCTCTCGTCCTGGCCGTTGCGCTGGTAGGCGTCGCCGAGGTGCTCGGTGACCGTCGGGTCGTCGCCCGCCAGCTCGACCGCGTGCTCGAGCTGCTCGACCGCTCGATGGTAGTCGCCGCGCTGGTAGTACACCCAGCCCAGGCTGTCGACGTAGAAGCCGTCGTCGGGGTCGACCTCCAGCGCGCGGCGGATGAGGTTCTCCGCCTCGTCGAGGTGCACGCCCATCTCGGCGTAGCTGTAGCCGAGGTAGTTGAGCGCGGCGGCGTTGTGCGGGTTGAGCTCGATCGCCCGCTTCATCTGCTCGACCATGCGCGTCTTGTCGTTGACCTCGTCGTACGCCGCGCCGAGCGTGAAGTGATAGCGGTCGTCGTCGGGAAAGCGCGCGACGAGCTGCTCGAGCAGCACGATCGACCGCTTCGAATCCTTCTCCTCGCGGTAGAGCGACGCGAGGTAGGCCATGAGGTCGGGATTCCCCGGCTTGAGCGCGAGCGCGCCCTCGATCTCCGCGACGGCCTCCGGAAGCCTGTCCTTCTGCAGCAGGTAGGCGCGCCGGATGCGGGCGTCGATGTAGTAGTCGGAATCGGCGGGCACCTGCGCGAACTCCTCGACCGCCTTGGCGGTCTCGCCCTGCTCGGCGTGCACGGCCGCGAGGTAGTAGCGCGCGCGGTCGTTCTTCGGCTCCTGGGCCAGCACGAGGTTCAGCTCGGTGGCGGCGCGGTCGAGCTCACCCTTCTCGAAGTAGATGAGGGCCATCTTGATGCGCGCTTCGGCCGGGTCGGCGTCGAGCCGCTCGAGCTCCTTGAACTGCTCGAGCGCGGCGTCGAGCTTCTTCTGGCCGGCGTAGATCGAGCCGAGGCGCCGGCGGACGAGGAGGCTCTGCGGGTTGAGCGCGATGATCCGCTCGTAGAGATCGACCGCCTTCTGCGTGCGGCCCTCGAGCTCGTAGGCGAGCGCCAGGTCGGTGAGGATCAGCTCGGACTGCGGGCTCAGCTTGAGCGCCTCGAGGTAATAGTGCTCGGCCTTGTCGAGCTGGTGCGCGTTCGCGTAGACGCGCCCGAGGTAGTAGTAGCCGAGCACCGACGAGGGGTAGCGGGCGATCAGGTTGCGCAGGGTGGTCGCGGCGGTTTCGGTGCGTCCCTGCTTGCTCTGGATCGCCCCGAGGAAGAGGTAGGCCTCCTGGCGCGAGGGGTCGATGGCGAGCACGCGCTCGTAGCTCGCCGCCGCCTCCTCGTCGCGTCCCTGCGCGGAGAGGACGCCGCCCAGCAGCTCGAGGGCCTCGGCGTTGTCGGGCTCGGCGGCGACGACCTGTTGCGCCTCGGCCAGCGCCTGGTCGAGCTTGCCGGTGCGCACGTACAGGCCCGCGAGCCGCTGCCGCAACAGCGGCGTGTTGGGGTCCTCGGCGACCGCCTTCTCGAATTCCTCGACCGCCGTGTCTACGTCGTTGTGAGCGAGCGCGACCTCGCCGCGAAAAAAGTGGCCGAGCGGGGCCGCATCGCCCGGGAGCGGGCTCCGCGGCGCCTCTACCGCTTCGCCGCCGAGCAGGCCGCCCCGCCAGCGAGGCCGAATCCCGCCACACCCGCTCGCCGCGAGCGCCGCGAGCAGCAGGATGGCGGCAGACCGCGAAACCCTCATGGAAACCGCGACGTTTACCATGACCGAGGCCTTGCGGAAACGCAAACCCGAAATCGCGCTAGCGCCGGCCGCGGCGCGCGGCGCGGCGCCGCGCCGCCGCGGCCCGCTGGAGACCGATCCACGCCTCGCCGCCGCGAAAGTGCTCCTTCTTCCAGATCGGCACGATCTCCTTCACCCGATCGATGAGCCAGTGGCAGGCGGCGAACGCCTCCGCCCGGTGGCCCGCGGAGACCACGACGGCGACGCTCGCCTCGCCGACCGGCACCGGGCCGATGCGGTGCACGATGGCGACTTTCCGCAGCGGCCAGCGCCGCGCGGCGGCCGCCGCGAGCCGCCGCATCTCCGCCGTCGCCATGGACGCGTAGGCCTCGTACTCGAGCCGCACGACGGCGCGGCCCGCATTCTCCCGGCGCGTCGTGCCGAGGAACACGACGGTCGCGCCGGCCCGCGGATCGCCCACCGCCCGCAGCAGCCGGGGCACGTCGAGCGGCGCCTTGGTGACGCGGAACACGCTCAACCGCCCCCGCTCACGGGCGGGAAGAACGCCACCTCGTCCCGGTCGGCGAGCGGGTGCCCCCGCTCGACGTAGCGCTCGTTGACCGCGTAGCGGACACGCACCGCGCCGAGCTCGGGTCGCTCGGCCACGAGGGCGTCCCAGAGCGCGCCGACGGTCGTGCCCGCCGCGACACTACGCTCGCCGCCCGGGCCGAGGCGCTCGCGCAGCACCGCGAAGAAGCGCAGCCGCACTCGCACGGCTCACCCCCGTACGAGGTCGACCATGTGGCCGAGCTCGGGCAGCAGCAGCTTCGTGAGCGCCAGCTCGACCGCCGCGGGTGATCCCGGCAGGGACGCAACCACCTTGCCGCCCGCCACGCCCGCAACCGCCCGCGACAGCATCGCCGCGGCGCCGACGTCGTGGAAGGAGAGCATGCGGAACAGCTCACCGAAGCCGTCGATACGCTTCTCGAGGCGCCCCGCGATCGCCTCGTAGGTCGTGTCGCGGGGGGCGAGGCCGGTGCCGCCGCTCGCGATCACCGCGTCGACGGCCGGATCGGCGAGCTGCGCGTCGAGCCACGCCCGGATGCGCTCGGGCCGATCGGGGACGATCGCACAGGCGGCGATCCGGTGCCCCGCCGCCTCGAGGAGCGCCCGCATGCGCCGTCCGCTCTCGTCGGTCTCCGCCGTCCGCGTGTCGCTCACCGTGAGGATGGCGCAGGCGACCGCGCGCGGCGGCTCCCTATGCTGCGCATGCCCGCCCATGGCGACTCAGAAGGGCCGCGGGTGCGGCTCGACCTTGGAGGCGCACGGCGTGCCGCACTGCCGGCACACGTACTCGTGCTTCTCCCCGTCGGGCAGCACGATGAGCAGCCGCTTGCGCACCGGCATCGCCTGCCGGCAGCGCGGGCAGTGGAGCAGCGACGCTTCGAGCGAGCCGTAGGCCTCGGGCTCCTGGGGGCGACGGGGCGGAGCGCCGAACATGCGCGGGAATCTAGCGCGGGGCTCGGGATGCGGCAATCGGCGGCGACGCCCGTCTTGCCCGGCTCGCGCCGCGCCGGTAAGACTCGGCGCCGCGGTGCCCGCGGTCTACGTCGAGACATACGGTTGCCAGATGAACGTGGCCGACACGGAGATCATCCTCGGCCACCTTGGCGCCCACGGCTGGACCCGCGCGGCCCGCCCCGACGACGCCGACGCGATCCTCCTCAACACCTGCGCGATCCGCGAGCACGCCGAGGCGCGCGTGCTCGGCCGCCTCGGCGACTTGGGCCGGATCAAGGCGACCCGCCCCGGCGTGCGTCTCGGCGTGACCGGCTGCATGGCCCAGCACCTCCGCGATCGGCTGCGGGAGCGGGCGCCGGCGGTCGACCTGCTGGTCGGGCCCGACGGCTACCGCCGGCTGCCCGCGCTGCTCGCCACCGACGATCCCGACCCGCACGCGGGGCTCCGCCTCGATCCCGACGAGACCTACGCGGACCTGCCCGTCGCGCGCGCCGCGGGCGTGCGCGCGTGGGTGACGGTGATGCGCGGCTGCGATCGCTTCTGCACCTTCTGCGTGGTGCCCTACGTGCGCGGGCGGGAGCGGAGCCTGCCCGGGCCGGCGCTCGTCGAGCGGGTCCGGGCGCTCGTCGAATCAGGGGTGCGCGAGGTCGTGCTCCTCGGCCAGACCGTGAACGCCTGGCGCCACGACGGCTGGGACTTCGCCGACCTGCTCCGCCGCACGGCCGCCGTCCCCGGGTTGCTCCGGCTCCGCTTCACCTCGCCGCACCCCGCCGAGATGAGCCCGCGCGTCCTCGACGCGATGGCCGAGTGCGCGGCCGTCGCCCCGCAGCTCCACCTCCCCGTGCAGTCGGGCTCCGACCGCGTGCTCGCCCGCATGGCGCGGGACTACACGGTCGCGGAGTACGAGGCGCTGGTCGAAGGGCTTCGCGCCCGCATGCCGGGCCTCGCGCTCTCGACCGACGTGATCGTGGGCTTCCCGGGCGAGAGCGACGCCGACTTCGCCGCGACCGAGGCGCTCATGCGCCGCATAGGCTACGACTCGGCGTTTCTCTTCAAGTATTCGCGCCGCGAGGGTACGCGGGCGGCCCGCTGGGAGGAGACGGTCCCCGAGGCCGAGAAGGCGCGGCGGCTCGAGCGGCTGATCGCGCTGCAGGAGGCGACCGCCGCCGAGCGCAACCGCGCCTGGGTCGGCCGCGACGTCGAGGTGCTGGTCGAGGGTCCGGCGCGCCGCCCGGCAGGCTGGATGACCGGGAAGAGCGCCGACTTCCGCACGGTCGTGTTCCCCGGCCCGGCCGCGGTGGGAGACCTGGTGCGGGTGCGCGTCGAGGCGGCGACATCGCACACGCTCGCCGCCGCGCGGCCCGGCGAGCGAGGGCTGCCATGACCATCCCGGCAGGCCCGGGGGGCATGGTCCGCCGTCACGCGACCGCGCACGTCTGGAGCACGCGCCGGGCGGCCTCCACGTCCGGGACGTCGGGCTCGCCGGCGTAGCCCGCCACCACCGGCTCGAGGAGGCCGCGCGCGCCGGCGCCGTCCCCCTCGGCGGCCAGCAGCCGCGCCAGGCTCGTCGCCAGCCGCAGCTCGAAGCAGCGCGCCCCCCAGGCGCGGCTGGTCTCGAGGCCGGCCCGGAGCGCCGCGCGGGCGGCCTCGCGCTCGCCGCGCGCGAGGAGCAGCTCGCCCTTCAACCGCACGAGGTCCGGTTCGGCGAACACGTCGAGCGCGGGGCGCTCGGGCTCGAGCCTCCGCTCGACGGCCGCGAGCCCTTCGTCGAGCGCGCCCTTGGCGAGGAATCCCTCGACGAGGTACGCGACGTAGCAGCGATAGGTCGCCCGCACGCCGGCGCTCGCAAACACGCCGAGGCCCTGCTCGATCAACTGGATGCCGGGGTCGACGTCGCCGCGCCGCACGCTCACCCAGCCGCGAAGGCTGAGCAGCGGCCCGAGCCAGAAGTAGAGCTTCTGCTCGGTGGCGATCGCCACGCCGCGCGCGCTGAGCGCGTCGGCGCGGTCGACGTCACGCATCTTCTCGCCCATGTTCGCGCCGAAGGCGAGCGCGACGGTGAGCGAGTAGGGGTTCCGCGACCGCTCGGCGGCGTCGAGCATCTCGTCCGTCACGCGGCGCGCCTCCGCGAACCGGCCGAGGTACCAGAGCGCGCCGGCGAGATAGCCGTACGCGTACGTGCTCAGATCGTAGCCGTACTCCTCGACGAATGCCTTGTAGGCCGCGCTGTCGCGCCACTCGAGGCATGCCCGCATCTCTTCGACGGCCTCGCCGAACCGTCCCGCGAGGAAGGCCCGCGTTCCCGCGCAGCTGTGCGTGACGACGCGGGCGGTCGGGTCCTTCGAGCGCTCGGCGAGGGCGCGCAGGCGGTCGAGGAGCGCGGCGGTGGCGGCGGGATCGCTGCGCGCCAGGCGAACACCCCACAGCCCGTAGAGCACGCGCAGCGGGACCTCGGAGCCGATCTCGTCGCAGAGCGTCTGTGCCCTGCTGAAGGCCTGATTCACCTCGGCGGCGGCGTAGCCCTGGGTCGTGAATAGCGCGGTCCCGAGCGCCTCGGTGACCGCGAGCTCGAGCTGCAGCCGCTGTCCGCGCTCGGGCACTCGTGCGACCGCCTGGCTCGCAGCCCGGTACTGGGCGATCGCTTCCAGGTACGTCCCGCGGCGCATGGCCAGGTCGCCCGCGCGGCGACGGTAGCCGATCGCGCCGATCGCGTCGCCGGCCCGCTCGAGGTGCCAGGCGAGCAGCTCGGGCCGTGCACGCTCGACTTCCGGGAACCGCCCCTGGAGGACGCGCGCCACGCGGGCGTGCGTGCGCTGGCGCTCGCTGCGCATCGACGACTCGTAGGCGGCGTCGCGCAAAAGCGCGTGCTTGAAGGCGAACCGCTCGCCCTGCGAGCTTCGCCGCCGGTGCACGATGCCGGCGCGCACCAGCTCGGTCAGGTCGTCGCTCATGGTCACGTGGTTGCTCGTCGAGACGGCGCGGAGCAGCTCCGCGTCGAACTCCCGCCCGACCACCGCCGCCGTCTGCGCGGTCTCGCGGGCGCTCGCCGACAGGCGATCGAGGCGCGAGGCGAGGAGGTTCCACAGGCCCGACGGCACCGGGGCGTGGCGCTCGATGTCCGCGCTCTCGCGCGGATCGGAGAGCACCCGTGCGACCTCCTCGACGAACAGCGGCACGCCGTCCGCCTCGCGCACCAGCGCCTCGAGCAGCTCGGGCGTCCGGCGCTGCGGGTCCGCGATGCAGGCCTGCGCCAGCTCCTCGACCTCCGCCGGCCGCAGCGGCATGAGCGGCAGGGGCGCGACACCAGGGAGCTCGACGGGAGCGGCGAACTCGAGCCGCGCGGAGAGCACGAGACAGCCGCGCGCCGATCCCGCGCCCAGCGTCGGGCGCGCGAACGACGCCGCCAGCTCGGCGACCAGCTCCATGGTGGTGGGGTCCGCCCAATGGACGTCCTCGAACGCGACCACGATCGGCTGCTCCCGCCCGAGCCCTTCGACGAGACGCACGAGCGCCTGCAGCGTCAGCTCCTTGCGCCGTTCCCGGGTCACACCCGCCGGCCCGGCGCTGGCCGGGTCCATCAGTGCCGTCAGGGCGGCGAGCTCGGTCCCCGACGACAGGTCGAGCCGCTCGAGCAGCGCAGGCAGCGGCGTGTCGAGGCTCGCGAGGCACTCGACGACCGGCCGCAGCGGCGCGGCTTCGCCCTCGGGCGTGCAGCGGAACTCGAGCCACGCGCCCTTCGGCACCTGCCGCCGGAGCTCGCGCAGCAGCCGCGACTTCCCGATACCCGGCTCGCCCAGGAGCAGCACGCCGCCGGACCGGCCGGCGACGGCGTCGCGCCAGAGGGTCGTCAAG
>Ga0070734_10003583_pt1 | contig 15998 bp, 8 predicted proteins | sample Coa_R1_8_FD_66444 | JGI IMG/M metagenome (GOLD analysis project Ga0070734, IMG submission 66444) | Surface soil microbial communities from Centralia Pennsylvania, which are recovering from an underground coalmine fire - Coalmine... | ecosystem: Environmental > Terrestrial > Soil > Unclassified ...
CCCTGACAGCACGGCGCCCGGCGAAGTTGTCATCGAACCCGATCGCGATTCGGGGCGGTAGATCCGCGTTCGGTTTTCTTTCAGATTGACGATCAGTTGCGGCGCGCCGGTCGGCAAGATGCGCTGCAGCGCAAACGGTTGTGGATCGTTATCGCAGGACCACAGGGACGCGATAAACGCATCGAGCGGGGGCGCGGGAACCCGATCCACGAAGAGCATTGGCCTGTTCGCTAGTTTACTCCGGCCCTGCGGGGCTTCAAGTCCATCAAGAGGCTTCACTCTCCGGCGGATTTGATAAATTAGATCAGTTCTTCATTTGTCCTGTTCGTTTGAAGAGCACGCGTGGACCGAAAAATAGGCTGGATGATTCGCAGGGCGGCGCAAGGTGTGCTGTGCCTCCTGCTCTATTGGGTGCAGCCGAGCGCCCTCCACGCACTGGATCCCCATCGCACACTGACTCAATACACCCGCGCCGAATGGACCGAGGCCCAAGGCCTGCCGCAAGATTATATTCACGCCATCACGCAGACTTCGGACGGCTACCTGTGGGTAGGCACCGACGAAGGTTTGACGCGCTTCGATGGCTATGAATTCGTAACGTTCAATAAGGAGTCGGGGGCGCTGCCCAGTAACGCCGTGACGGTGTTGACGGCAGGCACCGATGGCACGCTCTGGATCGGTACGGCCAACGGACTGACGCGTTACAGCAACCGCCGATTCACGACCTTCACCACGAAAGACGGGCTCTCCAACAACCAGGTGATTTCGGTGTGCCAGGATCACGCCGGCACCCTTTGGATCGCCACCGGCACCCATTTGAATCGTTACGAGAACGGCAAATTTTCGAATTACAGTGTCGACCGCCTTCCGCCGCTCGCTTCGGCTCGTTCGGTTTTTGAGGATCGGCATCACCGGCTGTTTGTCGCCGGCCTGGGAGGAATTATCGAGCATCGCGGTGAAGACTTCATCCCGGTCTTGGGCCCCCGGGAGATGGGTGATCAAACCGTGGCCACGTTGATTGAGGACTCCGGCGGTTCTTTATGGTTGGGCGGCGGCGCCGGCGTCCTCCGGCGCACACAAGACGGACAGGTAAAACTGTTCAACACTCGCGATGGGCTGCCGAACCGTCGCGTGCGAGACGTTTGGGCGGATCGGGATGGCAACGTCTGGGTGGGTACCAGCGGCGGGCTCAGCCGGCTGGAAGGCGAGCGGTTCGTGACAACGCCGTTTGACAGCGCGCATGACTTTGACGTGCGTTGCTTTTTTGAGGATCGTGAAGGGAACCTCTGGGTCGGCACCAGCAGCGGCCTCCACCGTTTTCGAGACGACCGGTTCATTATCTACGGCCGCAGCGAGGGCCTGCCCAGCGATCAGCCCATTGTCGTCCACCAAGACCGTCGCGGCCAGGTGTGGGTGGGCTATCACAACAGCGGCCTGGTGGAATTCCGGGGGCAAGACTATCGCGTTTACGGTACACGGGACGGCCTTCCCAGCGAGGAGCTTTTCTCGATCCGCGAATGCCGCAATGGTGATCTTCTGCTTGCAACCCGGGCTGGGCTGAGCCGCATGCACGACGGCCGCTTCTCGAATTTCGTTCTGCCCGAGCCCCTCGAGCGGAGGCAGATCTACGACGCCATCGAGGATCATAGCGGCCGCGTCTGGGTCGCGGCTCCCGGTGGGGTGTTCCTGTTGGAGGGCCGGGAATTTCGGAACGTCGTTCCCGCTCCCGGCCGGAGAGAAGTCAACAGCGCCGACTTGTTGGTCGAAGGTCAGGACGGAATCATCTGGGCAGGCAGCTTGGGCGTCGGCCTTTGGCGAATCCAGAACGGCGACGCGCGCCGGCTCACGACCGCCGACGGCCTCGGGAGCGACCAGGTTCGATCGCTCTATCCGGATGCGGACGGGACTCTTTGGATCGGCACTCTCGAGGGAGGACTCAATGCCTACCGCAATGGCGTCTTCGCTCATTACGGAGCCAAAGACGGGTTGCTGAGCGATAACGTATCGCATGTCGAGGACGACGGTCGGGGATTCTTGTGGCTGAGTACGACCCGCGGAATTTCCCGGCTCTCGAAAAAGCAGCTTCGCGATTTCGCCGAAGGACGCGCCTCCAGATTGACGCCGGTCAACTACGGTATCGATGACGGACTTCGCAGCGCGCAATGCGCTCCCGGTTACCCGTTCGGTGGCGGGGGCACCCGGACCAGCGATGGCCGGCTTTGGTTTCCGACAACGAACGGGCTGGCGGTGCTCGATCCCGCGGAAATATCCCCTCGGGCTCCGCCTGCGCCGCTGGTGCACGTTCAGGCCTTGATCGTCGACGGCCGGGAGATGAACGCCGATTCCGAAGCCAGGATTAAATCAGGCGCCGAGCAGATTCAGCTTCGCTACGACGCCATCCATCTGCGAGCGCCGGAGCGGATCACCTATGACTGCCGGCTGGAAGGTCTGAATCGCAATTGGACGGCCACCGGATCACGCCGTGTCATGGGCTACGGCACGCTGCGTTCCGGACATTACCGGTTTGTAGTTCGGGCTTCGGTGCCCGGCCTTCCATCGAGCGAAGCCGCGCTCGATTTCGAAGTCCTTCCGCATTTTTACGAAAAGCCCTGGTTCATCTCGCTCTGCGTGGTGGGTTTCTTCGCAGGAATCTACGCCCTCTATCAGCTTCGCCTGCAGCAGGTCCGGGGGCGATTCTCGCTGGTCCTGGAGGAGCGCTCGCGCATGGCCCGCGAGATTCACGACACGTTGGCGCAGGGACTGGTCGGAATTTCTTCGCAGCTCGATGCGCTCGCATTGAAGATGAACGGCGCCGCCAAGCCTCCCGCCCCGCGCCCGGAGCTCTCGCAGAGACTCGAAATGGCCCAAAAGATGGCCAGGCATACACTCGCGGAGGCAAGACGGTCGTTAATAGATCTTCGTTCGCCGGACTTCGCCAGCCGCAATTTGTCTTTGGCGCTGGGAGCGGCGGTCCGCAATTGCGCGGCGGGCAGCGCGACCCCGGTGGAGATCAGCGCCACAGGCGCGAGTTTCGAACTGCCGGCCGATATTGAGCACAATGTCCTCCGCATCGCCCAGGAAGGCGTCGCCAACGCTCTCAAGCACGCCGGCGCAAAAACCGTATGGGTCGATCTTCAACAGAGCGCACGGAGTTTGCAGCTTACGATTCGCGACGACGGGAGCGGCTTCGAGCCTTCGGAGGCTTTCGCGGCGGCGGCGGGACACTTTGGACTGTTGGGCATGCGCGAGCGGGCCCAGGGCTTGGGCGGGGAATTCCAACTCTGGAGCAAACCGGGGGCCGGCACGGAAATGAGGTTGAGCGTTCCTATTCCGTCCGACGAAAACCGCAAAAGCTTGCTTCAACGGCTGCGTAATTTCATGATGCTGGCAACGCGGCGGGGTCGATCTTGAAGCGCGATACGCCCATTCGGATTCTAATTGTCGACGATCATCTGATCGCGCGCATGGGTCTGGGCGCCATCATCAACGCGCAAACCGATATGACGGTGGCAGGGGAAGCGAGCGATGGGCGACAGGCCATCTCCCGGTTTCGCGACTGCAAGCCGGACGTTACTCTCGTGGACATGCGGCTGCCGAGGCTTACCGGCGTCGAGGTGGTGACCGCCATTCGCAAGGAATTTCCGGAAGCTCGCTTCGTGGCGCTCAGCACTTATAGCGGCGATGAAGACATCCGCCGCGCATTTCTGGCAGGTGTCCAGGCTTACCTGACCAAGGACGTCCTGCACGATGAACTAATCCGCGCCATTCGCGCGGTCCACGCCGGACACAAGTACCCGAGCGCCCAAGCGGATCCCGCGCACCAGGCCCAACAGCCGGGAGCCGAGCTGAGCGTGCGGGAACTGGAAGTCCTGGACCTCATTGTTCGAGGCTCCACCAACAAACAGATCTCTTTCGCGCTCTTGATCTCGGAAAACACGGTCATGAACCACGTGAAGAGCATCTTCGCGAAGCTCCGGGTAGAGAACCGCACGGATGCCGCTACGGCCGCAATACGGCGCGGCATTGTTCATCTCAACGACTAGTCGAAAACCCGGCTTCAGAACGAATACTTCAACGCCACCTGGACCTCGCGCATCGCTTTCGCGCTTGTCGTGGAGCCCAAGATGCTACCGCTGCGCGACGTTTTCAATGGCTGTTTCCGACTATGCGGAGGGACTATTCGTCGAGTTTCCAACTCTCTTAGTGGATTCATCTTGAACCACCCGTTAACGCTGTCCGGCGAGGTGTTCGCGGTAAGGCCTCTGCCGGTCCGCCGCCAGTGAAAATGTGCCTTTATTTTTCTATAACTTAGGGCGCCCCCAGATAGCCGAATCCAGCTATTGTTTCGAGAGTGCCCATTGTTCTATGATTTTGTGGAGTAAGTGTGAGCGGTCGTAGTGTTTTGTTCCTAGCGTTTTGGCGGAAGTTCGAAGGGCGCCCAGTAGGCGCCTGTCAGGATGGGAGGCGTCTTCTTGGCCTGTAAGAGAAAGCATGCTCCGGCACGCATGCGTGCTTATCGAGGAACCGTATTGATCGGCGCCATGGGGATACTCGCGCTGGCGGGTGTGGCGCTGCTGCTCGACCAGAGCTCGTGGGCCCAGACCTCGTCCGGCGCCGCGGCATCGTTTTCCAAAGACGTCCAGCCATTTCTTGCGCACAACTGCTACACCTGTCACAGCGGTTCGGTCACCATGGGTGATCTGAATCTCGGCGCGTTTACGACGGACGCTGGGGCCGCCAGCCATCCGGACGTTTGGAAGAAGGTTTTCGACAAGCTCAGCACCGGGAAGATGCCACCGGCCGGCCAGCCAGTTCCTCCCAAGGCCGACGTCGCTGTGGTGACCGGATGGATCCAGGGATTGCTCGCGCACAACGGTCCGCAGAAGGACCAGGATCCTGGGCGCGTGACCGCTCGCAGGCTGAACCGGGTGGAGTACAACAACACAATTCGCGATCTGCTCGGCGTCGCTGCGCGGCCTGCAGACGAATTCCCGGTGGACGATTCCGGCTACGGCTTCGACAATAACGGCGACGTGCTTACGGTCTCTCCCCTGTTGATGGAAAAGTACATGACCGCGGCCAAGAAAGTTGCGCAGCTCGCGGTCTACGGCGAAGCCATCCCGCCTAAGCCGGGGCGGCTGATCCGGCTTCTCAACCGGCGCTCTCCGGATGCGAATGACATTCTCGCCGAAGGCAATGCGGGCGTTTATCTGCCTTACTCCCTGCGCGGATCGATGTACGGCAGCTGGACCTTTCCCGCGGATGCCGAATATGAGTTTCGTCTGCGCATCGCCAACTTCCGCGGCGATACCGAGTCCGCAGCCCAGCTTTCCCCGGAAGAAGCCGCGCGCCTGGCCGAGGAGAGGAAGAAGCGCTTTGAGCAGTTTGCGGCCGCGCGCAAATCCGGTGCTGCGCCGCCGGTGCGCAAGCCGCCTACGCCCGAGGAGTTAAAGGCGCGGGAAGAGGCTGCGCGCAAGGCGGCTCCACCCCGCAAGCTGATTCTCGCGGTGGACGGCAAGCCCATTATTACGGAAGTGATCGAGGGCGCGAGCGCATTCGGCTACGATCGCGGAGAGTTCACGGCTCGCATTCCGGTGAAGGCCGGCGAGCATTTCCTGCGCGCCTCCTTTCCGGAACTGGCCGATCTAGACGATCCCCACGACAACATCAATGTCGATCAGCGCCGGGCCTTGTTCGTGGATTACCTGGAAATCGTCGGGCCGTTCAATCTCAGTCCGGACAAGCCCGCCAGCTACAAGAAGATTTTCGTCTGTACGGAAAACAATGCAGCTTGCGCGCGCAAGATCGTTTCGAATCTGATGGAGCGAGCTTATCGGAGACCGGTTACCGAACAGGAACTCGCTTCCAAACTGAAGCTGGTCGCGATGGTCCAGCGTGACGGTGGCCCCCTCGAAGAGGGCGTGAAGCTCGCGATCGAAGCGATCCTCGCATCGCCCGACTTTCTGTTCCGCATCGAAAAAGATCCCAAAGCAGCCACTGTCAAGACTTCCGGGAATGTGTATTTTAAGACCGTCGCGGATGTAAAGCCTGCCGCGGATGTGAGACCGGTCAGCGCGGGCCCGAACGCGTATCAGGTGGATGATTTCGAATTAGCTTCGCGCTTGTCCTATTTCCTGTGGGCCAGCATGCCCGACGACGAACTGTTCCGCGTGGCGAAGGAACACAAGCTGCGGCAGCCCGAAGTCTTGGATGCGCAAGTACACCGCATGTTGGCGGACCCTAAGTCGTATAACCTGGTGGACAATTGGGCGGCGCAATGGCTGCAATTGCGCAACCTGGGGCGGACTAAGCCCGATCCCGGCCGCTTTCCAAGTGTCGACGATGAATTGCTGGACTACATGCGGAAAGAGACCAGTCTTTTCGTGCAAGCGATTATCCACGAGGACCGTAGCGTCCTTGATTTCATCGATGCGCCGTTCACTTACCTCAACGGTCCTCTCGCCAGGCATTACGGCATCCCGGGAATCAACGGTGAAGAGTTTCAGCGGGTCACGCTCGATGGCGAGCAGCGCGGCGGCCTTCTCACCCAGGGTTCCATCCTGACCGTATCGTCATATCCGACGCGAACGTCGCCGCCTGTGCGCGGCAAGTGGGTTTTGGAGAATCTGCTCGGCACTCCTCCGCCCCCGCCGCCGCCCAACGTGCCGGCGCTGAACGAAGCGAACCTCGGAACCGAAATCTCCATGAAGGAACGGTTCGAGCAGCATCGGAAGGACCCGAGCTGTTCGCCTTGCCACAACGTGATGGATCCCATCGGCTTCGGCCTGGAGAATTACGATGCGGTCGGAAGATGGCGTACTCACGATGGCAAATTCCCGATCGATACGACCGGCGCGCTGCCGGGCGGCAAGAGCTTCACCGGATCGAAAGGGTTGAAGGAAATCCTGCGGTCGCGCTCCGATGAGTTCGTCAGGAATGTGACGGTGAAACTTTTGACATTCGCCTTGGGTCGCGGGCTGGAGCCGGCCGACGATGCGACGGTAGATTCGATTAGTCGCGACGTCGCGGCCCACAATTATAAGTTTTCGGTATTGGTCCTGGATGTTGTGAAGAGCAAGCCATTCCAGATGAGAAGCTTGGAGATCGCACAAAAATGAACCTGATCCTGAAGAAACATCTTCCCCGTCGCACCTTCCTTCGCGGCCTGGGCGGCGTGATCGCGCTGCCGATGCTGGACGCCATGATGCCCGTGATGAGCAAGGGCGCGACCACGTCTCCGATGAGAATGGCGATCCTCTATTTCCCGAACGGTGTGCAGCCGGACTCCTGGAATATTCCTTCTCAGGGCGGCGCGATGGCCCTTCCGGACCAGCTGCCTCGAGTTTTGTCGCCGCTCGCGCAGTATCGGAACGATCTCACCGTTCTCGGTGGCCTGACCGTGAACGGCGGCCGCGCGTTGGGCGATGGCCCTGGCGATCACGGCCGCGCCGGTGCCAGCTACCTGACCGGTTGCCATCCCAAGAAGACGTTCGGCAAAGACCTGCAGGCCGGCGAGTCGATGGATCAGCACATCGCCCGCGCCGTCGGCGGCGCGACCCGCTTTGCCTCTCTCGAAATTGGAACCGAAGAAGGCATTCAGGGCGGGAACTGCGATAACGGCTATAGCTGCGCTTACAGCAATAGCATTTCCTGGCGCACCCCGACGACGCCGAATCCCCCCGAAATCCGGCCACGTGCGGTTTTTGACCGCCTTTTTGGAGGCGGGGACGACCTGCCCCGTGATCCGGCGGCTCGCGCCCGGCTGCAGAAATACCAGAGCAGTGTGCTCGATTCGGTTCTGGGTGACGCGCGACAGCTCCAAACATCGCTGGGGGCCACCGATAAACACAAGGTCGACGAATACCTGGATGCCGTGCGAGATATCGAGGTGCGCATCCAGAAGACCGAGCATCAGAATGCCACGCTAGAGCCCACCATGGACCGGCCGTCTTTCAGCGTGCCGGAAAACTACGTCGAGCACACGCACATCATGTTCGATCTGATGATTGCGGCTTTTCAAACCGATTCGACGCGCATCGTCAGCTTCCTGATGGCGATTGAGCAGAGCAATCGCGCCTACCGGGAAATCGGCATCGCCGATTCGCACCACGGGCTGACGCACCACGGCGGCGACAAGGAAAAGATCGAAAAATGCATTCGCATTAACAGCTTCCAGGTCGAGCAGTTTGCCTATTTCATCGGCAAACTCAAGGCCACCAAGGATGGCGACGGCACATTGTTCGATCACATCATGGTGACCTACGGCAGCGGCCTCGGCCGGGATCACGACCACGATAACCTGCCGCTCGTGCTGACAGGCCGTGCCAACGGCATGTTCAAGCTGGGCCGTCATGTGCAGTACCCCAAGGACACCCCGCTCTCCAACCTGCACGTCGCCATGATGAATGAGATGGGCGTCCAGGTGGACAAGTTTTCCGACAGCGACGGCAAACTCGGGTACCTGACGGACCTCTAAGCCGAAGCGATTACGAAAGACCCGAAGATGCTCAAATCCCATTTCGTGGCGCTTGGCATCGTCACGCTGCTGATTGGCCAGGTGTCCTATGGCCTGGATCGCGCGGCGATGGATCACCTCTTGGAACTCTCCCGCTCGCAGCCGGACTCCCCGGCCTTCCGCGAGGCGCTGGTAAAAGGCCTTGGCGACGCCGAAATCAAAAAAGGCATCGCATTCAATTCGAACGGTCCGGATTTCGTGTGGGCGGTGGAAACGTCGAAGCAGCCGGAACTCGTCGTCGACGACAAGCCCGTCGGCGCGATGCACCGGATCACTGGTACCGACCTGTGGTTCCGAGCTGAACGGCTCGTCGTCGGAACATCGCATCGCTTCCATTACATGATCGACGGCGCCCGGTTCGGCGGATCTTACGACATGCCGGGCTACACGTCGTATTCTTACGAGCGGCCGGGCGTCCCGCAGGGCCGCCTCTCCGAGAAGCACGTCAACATCAGCAAGGTGTACGACGGGATGGAGAGCAATTATTGGGTTTATGTGCCGGCGCAATACGATCCGTCGGTGCCTGCGGCTCTCATGATCTGGCAGGATGGCGAAAGGTACATCACCCGCAACGTGGAAGAGCAATGCCAGCTCTGCCCCAGCCTGTATCGTCTTCAGGAAGTAACCGACAACCTGCTAGCCGAAAAGAAGATCCCGGTGGCGATTTACGTGTTCGTTTCGCCGGGGACGTTAAACGGTAAGAGCCTCCGATCGATCCAGTACGACACCGTTTCCGACAAATACTGGCAATATCTGAACCAGGACATCCTGCCCGAAATCTACGCCAAGTACAATATCCGGCGGGATGCCTACAGCCGCGCGATTCAGGGTCAATCCTCGGGCGGGATTGCCGCGTTCAACGTGGCCTTCAATCACCCCGAGGAATTCAGCCGCGTTTACACCGTGGTCGGCAGCTTCACCGCCTTGCAATGGAAGCCGGGCGAGCAGGATGGCGGAAATATCTATCCGTTCAAAGTCCGGCGTGAGCCGAAGCGCAATTTGCGTGTCTGGACCAATGACGGCTCAGAAGATCAAGAGGCCGGCTCCGGCAGCTGGCCGCTTCAGAATATCCAGCTCGCGAATTCCCTGAAGCTGAAGGGTTACGATTTCCATTTCAGTTTTGGCGGCGGGACGCACCATGCCGCGTTGGCCGTGTCCGAATTGCCCGAGTGCCTGCAGTGGCTTTGGCGCGACTACGATCCCAAAAAGACCGAGCAGACCTTCGAACAGAGCGCAGAGGAAAAGTCCAAGCCGCCGTTCCGGGTTCGAATCTACAACCGGTAAGCCCGTTCGACCAGCTGCTGAAATTCGGTCAGTTTTCTCGTAAGTTAAGCTCTCCCACCAAGAACAAGCGCAAAAAACGCCGTAGCGCCGCCTCAACGCTAAATTCGAGAGTCCGATTGCGACGCCCGGCCGATGATAACGGGCAAGATAAATAGTTTTAAAGTGCCCGGTGAGGAGTTCCTAGACCTCCTTCGAGGGGGGACGCGGCCGGCCACCGACGGGGATGGCCCTATGGCACGCTTGACTCGGAAATATCTGCCTGATACGATCTCTGGAAGTCTCATTTAGCGCATTGCACATTGTGCCATATGCAACAGGAATGCGCCAAGGAGTGGATGACCATGTCTCGTCGCCTGTCCTGCTTCGCTAAGCTGACGCTTTGGTTCGCGGGGATGCTCCTGCTCGCCCCTCTGACCTATTCCCAAACTTTCTACGGCTCGATCGTCGGCACCGTGACCGACCCGTCGACCGCTAGTGTCCGGGGTGCTTCCGTGACCCTGACCAACAACGGCACCGGCGAGCACCGCACCGCTGCCAGCGGCACGGACGGCGGGTTTCAGTTCGTCAACCTGGTCCCGGGCAATTACAGGCTGGACGTGGAGCTGCACGGGTTCAAGCGCTACACGCGCGATGCGATCCCGGTGAATGTGGAAGGAGCGGTGCGTGTCGACGTCAGCATGCAGGTAGGCGACGTGAACCAGTCGGTGGTGGTAGAGGCTACTGCTCCGTTGATCCAGACTGAAAACGCCGTGCTCAGCCAAGTGGTAGGCGGGCGCTCCGTTCAGGAGCTACCACTCAACGGCAGGAACGTTATGAACCTGGTGGCGCTGGTTCCGGGAGTCGTGCCGCAGGGCGCCACCGAAGGGGCCAGCCTCACGGGCAAGAACGTGTTTGCGGCCGGAAACTACCAGATTGGAGGCGGCGCGGCCAATCAGAACGCGAACTTCTTCGACGGCGTGCCGTTGAATACTGGCTTTGGAGACATCGTCGCCTTGGTGCCGAGCCAGGACGTCGTAGCGGAATTCCGCGTGGAAACCAACAGCCAGAGCGCCGAGTATGGGCACTATTCCGGCGGCGTGATCAACCTTGCTTCGAAGTCCGGTACCAACGCGTTCCACGGAAGCGCCTACGAATTCCTGCGCAACAAAGACCTGAACGCGAGTACGTTTTTTGCCAATGCCACCGGAGCCGGAAAGCCGGCCTTCAATCAGAACCAATACGGCGCAACCCTGGGCGGTCCAATTCAGAAGAACAAAACGTTTTTCTTCTTCGGATGGGAGGGCTTCCGGCAGCGCCAGGGCTCGCTGTTTCTAGAAACCGTTCCAACCGCACAGATGTTGCGCGGCGATTTTTCGAATTATCGTAACGCGCAGGGCGTCGTGATTCCGATCTACGATCCGGGAACGCAGTGCGGGCAGTTCGGCAACTCGGCCTGTGGATCGGGCACGGATCAACGGACGCCGTTTCCCGGGAACGTCATTCCCGCCTCGCAGATCAACCCGATTGCGCGAAAACTGCTTGACTTTCCGCTCTATGGCCAGCCGAACATCCCCGGCCAAGCGAACACGCAGAATTTCAATTTCTCGCGGAATATCAACGGCGGCGGCGATTACGATCAGTTCAACATCCGCGGCGACCGCAACATCGGCGAGAAGCAGCGGCTACTGCTGCGCTTTACGCGCTGGAAGAACACCGACACGCCCGTGGATGTTTACAACAACAAGCAATACAACGAGAATCCCTGGTATTCGGAGGTCTTCGACACCGAACAGGGCGTCCTGGGCGATACGTACGTGTACAGCCCAAATGTCGTTTTCGATATCCGCCTCTCCTATACTCGCTGGAACTACGCCCGCGTGGTGGGGACCCAGGGTCTGGATCTGGCCAGCACGTTCGGTTTTCCGTCTTACTTCAATCAGCTTCCCGCTCTTCGTCAGAGGGCCGGTGCAACCGCCTACCCCAGGCTCACCGCTTCCGGGTATAACAGCTTCAACAACCTTGAAATCAACGGTGTTGACAACAACTACGTCATCGCTCCCACGATGACTAAGATCGCCGGACGGCAAACGTGGAAGTTCGGCGCCGACCTTCGCCGCATGGACATCGCCTACTTTCAGCTCGACGCCGGCGGTACTTATACCTTTGACAATCTGTTTACTTCGCGCAACGCTCTGAATCCGGGATCGACCGGGAACGGCATTGCATCTTTGCTTTTGGGCCTCCCGGCCACCGGGAATGTCGTGTCAGCGGGCTGGCCGGCGGGAGGAATGCGGTACCAGGGCTATTTTGCCAACGACACGATTCAAGTAACCAACAAGCTCACGCTGAATCTTGGCGTCCGTTGGGAAATTCCGGGCGTCTATACGGAGCGGTTCGACCGGGCCGCCGCCCTCAACCCCTCCGAGCCGAATCCAGCGCTAAGCGGGCTTGCGTTCAATGGCAAACCGATTCTGGGCGCGCTCGATCTTGTGAATAGCCCGGCGCATCAGGAGCGCGGCCTCAAGCAGGAGCATTTCCGGCTGTTTGGACCGAGGGTCGGAGTGGCATACCGGCTGACCGATAAGACTGTTCTGCGCGTCGGCAGCGGCATCTACTTCCCGCCCGCCAACGTCCAGTTCACCGAATCGCCTTACGGCAATCCGCTGAATAGCTTCACCAACCCCATGGTTACCAGTATCAACAGCGAGGTCACCGCGGCAAATACGCTCAGCAACCCGTTCCCCACCGGCCTCCTTCCGGCGCTCGGCCGTAATCCGAACTACCAGGTGTTCCTGCTTGGCCAGTCACCCAGCGCGCCCAACAACGCTCCGAGGTACCCGTACACGGTGCAGTGGAATTTCACCATCCAACACCAGTTCGCACAGGGGATCGCGATTGAGGCGGCCTATGCCGGACTGCGAGGAGTGCACCTGCCTCTGGGCGGGTATCAGATGAATCAGATCCCGGATCAAGACCTCGCTCTCGGCAGCCAGTTGAAGCAGCAGGTAAACAATCCGTTTTATGGCATCGTCAAAACCGGCACTTTAGCCCAACCGACGGTGCAATACGGCCAGCTTCTGCTGCCATTCCCGCAGTATACCGGGTTTACCGATAACGGGAACGACGGCGGTGACAGCACTTACCATTCCCTGCAGATGAAGGTGGAGAAGCGATTCCGTACCGGAGGCACGGTATTGGCTGCCTACACCAAGTCCAAGTCGATCGGCGACGTCGAGAGCTTGACAACCTGGCTGGAGAAGGCAGGCGGTTTTACCGCGCCTCTACAGGACTGGACGAACCTGCGCGGCGAGCGCGCGCTTTCAAGCTTCGATGTCGATCAGCGGCTGGCCATAAGCTACGTCGTCGATCTCCCGTTCGGCTCGGGACAGAGGTATCTTCCCAATGTGAACGGGTTCGCGGGGAAGTTAATTTCCGGCTGGGGGATCAACGGCGTAAGCGTCTTCCAGAAGGGTCTTCCGATCGGCATGACCGCCACGCCGAACCTGACGGGCTTCAATACCGGCCTGCGTCCCAACGTTATCGCGGGCTGCAATAAGGCCATTGACGGTCCGGCGCAGCAGCGCTTGAACGAATGGTTCAACACGGCCTGTTTCACTGTGCCGGGGGCTTACACATTCGGCTCGGAAGGCCGTACCGATCCGGTTCTGCGCAACGCCGGCATTGCCAACTACAACTTCGCTTTATTCAAACGCACCACCATCCTGGAGCGCTTTAACCTGGAGTTTCGCGGCGAGGTATTCAACCTTTTCAATCGGGTTCAATTCGGTCCTCCGAATAACGTGGAGACTACCGCCGCGAATTCCACTTTCGGCCAGGTCACAACGCAGCTCAATGATCCCAGGCTGGTTCAGCTATCGCTTCGCCTAAGATACTGAGACGGTCGCGCTGTGGGTAGCATTGTTACCCGGCGCAGCATTCGGCGGGCTGTTCAGCCTGTCGAAGGCTCCTGACACCATTCGGAGAAGGTGTATTCTCGAAAGCAGCCATGAATCGAGTACACTCCCTTGCCGCAGTTCTCCTGTCTTCCGCCGCGCTCTTTGCGCAACAGAAGACCAACGGCCCGAAGCCGCAGGACACCGAAGTCTGGGAGCCTGTGCCCACTGCGGTTACTCCCGGTTCGACGAACGCGGCGCCACCTTCAGACGCCATCGTTCTGTTTGACGGAATGAACCTGGATGAATGGGTCTCCGCTCAGGACCACTCTCCGGCAAAATGGTTCGTGGCCGACGGCGTTCTGACCGTCAATAAGGAGCGCGGCGTCGGCAACATTGAGACGAAGCGCCGCTTCCGCAACTACCAGCTGCACGTCGAATGGCGCATCCCGAAAGACATCACTGGCTCAGACCAGGCGCGCGGCAACAGCGGCGTCTTCCTGGCATCCACCGGTCCCGGCGACGCCGGCTACGAACTGCAAGTGCTCGACTCGTACAACAACAAGACTTACGTAAACGGCATGGCGGGCAGCATCTACAAGCAGGCCAGCCCGCTGGTAAACGCCAACCGCAAGCCCGGCGAATGGCAGTCCTACGATGTCATCTGGACCGCTCCTGTCTTCAACGACGACGGATCCTTAAAATCACCCGCGTTCGTCACGGTTTTCTTCAACGGAGTGCTCATCCAGAACCACTTTGCGCTTAAAGGCGAGACCCTCTTCATCGGCAAGCCCGTATATAAGAAGTACGATACTGCTCCTATCAAACTCCAAGCGCACGGCGATCCCAGCGAGCCGATCAGCTATCGCAACATTTGGGTTCGCGAACTCGCCGATTCGCAGTAGCGAGAACCGGAACGCTTCGCATCGATCGCAGTTATATACTTGTTGGACGCGAAGAGCGGGAAAGGCGACCGACCTATGACAAGCAGCAGCCCTCAGGCTGCCGGTTCGGGCATTAACCGGTGGTGGCGTGTTTTCGGCGGCGTGGTAATGAACCTTGCGCTCGGGACCTTGTATGGATGGAGTGTATTTGTCGCACCGTTAGAAAAACAATTCGGATGGAAGCGCGCCGACACCTCGATGGTGTTCACCATCGCCGTGGTAGTCTTCGCGATCAGCTTTGTTTTGGCCGGCCGCATCCAGGATAAGTTTGGACCGCTCGTGTGTTCCATTACGGGCGGTATTCTGGTTAGTCTCGGCTTCTTCCTGTGCTCTTATACGACCAGTCTCACATACCTGTACATTTGCTTCGGCGTTATTGGCGGATTGGGCAACGGCTTTGGTTACGCCACCCCAATTCCCGTGATGGCGAAGTGGTTTCCCGATAAGCGCGGCCTGGCGGTGGGGCTGGCGGTGGGCGGTTATGGCGCCGGCTCGGCGATCTTCGGACCTTTATCGCAGTTGAAACTGATTCCATCCTACGGCTTGGCGGCCACCTTCCAGATTCTCGGCGCGGTGTTTCTGGTGATGACGATGGTCGGCGCCTTCTTGTTGAGAAATCCGCCGGCGGGCTACCGACCGTCAGGCTGGACGCCGGCGACGGGACCGGCTACAACCGCGACGGGAGATTTCACGCCCGCCGAAGTTCTGGCGACGCCGCGGTTTTACCTGATGTGGGTGGCCTACGCGTTGGGCTGTTCCGGCGGCCTGATGGTGATCAGCCAGTTGGTGCCGTTCGCCACGAGTGTGGGCATCGCGGCGGCGTCTCTTACCACGATGACACTGGTGGTCGGTGCGTGCGGGAACGCTTCCGGCCGGATCCTGTCGGCGTGGATGTCCGACAAATTGGGCCGCATCAACGTGCTGCGCGTGATGATCGGCATCTCCATGATTGCCACCCCGCTGCTTTACGTCCTGGGAGGAAATGTTGCGCTTGTCTACCTGCTCGTCTTCGTGGTTTATTGGTGCTACGGAACCCAGCTTTCGGTGAACGGGGCTGCGGCTGCCGATTTTTGGGGCACCAAGAATGCCGGCGTCAATTACGGCATGTTATTCACTGCTTGGGGCGTCGCGGGAATCATCGGGCCGCGAATCGGCGGAGTGCTGTTCGACAAATACCACAACTATCAGGCGGCTTTTTACGCGGGCGCGGCGCTGGCCGCCGTGGCCCTCATCTGTGAGCTTGCGGCAGGGCAGCCTGCCAAGCCGCATTCCGTGGTGAGGGAAGTCAGTCGCGCCTCCGCTTGAACCCAGGACCGGGGAAGTGATTTTATTTTTTCACGGACGCTTCTCCTTCCGGAGTGCGACGCCAGGCGAAATATCCAT
>Ga0070734_10003585_pt1 | contig 15994 bp, 13 predicted proteins | sample Coa_R1_8_FD_66444 | JGI IMG/M metagenome (GOLD analysis project Ga0070734, IMG submission 66444) | Surface soil microbial communities from Centralia Pennsylvania, which are recovering from an underground coalmine fire - Coalmine... | ecosystem: Environmental > Terrestrial > Soil > Unclassified ...
GAACGAACTCACGCGGATTAACTCTCACCTTGTCTGGCTAGGAACACATGCCATGGACATCGGCGCGATGACAGTGTTCCTGTATTGCTTCCGCGAGCGTGAGCAGATTCTACGATTATTTGAGGCGATCAGCGGCCAGCGCATGATGACGTCGTATTTCCGCATTGGTGGAGTGTCCCTGGAGCCGCCACTCGATTTCTTTGATCGCGTGAGGAAGTTCGCCAATACGTTCCCCTCGAAAGTGGATGAATATGAAAATCTGCTGACGGGAAATCCGATTTGGGTGATGCGTACGAAGGGCGTGGCGAAGATGACCGCCGAAGATGCCTTAGCATTGGGCGCCAGTGGGCCGACCCTGCGCGGCAGTGGCGTGGATATTGATTTGCGGCGCGATAATCCCTACACGGGTTACGAAAACTTCAAGTTCAAAGTGCCGACTGCGACCGAAGGTGACGTTTTTGCGCGGTATATGTGCCGTGTGGCTGAGTTGCGGGAATCCATTGGGATTGTGCAACAGGCTTTAGATGGCATGCCTTCAGGCCCAGTAAAAGCCGACGCGCCAAAAGTTGTGCTTCCAGATCGCGAGAAGATGAAGACGCAGATGGAAGCGCTCATCTACCACTTCAAGATTGTGACCGAAGGCTTTGCGGTACCGGAGGGCGAGGTTTACCAGGCCGTCGAATCGCCGCGCGGAGAGATGGGCTATTACGTGGTCAGCGATGGATCGGCGAAGCCATATCGAGTGCACATGCGTTCGGCGTGTCTGGCGAACCTACAAACTTTGCCCAAATTGTGTGAAGGAAGATTGCTGGCGGATGTGGTGGCAGCGATTGGTTCCATTGATATCGTTCTCGGAGAAATTGACCGATGAGATTTTCCGATCAATTCGAGAAGCGCTTCGCGGAAATGCTGACGCATTATCCGACGAAACGTTCTGTACTCGTTCCGACGCTGCTCTACGCGCAGGATGAGGCTGGATTTCTCTCAGATGAAGTGATTGCGGAGATCGCGCAGCGGCTGGAATTGACCGAACTCGACGTAAACAACGTGATCAGCTACTACTCCATGCTGACGACGAAGCCACGCGGGAAATATAACGTGCAGGTTTGCACCAATATCGCGTGCATGCTCCGCGGTGGAGAAGAATTACTCGAGCAATGCAAGGATCGCCTCGGCATTGGACATAAAGGCACGACTTCCGATGGACTGTTTTCGCTGGAGGAGGTTGAGTGCATTGGCGCATGCAGTTGGGCGCCGGCGATTCAGGTGAACTACGACTTCCACGAAAATTTGGACGAACGAAAGATGGATGCCGTTCTCGACAGTTACAGAAAGAAAGCAATTTAGATGGCAGATCTCGTTTCCCATCCCGATGAGGTAAGGGTCGTCTCGAAGCGCTTCGGTAAAGGCGCGACGAATATCGACCGTTACATCGAGCTAGACGGCTACAAGGCTGTGCGTAAAGCGTTGACCATGGAGCCGGATGCCATCATTAACGAGGTCAAGAATTCCGGTCTGCGCGGTCGCGGCGGCGCAGGATTTAGCACCGGGCTGAAGTGGTCGTTCGTGCCCAAGCAGGCGAGCAAGCCGAAATACATTCTGTGCAATGGCGATGAAAGCGAACCGGGCACCTGCAAAGACCGCCTGATTTTTGAGCACGACCCCCATGCCGTGATTGAAGGTGTGATGATCGCGGCGCTCGCGGTAGGCGCGACCAAGGGCTATATCTATATCCGTGGCGAGTATCGCTATCTGTCGGAGATTATGCAGAAAGCCATTGCTGATGTTTATGCCAAGGGGTTTGCCGGCAAAAATATCTTCGGCAGTGGTAAAGATCTCGATATTTATTGGCACGGCGGAGCCGGCGCTTACGAAGTCGGCGAAGAGTCAGCGCTGATGGAATCTCTGGAAGGCAAACGCGGCATCCCGCGCATTCGTCCACCATTCCCTGCCGTGGTCGGATTGTGGGGTGGGCCGACTGTTATTAACAACGCCGAAACTTTGGCCAGCGTCCCTCACATTCTTCTTGGTGGCGCGGAATGGTATGCCAATCTTGGGCCTCCAAAAAATGGCGGTACGCGCTTGTTTTGTCTTGCCGGAGATTTAGAGAAGCCCGGCGTTTACGAACTGCCCATGGGCTACAACCTCAAGAAGATGATCTATGAGGTTGGAGGCGGCATTCCGAATGGACGAAAGTTAAAAGCGGTCGTCCCCGGCGGATCGAGCACTCCGATTTTGCTTCCCGAAGAAATTGATGTCGCGATGGATTTTGATTCCGTAGCGAAAACCGGCTCCATGCTGGGTTCTGGAGGAGTAGTCGTCCTTGATGACACGGTTTGCATGGTGAAGTTCGCGCTTCGCACCATCAAGTTCTACCAGCATGAAAGCTGCGGATGGTGCATACCCTGCCGCGAGGGCACGGACTGGCTCAAGAAGACGCTAATTCGTTTCCATAATGGCGCGGGGCTGAAAAAAGACATTGATAACATGTATTACTTGTCGGAAAACATGCTAGGCCGCACGTTTTGTCCGCTTGGCGACGCCGCGGCGATGCCGATGATGGCGTTCGTCAAGAAATTCCGAAAAGAATTTGAAGATCATCTGGACGGCAAGCCTTGCCCGTATGAGAAGGCCTCCGAAGAAATTAACCGCGAATTGGCGGTCCTGTAATTTCATGGCTGACGCACCCAAACTCGTAAACCTCACGGTGGATGGCAAGAAGCTCACCGCTCCGGCAGGATCGTTGCTGATTGATGCCTGCAAAAACGTTGGCATCGAAGTTCCTTCGTTCTGCTATTACCCGAATCTGTCTCTGCAGGGCGCGTGCCGCATGTGTCTGGTCCGTGTGGAGAAGATGCCCAAACTGCAAACGGCCTGCACCACGGTCGTGGCTGAGGGCATGGTCGTCGCAACCGACAACGAAGAAATCAAACAGGCACGTAAAGCCATGGTCGAGTTGCTGCTGGGAAACCATCCGCTCGATTGCCCGGTTTGCGACGCAGGCGGCGAGTGCGAGTTGCAGGACATGACGTTCTCCTACGGTGCAGCGGAATCGAAGTACATGGAGCCGAAGAACCACAAAGACGAGCAGCAATGGTCGCCGGTGGTTTTCTTCGACCGTCCGCGCTGCATCTTGTGCTATCGCTGTGTGCGTGTCTGTGGCGAAGGCATGGATGTCTGGGCACTCGGTGTGCAGAATCGCGGCGTGAGCTCGATCATTGCGCCAAACAAGGAAGACCATTTGGAGTGCGAAGAGTGCGGCATGTGCATTGACATTTGCCCCGTTGGCGCGCTCACCTCCGGCGCTTACCGCTACAAGACTCGTCCCTGGGAGATGAACCATGTGGGGACGACTTGCGCTCACTGCGCAGACGGCTGCAAAACGACTTTGGGCGTGCGACGTGCCGACGAAGGCATGGAGATCGTTCGCGGCGACAATCGCGACAAGAGCGGCATCAACAACGACTTCTTGTGCATGAAGGGCCGCTACGCTTTTGACTTTGCCAATCATGAAGACCGCCTGACCCAGCCCCTGATTCGCAAGAACGGCAAGCTCACACCCTCGACATGGGAAGAGGCGTTTGAGCTGGTAGGGAAAAAGCTGAATGAAGTTCGCATGCGCGATGGCGGATCAGCCATCGGTGTAATTGGCTCAACCCATACCACGAACGAAGAAAATTATTTGCTCCAGAAGTTTGCCCGCGCGGTACTCGAGAGCAACAACATTGACCACCATCGCACCGCTGACTTCCCTGCCCTGGCCGCAGTACTCAGCGGCAAACAGGAAATCACCGCCAGCATGCGCGATGTGTACAACGCACCGGCGATTCTGCTGATTGGGAACGATCCGACCGAGCAGCATCCGTTGCTTGCCTGGCAAATTCGCAACAATGTCCGTCTCCACGGCGCGAAGCTTCACATTATCAATTCAGAGCCGATCAAACTGCGCCGTCAGGCAACAAGCTTCACACAGATTCCTGTAGGTGCGGAACTGAACGCAGCTTCATTCCTTGCCGGAGATGATTCTGCCCTGAATGCAATCACCGCTTCCGCCAGCCGCGAAAACTGGGCTGCATTGCGCAACCAACTCCGAAACACGGAGAACCTCGTCATCATTTTTGGTTCCGAGATTCGCGGCGCAGCCGTAACGGCTGTAACGCATTTAGCTTCGAGCATTTCTGGCGCAAAAGTAATCGCTCTCGCTGACTACGCGAACTCTCGCGGGGCTTCCGACATGGGTTTATATCCCGATTTGCTTCCGGGATATCATCCGGCAGCCAAGAGCGGTCTGACGCTGCCCCAAATGGCAGAGAATGCAAAATCTGGCAAATTGAAGGCGCTCTACGTGGTTGGCTCGAATCCGCTGGCGCGGTTTCATCTCGACTCGCAGATTTTCGCGGGAACATTTGTAGTGGTGCAAGACATGTTCCTGACTGAAACTGCGACGATTGCAGATGTGGTTTTACCGGCCGCCAATCTTTACGAGAAAACGGGCACGATCACCAACACTTGCGGCGACGTACAGATCGTGAAAAAAGCCAGCGAAGTCAACGGGCCGAAATCGGATTTTGAAATGATCGTCCGCATCGCGGACGCCATGGGTTACGATGTACGCAATCTTGTTCCTTTCGGACGGGGCGAGACCGCGGACATGGGCCAATCGCGCGGAGCGCAATCCGGCGAGGCTGACCGTCATGCGGTATGGCTCCAGGCCAATAATCTTGAACCAAAGCTCAGCCCGTTCGATCCGATGGCGATTTTTGATGAGATTCAACGGCTTGTGCCGGGATATCGCGTATCACGCCTGAATCTGTTGTCGGGCAATGACGAGCACACACAGCTTTCGCAAAGCGGGCCAGGCGCAAAGCACGATCCCGCGCTGATTGTTCCCGCGCATGACAATTTATTTAGTTCGGGCACGCTGGGACGTTACTCGCGCGCCTTGAATTCCGTGATGGAAAATCGCAACCCGCAACCGGCCGAAGTGGCCGCCGACTAAAAGTTAGGACATTCGCAACGTGAGCGTTGGACTCTTCATTCTCGTTTCGCTGGTCAAGATCGCGCTGGTGTTCTTTATTTTGCTCACCGCGGTTGCCTACACGGTCTGGCTGGAACGCAAAGTTGTCGGCCACATGCAAAACCGCTGGGGCCCCACGCGTGTCGGTCCGTTTGGTTTATTGCAGCCGGCTGCGGATGGCGTGAAGTTTCTGTTTAAAGAAGACCTGACGCCGCCTCACGTTCATAAGACGCTCTACATCGCCGCGCCGATGATTGCCGTCATGTTCGCTTTGACTTCCATTGCCGTCATTCCATTCGGCAACTGGGTGGCGATTGGCGACACGATCTATACGCCGTTGCAGATTACTGACGTCAACATTGGCCTGCTCGTCATTTTGGGAGTGACTTCGCTTGGCGTTTACGGGATCGCTCTTTCAGGCTGGTCGTCGAACAACAAATATTCGCTGCTGGGCGGATTGCGCGCCAGCGCGCAGATGATCAGCTACGAAATCTCGCTCGGGCTTTCGCTAGTCGGCGTATTGATTCTTTCCGGCAGCTTCAGCCTGCGAGAAATCGTGCAAGCGCAATCCGGCCATTTCTGGGGATTCATTCCCAAGTGGAACATTTTCTATGGCGGCCAGTTTGTGGCGTTTTTTGTTTACTTGATGGCCGCGTACGCGGAAACGAACCGCATTCCATTTGACTTGCCGGAAGCGGAGACTGAACTCGTCGCCGGCTATCACACGGAATATAGCGCGATGAAGTTCGCCATGTTCTTTATGGCGGAGTACGCCAACATGGTTACCGTCGGCTGCCTGGCAACATTGCTCTTCCTCGGCGGATGGAGCGGACCCATTTTCGGGCCTTATATCCTTCAGGTTCTGTTGCCGGTTTTCTGGTTCGTCGCCAAAGTATTTGTTTTCATGTTTATTTACATTTGGGTGCGCGGTACGTTGCCGCGCTTCCGCTATGACCAGCTCATGGCCTTCGGATGGAAGTTTCTTTTGCCGGTGGCGATTGCAAACGTGGTCATTACTGCATTGATTGTCGCGCTTAGGTCTTAATTAAGAATTGCGTGAGTTGTTAGAAGCTCAGAATATGCACCTGATCCTATTTCTGATTTTCGGAGCGGTCTGCGTGGCGGGAGCGGTGAACCTGCTCTTGCAGCACCATCCCATTGACAGCGCGTTGTCGCTGGTCGTGGTGATGGGCGCGCTCGCTGCTGAGTATCTTTTACTAGGCGCGGAGTTCGTCGCGGCCGTACAGGTGATAGTTTATGCCGGCGCCATCATGGTGCTGTTTGTTTTTGTCATCATGCTTTTGAATGCGGGCGAGGAAGCCCGCTCCGGCGGTAGCCGCATAGCATGGGTGATTGGCGTCCCGGGAATGTTGCTGGGCAGCATACTCATGGCTTGGGTTCTATTGAAACATTCGGGCACCGGCCAGGTCGAGGTCGGCTCTCTTCCCGGATCTCCGCAGGACATCGGCTGGCTTTTATTTCATGACTTCCTTCTTCCCTTTGAAGTCACATCCATTCTTGTGCTGATTGCCATCATGGGCGCAGTGGTTCTCGCCAGCCATGCGCAGTCAGCGGAAAAGAAGGAGGGTTGATGGTCCCGCTTTCCTACTACCTGATTTTGAGCGGCATTCTGTTCGCCTGCGGCGTGACCGGGTTTCTTATCAAGCGCAACATCATCACGATTTTCATGTCGATCGAGTTGATGTTAAACGGAGTGAACCTTTCCTTCGTCGCTTTTGCAGCGCAATGGCACGCGCTGAGCGGACAAATTTTCGTTTTCTTTGTGATGGTCGTTGCTGCCGCTGAAGCGGCCGTCGGCCTCGCCATCATCATCGCGGTGTATCGCACCCGTGAAACTTTGAACGTAGATCAGGTGAACCTGCTCAAACTATGACGCCGCATTTGCATCTCTGGCTGATTCCGCTGCTGCCGCTGGCTGGCGCGGCTATCAACGGCTTTTTCGGAAGGCGCTTTTCGCGCCAGGCCGTTTCGACGGTCGCCCTACTGTTTTCCGGCGCAGCATTTGCCATGGCGCTCTGGGTTGCGGGCCAATTCTCGTCCCTGACTTTGCCCTATATCGAAACTCTCGCGCCTTGGATGCGGGCCGGCTCGTTCCAGGTGGATTTCGCCTTCTACTTCGATCAGCTTTCATTAGTTATGCTGATGGTGGTTACGGGCGTCGGTTTCCTGATTCACATTTACTCTGTGGGCTATATGTGGACGGAAGGCGGCTTCTACCGCTTTTTCACTTACCTGAATCTGTTCATGTTTTTCATGCTGACGCTGATTCTGGCCAGCAACTATCTGCTGATGTTCATCGGATGGGAAGGGGTCGGCCTTGCATCGTATTTGCTGATCGGTTTCTTTTTTTTGAAAGACTCGGCAGCAGCCGCGGGAAAGAAAGCTTTCATTGTCAATCGCGTGGGTGATTTCGGGTTCCTGATTGCACTTTTCTTGCTGATTAAACACTTCGGTTCACTGAATTACGCAGACCTGGCAGGCAGCATCTCTCCTCTACATATCGAAACATCGGCTGGATTGCTCACGGCGATCGGAATTTTGCTGATGGTTGGCGCAGCCGGCAAATCGGCGCAGATTCCTCTATATGTCTGGCTACCCGACGCGATGGAGGGCCCAACGCCGGTTTCTGCTTTGATTCACGCGGCCACCATGGTCACGGCGGGCGTGTATATGGTTTCGCGTTCCCACGTAATTTTCGAACGCGCGCCGATTGCGATGACCGTCGTGGCAATTATTGGAACATTGACCGCGTTTTTCGCCGCAACCATTGGCATTACCCAGACCGACATTAAGAAAGTTCTCGCTTATTCGACGGTATCGCAGCTCGGCTACATGTTCATTGGCTGCGGCGTGGGAGCATTCTCGGCGGGAATTTTTCATTTAATGACGCATGCCTTCTTCAAAGGCCTGCTATTTCTCGCTGCTGGTTCGGTAATCCACGCAGTGGGCGGCGAGCAGGACATGCGCAAGATGGGCGGCCTACGGACTAAGATTCCCTGGACGTTCTGGACGATGACCGCGGGAACTTTTGCCATCGCTGGAATTCCGCCGCTCGCTGGATTCTTCAGCAAGGACGAAATTCTGTGGCAGGCGTCACGTGTGAGCATGATTTATTGGGCGGTCGGAATTCTGACGGCATTCCTGACTTCGTTCTACATGTTCCGCCAGTGGTTCATGACGTTTTTCGGCGAATATCGCGGAGAACAGCATGGTCACGGCTCGCATAGTCATGGTTCTCCCGGCCATGATTCCCACGATAATCACGGGCACGGCGGAGTTCATGAGAGCCCAGCGGTCATGCTCGCTCCCTTGGTTATTCTCGCGATTTTGTCTGTAGTCGGCGGATGGGTCGGCATTGGCAATCGCTTTGAAAACTTCCTCGCGCCCGTTTTTCACTCCACGGCAACCATCAGCGCCGACAGCTTTGACGCGCCTTCCATGTCCGCCGAACCGAAAAATGAAGAGGCCGGAAAGAGCACTGAGCTTCTCTTCACCGAAATTTCCGTTGGCGTAGGCGTGCTCGGCTTTCTGCTGGCCTGGCAGTTGTACTATCGCCGTCCCGAACTGCCGGCGGAAATAGCACTAAAGCTCAACGGTCTCTACCACACGGTTCTGCACAAGTATTACGTGGATGAAATCTATGCTGCCATCATCGTCAAGCCTTTGATCGCGATTTCAACCGTAGTCTTCTGGAAAGGAATTGATCGCGGCATGATAGACGCGACGCTGGATGGCTCGGCGGAAGGCGCTCGCGAGGTTTCCGACACGATGCGGCATATGCAATCCGGCAACATTCGTTCTTATGCGGGATGGGTGGCCGCAGGCGCAGCTTGCATTATTGTTTTCATGACTTGGATGGCGGTGGGAACGCGGTGAATATGAACGCCTTAAATCCCATGATTTTAACGCTGGTCACTTTCGTTCCTCTTGCCGGGGCGTTGCTTCTGACGATCTTTCCGCGTCGCGATCGCGACATCCGGGTATTTGCACTCGCCATCTCGCTCATTGATTTCTTTTTGTCGCTTCATTTGCTGGCGCACTTTCATCGCAATCTTGCCGGGTTTCAATACGAGATTGACCGCGTTTGGATTCCGCATCCCAACATTCACTATCACCTGGGGATTGACGGCATCTCGCTCTGGCTGGTGGTGCTGACAACGTTCCTCACACCGCTCTGCGTGCTGATTTCGTGGCATTCGATCCATGACCGGGTAAAAGAATTCTTTATCCTGCTGCTGATTCTGGAAACGGCGATGATCGGCGTGTTTGTCACGCTTGATCTGTTCGCGTTCTACTTCTTCTGGGAAGCCACGCTGATTCCGATGGCGTTGCTCATCGGCATGTACGGCCACGGACGCAAAGTTTATGCTGCGGTCAAATTCTTCCTGTACACGATGATTGCGTCAGTTTTCATGCTGGCTGCGATTCTATGGCTCTATGCCCGCGTGGGCAGCTTCGATTTCGTCACAATCCAGAATGCGGCCCGAAGCGGACAGGTCGCAGACTTCTCATCGGCTTCACTCTGGCTGTTTCTTGGTTTCTTCATCGCCTTTGCCGTCAAAGTTCCGCTCTTTCCGTTCCACACCTGGTTGCCGGATGCCCACGTAGAAGCCCCAACGGCTGGTTCTGTCCTACTGGCTGGCGTTCTTCTGAAGATGGGCACGTACGGCCTGTTGCGCTTTAATCTAGGTTTATTCCCCGAGCAGGCGCGCGCCAATGCCCCCTGGATCATGGTGCTCGCTCTCATCGGCATTATCTATGGTGCGCTGGTAGCGATGGTGCAACCCAATATGAAGAAGCTGATCGCGTATTCCTCGATCAGCCACCTCGGCTTTGTGGTCCTCGGCATTTTCAGCTTCACGCAGGCGGGGCTCGACGGCGCAACTTACGTCATGCTTGCGCACGGCATCTCCACCGGCGGATTGTTTATGCTGGCTGGCATTCTCTATGAACGCCGCCACACTTACGAAATTTCCGAATACGGCGGATTGGCTACGTCCATGCCGATCTATTCCACATTCTTCTGTTTCGTGATGCTCGCCTCAGTTGGCCTGCCATTGCTCAACGGCTTCGTCGGCGAATTTCTGGTGCTCAGCGGCGCATTTCAAGCGCGGCCCATTTACGGCATCCTTGGCGCTACAGGCGTGATTTGGAGCGCCTGCTATCTGCTCTGGATGTATCAGCGCGTGTTTTTCGGTCAGATTAAACACAAAGTGAACGCGACGCTGCCCGATATGAATTTCCGCGAGCAACTGGCGCTGTGGCCGGCGTGTATTGTCGCACTGATTATGGGAGTTGCGCCGTTGCTCTGGCTCAATGCGATTGACCCCGCGGTGCATGCGGCGCTCACGCCGTACGTTAATTTTGCCGGACAATTCGCTAGCAAGGTGGTAGGCCAGTGAACCCGATACAGATCATTCCACACGCTGCCGACTACGTTCGCATTTTGCCTGAACTTGTTCTCTCGGTTTTCGGCATGATCATCATGCTGATTGATCCGTTGCTGGATGACCGCCGCAGCCGCAGTCTTTCAGGTGCGCTGGCGCTGGTAGGTTCTCTTGTTGCCATCATAGCGACCTGGATGCAGTCCCAGTCTCCCGGCCTCGGCTTTTGGAACATGGTGCGGGTGGATTCTTTCAGCATATTTTTCCATTTCCTCATCGCTTCCATCACTGCCATCGTTATCCTCATGTCTTATGAATACATGTCCGTGCAGGAAATTCGCGGTGGAGAATATTACGGACTTATCTTGTTCGGCGCTTGCGGCATGATGTTGATGTCCTCCGCGGTGGAACTTGTGCTGGTCTTTATCGCGCTTGAAATTTCCTCCATCTCGACTTACGTGCTCGCCGGATTCCGGCGTCGGGCCGCCATCAGCGCAGAATCTTCGGTCAAATATTTCCTGCTCGGGTCCTTCGCGACCGGTTTTTTCCTTTACGGCGTCGCTTTGATGTTCGGAGCAACTGGTTCCACAACGATTGATGCGATCGGCAACGTGTTGCGATCGGGGCACATTCCTGTGCTCGCGTATATGGCAATCGCGTTCATGTTTGTAGGACTCGGATTCAAAGTAGCTGCCGCACCCTTCCATATTTGGACGCCTGACGTATACGAAGGAGCGCCTTCTCCCGTTGTGGCGTTCATGTCCACAGCGCCAAAGGCCGCTGTCTTTGCCGTTTTGCTGCGCGTCCTGTTTGAAGCCAATGCGCCTGGCAGAATTTGGTTGATCTGGGTGACAGCCGCGCTATCCATGACACTGGGCAATATTGGCGCTCTAGTGCAGGACAACGTCAAGCGCCTGTTGGCTTATTCCTCGATTGCACATGCCGGATATTTGCTGGTTGCCTTCGCTGCTTTGCCGGAAAATGGCATACCCGCGGCGATGTTCTACACGGCCGCATACGCTTTCACCAACATCGGGGCATTTGCAGTCGTAAGCCACTTTGGCGGCGCCGGTGAACGGCGTGTGACCATGGAAGACTATGCCGGGCTGGGCAAACGTTCGCCGCTTCTCGCCGCTACCCTGACTTTGTTTCTGCTGTCGCTGATTGGGATTCCCATGACGGCCGGCTTCTTTGCCAAGTTCTACGTCTTCAGCGCGGCAATCAAAGCGAACCTGGTCGGGCTGACTGTGATCGGCTTCCTGAACAGCGCCATCGCGGCGTATTACTATCTGCGAATTATAGTGGTGATGTACATGCGCGAGGAACGCGACGACTCTCCAGTGGCCCCAGTGCCGTTCGCCCTGGGAATGGCGCTCGCGCTGAGCCTTTTCGCTACGATGTACTTGGGAATCTTGCCGGGAAGAATGCTCGATTACGCTTCAAGTTCGGTCAGCGATCTTGTGGCGCCTGCCATGCAAACAATGCCGGTGCAAGGAATCGCACAGGTCCACTAACTGCGATTACAGTAATCCACCGGTTTTCACCGTTAAAATGCTCAAAGCCATCTCGAGCTCGGTGATGGCCTCTGCCAGTTCAGGATGTTCTCCAATTTTCTCTTTTAATGATGTTAAAAGCTGGTGGGCTCCAGAAACGTGGCCTACCACAGGCTCGTGGGAAGAACTTGCTGGTTGCGAAGATTTTCCTTCATCGCTCATAAATTCATTGTAACCTGCCGTCGTTTCGTCCATCCCAGCATTGCTCGACCGTGTAAAATGGTGCGCTATAAATAAGGACTTAAAGTTAATCCACAAGTAATTGAGAACTGGCTGCTTACTTCAAGTGCGAGGAAATCTATGAATGCGCAAAAAACAATAAGCATCATCGCGATTACGATTCTCTGCTGCATCATTCCCAGTTGCGGCGGCAGCAGCAACTCAGGCAGTGGTCTGTCAGGCATCAACCTCACCCCTACCAGTCCCACGACAACTGTCGGCAATTCGGTTCAATTCACAGCCATGGCTACGTATAGCAATGGAACGCCCAACCAGGACGTCACCGATACGGCCTCATGGGCTTCCAGCGTGACTTCGGTCTCCACAGTCAGCACTGGCCTGGCAACGGCGCTTTCCGCAGGACAGAGCATGATTAGCGTCACATTCGTTCAAGGCACAAGCGTGGTTTCTGAATCTACGGATCTCACCGTGAATGCCTCATCCATTCAGACGCTATCTGGAATGGCCAAAGTTATTGTGGTCAATTCAAGTACGACTGACCTGGCGATGAGCATGGACGGCCGCGGAATGGGTGACCTCACGCATGGAAATTCTTTGACCATGGAAGTGCCTTCCGGCGTGCATCGTTTCGTCTCGCCGGATGGAAAACATTCGTTCTTGCTGAATTTGCGCGGACAGTGGACTTACAATTTCAAGGTTTCGTCACCTAGCAAAGTTTCTCTCACTGAGAACGAATAAATACGAAGGCTATTCGGCCTCGGCACGGATCCGGGCTTTTAACGCTCCGGGCAACCGCCCCGCAGCCAATAGATCACTTACCACCTGCGCAGGCAACGAACGTGCCAGACGTAATGCTTGTTCGATGGGAGTTCTAGGGTTTTGTAGAAGGGCAATCTGAATCTCCCGGCGCGTATGCCACTTGAAGTGCTTACTCACGGCTTCAATCAGTATCGCGGTCGAACGGGAATTCATCAGCGACTTGACGACGATTGCTTCAGTCACACGCGGATTTTCCAGCGCAGCACGCATTACGCGCACATCTGCGTCTAACAATAGCGTGCCGGCTACGCGCCCAGAGGCACGTTTGGCCAGCGTGGTTCTCTCGCCGATGGAAATAGTTTCCAATCGGTTGATTAGCGTTTCTTCTGCGGCTATGCGAAGGTCGGCGGCAACCGATGGCATCAGTGCAACTTGCATAAGATCAAAGGTGAATAACTGCCGAAGCATGGGCAGAGAGAGATGACGCGGCGTTCCGGGATGCCCAACTACCGAGACGCGCACCTTGCGGCTTTTAGCCAATAGCGAACGGTGGTCGCGGCAGAGACCCTCAATAACACCGGATGGTAAATCTCTTGTTTTTAATTGATTAAGGACAATTTCTTCGGTAACGGTTAACGCTTCAGAGCTTGAGTCTGACCGCGGCTTCTCGGTCTTGGATTGATCAACTTCTGAAATTTCGCTCACAGAAAACCATGCCGATACGATGAAATCGTTAAATTACCTTGCAGCGCCTTTGCCCGACTTTCGCTGCGCATTTTTGCGGGCTAATGCCAGCGCCCCACTGACCGGTTCGGCAACGGCAGCTTGAATGTTCGCATCGGGATAAGCATCTTTGACGGTATCACGGAAAGCCTCCCGCACGATGTGGCTGTGAACGAAAACACTTCCCGCCATACCGATTTGCACGTTGCTTTTGCCGTCAAATAAGCGGCGCACAACGATTTTGCCGAGCGCACCAAGCTCTTCTCCGGCGCGAGCAAGAACGCGGCGAGCTGTGCCATCTCCCAAGTCAGCGGCCAAACACACAGCGGTGCAAAGTCCGGCGAAATCAGGCGCGGGAGAAGCATTGGCCGTCATCACGATCTGCGCGTGCGTTTCCACCTGCCAGGGCTTCATGACCGCGTCCAGCAATAACGTTTGCTGGCCTTCGTCAAAGCCGCGCAATGCCGCGGCCACGGCGGCTTTTCCGATCCAATATGCCGAACCTTCATCGGATACTACTGGCCCCCAACCGCCTACACGCACGGTTTGGTCGTGGGCATCGCGGCCATAGGCGATGGAACCGGTACCAGCGATAACCACTACGCCGGGCTCACCGCCAAATGCCGCTTCCAGGGCAATTACCATATCGCCGACGACATCCAGACGTGAATTCAGAACTTCCCCAAGGATGCGGCGCACAGCGGCGCTAACTTCCGGGCGGGCTGCGCCTGCAAGGCCCACGCAAGTATGATTAATTTCGTCGGGAATGATTTTTGCGTCGTTGCACGCGAGCTCAATGGCACGGAGCAATGCCTGCCGCGCTTTCGCTTCGCCCACGCGGATAATATTGCTGCCTTCCGCACGTCCCTGCCCGATCACGGAGTTTTCATCCCCGATCCAACAGGAAGTCTTGCTGCCGCCGCCGTCAATTCCTAGATAGATGGCCACTGCGTAGTTTTACCACAATGGGAAAAGAGCAAGCCAAGCGCGAAAGTTCAGGCTCTTTCGGCAGGAAAAGAACAGATACTTTGGATTGCCGGAAAGCACACGCGCTGAAACTCAATCATAATGTTGGACTTGTATCGCCCAACATGGTTTCGCGCACAACCTTCACCGGCGGAAAGCCTTGTTTCAAAAATGTATTGTGGAAATCTTCGAGATTGAACTTGTCCCCCATTTTTTTCTGGTAGTCGGCGCGTAACTTCATAATTTCCAGCTTTCCCAGCGTGTACACAAGATAGGTTGGATCGCTGGTTCCACGCTTGGTTTCGACTTCCGCGACGGCTGAGGTTTGATATCCCTCTTTCTGGAAGAATTGGATGGCTTCGTCGAAGCTCATCCGCCCAGTGTGCATGGAAATGCCGGCAATGTAACGTGCATCGCGCAGTAAAGCATCCATCAACTGGCCGAGGCGCAGCATGGGATCATTGTTGCCGTAGCCTTCATCCAGCATCATTTGCTCACTGTAATGGGCCCAGCCCTCGGCATTGGAACCGCAACCGAGAAGCTTGCGGACTTTCGATGGTGCGGAAGGGACCCAGAGGAATTGTACGTAGTGACCGGGATAGACTTCATGCACGGCAACCGCAATCATGGTGGAGCGATTGAATTGCCCCATGAATGATTCCACTTTGTCTTTTGACCAATCCGACTCGGGAAGAGTCACGTTAAAGAACGCTTCGGTGGCGACTTTTTCATAGGGGCCGGGCGTGTCCATCGAGGCGAAGGTTAAAGCGCGGGCAAAGGGCGGTGTTTCCTGCACGATGGGTGGAACTGGCGACGGAACGGTCACGATGTGCTTATCAATCAAATATTGCCGGATACCACCGAGGTCGTCGCGAAATGCTTGCAATAGTTTGCCTGGATCGGGGTGGTCTTTTTCCAGTTCTTCGCGGATTTGCTCCGGAGTTTTCCTGGAGTCCACTTGTGCCGCAACTTTCTTGAACCACTCCTGGTTACGATGCAAATCGTCGTAGCCAATCTGCAAAAGATGATCAATCGGGACATCCACCATTTCGTTGTAAAGCAGTTTCTTACGGTAGTTCTCCGCGCCGATGCGGAAATCACCCTTCGAAAGCGGCAACAAATCTTTCTTCAGAAAATTGCCATAATCCTGTAACGCGGTGATGACGGCTTGATTGCTGCTGTGAAACTCTGCCAGCAGGTTGGCATCTTTGACGTCGCTAAAGGCCGAAGGAACGTCGTTCTGGAAGAAGCTGATATTGCCATCTAACTGCTGAATGGCGACTTCGGTAAATACGCGAGGAGGATTCTTGAGATTCACTTTTCCCGCCGCCAGCGCCGCAGGCATCTTCTTCTCACGCTCAATCAGGGAGCGCAATCGTTGTTCCGGTGGG